>SCPN01000166.1_pt1 | contig 172326 bp, 293 predicted proteins | sample 6106831 | NCBI WGS metagenome assembly SCPN01 (sample SAMN10720447, study PRJNA508395) | human gut metagenome | isolation source: Participant 1, 0 month | reverse complement strand
AAACAAGTGAATATATGAGTACAGGTAGGATTTTTTTAGGAGACAGTTATGAAGATTTATAATAATATGAATATTACATATTCTGCAATCGAACAAAACAGCAGAAAAAATACAAAGCAAAATATTCCGGCAGATTTAGAAAAGAAAATGACACAGTACACAGATACACTTTCTATTTCAAAGACAGGGCAGGAAATCTTTAAGCATTTATCATCAGTTAGTTTTATGGATTATGTCAATCGGTTTGAAAATGAAGTAACAGAGGTATTTGCAAAGGAAGATACGACACAGGGGGTGAAGTCAGATACTTTTGAACATCATGTAAACAGAATGGCAACAGCATATAACAAAATGAAAAACAGCATTGAAGAAAAATATGCGGCACAAGATTATGAGCAAGAGTATTATGTGACGGAATCGGGCAAAATTGAGGAATTAACCAAAGAAAAAGAACTGGATATGCTAAATCAGGCATATGAAAATCACAGTAATTTTATGGCAACTTCCACAGAAATCTGGTCAGAATTACAGGATTTTACACCATCGGTAGTTTACCATAAAGGAAGTGAACAGACAGCAAATGAACAGAACATAGGTGAGAACCAGGAGAATACTGCAAGATCTAAAGAAAATGGGGTTATCCAAAATTCGGCATATCAGGCATTTTTATCCGCCATCCAGTCGGATAACCAGAAATTATCGCAGCAGTATTCGGGTGATTGGAAAGATTTAAGGCTAAATCTGAATGTATCAGATGGTGATCGGAAAATGCTTAATGGTATTTGGGATTATTATGCTATGGAGAGTGAATAGATTCCGAATGACAGAGGAATGAAAATAATTGGAGGAAACGAAAATGAGTATAGCAGGAATTAACGGTTATAATTATTCAAATTATTATACAGGAACAAAAGAAACACTGCGAAAGCAAATATGAAGTAACGTAGTGATTAATATTACACATTGTCGGGAACAGGAGATAGTGGAAATGCATTAACAGGCGATCGGATGGCAAAGCATCATCTAAATCCGCATATGATTCAAACCTAGAATACAGGGTAAGATATTGGGACAAAGAAGGAAATTACACAGATACAAATGTACAGATAAATGATGTTGATCCAAGAAATGCAAGTTATTTGGAAATGCTTGCATATACAACATATAGTGATGTAGAAGGCTTTTACGAAAAATGCTTTTGGAGATTTCATGAATGCGGCTGGTGGTGTGAATGGCAACATCACTTATGATTCTGACAGCATAAATGAAAAGAAAGACTATATGAGCATGATTAAAGAATTTATGCAGTTACAATATGATTCGAACAACTTATCAGGTTATCTGTCATATAAGGAATTGTATGATTACATAAAATGACAGAACAGAGAGGTGATTCAATTAAATGGAAATATCAAATAATTATAGCACAGCAAAAGTGTGGAACACATCGAATAAAAATGTTTCTAAATCTTCTAAAAAAAACAAATGGAAATTAACGGATTCTTTAAAAGAGAAGATTGTTGATCTGGCAAAAAAAGATGCACAGGACAATGTATATATGGGAAATGCATTTATGAATTTGAGAAAGACGGAAGTAAGCAAAGTAGCCCCGAATAGAGCTGCTTTAATTGGAAAGTTTAGTCAATCAATGAATTCAGGTAATATGTCAGCAATGAAAGAAGTTGAGGAAGCAGACAAAAAATGGCTCTGTATGTTGTTTGGAATACCTTATGAGGCAAAATATCAGGGAACAGGGACAGGCTCGGCAATTCATGTATACAATGAAGATGGCGAAGAAGTTTTGACCTATACAGGGGGAGTAGGCTGGCAGGAAAAAGAAACAAAAGCAGAGTCACAGGTTCATTCAGCATTAAAAATGACATATTATGAGGCATTTAGTGAGGCGAGAAAAGTATTAAATAGTGAAGAAAAGGCTGGCAGTATAAACGAAGACATAATATCACAAGGCAACTTCGATATGAAAGCGTAAAATGTGTGATTTAATAATGTGTCTTATATGGGAATGAGCAATGTATGGCAATGTTCAGGGAACAAAAAATCTAATGAGTCATTATGAAAGTGACGGTGATTATGTTAATTATAAAGTGTCACGTGATTAATAAGGAGGACTTGCACTATGCAGATTAATGCTAATTATTCTGTGAATGGCGTGCCGTATGATAATAAACGTAAGCAGAATAATATCCCTCAATTTAGTACGGAATGTGCGGTTCAGGAAAATGAAAATATAAATCCATATATGGCAGAAGCAGACTTTGATGAAAAAGCATTTGATATGATTGGACCGAATGCCCACAGGATGTAAAAGATGCATGGATGGAAGCTAATGATATAAAAAACGGCATGGGAATAAAGAAAAATGGAATGTGGCATATATCGCAGATGATACAAAGGCTGAATAAACAGCTTAAAGGAGATGGAGATGCTGATAACATCGACATTTTGAAATACAACAGAGTCTGCAATTCAGGCAACGAGTCAGGCTCTTTACGATTTAGATCACCCACGGAATATGTTCCGAAAAGTATCGAAGTTCAGCGATTTGTATGAAAGAAAGAGAGGTTTATGTTGCTTTCTGGAAAAATTAGAAAACTAAAAGTAAGTTGGTAGCAGTTAGAGAGGATAATGTATGAGAGACAGTACACTTTACATCGGAGCGCTTGCTTCAAACAACGTAAATAATATTGTAAAATGATGCGAAATATGATGAATACAAAGAAAAGGTAAAGGATTTGACAGAAGAAATCCAAACCAGAAAAGACACTTTTGAGAAAATGGCAGAACCACTGGTATATGTATGCGACTGTTATCAAAAATTTAATGTAGTGACAGGGATGCCCATAACTTCGGAGATTCTTTGGCTATGATATGCAGAAAGATATATCCAGTCATATGACCGATTTTTATGCCGGAAAGGTGAGCAGGGATGAACTTAATTCCTATTTTGAGGAATGTTGTACTTCCATGCGTACCTATCGGACAAGTCAGCATCAGACATCCGGAACCAATGAAGCAGATAATACACAAATCGTAAGTGAGATGTATGAGGTATTTGCAAAAGAAAATGCAAGGGCAGCAAGTCAGGCAAACTATCAGGAAGGAAAAGCATTGAATGAGAAATACTATTCTGATAGTCACAGTGACTGGACTTATTATAATTCAGATTATTACTATCAATGCAATGAAACCAATGCGGCATTGAGGGAATCTGTCAAGCAAATGATCGAAAAATGGGATTTGGATGAGATTGACTGTGATAAAATCGAAGCAAATTCCAGTCTTACATTAGATGGTGGTTTTGATTTTAACAGCACATGGAATTTTGAGTTTAGAAATCAGGCTGGCAGGAGTAGTCTGGCAAAGGAATCAGCGATACCGCCTGAGAATTTTAAGATGTTTTTCAAGGAACAGGTAACATCTTTTACAGAGGACAATAAATTTAATGGAAATCTGAAAATAACAATCGGAGAGAATAATTACGATTTAAAGGTTCCATTTCAGACGTTACGCACCGGATCGGAAGGGGAAATTTGTAATGTCTGGGATTTGATGGAAGATTATTATCCGAAGTCAGAAGATACCTCTAAAGTTAAAAATTTCCTGGGGAATATGTCTGTATTTACACGGTGGTATGCATATGAAACAAGAATTAATGACATATTTGGTGATTATGAAGTGTCACATAAGGAGTTGAGTTAATGGGTATATCATTGTCAGGTATAGGAACTGTTGGAAAAGAGCAATTAATTTCATGCAGTAACGGAGAACCGAATTGGTTTTTATTCCAACAAAAGGGAAAAGTTCAAAAACGCATGCGGAATTTGTTAGTGAAATTAAAGAACTGGCACGACGAGCAGCTACGACAGCAAATAAGACAGAGTACGAATATATTTCCAGACAGGTTCTTGGTTTACGGGCAGAATATCTATCAGATGTTGCACCTGATAGAAAACAATTATATGAACAGGCTAAAAATACTATAAAAAAACAAACTGGCAATCCGAAATGCAAAGGATGTGGAGAATTATCATTATTGGATTTTTTGGAGAAGGAAGAAGGAAAAAGCAGTAATTTTGCTGAAAAGAAGTTTGCACTGGCGGGAGAGGAACATTGAATTGTCCAATTCTAACTACTGGTGGTTATGGTGCTGAAATTCAGTATCAGGGAGTAACGGTATTATCTAATCTTGGAAATGGCTGGGGCTATGAGATGACACCAGCGGAACTTGCAAAAAAAGATGAATTTTATTCTATTTATTGGAGCGAATATAATTTCGTAAAAGAGAATGGAAGTTCAGAATTGAGAGAGATGCCGGATTATTTGGATCAGGATAGACCTTCTTTTGAAGCCAGAGCATAAAATAAATATTGTACGCAAGAAAAAAATGAGCATAGGAGTAGTGCCAGGTGGCACTTTTTATTTTAAGTGAAGTCCAGAACTTTATGATAAGATTCATAATCGAAACAATTATGCCGATATATAGAAAAGGACAGGTAAACGGATTTACGATGTGATATGTACAAGGAGGACAACGGATATGTCAATGAATGTAAGCACAACCACGGCTGCTTATGCAAATTACCAGAACAACTACAAGACTGGTACAGCAAATAAGAAAAAAGAAACAGCACAAACAACAGAAAATACGAAATTAAAGAAAATACGACTGAAAGCATCGCTGAAAAAAATCTCAGTAAAGCGGCACAAAAAATGCTGGAGAATTTGCGTGGATCAAGAAACGACATGGATTTTATGGTTGCCGATTTTGAAAATGGTGATAATGCCAAAGATATTTTAGCCCAAAAGCGATAAGGAGAGGAAGATGTCAGATCCAAAATATTATGCTGAAAAAATGCATAGTATTGAAGGAGTTTTGCGTATGACAGATGAAATCAATGCCCAGTTCGGCTTTGAAAGAGCATTCGGTAAGACTAACGATAATGCAGATGCTGATACAAAAATAACAAAATTTGGCATATCTTTTAATAGTGACGGAACTACAACCTTCTTTGCACAACTGGAAAAATCATCAGCCAGCCAGAAAGAATATCTTGAGAAACTTCAGGAAAAGAAAGCTGAGGAGAAAAAAGAGGCAAAGAAAAAGGAACAATCCAAGCAAACGAAGTAAGAAAAAACTACAGTTCAGGCAAATTCAAAGAAGAACTTTTGATAAGATTAATAACATTGACTGGGATTCTATTAAACCTGTGGAGAATAAAATCGGTGGAAGGTTTGATTTTTCAATCTAGTGAATTTGGAACAGATGAAATATATGCCAATATGGAGGAATATATTATGCAGATAACAAGAGATAATTATTCGCAATATGCTCAAATGGTTCAGCAGATGTTCAGGAAAAAAAGCAAGTTCAAATGATCCGTTAGCACAATGTGATTATGGTAATTTCTCATTAAGATTTAAGCCTGTGGACATTAATTTTACCAAACCAAACTGGGATACTATCATGACAAAACGAGATAAACCAGCGATGTCAGAGGAAGAATTTGACGAAGCAATAAAAGAACTTGCAAGAAAAGAGTTTGCTACTGGAAAAAGGGATGATGATGCTTATCGAAAATTGTGTATGCAGCATGGAGAAACAGTATCTCCTGATAGAAAGGCTATATATGAATCAAGCATGAAAAACTGGTGGCAAAATGAATGCTGCATGTATGTTTTGGGATTCAAAAGGTAATAAAACGCTTTCTTATAATCCAGAGTCAAGAAACTGGAAAGCTATAAGTACAGATGAAGAATTTGCAAGAGCAAGAGTGTTTACATCAATTTATAATGATGAGTTAGCTCGTTTGAAGGAAGAGTATGGCGAAAAAGCGAAAGGAAATGTTTCTTATAGCAAAATAAAGGTAGATATATCCGCAGAGAGATCAAAGGAAAAGAATAATAATGAAGGCAATACTATTGATTTGCAAATTTAGATTGTTGATTGCGTTTTAGCAAATAGTAGATAAAAAACGGAAAGATATTCGTCGCTGGTAGCAGCATTGAGTTCATAAATTACTACTACTCTAGATAAAAGTAGTATTCCGATAAGTTAAAAGATAAAGCAGATGCAAATAGACACGAATCCCAGCGTATACCAATGAAGGAGTTTATTTCATTTCTTTAATAGTGCAGACATGACTAAAAGACAGGGCAGTGAACCAATAATGGTTTGCTGCTCCTTTTTCACAACAAAAAAAGGTCATTTCACAACAACTGTGGCACATACAATCTGTTCGTCCGATATAATAAATATATTTATCAGACAAAAAGGAAGTGGCAACATGCGAATTGCTATCTGCGATGATGAAGTATCTATGGTTCAGATACTGGAGGAAAAAATAAAAAAGCTATTGCCAGATGCAGTTATAGAGAAATATTTATCGGGTGATGAACTGATCGCAAGTGGCAGTAAGCCGGATATTCTTTTTCTGGATATTCAGATGCCGGGAATGGATGGGATGGAAACGGCAAAGATGCTTCGTCAGGACAATGAGAATATGATACTCATTTTTGTGACAGCAGCAGAGGAGTATGTTTTTCAGGCATTTGATGTCGGAGCATTTCATTATCTGGTTAAGCCATTTTCCGATGAGAAATTGAAAGAGGTTGTGACAAAGGCAGTCCATAACATAAAAAGGAGTTCCAGACTTGAAAAAGACGAAAAGTATATTATGGTACAGACCGCCGGAAGTCATATAAAAATTTTCCTGCGTGATATTGTGTATGCCGAGGTGTATAACCGGAAAGTTATTATCCATACACGAAGTACGGATATTGAATACTATGGTAAATTACAGGAATTAAGTGATATGGCAGGAACAGATTTTTTCCGAACACACAGAGCCTATCTTGTACATTTTAAATATGTAGAAAAATATGATGCAACTTGTGTAACTATGAAAAATGGAACTGCATTGATTGCAAAAAAGAATTATCCGGAGTTTGTCAGGAGGTATCTGAAGTATAACCAGAGGAAAGGAAATGAAGTCAGATGAGTTTAGTGGAAAGATGTTGGATGATCACATCGAAGTTTTCTGTTATTGCAATTTTGATTATTACAGGAATCTGTTTTGGTGTTTTTGTATATCCATATATGAAAAAGAAAAGGGAAGCTGCTCTGGTCAGTATTGTTTATATTGGAATTATGTCTGTGCTGTATCTGATACCGCAGCAGATTGGCAATTTTTCTGCATATATGCTGGGGGTTGTGGCTGCATTTCTTGTGATGTATGTACAGGACAGAAGAAACATCTATCAGAAAATATTTCTTGCAGTGACATTTTTTTCTATCCGTTGGCTTGCGGTTGCAATGGCAGACAGACTGGATGATTTTATCACAAAAGCTCTGGTTTTTGGGAATACGATTGCAGGAAGACAATGGCTGCAATATGGACTTTATGCTGGAACGAGAATTCTGGATATTGTGTTTTGTATCGTTTTCCTTGCAGTTGCAATCGGTCTGATCAATAAAGCATATGTATACAAAAATGATGAAATGAGCGTTAAAGAGCTGGTAATGCTCATCATTCCTTCTCTTGTGGGAGTTACAGGATATGGCATTCTGCAATATTATCTGAATATTTATGAAAAAGATACAGGAAAGAGCCTGACAGATACCTATGGATTTTATGGAGCTTTAAGCTTCGTGCATTATTTTATCTCTATCATAGCAATTCTTGTTATGACTACGATGTTTCAAAACTGGAAGGTGGCACAGGAAGAACAGACAGGGCAGGAGCTGGTATTAAATCAGGTCAGTGATATGAAAAAGCATATCGGGAAAGTGGAAAAGCTGCATCAGGATATCCGCAGCCTGCGTCATGACATGGGGAAATCATATACAGATGCTGGAACATCTTGTGGCAGAGAATCATATGGATGATGCAGCAGAATATATGGAGCATTTGAAAAAGGAGTGGAATGAAATATCTCCTGAGATTAAAACGGGGAGTCCTGTCATTGATGTGATTCTGATGGAAAAGTTAAGAGAAGCAAAGGAAAAGCAGATTCGTTTTATATCAGATTTTCATTATCCGCAGGAATACGAAATTAAATGCATTTGATTTGAGCGTGATTTTGAACAATGCACTTAACAATTGTATGGAGAATGTTAGTGGTGAAAATCCTTATATCAGTATTACGTCTTTTAGGAAAAACAGTATTTTTATGATAACCATAAAGAACAGATATGAGGGAGAGTTAAAATATAAGGAAAGCGATCTGCCGGAAACAACGAAATCCGGGAAGGAGCATGGAATTGGACTGCATAATATCCGGAAGGGTTGCAAGGATGTATCTGGGAGATATCTCTTTAGAGCAGGAGAATCAGGAAGTGGTTCTAAGTATTATGTTACAGGTAGAATAAGTAGTACAGGAAGGCACACAATAAGAGTTAGTGCTTTTATTTGCTTCACAACAAAAAGGGCGGTTCACAACATTGCTGTTTATTGTAAAGAAAGATGCCGAAGGAATCAGTAAAGAGAAATCATGTTGTACAGATTTTAAGGAAACGGATTTCAGAATTTAAGTTCAAGGAGTCTAAATCCTCTCCACCAGGGTTCGGATTTTGCTCCAGCAAAACAAGAGTCTAAATCACCAGAGGATTTTAACAAGGAGGATTAAATGAATCAATGGATTTAACGGAACGAATACGCAGACAGGAGCAATGGGAATGGCACAGGCGAATGATTCTGTGAGTAAAAATATTCAGAATCAGATTGCAAATGCCACAACAGAAATTGCAGGACTTATCATCAAATGAAGAACTGTCATTAGAGGATAAGATGAAGAAACGTCAGGAGATACAACAGGAAATTACAAATCTCAATCAACAGTTAAGACAGCACCAGATTGAACAGAGAAAGGAACAGCAGAGTAAAAATTCGTCATCTATGGATGATATGGTGGCTGGAACAAATAACACTTCGAAAAGAAAGGCACCGGATTGTCAAGGCAAGTATGCAGGCAATGATCTCCGCAGATTCTTCTATGAAGCAAGCAAAAGTGCAGGGTAGTATGGCAACACAGATGGAAGGAAGAGCCGGTGTGCTTGAGTCTGAAATCAAGCAGGATGCTGGAAAAGGTAATACCGAAAAGAAAGAAGAAGAACTGGCAGAGCTTAAGGCAAAGGCACAGTCTGCGACAGCAGCACAGATGTCTACACTTGCAGATGCAAATAAATCAGTAGAAGAAGCTGCAAAAGCGGATAACAGCAATACAGAAGACACAGCAACAAAGAATAATACTGAAAAATCTGAGAAAACACAGAAAGCTACAGGAGCAGCAGAGGAGACAGACAGCGTAAAGAATACGGATATCAAAAGGGAAACACAGGTGACAGTAGAAACACCGACTCCGGAAAATGCACAGAATGCAACACAACAGGCAGTATATACACCGATTGATATTCGCTTATAGTTCGGAAAGGAGGCTGGGGTTATGTCAGAAATCAAAAGTTTTAGTGATTATACAAGTAAATATAACAGCAATGTAGATTATTCCGCATTATTTGGAGGAACTTCCGACAGTTCATCCGTAGGAAACACCAATATGCTTTCTGATTATGCTGCAATTAAAAACTGGAAGCTATGGAAAACTTATGAAAGCATATTATGCAAAGCAGGATGCAGAAAAATTATCGGGGAAGGCGATACTTCACAGAAGCTTACACTGATGAAAACAAGTGCGGATTCCTGAAAAATCAGCAGATGCACTAAACGATGCGTCACTCTGGGAAAAAAAGAAAATTAAAAAGAAGGATGAAAAGACCGGGGAAGAAACAGAGGTAGAGGATTATGACTGGGATGCAATTACCAAAAAAGTGAAATCTTTTATTGATGATTATAATGATGTTGTTAAGGAGGCAGGAGAATCCAATACAAAAGATGTCCTTAGAAATGCTTCATGGATGACAGGCATGACAGACAAAACCAGTCATTTACTTTCAAAAATAGGTATTACCATAGGAAAGGAATAAGCTGGAGCTGGATGAAGATGCATTGAAGAAAGCAGATATCAGTTCATTGAAAACGGTTTTTACAGGTTACAATTCCTTTGCAGGCAAAACAGCCCAGAAAGCAGCTGGTATATCAAATGCTGCGAACCGCGCAAGTGTGACTTATACAAACAATGGTACATATTCGAAAAAGGATTCCTCTCTAACGTCAGGTAAGATAGATAAGGAAGTATAATGGTTATTTCGACCAGAAAGCATGACGATTACAAAATCAGTGGGAAATATGTCTGCTGATTTTTTTATTACAAAAAAAAGGTCGGTTCGTTACATTTGAGTAGATAATAAATGAAGAAAGGGCGATATAAAAAACAGATAAATAAAATTTCAGGGAAAGGATAATAGGATAATGAAGATTCAAAATGATACAGGTGTTACCTATGCTGCAAACACGAATCGTTATAGCAACACACAAAATGCTGGCAGCAAAACGGGCAGAACATATAAGAATGCCCATGAATATAAGAACTATTTAACACAAAATATGATTGCTTAAGAAGCAAAGATTATTCCGTAAATATAAACAGCTCTCTTTTGTCAGAGGCTATGGGAGATGAAAAGACAAAACAATGGCTGGAGTACAATTTATCGCTAATACCAAAACAATAGAACAGTCAGAAGCTTATGTGGCAGCAAGAGGAGCAAAGATACTGAGTTATAGTATTACTATAAATGGATATGATAGCATGAGTTCTGTAATGTGTACTCAGGATGAGGCTGATCCAGGAACAGAAAAAGCAAGGAAAGAACTTGAAGAAAGACTTGAAAAAAGAAAAGCAGAAAAAGAAAGAGACAGAAGAACGGCTGGAAAAACAGCGTGCCGAAAAACAGGAGCAGGAAGAACGGCAATATAATCTGAGAATAGATGGCAAAGATGTGGCAGATCTGACAGGAAAACTGGTGGAACTGCTAGGTACTTCAACATCTATAGGAGTGATGGAAAGCGGAACATCGTCATTTGATGCGTTGGCATAGAAGCGTTGAAAAGGAGCAATATTGATTTAGTTGTTGGAAGAAAAACACTGATAAAGTTCAGAAAGAAACTAGTCAGACAAAGTAAAAACAGATAGGAAGGTAAGATTATGGCAATCACAGGATCCCAACAACGGTATCTGTATCAAGTGCATTTTTAAAGAAGTGCATGAATGACCCAGAAAAAGCAAAATATTTGGAAGAAAATTTAGCGGCTATTCCGGATTGTGCCAAAAGTGCAGTTGCTGGTTGTCAGGGAACCTTGACAAATCTTAGTTATCAGATTGATGCAACACAAATTTACACGAAATAATCCAAGAACAGAAAGCGAAGGAGAAGCAGAAAAATTCATAGTATAAATGTGACACTTATGGTAAAATCGCATCAGATGTCGAAAGATATCTGATACGAAGAGAAAAGGACGAGAAATATGAAACAAAAGTGTCAGTATTATTACGGATTTGGATGGTTCAAAAATAGCCCTTATTAATGATATAAGATTTAAGTCGAGGAAGGGGATAGATTGGAATGAAGTAGAGCAGTATCTGAAAGAATATATTGGAGAATACTTTGAAATATCCGAAACCTCAGAGAAAATATATATCGGTTCTGATTTTCCAGATGAGTTCAGTCATTCAAATGATACAAAGGGATTAAAAGGTGCTAATATGAAAGCGAAAGCAAACATTACGCCTGCTATTGGTGAACTTATCCAGATTGCTTCTGAAAAGGCACAGTATCCTGATTATAAGAATAAACATGGGGCAAAGGCACAATTTGGATGGTATCGTTATAATACAAGATTTGGAATACCGGTTTATGATGAAGATGGAAATCTGGAGCGTTATAACATTTTTCAACAAGAATGCTTGTAAGATGTGATGCAGATGGAAAACTTTATCTATATGATTTGGTAAGAACAAAAAAAGAAACGAGCAAGCCGCATGAGCAATAGCTGTACGGTAGTAAACTTCGTTTCTTCCTAACACCTATAGTAAAGGTATATGTATTGTTTGTCAAGAAGAAAATCTTGAAAGGATGTGATTTCATGGCATACAGCCAGCAACTTTGGGACGAAGCAAAAAGAAAATGTAAGCTTGGGGAAGAAGAAATAAGAATGGCAAAAGAAATGAGGCTTAATCCCAAGAGCCACAAAAGGAAAAAATAACATTTAACTAAGCCGTTATGGAGAGTACATCTTCATGGCGGCTTTTTTTGTTGGCATTTGAAAGAAGGTGAGAAAATTGAAAATCAAAAAGGTTGATAAAGCAAAGAAGGGAATGTTCAGGCAGTATCGGGCAGCATTAAAGGAATCCAAGCAGTCCATTAAGAAAAAAATTCTTCCATTAAGATGAGCATTCGCAACTGTGTCTGCACTTGGAAACTCGGAAAGCAGGGCATAGACGGAAGCCATATGAAGTGTAGGAACGAGGTTTCCCAATTCGGGAAAAAGGATACAAACAAGTCTGGAAACGGAAGATTTCAGTTTTGCTCGTTCTCCAGCTAACGGAATATCCCACTGAAAAGCGGTCGGCGAGGCGCAGCAGGAAAGCTGCCCCGACCGCTCTGCCAACAGCACTCCTTGCTGCAGGAGAGGATTGTGGCGATTCCGAAGTCAGTTCACGCGGAGCGCATCCAGCAGAATTTCAATGTGAATAATTTTGTTCTGTCTCCTGCGGATATGGTGCAGATTGGCTCCGATATCACTTCGGTTCCAGATTCACCGCCGGGCGGAAGAAAATCCACTGTAGTATCTGCTTTGCGCATATTAGGAGGACACGATTCTGGAGGCGTTTTCTTTTCCTTACACGGACAGATGATATTTTCCCATCCAGTCATTGAGCTGGATAAAATATGCCATAAGCTGGGGTCCCGCCATGAGCTGACTGAACCACGGTCTGCCAAGCTCCTTGGGAGCGGCGAGGAATGCCTTGGCTTTTGGATCGATCAGCGGGTAGACCGGCGCGTTCGGATCGCTTATGATCCGGCGCAGGTGATCCGCGAGAAGCTTCGTAGCCCGGGTGGTAAGTCTTCGGGTACGGGCTTTTTGCGGTGCAGCAGTTCTGCCGGAAGCAGATCCGCGCAGGCGTCGCGCAGCAGCGTTTTTCCACGCCGTTCTGATACTTCATGCTCCACGGCACGTTGAAGACGTACTCCATGATGCGGTGGTCAGCAAAGGGAACGCGCGCTTCCAGACCGTTGTACATGCTGGTGCGGTCCATCCGGTCGAGGAGCGTCTGCATGAACCACTTGATATTCAGGTAGCCGACGGCACGCCTGCGGGCTTCCTCGGGCGATTCGCCGGGAAGCTTCGGGGAAGCACTTATAGTCTCTTCATAGCGGGCGCGCGAGTAACCGGCGAGATCCAGGCGGTCAGTCACGTCGCCGGACAGGAATGCGGCGCGCGCAGAGACATCGGCAGACCACGGAAAACCGTCACGGTTTAAAAGCTCCGGGCGGTAGAACCAGGGATAGCCGCCGAAGATTTCGTCGGCACATTCTCCGGTCAGTGTGACTTTGTTGTGTCTGGCGACCAGAGAACAGAAGTAGAGCAGAGAGGCATCCACATCGGTCATGCCGGGAAGATCCCTGGCGTCGACCGCCGAAAAGTGCCTCATAAAGCGTGCTCTGGGAGCATTCCAGATAGGTGTGGTGCGTCTGGCAGTGGGCTAGCATGATGTTGACGTAGGGCAGATCGCGCTCGGGCTGAAAGGCGTTTGACTGGAAATATTTATCGTTTTCCGCAAAATCAAAAGAGAACGTATTTAGAGTCTGCCCGTCCTTTTGCATGCAGCCTGCGGCGATCGCGGTTACGATGGAAGAGTCGATGCCGCCGGAGAGAAAGGTGCAGACCGGGACGTCCGAGACCATCTGCCGCTTTACGGCATCGCGCACCAGATAAGAGACCATCTCCACCGTTTTTTCATAGGAATCGGTGTGCGGGGCGGCGGTAAGATCCCAGTAGCACACCTGCTTCGTGCCCTCCCGGGAGAAAATCTGATAATGACCGGGGAGAACCTCGTGCATGCCGGAAAAAATGCCGTTGCCGGGTGTGCGTGCCGGACCGATGGACAGAAGCTCCAACAGGCTGTTTCATCGATGGTGGGCGTGATATCCGGGTGGCAGAAGAGCGCTTTGGCTCGGAGCCAAAGACCAGTGTGCCGCCCGGGGTGCTGTAGAAGAGCGGTTTGGTACCGGCACGGTCACGGTACAAAAGCAGTTCACCGGTTCCGCCGTCCCAGATCGCAAAGGCAAAAATGCCGTTCAGGCGGCTGACAAAATCCCTCCCATAGTGCAGATAGGCGCAGAGAATGACTTCCGTGTCGGAAGTGGTGGAAAAAGTATACCCGGCGGCGAGAAGCGGCGGCAGCAGTTCGTCGGTGTTGTAGATCTCGCCATTGTAGACGATCGCGCAGGTGCGTTCCCCATCCTGCCGGATTATGGGCTGACTGCCGCCCGCAATATCGCGGATGCTGAGTCTGGCGTGGAAAGCCCCACATGCGTGTCTAAATAGGTGCCGAAACTGTCGCTGCCGCGGTGGGCGAGCGCGTGATGCATGTCGGTGAGAATACGTTCCCAGAGGACGGGTTCCTTTTTAAAATTTTTTAGAAAAGTCGCAGAAACCGGAGATTCCGCACATATAAAATACTCCTTTCATGGGAGAATGCGCCGGCAGGCTGCCGCACATTCAGATACTGGAATAGTGTATGCCGCGCAAACGGAAATTATGAGCCGGCAGAAAACGGGTACTTGCGCATCTCACGTAAACCGCTATAATAGAGAAGAATGTGAAAGGGTGAGAGATACTTATGAACGAGAAAAAGAACGAACTTCAGATTTCAGAGGCATTTCTGACCAGTATTTTCTGGCGGTCTCCGGAGGATTTCAGGATGCATATACCTATAATACGAGGGAGGAGGTCTTCTCCAATGCCCAGACCGGCAACGTGGTGCTGATGAGTCAGAATTTTATGGTGGGCAGATGGATGGACGGACTGCGCTATCTGTTCCCGTTGCTGGCGTTTGCGTTTGGCGTGTTTTTTGCGGAGCGCATACAGGGCGTTTCAAATACGCGAAGCGGCTTCACTGGAGACAGGGAATTCTGCTGCTTGAGATTGTGATTTTATTTGCAGTGGGATTTATCCCGCAGGAATACAACATGGCGGCGACGGTGCTGGTGTCTTTTGCCTGCGCGATGCAGGTGCAGACGTTCCGCAAGGTAAATGGCTATTCCTATGCGAGCACGATGTGCATTGGCAATCTGCGGAGCGGCACGGCGGCATTTTCCATGTATCTGCGGGACAAGAGACCGGAACAGTTAAGACAGTCGCTCTACTATTTCGGAATCATTCTTTTCTTTGCGATCGGAGCCGGCATCGGCGGCAATTTGTCCATGCGCTACGGCATTCACATGATCTAGGTGTCGGTGGGATGTCTTCTGGTCAGCTTCTTTATGATGTTTTCTGAGCGGGTGAAATAAAACAGACAAAACGGAATACACGCAGACATAACGGTCTCTGCGGCGGCATCTAATAGAAAAAAGATGTTGTTGCGGAGATTTTTTATGCCGAACGAAAAAATGGAGAATCTGCTGAATCTGGCACTGGCGGCGACACAGGAGGAGCGGGAGAAGTCGCTGGAGCTGGACATCGGCTACGATAGTGCCGAACAGACGTGGGAGGTCATTGTAAAATTTGTCGGGACAACGGAGGAGCTTGAGGCGCTCCTTTTTAAAAATTTTCCGGAGGAATATCCGCGGATTCAACTGACAAATCTGCAGAATGAATATGCCGTTTTAGTGCTGCCGGAACATCTCGTGGAGCCGGTGGCAGCGCTGGATAAAATCGAGTACATGGAAAAGCCGAAACTTTTATTTTGCGGTGGACAATGGAAAGCGTGCATCCTGCATTACGCAGCTGCAGGAGAGAACCGGCCTGTCGGGTGCCGGTGTCCTTGTGGCGGTTATTGATTCCGGCATCGATTACGCGCATCCGGATTTTCGGAGAGCGGACGGTACGACCCGCATTGTCAGTCTCTGGGATCAGACGATCCCGGCGTCCGGGGCTTGTCGGCGCCGGCGGGTATTTCCTTGGAACCGAGTACGATGAGGCGCGCATCAACGAGGCGCTCGCGCAGCCCACGGAACAGCAGCGGTATGCGGTCTGCCCGAGCAGGGATGCATCGGGACACGGAACACACGTGGTGGGAATTGCCGCCGGCAACGGAAGAGCATCGGAGGGAAGATACCGCGGTGTGGCGTATGAGAGCGATCTTTTGATTGTAAAGCTCGGCAACCAGCGGGAGGGGGCGTTCCCGCGGACGACGGAACTGATGCAGGCGGTGGATTACTGCCTTAGAAAAGCGCAGGAGAGGCAGCAGCCGGTCGCCATCAATTTGAGCTTTGGGAATAATTACGGAAGTCACACGGGAACGTCGCTCATCGAGACTTATCTGGATGATCTCGCAAACTACTGGAAGAGCTCGATCGTGATCGGAAGCGGGAATGAGGGAGCGGCTGCCACGCACACAGCGGGAGCGCTTGGAATGGGGCAGGCGGAAAATGTAGAGTTCGCGGTGAGCGCGTACGAGAGCGCCTTAAATCTTCAGATCTGGAAATCCTATGCGGATGAGATGGCGGTGCTTCTCATTCATCCGGGCGGCATGCAGATCGGACCGATCCGCCAGATACAGGGACCGCAGCGTTTTACGCTGGGGCAGACGCAGATTCTGCTCTACTATGGAGAGCCGAGTCCGTACAGCCCCTATCAGGAGATTTACCTGGACTTTCTTCCTGTGCGGGACTATGTGGACAGTGGAATCTGGACGGTGCGCCTGATTCCACAGCGCATCGTTACGGGCGCTATGATATGTGGTTCCCGGCGGGAGGCGTTTTAAACGAAGGCACCGGATTCCTTCTGCCGCGGGAGGAGACGACGCTTACCATTCCGTCCACTGCGGCAAAGGTGATTACGGTCGGGGCGTACGACGCGCGGTTCTGGGCAGCTGGCTGGATTTTCAGGCAGAGGATTTTACCGGAAACGGACAGGTCAAGCCGGATCTGGCAGCGCCGGGCGTGGAGATCACCTCCTGTGCGCCGGGCGGAGGCTATACGGCGCGTTCCGGAACTTCGATGGCAACCCGTTTGTGACGGGAGCGCCGCGCTTCTGATGGAGTGGGGATTGTGCGCGGAAACGATGCGTACCTGTACGGAGAAAAAATAAAGGCGTACCTGATCCGCGGAGCGCGTCCGCTCGGAGGAGGAAGGGCTTCTGGTCTGCTGCAGGAATATCCGAATCCGCAGGTGGGGTGGGGAACTTTATGTTTGTCGGACAGTCTGCCGGAGTAGGAAAAAGGGAAGAATTCCGGAAACGCAAAAAAAAGATAACATGGAAATTGGGCAGTATTTCAAAGAAAGATAAACAAAATATAAATTAATTGTGAAAAATAAATGAGAAAATTGAAATTTATGTTATACTTTTAACAAAATAAAAAACATACAGTATATTTTATGAGGATGGCTGGTGAAAACCGGCGGTTTCAGCTTACTGCGCGGTAATGAAATTTTGTTAAAGGAGACCGAAGTGGAGTGAATGATATTGTTTACCAGCATGAAGTGATCGTTCCGGACAGGGGACTTCCGTTTAAGCTGTTTCTCTTTGAGGGCGGCGGCGGAAAATACATCAGGGAGAAGCACTGGCACCGTTCTATCGAGATATTTGCCGTGAGACAGGGGCAGCTTGATTTTTTCCTGAATGAGAAAAAATATGTGCTTGCAGCGGGGGATTTTGTGCTGGTGAACAGCAATGAGGTGCATGCGATCCATGCCCCTCTGCCAAACGAGACGATTGTGCTGCAGATTCCGCTTGGCGTCTTTGCGGATTATTATACGGAAGAACAGTTTATCTGGTTTTCGCACAGCGGAAAAGAGGATGACCGTCAGGTGTTTTCACTGCTCGAGACAATGTTTGTGGCGTACGGTGAGAAACAGACCGGTTACGAATTAAAAATGCTAAGCTGTTTTTATCAGCTGGAGTATCTTCTGGTGACAAGATACCGGAAGCTTGAGGTGGGCGAAGAGATACTTAAGAACAATAAGCACCTTAAGCGTCTCGGAAGGATTACCGGGTATCTGAAGGAGCATTATACGGAGGATGTCTCGCTGGAAAAACTGGCGGGAATTTTGGTTATTCACCGGCATATCTCCCGGATGTTTCAAAATATGCGAAGATCAATTACAAGGAATACCTGTCGAGTGTGCGCCTGGAGCACGCCGTGAGGGATCTGGAAGAGACGGATCTTGCGATTGGCGAGATTGCATTGAACCACGGTTTCCCAAACAGTAAGGCATTTTCCAACCTGTTCCGGAAGCGGTACGGAATGCTGCCGAATCAATACCGGAAGACGGTCACATCAGAAAAGAACGGTTCTCCTCATATTACTTACCGCATAAAGGCAGCCGTTTATTTCTGATGTGACGGCTTCCGGTAAAACGCTCCGGGGCAGGGCAAGAACACTAATTTATCGTAGTAATATCTATAGTTTCTCCCGCGTATCCGGAAGGAGATCTGTGCTACCATAGATGTATATAAAATAAAATGGCAGGAGGAGCACAGAATGACAGGACCAGTAGCACCGAGAGACCCGGAAAAAGCAAGAGCATATTTTTATATTATGCGTGAAAAAGAGATCTGCGGACTGAAGCAGGGAGATGGCAAAGCAGTGCAGTTCATCTATGAAAGTGACGGCCGTCTGGCAAACAGTGCACAGATTGTCGGAAATATCACGGATAGCAGAATACTTGAACTGCTCGGTACAGTGAAAGGCTTCCGCACGCTTGTACACAGTATTGGTGTGTCGGTTGAGATGGAGCATCCGGCTGAAAAGATAGAATTTGTTTTTCAGATGTACGGCAAAAAGGATTTGTATGGGGGCGGAACGAATCTGGTGGCAACACTGCAGGGAGATGGGATGGAACAGAGGATCTGTCTGTCGGATTATGAGTGGAGTCCGGATGATGATGTGCCCGGACAGATCCGCTTTACATTTGACAAACCGGAACGGGTGGGAAAGGCAGATGTCCGTTTTTATTTAAACGACGGATTTACGGCACCGGAAGATCTGGCAGAAGAAAAAGTGGATCTCCATTCGGAAGAATATTATAAGATGGTGCAGCGCTCTCTTATGAATCTGGGAAATACCTACCGCATCCGGAAAGTGATTGAGAAAGCGCGAGCCGGAAAAGAAGTGACGCTTGCTTTATCGGAGGGTCCATCACACAGGGGGCAGGGCAGTGCCGATTCACACAGAGTGTTATGCATATAAGGCATATCAGCTGTTTCAGAAACGATTTGCACGGAACAATAATGTCAGATTCATCAAGGCGGGAGTAGGAGGAACCCCATCGGAGCTTGGAATGATCCGTTTTGACAGAGATGTGCTGCGTGAGGGGAACAGCCGGATCTTGTTGTAATCGAGTTTGCGGTGAATGATGAGGGAGATGAGACCAAAGGGGACTGCTATGAGAGTCTGGTGCGTAAGGTATTGAAGCTGCCGTGGAGACCTGCGGTGGTACTCTTGTTTTCCGTATTTGCAAATGACTGGAATCTTCAGGAACGTCTGCAGCCCGTGGGAAGACATTACGACCTTCCGATGGTAGTATTCTGGATGCGGTTACCCGCAGTTTTCCGGAAAAGAACAGAAAAGAGTGATTACGAAGAACCAGTTTTATGACATGTTTCATCCGACCAACCTTGGACATACCATTATGGCAGATTGTCTGGAATACCTGATGGAGGTATGTGATACGTCCGACCATGCGAGGGTGGACAGCTTCCGGCAGGGCATGACGGAGGAGGAAGTCTTAGAACAGTGTCTGCGCGGGGAGCCTGCGATCGGCAATTCGTTTGAAAAAGTAAAACTCTTAGACCGGCGGGACGGATATGAGGGCGCCAGTATGAGAGAGGGAGGCTTTGATGCGACAGATCACGAACTGCAGTGTGTGGAAATGGATCAGGATCTTTGCACTACGCCGGAATTCCCATATAACTGGATGTATGATGGAACTAAGCCGGATCGGGCGTTTTTTGAACTGACGATCACATGCAGAGCGTTATTTCTGATATTTAAGGATTCCGGCGAGGTGGATGCCGGGACAGCGGATGTGCTGGTGGATGGGGAATTCCGGTTCACAGCAGATCCACATGTCAATAACTGGTTGCACTGTAATGCGGTGCTCGTATTTCAGGAGAAGGAAACGGCAGCACATACCGTGAGAATCCAGATGAGCGGTGAGAATCTGGATAAGAAATTTACGATTCTCGGATTTGGATATGTGGAGTAGGGGAAAAGCTATGGTTACAGTTAAGAATCCGATTTTGACGGGATTTTATCCGGACCCGTCGATCTGCCGGGTAGGAGAAGATTTCTATCTGGTAACATCCAGTTTTGCATATGCACCAGGTGTTCCGCTGTTTCACAGTAGGGATCTGGCACATTGGGAGCAAATCGGAAATATTCTGCAGAGAGAGCAGCTTGCTGTTGGGGAGAGGAGATTTCCAGGGGAATCTATGCGCCGACCATCCGATACCATAAGGGTATTTATTATATGATTACCACAAATGTCAGCTCTGGAGGTAATTTTATTGTGACGGCGGAGCACCCGGAGGGACCGTGGTCAGATCCCTGTTATCTGGGAGAAGAAGCAGCCGGGATTGATCCCAGCCTGTTTTTTGATGAGGATGGCAGGTGCTATTATTGCGGAACCAGACCGAATCCCGATGGAGTAAGGTACAATGGGGACTGGGAGATCTGGGTGCAGGAACTGGATCTGACGACGAAGAAGCTGGTCGGAGAGAGCATGGCAATCTGGAAAGGGGCTGTGAGAGGGGCAATCTGGCCGGAGGGACCACATCTGTACAAAAAAGACGGCTATTATTATCTGCTGCATGCAGAAGGAGGAACCGGACCGGAACACAGCATCAGTGTGGCGAGAAGCCGAAAGCTGTTTCAATGGTTTGAGGGATGCCCGCGCAATCCGATCTTTACACATCGGAATCTTGGGGCGGATTATCCTGTGGTCTATGCTGGGCATGGGGATCTGGTGGAGGATCAAAACGGGAACTGGTATGTGGTGATGCTCGCCACGAGACGCTGTAAGAACCATGGAAGTATGGGGCGCGAGACTTTTCTGGCAAAAGTTGTATGGCAGGATGGATGGCCGGTAATTGCTGCCGGAACCGGACGTCTGGAGAAGACACTGGAAGTGCCGCTAAAAGAGTACCGGTTTCCGGAAGAAACAGGAACGTGCGATACCCTGTGTTTCTGGGAGACGAGACCGGATCAGAGGCTGCTTGGGATCGGGGGAAGAAATGAGGCATCCTATTCGCTGACAGAAAAACGCGGTGTATTCCGCTTATACTGTGGAAAACAGACGATCGGTGAAAAGGATGCAGCAGTTATTTCGGACTCCGGCAGAAAAGCTATCATTTCCATGCAGCGGTCAGATTCCGCTTTGAACCACAGTCGGAGGATGAGACGGCGGGAATGGTATTATACCAGAACCATGAGAATCATCTGAGGATGGAGATCGGGAAAAGGGAGCAGATGTCTGCTTTCGGGTGAGCACATATGTTCATGCCAGGGAAGAGGTCATCCGTGAAGTTCTTCTGAAAGAAGAGCAGGAGTTATGGGAGATTCTGATCCGCGGAGAGGAGCAGAGTGCGGGTATCTGGGTAAGGCTGGGAGAAAAATGATCTGTGCCTGCGATAAGGTCAGCCTGCTTGCGTATACCACGGAAGAGGCGGGAGGCTTTGTGGGATGCACCATTGCAATGTACGCGTCTTCGCATGGAACTGACAGTAAAAATTATGCGGATTATGTGAGCTTTACGTGCAGTGGAGCAGAAGAATAGAGCAAAAGGAGAGGGAGAGAGATGAGTCTGGAGACGAAAGAATATGCAAAAAGACTGGTGGAACAGATGACGTTGGAGGAGAAGATCAGCCAGATGCGCTATGAATCACCGGCGATTGAGCGGCTGCATATTCCGGCGTATAACTGGTGGAATGAGGCGCTTCACGGAGTGGCAAGATCCGGTGTGGCGACAATGTTCCCACAGGCAATTGCCCTGGCAGCGACTTTTGATGAAGAACTGATTGAGAAGATCGGAGATGTGGTGTCCACCGAGGGACGGGCAAAGTTTGAAGCGTATTCAGGAAGAGGAGACAGAGGTATTTATAAAGGTCTGACTTTCTGGGCGCCGAATATTAACATTTTCAGAGATCCACGCTGGGGGAGAGGACATGAGACGTACGGGGAGGATCCCTGTCTGACGGCAAAGCTTGGCTGTGCGTATATCAGAGGGATTCAGGGCAAAGATCCGGATCATTTAAAGGCGGCTGCGTGTGCCAAGCATTTTGCCGTGCACAGCGGTCCGGAAGCATTGCGCCATGAGTTTGATGCAAAGGTGTCGCTGCACGATTTGTACGATACGTATTTGTATGCATTTAAGCGGTGTGTCAAGGATGCCGGTGTGGAAGCCGTGATGGGCGCTTATAACCGCGTCAACGGGGAACCGGCGTGCGGAAGCAAGACACTTCTGCAGGATATTTTAAGAGAACAATTCGGTTTTGAGGGACACGTAGTGTCCGACTGCTGGGCAATTCTTGATTTTCATGAGCACCATCATGTGACAAAGACGGTAGAAGAATCTGCGGCAATGGCTGTCAACCATGGCTGTGATTTAAACTGCGGGAAGGCATTTCTGTATTTAAGCCGTGCCTGTGAACAGGGACTGGTGGAGGAAAAGACGATCACAGAAGCGGTGGAGCGCCTGATGGATGTTAGAATCCGGCTGGGGATGATGGAGGATTATCCGTCTCCATATGCGAACATTCCTTATGATGTGGTGGAGTGCCCCGAACATATTGCACTGTCCTTAGAAGCCTCGAAAAGAAGTATGGTGCTGCTTAAGAATGACAACCATTTTCTTCCGCTGAAGCAGGAACAGATCCATACCATTGCAGTGATCGGACCAAACGCGAACTCCAGAGCAGCGCTGGTTGGAAATTATGAGGGACATCCTCCAGATACATTACACCGCTGGAGAATTCAGGAATACACCGGAGAGAAAACCCGCGTCCTATATGCGCAGGGCTGCCATCTGTATAAGGATCAGGTAGAATTCCTCGGGGAGCCGAAGGACCGGTTTAAGGAAGCGCTGATTGCTGCGGGCGGGCAGATGTCATTGTGATGTGTCTGGGATTGGATGCGGGCATCGAAGGCGAAGAGGGAGATGCGGGAAATGAGTATGCCAGCGGTGACAAGCTGGGATTAAAGCTCCCGGACTGCAGCAGGAACTTTTAGAGGCGGTCGCAGCAGTCGGAAACCGATTGTGCTCACCGTGCTGGCGGGAAGTGCACTGGATCTGTCGTGGGCGCAGGAACATGCACAGATACGGGCAATACTGGATTGCTGGTACCCGGGAGAGGTGGAAAAGCAATCGCAGAGGCATTGTTCGGAGAATTCTCCATGCGGAAAACTGCCGGTTACCTTTTATGAAGGAACGGAATTTCTTCCGGATTTTACGGATTATTCCATGGCAGGACGTACCTACCGGTATACGGACAGACATGTGCTCTATCCGTTTGGATATGGTCTTACCTATTCGCAGATCCGTTATTCTGATGCACATGCAGATGTCACAGATTTTGGAATACTGGAGCCGGTAACGGTGCATGTAACGGTGGAGAATACCGGTACCTACCCGGTACAGGAAGCGGTACAGGTATATGTCAGATTCAGTGAAAGAGAAGCTTGCGATCCCGGCTATCAGCTGAAGGGAATCCGGTCGGTTGCACTGGAATGTGGGGAAAAGAAAGAGGTTTGTATCACCCTTTCTCCGCGTGATTTTGCACTGATCTCCGAGGAGGAAAATGTCTGGTACACCCGGAAGCTATGAGATCGCAGTCGGAGGGCAGCAGCCGGATGAGAGAAGCAGCCGTCTGACCGGACAGACGGTGAGCACACTTTTTATATGCAAAACGGGAAATGTGACGGAAGTGGAATACTGATGCTGCCGGTATCCGTTGCACTCGATGAAAAACAATGTTAGTATAAAAATACTGGGAGAGGATATGAAGAGAATTCTGCATGCGGTTGAAGTCTGGATGGATGACTTTAAAATAAAAATAAATTTTATATCCTGTATATCTTGTGCGTGCTGGTTCCGCTGATTGTGACGGACAGTGCGGTATTTTCTGTTGTCATGAAGTCTGAGCGGGAAGCCAGAGAGCATGAGATGGCGAATATTGCCAATGCAGTTGCATACAGTATTTCAAATACGGTCAACAATGCAGCAGAGATCGGGAAAAGTATTTATACGAGCAAATATATTAACCGTTTTGGCGAATACCTACAACGATCCGTTGGACTATGTGGTGAGTTATCAGGATTTTTTTAAAGATACCCTGTTTGAGAGCGGACTTGGCATGAACAACATGGTAATCACGATGTATGCGGATAATGACACGATCGTGAATGGGGAAAGGTATGTAATATGAAGGAAATACGCGGTACAGAAGTGTACCGCTATTTTCAGGATAACGGATTGAATAAGGGATTATATTTCCAGTATGATGACAGCAGGGCACCTTCGGTGGAGCCGCAGAGACGGATGCTTTTCCAGAGGCTGGACTTTTATGCTGAAAATAATATGGAAAAGGTGCTGCTGATCAACATCGATTACAGTGCAGTAAACCGGACATTAGAGAAAATGAATTATGACACGGATGTATTTATCTGCCAGGGAGATAAGATTGTCTTATCAAATGGCAGATATTCCAGTATCGGAAAGGAATTTCAGACATTTGACCAGATGGGCAGGGTCGGATATTGTCAGGAACTCGAGTTTTACGGAATGAATCTGGATATTTATGTCATGCAGCCCAAACGCCAGCTGTGGACGGAAATCCGGAAAAACCTGCCGCTGATTGGATTCTTAATTGTTGTAAATGCGATTCTGCCACTCCTTCTGGTGCGGGGATTTAACCGGTCATTTACGCAGAGAATCAGCGAACTCAGCAAGGTGTTTGAGACAGTCGGCGGGGAACATCTGGTGCCGATTTCGTATGTGCGTGGAAAAGATGAGATTGGAAGCCTGATGCGCAATTACAACCGCATGGTTGCGAGAACAAATGAACTCATTCAGATTGTGTATAAGAATAAGATTAAAGAACAGGAGATGCTGGTGGAAAGACAGAATGCAGAACTGCTCGCGCTGCACAGCCAGATCAATCCGCATTTTCTGTTTAATGCGTTGGAGAGCATCCGCATGCACAGCCTGTTGAAAAACGAATATGAGACGGCAGACATGGTGGAAAAGCTGGCGCTGATGCAGCGTCAGTATGTGGAATGGGGAAACGACAGTGTCGAGATCCGCAGGGAAATGGAATTTGTGAGAGCGTATCTGGGGCTTCAGAAGTATCGGTTTGGAGAGCGGTTAAGTTACAGTCTTGAAGTGGAAGAGGATTGTCTGGATATTAAAATTCCCAAAATGACAGTTGTCACCTTTGTGGAAAATGCCTGTGTACATGGAATTGAGGCAAAGACAGCTCCCGGCTGGATTTTTGTGCGGATCTGCCAAAGCAGAAAGCACTTTATCTGGAAGTGGAAGATACCGGATGCGGCATGGACGCCTCCCAGATGCAGGAATTAAAAGAGCGCATGCTAAACGCCAGCATTGATATGCTAAAGGATGGCGGAAGAGTGGGAATCATCAATGCATGTCTGCGGCTGAAAATGGTATTCGGGGAGCAGGTGGCATTTGATATAGAGGGGGAGCAGGGTGTCGGTACGACAGTGAGTATCCGGATGCCATTGTAGAGAAGGGAAGGAAAAAGATGGGGGAAGCATTGTTAAAGGTATTGCTCGTGGATGATGAGCCGTTTATATTACAGGGACTGAAGATACTGATTGACTGGGAGCAGGAGGGATTTGAAGTTGTTAAGACGGCGGCAAACGGAGGGGAAGCACTGGAATATCTGCGCGGGGAGCAGGTAGATCTCATTATTGCGGATATAAAAATGCCGGTCGTCACAGGACTGGAACTTCTGGAGAAAATCCGCGGGAAAAGATTTCCGATGCACATTTTGTGATCCTGAGCGGATATGCAGATTTTGAGTATGCGAGAAAGGCGATCCGTTATGACTGCACAGATTATATTTTGAAACCGGTAGATCGGGAAGAATTGCTGAAGGTGCTGAATAAAGTCCAGGTATTGCGAAGGGCGGACAACCAGAAGAAGCAAAGCAGCCGGGAAATGGAGCAGGCGTATCTGTCCAGACATCTGATCGCATTGATTCAGGGAAAGTTTGACAGTGTGAATCTGGTATGTGAAGTCGCATATGGATGGGGCATCCGGTATACGGTATGTAGAGATTCAGATGGATGATGACGGCAGAGCTGAGGAAATATCAGATAAGGAAAAACGGGGCTTTCAGCGGCAGCTGTACCAGTATTGTATTGAGTTCCTGGGACCTCATGCATCACATTGTGTCTTTGATGTCTCAACGCATGAGAAGATTTATGACATCGGGTTATTGTATTGTGATGCGTTTGCAAAGGAGCAGGGGATTGATGGGAAAACATATCTGAACCGGTTTCTTGAGTATCTGATTGCTAACATGCACCAGCCGGTCATCATGCTTGTAGGAAAAAGGTGCAGGATATCAGCAACATTGCCAGATCTTATGGAAATGCGTGTATGCTCCGGTCTTTTCAGGGATTCCGCGCAAAAAAGCCGATCTATTACTATGAGGAGGAAGTACAGGTTACTTCCGGAGGAATTGTTTTATGCAAGAGCAGTCTGGATCGTCTGTTAAAAGCTGTGGAGCAGAACAACCATGTAGAGATACGGAGTGCGATTGAGCAGTTTTACGGGGAGATGATAAGCAGGAAATGACCGGTGAGACGATGAATCTGAACATCAATTATCTTCTGTTTCAGCTGATCCATCTGGCGAGTGAGCAGGATGATGGGGTAAATCAGGAAGAGATTCTGCGCCTGATCAGTGAGAGCAGCTTTGAAAGGGGGTAATGCGCGGCAGCAAGGCGCATCTGACCCGGTTTGCATGTGAATACGGGGACTATCTGTCGAAAAATCGCAAAATGTATCCAGAGGAGTGCTAGGAGAGATTGAGCGTGAGATCCGGGAAAACTATGCAAAGAATATCACATTAAAGAGCCTGAGTGAAAAATATTACGTCAACAGCGCATATCTGGGACAGCTGTTCCGTAAGAAAAACGGGCAGTCATTCAAAGATTATCTGAATAATTACAGAATGGAACGGGCAGCGGATCTGCTGTTACATACCGATAAGAAGATTGTCGAGATTGCGGAGGAAGTCGGGTATCATGATCTTGATTATTTTGTGAACCGTTTTATTCTGGTAAAAGGCTGTACACCGGCGAAGTTCCGGCGTGAGGCATAAAGGAAATGCAAGTTCAAAAGCAGGGCAAAGTATGGAAATAAGAACCTATACTTTGCCCTGCTTTTCAATTGTCTGAATCTGCCAGAAAGGTAAAATAGTATTATCAAATAGGGAGGTAGTTACAAGATGAAGAGAAGGAAACTTATCAGTGTATTGCTGGCAGCCACAATGATGGCAGCCATGTTTGCCGGATGCGGGAGTGATGCGGCATCGACAGACGCAAAGGAAAACGCAGACGGTGCAGACAGCACGGAAGCCGGTGGGGTAAAAGAATTTACGGCTTTTTGCAGTTCCCGGTTCAGAGATCAATGACGACAATGAGATTCAGCAGATCATTGCCGATAAGACCGGCGTGAAAGTGAAACATGGCTGACCGGACAGACGGCAGAGGAAGCTGTCGGCATGATGATCACCGGTGGTGAGCTGCCGGACTTTATCTGCGGGGAAGCGGACAGTCACAGCTCTATGATGCAGACGTTCTGGTAGCACTCGATGATTATCTGGATGATTATCCGAATATCAAAAACTTCTTTACACAGCAGCAGTGGGATCAGCTTCGCCAGGACGACGGACATATCTACTGGATACCGCAGTTCAGCAATATCAAGGAGAAGAGAAGGTTTGTACACACAACGATGAGGCATTCTGGATTCAGGCCAGGGTATTAAAATGGGCGGATTATCCGGAGATCCGTACCATGGATCAGTATTTTGATCTGATTGAGAGATATAATGAGGCCAATCCCACCATGGAAGACGGTACAGAGAACATTCCGTATACGATTCTCTGCGATGACTGGAGATATTTCTGCCTTGAGAATGCGCCGCAGTTTCTGGATGGATATCCAAACGACGGCTCCTGTATCGTAGATCCGGAGACATTGACGGTGATCGATTATAATACGACGGATACCGCAGTAAAGTATTTCCAGAAATTGAATGAAGAGTATCAGAAGGAATTGTAGATCCGGAATCCTTTACACAGACCTATGATGAATATATTGCCAAACTGTCAACCGGACGTGTACTTGGCATGATTGACCAGTGGTGGGATTTTGCTTACACTGCGGGAGATGCAATCAAGCAGGCAGGGCTGGATGCACAGGGATGCGATTACATTCCGCTTCCGATTACCATTGATGAGAGTGTCAAAACCAGTGGCACTGTTCCGGCGGTGTTAAATGTATCAGACGGTCTTGCGATCACCACAAGCTGTGAGGATGTGGAAGCTGCACCTGGTTTGTAGATGACCTCCTCTCACAGGATATTCACAACCTGCGTTTCTGGGGAGTGGAAGGCGTTGACTATAATGTGGATGACAACGGTGAATTTTACCGCACAGAGGAGCAGAGAACCAGAGCGGTTGACACATGAATAAAGCATCCCATACCTGTACCTATTCTTATTTTCCGCAGTATTCCGGCACCAGTGATGACGGAATCAATGCGAATAAGCCGGATGGCCAGGCAAATGAATTCTTTGACGGATTAAATGATGATATAAAGGAAGCATTTTCCGCCTATGGTGCAGAGACGTATGTGGATATGATCGGAACAAACGAGGCTCCGGGTGCATGGTACCCAATGTGGTCTTATTCAAACGGTTTTACCACGGACACGGAAGGCGGTATGGCATGGAATAAGATCGGTGAGATCAAGCACGAGTATCTCCCACAGGTCGTGATGGCAAAAGATTTTGACGCGGCATGGGCAGAGTACATGGAAGCATACAACAGCTGTAATCCGGAAGCGTTTATCGGTGAGTTACAGACAGAACTTGATAAGAGAATGGAAGAAGCAGCGAAATACGAATAGCACATAAAATGAAATTGGAAACAGGCAGATGCAAGGAAGATTTCATCTGCCTGTTTTTTAAGGAGTGGGATATGGCTTTGACGAAAACAAGATCAAAAAAAGAAAATCAGTATAAGGCAAAGATCACCTGGAAGAAGTAAAGAGGCAGAAAGTTCTGCTGTTTTGGAGCGCTGTGATGATAATCTACGGTATTATTTTTATTACCTTCCGCTGGCAGGGTGGGCAATGGCGTTTCAGAATTATAAGCCGAAGCTTGAATTCTTCACTCTGAGTTTGTGGGATTGCAGAAATTCCAGACCTTATTTTCCGACATGACGTTTATCCGCGTGATACGGAACACACTTGCGATGGGCGTGATCAATCTGGTTGTGACTTTGTGACGGCGATTGCATTTGCGATTCTTTTAAACGAGATAAAATCACGCGGCGGGAAAAAGCAGACCATTTCTTATCTGCCGCATTCTGTCATGGATCATTGTAACGGGAATCCTGCATGATATGCTTTCGGGAAGCGGAATTGTCAATGAGATATTGATGAATCTGCATGTGATTGCGCAGCCGATCAATTTTGCACATCCGAACTATTTCTGGCCGATTGTTGCATTTGCCAATGTGGAAGGAGACAGGATGGAATGCCATCATTTATCTGGCTGCCATTACATCCATTGATCCGTCCCTGTATGAAGCGGCGTCCATTGACGGAGCAGGAAGATGGGCTAAAATCAAATATGTAACGCTTCCGGGAATCAAACCGACGATTATGATTCTTCTTTTGATGAACGTGGGAAATGTACTGAATGCCGGATTTGAGATTCAGTACCTTCTGGGAAACGGACTGGTGCAGAAAGTGTCTCAGACGATTGATATCTATGTACTCAAATGGGGTATCAGTCAGGGAGATTATTCCATTGGTACGGCTGCAGGTATCTTTAAGAGTGCGGTAAGTATCATTCTGATTGTCATTGCAAACCAGATTGCAAAGCGCAACGGAGAAGAAAGGTTATTCTAAGGAGGGTAATATCATGCAACAGCTGGCAGGAGCAAATAAAAAAAGAAAGAGAACAGGAGCCGTTGATGCATTTCCCATTGTGAACGGAATCATTATGCTTGTGATTGTTGTAATCACATTATATCCGGTGCTGAATACGCTGGCGATTTCATTAAACGATGGCACGGATGCATTGCGCGGTGGAATTTATCTGTGGCCGAGAAAATTTACATGGAAAAATTATATCACGGTATTGCAGAAAGATAATCTGATTATCGGTGCATATGTCACGGTTGCGCGAACAGTTATCGGAACGGTGCTGGCACTGGTTGCAAACGCGATTCTGGCGTTTGTTGTCAGCAGAAAAAGATTTCTGTTTAAGAGAAGCCTTTCACTGTTCTGGGTCATTACAATGTATGTGAATGGAGGAATGATTCCGACATTCCTGCTTTACAAAGGACTAGGTCTTACCAACAGTTTCTGGGTGTATGTGATTCCGGGCATGGTAAGTGCGTTTAATATGCTGGTAATCCGCACCTACATGAATGGTATACCGGACAGTCTGGAAGAATCCGCACAGTTAGACGGTGCCGGATATACGACAATTTTTCTAAAGATTTACTGTCCGCTCTGCAAGCCGGTATTTGCGACGGTGGCATTGTTCGTTGCAGTCGGACAATGGAATTCCTGGTTTGATGCCATGCTGTACAACCGCATGAATTCTGATCTGACGACGTTGCAGTATGAGCTGATGAAGCTGCTGTCATCCGTCACGAATCAGGGAACTTCGGCAGAAGCCATGAAGAATGCAGTGGGAACCGTTACACCGACATCAGTCCGCTCCGCTGCAACGATACTCACAATGCTGCCGATTATCTGCATCTATCCGTTTTACAGAAATATTTTGTCACAGGACTTACGCTTGGCGGCGTAAAAGAATAATTCCATATAAAAGCGAAGGAGCGTATGCAATCCCATCTTGCCGGTGTCCCTTAAAACAGTATAATTGACTGGAAAGAGGGAAAACAGATGAAAAAGAGACTGGCAGAAGGAATGACCTTAATGGTACTGCTTCTGGTGCTGTGGAACATGGCGGCACACACAGACCGCATGGCAGAAGCGCAGATAAAGCATTTTACGGCTTTTTTTCCGACGGAGGGAAACAGCCTTGAATATGGAAATATCATGAAAGCGAAGATTGCAGAGGTGACAGGAGCAGATTGTGAAGAACTCTGGCTGTCCGGTCAGACCAAGGAGCAGGCGCTCAATTCATACATTGCCAGCGGCAGATATCCGGACTTCATACAGGGGGAAAAAAACTTATACGAAGCAGAGGCATTGATTCCGATTGATGAGTACTGGGAGGAATATCCCAATATCCGGCAATACATGACGAATGAGCAGTGGGATATGCTGCGCCAGGAAGACGGACACATTTACTGGATTCCACCGGGGTGACAAATGGAAAAAGCAGCGATGTGATCCATGACGGGGAAGCATTCTGGATTCAGACGAGGGTTTTAAAATGGGAAGGATATCCGGAAGTTCATACGGTAGAGCAATATTTCGATCTGCTGGAGGCTTATGTGAATGCCAATCCCATGATGGAGAACGGAACCAGGAATATCCCATTTACGGTTCTTAGCGATGACTGGAGATATTTCTGCCTGGAGAATGTGCCGCAGTTTCTGGATGGATATCCCAATGACGGCTGCTGCATGGTCGATCCGCAGACCTTTCAGGTGATGGATTACAACACGACAGAGACGGCGCGGGCTTATTTTGAAAAATTAAATGAAGAATATCGTAAGGGAATACTGGATGCGGAGGCGTTCACAAACAGCTATGAAGAGTATCTGAATAAGCTGTCCACCGGAGCGGTCCTTGGAATGGTGGATCAGTGGTGGCAGTTTTACTATGCGATTTATCCGGCATATGACAGACAGAAATTGAGTGAGCAGGGATGCGATTATGTACCGCTTCCGATTACGATGCAGGAGGGGGTGGAGAACCAGTGGCATGTCGAGAGAGCGGCATCTATCGATACGTCCTCCGGCCTGTCGGTTACGGTCTCGTGTGAAGACATAGACGGTGCCTTGCAGTTTGTGAATGATCTTTAAAGCCGGAGGTGGAGATTCTGCGTTTCTGGGGCAGGAAGGAACGGACTATTGCGTGGATGAGGAAGGGGTTTTCTATCTGACGAAGGAACAGTCAAAGCGTTTTTCGGATGATCTGCTGGCATCGGACTATTTCTGCTATTACTCGTATTTCCCACGTTGGGAGGGAATGCTTCCGGATGGGAAAAATGCTTTTCACTGGAATACCAGCCGGCAGAATTTTTAAAAAGCCAGCTGGGGGACATCCAGAAATGTCTCAGGGCGTATGGCTGTGAAAGCTATGTGGATATGATTGGGAATCATAAGGCACCGGGAAACTGGTATCCGATGTATTCTTACGCTACATCGCTTTCTGATACCACAGAAGCAGGAATGGTATATGAGCAGATCAATGAGATCAAGCACGAGTGGCTTCCGCGGGTTATTATGGCAGAGGATTTTGATACAGCCTGGCAGGAATACATGGATGCATACAATGCCTGCAGTCCACAGATTTTGATGGAGGATCTGCAGCAGGAAGTGATGCGCCGCATCTGCCGGTAGAACCTTTCATTCTATACGATATTCTCACAGAAGATCTTATAGAATGGGAGGTTTTATGGGGACAGAACTTAACCAGGCGCTGGTGCAGCAGGCACTTTCGTTTGCGCCGGAGATAACGGAAGAACGGCAGGCGGTGAAGGTGTGGGAAGATGGGACGGTAGAATTCTATCTGTATGCACCGACGGCTGAGACGGTGGAAGTGGCGGGTGTGGGGGGTATTTTGATGCGGCGCCGCTTGCACTCCTGCCGGATGGAAACGGAGGGTTTTACAGGAAGATAGAGAACTTCCCGCGAGGAATGCACTATTATCACTGGTTTGTGGACGGAGTGAAACTGTTTCATCCGAAAGCCGGTTTTCTTATGGCTGCTTTGAGACAATCAACACATTTGAGGTGCCGGAGCGCGGAGCAGAATTTTACTATCTGAAAGAGGTACCGCATGGAACGGTGCATCTGGCAAAGTACGCATCCGGTGTAAACGGTCACCTGAAAGAATGTTATGTATACACGCCTTATGGAAGCCAGAAAGATCCCAGCCGGCGGTATCCGGTCTTATATTTACAGCATGGTGTCGGTGAAAATGAGACGGGATGGATCTGGCAGGGGAAGCTGAATTACATCATGGACAATCTGATCGCGGAGCATAAAATGCAGGGAAATGATCGTGGTGATGAGCTGTGATTATGCGTTTATCGAGGGTGAGGAGGCAGTTTTCTTTCCCGGGGATTTTGACAGAGAGCTGATGGAGGATCTGATTCCTTATGTGGAAACACATTTTCCGGTAAAACGGGGCAGAAATTACCGGGCACTGGCAGGTCTTTCACTGGGGTCTGCACTGGCGGCAAGAAGTGTATGCAGGCACCGGGATAAATTTTCGGCACTTGGAATGTTTTCCGGGTATCGCTTTATGACGCAGAGGATCTGCACGGATGAGGCAGAAAAACCGGATGTTGTGTTTTCTCCTGCGGGAGCAGGGAAGAGGAGATTTCGCGCGGAATAGAGGATATCTGTAAAAAAATGCGCGAATCAGAAACGCTTTGCGTAAAGAAAGTATATGAAGGCTATCATGAATGGCATGTCTGGAGAAAGAGTCTGAGAGATTTTGTGCCGCTTCTGTTTTGTGGCGCAGAGACTGTGGAAGAAACGGCATCTGCATGCTGCATGGAGCGCCGCCTGGATGAAAAACAGCTGTCCGTCCAGAGCATGGAGGAGCAGATGCTCTTTTTTGATCCGGTACACCGGCAGATCCGGTTTGAAACGGATGCGCAGGGGAGACCGGCAGGGAAATATCCAAAGACCATACCGGGCGTAAAAGTGTGCAGTGACGGCACGGCAGAATTCTATCTGGAGGCACCCGGTGCGGCTCGTGTGGATGTCCGGCTTAAGGAGAAGCATGAGATTTTGGCTGCGTTAACGGAGCAGCAGCCAGGAATATGGCGAGGAAAAATAGGAGGACTTTCTGCCGGCTATCATGAGGTACATTTTATCGTCAACGGCGTGGAGACGATTCATCCGGAAGTTCCGGCAGGGTATGCCGGATATAACGGACAGGGCAGTTTTGCATGCAATTATTTTGAGATTCCGGAACCGGAGTTCTGTTATCCGCAGCTGGCGAATGTGCCGCATGGCATGCTTCATATGGAATGGTACCGGGAGGAAGAAAATGGCGGATACCGCCTGTGTTATGTGTATACACCGGCAGGATATGAGAAGCATGCAAAACAGAGGTATCCTGTTCTTATTGTGGAGAGCTTTCGGTGGGAGAGCGAATGTGTGTGGATTCATCAGGGAAAAATCGCCAACATGGCTGACCGGCTTATCGCAGAGGGAAAATGACGGAAATGATTCTTGTGATGCAGAAGTGCAGCAAGCGGAAAGAAGCGAGGATTCCGGAGGAGATCATTCAAAAATACCGTTTGATACCGGGAGAAGAGCATCGGGCGATGATAAAGGTACAGGATGGATCTGACTGGACATCCCGCAGACATCAGCTGGCAGAGCAGTTGAAGAACTCTTTCCGGTAAGGAGAAGGATTGAAAATATGGAAGAGATTATATTTTGGATGGAAGATGCGGCAGATTCCGGGGTAAAGAAGATAGCGGATAAAGTTGCCGGCGATGTGGAGCTGGTAACGGACAGACGCCCGCGGGTGCTGTACGGCACATCACAGGAAGAACTTGCGGATGTGGCAGAACGGGCAGAGACTGTGATTGTTCCGGCTACGGTTGGAAAAAGCAGACTTCTGGAGCAGATGGAGGAAGAAAAGAGAATCGGTCTGGAACAGATCCGGGGAAAACGGGAGTGTTATGGCTGGTTTTTCCTGAATGATCCAGAATGGCACGGAACACAGATTCTTCTGATTGCAGGGAGCGATAAGCGTGGAACGATCTACGGACTGTTTCATCTGTCAGAACTTCTGGGCGTATCTCCGTTTGTCGACTGGTGTGGTATCAGGCCGCCTCACTGTGAGCATGTGGGACTTCGTGCATCGATGGCGTGTGTGGCGGGAGAGCCGTCTGTAAGATACCGCGGTTTTATCAATGATGAATGGCCGGCATTTGGAACATGAGTGCAACCGGCGCTTTGGGGATTTGGGACTTCGGTTTATGAGCATGTGTTTGAACTGCTGCTAAGGCTGAAAGGAAACTATCTGTGGCCGGCGATGTGGAGCGCCAGATTTGGGGATGACGGCCCGGGACTTGCAAACGCAAAGCTGGCAGACGAATACGGAATCATTATGGGAATGTCGCATCATGAGCCGTGTCTGAGACAGGGGGAGGAGTATAAGTACCTGCGCGGAAAAGATTCGGTATATGGCGATGCATGGAATTTCCGGACGAACCGGGAAGGCATCATCCGGTTCTGGAAAGACGGACTGCTTCGGAGAGGAAAATTTGAAAATGTGATTACCCTGGGCATGCGTGGAGAGGCGGATACGGCAATTCTCGGAGAAAAAGCAACATTGAAGACAATATTGAACTGCTGCGCGATGTGCTAAAACGCAGAATGAGCTGATCCGGGAGTGTGTGGATGAGGACGTAAAGCGTGTCCCGAGAATGCTTGCTCTCTACAAGGAAGTGGAAGCGTTTTTTTATGGAAATGATCAGACGGCGGGGCTGATGGGATCGGAAGAACTGGAAGATGTTATTTTACTGCTGTGTGATGACAACTATGGAAACCTCAGGACACTGCCGACAAAGGAGATGAGGACGCATAAGGGCGGATATGGGATGTACTATCATCTGGACTATCACGGCTGGCCCATTTCCTATGAATGGATCAACAGTTCGTACCTTCCGAAAATCTGGGAACAGATGACAACGGCATATGAATTCGGGGTGCGGGAACTTTGGATTGTCAATGTGGGGATATTGCAACGCAGGAGTTCCCACTGTCGTATTTTCTGGATATGGCATATGATTTTGGACGTTGGGGAAGTGGTGCCGTCAATCAGACCGCAGAGTATACCAGACAGTGGACGAGGCAGCAGTTTGGAAGCTTTACGGAGGAAATACAGGAACAGATTGCGGACGTTCTGCAGGGATATACCAGATTGATACAAAAGAGAAGACCTGAGGCAATGCGTGCAATGGTGTATCACCCGGTGCATGGAAGAGAAACGCAGGATACACTGGAGGAGATTAAACGGATACTTACGGAAGCGGAGCGTGTATGCGTGGGTGAAGGAACATGCGCCGGAATACGAAGCGGCGTTTGTGGCGCTCATCTATTACCCTGCGGCAGGAACACTGAATCTGACCAGGATGCATCTTCTGGCAGGGATGAATCAATACCTGGCAAAGCTTGGAGCACTTCACGCGAATGATTACGGGGATGCGGTAGAACAGTGTCTGAAGCGTGACCGGGAACTGGTGACGGTATATCATCAGATGGATCACGGGCGCTGGGATGGCATGGGAGCATCGGAGCATATCGGATTTGTGCACTGGAATGAGGATGAATGTTTAAACCCTGTGATTCACCGGGTACTGCCCGCGGATAAACCGAGACTGGTTGTGACAGTGGATCAGACGATGCAGCATGCAGAGGGAAGCCCGTGGCTTACGGAATCCATGAAACTGCCGGATTTTTTAGACCCTGCGTGCAGGAGCGCCGGGATCACCCTGGATGGGCTGAGTGAATGTGAGGCTGCATACGAGGTCACAGAAAAACCGGAATGGCTTTCGGTGTGGCCGATGCAGGGCGTGCTGGACGGGAAAAGCACAATTATGAAAAGCTGGAACTTGTAATAAACCGGGAGCGTTGGGCAATGAACCGGGATGGAAATACAGGTACGTCTGCTTGTGGAGTGCTTGAAATAAAAACGCCTTCCGGCTGCTGCCGGATCGAGATACCGGTATGTGAAAATCTGCCGGAAGTACCGGAAGGTACCTTTGTGGATACGGCAGGTTATATTGTGATGGAGGCAGAGCATTATGCAGACCGGAAGGATGGATATGCAGCGGATGGTAAGCGGGAAGGAAAAAACGAAAAGGTACGGTTTCAATGCATCAGGGACTATGGAAAAACGCGGTCTGCCATGAAAGCATTTCCGGTCACAGCGTATGGTGTGCCGGGAGAAAATGCACCGTATCTGGAGTATCATTTCTGGGTATCAAAGCCCGGCGGGTATGTACTTACGCTTTATATGCAGCCCTCCAATCCGGTGGCGAACGATCAGAAACTCTGCTACGGTGTGCAGAATAACGGTGGTGAGATCCGGATTTATAACGCGGTACCTGAGGGATACCGGATCGGAGATCAGGGAGAGTTCTGGGCAAAGGTGTATTAGACCAGATACGCAGACAGGAGATTCCGGTTTCATGCAGAAGTGGTATCAACCGTCTGCGCATTTATTCCGTCACACCTGGGTTTGTTCTGGAAAAGCTGTTGATCCGCCCGGAAGGAACGGATGTCCTGGAAAGTTATCTGGGACCCAAAGAGACGTATCACACATAAAGGAAAGAGGAGAAAAGGAGTAGAACGATGGCGGGAGCATTTGAGACGGAAAGTATCGCAATGTGTTTGCAGAGTACGGGTATCCGGAAGCGGAGATTCAGAGAAGAGTGGAGCAGACATTTGAGACAATTTTTTATGGTAATGAGGAGGAGCGTTTCTATCATGAGGTGGGAGCCGACATGGCATACATAGAGGATACGGGAAACCATGATGTGCGCACAGAGGGAATGTCCTATGGAATGATGGCATGTGTGCAGATGAACCGCAGGGAAGAGTTTGACCGGCTGTGGAAATGGACCCGGACATATATGTACATCGAGGATGGACCATGTAAGAATTATTTTGCGTGGTCCTGTGCAACAGATGGCAGTAAAAATGCGGAAGGTCCGGCTCCCGACGGAGAAGAATATTTTGCCATGGCACTGTTTTTTGCGGCAGACCGCTGGGGAAATGGAACCGGAATATTCCACTATGCAGATGAGGCGCGGGCAATTCTGCGGGAATGCATCCACAAGGGAGAGCCGGGGCATCCGGGGGAACCGATGTGGGACACATCCAGGCATCTGATCAAGTTTATTACAAATTGTAATTTCAGCGATCCGTCCTACCATCTGCCCCATTTTTATGAATTATTTGCCAGATGGGCGGACGAAGATGACCGGGAGTTCTGGAGAGACGCGGCAGAAGCGAGCAGAGCGTATCTGCATCTGGCATGTCATCCGGACACCGGTTTGTCGGCGGAGTATGCGGAGTATGACGGACTCCGCATGAGGGACATCAGGAGATTTTCGGCAGGCATGACTGGTATTACAGTGATGCGTACCGGACGATTGCGAATATTGCCATGGACTGGCTGTGGTTTGGGAGAGATCCCTGGCAGCAGGAGATTGCGGAAAATTACAGAGCTTTTACTGCGAAAAGCAGAGCGGACACTGGGATGGTGTGTTTCTGACGGACGGCACGCTTCTTAGAGAGCGGGCGCTGCACCCGGTTGCTGTGATAGCGGTAAATGCAGAGGCTTCGCTGGCTGCGAAGGAGAAAATGCAGGAGTGCATCAGAAGGTTCTGGAGACGCCGCTTCGACAGGGGAACGCGTTATTACGACAATTTCCTGTATCTGTTTGCCATGCTGGCACTGTCCGGGAATTATCGTATTTACTGAATAAAGTTAGGTCATGAATCTGATATTTTAATGTCGTATCTGGTATTCTGATTTTCAAAGGAAGGTTATATTTAATGTAGAAAACCTTAGAAAATCAAAACAGGAGAAAGCATATATGAAATATGGATATTTTGACGAATCGAAAAAAGAATATGTGATCACAAGACCGGATACACCGGCACCTTGGGTGAACTATCTTGGATCTCCAGAATATGGAGCGATTATTTCAAACAATGCAGGCGGATACAGTTTTGCAAAATCCGGAGCTAACGGAAGAATTTTAAGATAAATCTTTAACCAGTTTGACGAACCCGGAAGATATATTTATATCAGGGATAATAAAAGCAAAGACTACTGGTCGGCTTCCTGGCAGCCGGTGGGAAAGGATCTGAAAACTTACCGGAGTGAATGCCGCCATGGAACTGCTTATACAAAAATGCAGGCGGATTACAGCGGTATTCACTCAGAAGTGAGATATTATGTGCCGCTAGACCGGGCGTATGAGGTGTGGAATGTATGCATTGCCAACACATCTGCAGAAGAAAGAGAACTGACGGTTACCGGGTACGCTGAATTTACAAACAACAGCAACTATGAGCAGGATCAGGTGAATTTACAGTATTCGCAGTTTATTACGCGCACGGTTTTCTGTGGGGATCATGTGCGGCAGATGATTCATGCGAATCTGGATCAGATCGAGGAAGGCAGCGATGTCGATGATAAAATCGTTGTCAGCCGTTTCTTTGCACTGAAGGGAGCAAAAGTGACATCCTGGTGCGGCGACAGAGAGAAGTTCCTCGAAGATATCACGGATATGGCAATCCGGCAGGTGGCAGAGGGAACATTGTGTAACGAGGGAAATGAGAACGGCAACAGCTGCGGAGCACTCAGTACGGTGGTGCGGCTTGCACCGGAGAGCACTGTGAGTTCGCATTCTGGTTGGAATGAAAGAGGAACCTGAGGTGGCAGAGATTTTGGCCTCCTATGTGCTGCCGGAGCAGGTCTGTGGAAAGGAATTGCAGCAGCTGACCGATTACTGGCATGGAAAGCTTGCACATTTTCAGATAAAGACACCGAGTGAAGAATTCAATGCCATGATAAATACATGGAACGCCTATAACTGCTTTATGACATTTATCTGGTCGCGTGCAGCGTCGTTTGTCTACTGTGGACTGCGCAATGGATACGGTTATCGTGATACGGTACAGGATATACAGGAGTCATTCACCTTGAACCGGAGATGGCAGTTGAAAAATCAGGTTTATGCTTTCCGCACAGGTGGATAATGGAGGCGGACTGCCACTGGTAAAGTTTACACACAATCCGGGACATGAAGATACGCCGGACGATGCTTCTTATGTACAGGAAACAGGGCATCCGGCATATCGTGCAGACGATGCGCTCTGGCTGTTTCCGACCGTCTACAAGTATATAGCGGAGACCGGACATCTGGAATTTATGGATGAAGTGATTCCGTATGCAAACCGGGGAGAGGCGACTGTTTACGAGCATCTGAAGCGTGCCATCGATTTTTCCATGAACCATCTGGGAAAACACGGTATGCCGGCGGGGCTGTATGCCGACTGGAATGACTGCTTAAGACTGGGCAAAGAAGGGGAATCCACATTTGTTGCCATGCAGCTTTATTATGCGATGAATATATTGCGAAAGTTTGCAGAATACAAGCAGGATAAAGAAACGGCTGCCTATCTTGATGAAAAGCAGGAGGAACTGGGGAAATTGCTGCAGGAACTCTGCTGGAATGAGGACCGTTTTATCCGTGGATTTACAGAAGCAGGCGAAGTGATCGGAAAGCGCACGGATCCGGAGGCAAATATGTGGCTGAACCCGCAGAGCTGGGCGGTGATCAGCGGGCTGGCAAAAGCGGATCAGGCGGATATGGCGCTTGAGAGGGTATATGAGAAATTAAACACGCCGTATGGTGCAATATTGATGGACCCGCCGTATCATGCGCACGCCTTTGACGGAGCACTGGCTGTCATCTATAATCCGGGTGCAAAAGAAAATGCAGGTATTTTCTCACAGTCGCAGGGATGGATTATCCTGGCGGAGGCATTGCGGGGACATGGAGACAGAGCATTTACTTATTTTATGGAAAATGCACCGGCTGCACAGAATGACCGTGCACAGATCCGCGTGATTGAACCTTATTGCTATGGACAGTTCACGGAAGGAAAGGCAAGTCCGAATTTCGGAAGGTCACATGTGCACTGGCTCACGGGAACTGCTTCCACGGTTATGGTCGGCTGTGTGGAGGGAATTCTGGGTATGCGTCCGGATTTCTATGGACTGCATCTTACGCCTGCAATCCGCATGAATGGGAGGAGTTTGAAGTAAATAAAGTTTTCAGAGGCTGCCAGTTACATATTGTTGTGAAAAATCCGGGACATGTGCAGTCGGGATGCGACAGACTACTTGTAAATGGAGTCAGGATGCAGGGAGATTATATTCCGCAGGAAGTATTGAAAAGCAGACAGAAATCGTATTGTATATGTCATAAGATGGGAGGGAAAGATTCGTGGAAAGATAGAATTTTTGGATCAGCAGGGAAGCTTCCGGGTGTATCAGCCGGAAGACTACAGTGGATTGTATTTTCCTCTTGCAGGAGACGGTGGGTTAAAATCCTGCATTACACCGACACTCGGCGGCGACAGCAAAAGGGATCAGAACCATTTCCTGATGGAGCCGGTCAGTATTGAAAATCTCCATAACAATAAAAATACAAGAAATTTCTGGTGCCGTATCAAAAACCGGGGATACTGGTCAGCCTGCGGTTCGTCGGCAGAGGCAGAATTTCTGCGGTTTACCGGAGAACAGGAGAAAAGCGTACTGGAAGCCGGATTTATGTGGCAGAAACTGACGCGGACATCCGCAGTCCATGGACTAAAAGCAGAGATTACTTTTTGTTACGGTATACGGAGCGATGGAAGTGATGATGACGGAACTTACCAATATAACAGAGGAACCGCTTGAAATGACACCGATTGCAGTGATGCCGGTCTATGGAAGAAGTGCGGACAATATCAGGGATCACCGCCATGTGACTTCCCTGCTGCACCGGATCTGTACCACGGATTATGGGGTGGAGGTGACGCCTGCGATGTCGTTTGATGAGCGGGGACATCAGAAGAATCATACAACGTATTTTGTATATGGTTCCACCGGAGAGGGAGAGGCACCGGCAGCTTTTTACCCGACCGTCGGGGAGTTTATCGGGGAGGGAGGTTCCTATCTCATACCGGAGGCAGTCCGGACAGAAAAGCCGGAGCTGTGGCAAAGTAAGGCAGAGGGAAAAGAAGCAGGGAGCTCTTAAATTTGCGGAGATTTTATTAAAACCACATGAGACAGTCCGCTATCTGACTCTGGGCGGAATGACCGACGAGAGATCACAGATCGAACCTCTACAGCATCTCTCAGACAAAGAAGCCAGGTAAAGGAAGCTTATGATGAAGTAAAACGGTACTGGACAAAGAAAGTAAACATCACATTTAAAACGGGTAATCCGGATGCAGACAATTATCTTAAGTGGATTACGTTCCAGCCAATTCTGCGGAGAATTTACGGCTGTTCGTTCCTGCCGTATCATGATTACGGAAAAGGAGGACGTGGCTGGCGGGATCTGTGGCAGGATTGTCTGGCATTGCTTCATGGACCCTTCCGCAGTCCGGCAGATGATCATCGACAATTACGGCGGTGTCCGGGTGGACGGAACCAATGCCACAATTATCGGAAATGCGCAGGGGGAGTTTATTGCGGACCGGAATCATATTACCCGTGTGTGGATGGATCATGCGTTCTGGCCGTTTGTGACGACAAAATTTTATATTGACCAGACAGGAGATCTCGAGATTCTTTTTGAGAAGGTTCCGTATTTTAAGGATCTGCAGTCCAAAAGAGGCACAGATCACGATACCGGATGGGACGAGACATATGGAAAATGCCAGCGCACAGAGGGTGGCGTCGTCTATTTCGGAAGTGTACTGTAACATCTGCTTCTTCAGAATCTCTGTGCATTCTACGATGTCGGTGCGCACAATGAGATGCGGCTGCACGGGGCAGACTGGAATGACGCGCTGGATATGGCATGGGAAAATGGAGAAAGCGTGGCATTTACAAGTGCTTATGCGGGAAATTTAAAAGAGATTGCGCACTGTATCCGGCTGTTAGAGCAGGAGACCGGCTGTGTTGCCTTTGAGATTGCAGAAGAGATGGGAATGCTGTTTGCAGGTGGCAGGGAGCTGTATGAGAATGTGGAAAAGAAACGAGGGATACTGGACGCCTATCTGGAGAAATGTGCACATAATCTCAGTGGTCAGACCATGATCGTAAAAGCAGAGCAGATTTGCAGCAATCTGGAGGAAAAAGCAGACTGGCTGATGGAGCATATAAGGGTGCAGGAGTGGATTGCTGAGGATGAGGCACACGGATGGTTTAATGGCTATTATGACGATCATAAGAATCCGGTGGAGGGCTGTAAAGACGGAAAGGTACGGATGATGCTGACGAGTCAGGTTTTTGCGATTATGAGCGGCACGGCAACACCGGATCAGATCCGCAAAATCTGCCAGAGTGCCGATAAATATCTGTATGATGAGAAAGCGGGCGGCTACCGTCTGAATACGGATTTTGGTGAAGAAAAAATGGATCTGGGAAGAATGTTTGGATTTGCTTACGGGGAGAAGGAAAACGGAGCAGTATTTTCCCATATGGCTGTCATGTACGCCAATGCACTGTACCGGAGAGGATTTGCGCGGGAGGGAAATAAAGCCCCAGGTACCTCTTCTTAACGCGGCAATGAATTTTGACAACAGCAGGATGTATCCGGGACTGCCGGAATATTATGATCTGTCAGGAAGAGGCATGTATGCATACCTGACGGGTGCGGCAAGCTGGTATCTCCTTACGATGGTTACGGAAGTATTCGGCGTAAAGGGGGTCATGGAGATCTGAATTGCGCCGGCATTCATGCCGGAACAGTTTTATGCGCAGGGAAATGCAGAAGTAAAGCTGATTTTTGCGGGAAAGAAATTCGACATCCGGTTCTCAAATCCGGAAAAGTGCGAGTGTAAAAAAGAGTGGATAAAAAGTGTCTTCTGCGATGAAAAGCAACTGGAACCGGAAGCGGGGGCAGCATGCCGTGCGGATCAAAAAGGAGTGGATCAAACAGCTGGATGCAGAAAAAGAGCATGTCATAAAAATCCTGTTTGGAAGATAGGAAGCAGATAGTGGTCTTCACAGGAGGCATACACGGTTCTTCGGGGGTAAACAATATTGCAGGAAGCACAGCATGCCAGATTCCTGGAGAAAGCAGCTGGAGCATTCGTCGGGAAAATGCGCGTATTTCTTCCAGCCAGAGCTTTGCAGCTGATTCCGTGTTCTTCCACGTTTGATTACTGAGGGCATTATGTCCGACACACCGGAGAATGGGCGGACTTTCTGGCAGCACTAACTGTGCTCCCTCATAGACAATATTAAACCGCGCGAACCGAAACTCGCTGCTATCAGCATTGAAATCAGGCAGATAGCAGCTCAGACATCGGCTTCGCGCGGTTATGTTTTTTCGGGAGCACAGGTAAGTGCTGCACAAAAGTCCTACAAATTGTCTCGCGGAGTGCGGACATGCCCCGCCGGAGTGCTCCAAACTTGGAAAGACACGGATCATCGCAGCTGCAAATCACGGCTGGTTAGAAATGCCGTATTTTGTACCGAATGCCCGGCTGTCTCTCTGGGAATCGCAGGACATATACTTCTGCAATATTGCTTACCGCCAAAGGGAACCGTGCCTGTTCCGGTGGTGGCTTCTTCGCGGGAGTTACCACATGGATTTGTAATATTTATTGCGGTATTTTTTGGGAGTCATACCGGTAAAGTTCTCGAACGTCTGGATAAAGTGGCTCTGCGAAGAAAAGGAAAGGTAATTGGCAATGTCTATGATGGACTTGTCAGAGTAGCGCAGGAGATGCGTCGCCTTTTCTATTTTTCTCGCGGATATAGTCACTGATGGAAATGCCGAGGTTCTGTTTGAATACCCGGGAGAGATAGCTCTCGGATAATCCGGTATATTCTGCCAGCATGGCGACGGTAATGCGTTCTTTGATATGACTGTAAATATAATCCACACACTGTACGACCGGCTTGGATAAGATGGAACTTTTTCTGAAGAACCATCTTGCCGGTAAAGTCTTTAGCCATTTCATGGTGAAGATCCGCAATCTGCCGGACGGTTGTGCAGGTGTCCATTTTCAGAATGTAAAAGTCGCTCAGACGATAGGCCTGTTCCGGCTCCAAACCGCCGTCAATGCAGTAGCGTGTAAGCATGGCGGCAGTGACTACAAAATGATATTTTATGTTGGTAAGCGCATTGCGCGAGAGCACACCGGTTCCCTCCAGATGGATAAATGCATCCTCTTTGCAGTTGGCGACAACAGTTTCCATATCGCCTGTTTTGACTGCCGTATAAAAGGAATATTCCACGGTTGGCGGCCGGTGAAGGGTCTCAAGTTCACTGCTTTTTAATTCGGTCTCGTACCATTCTTCTGAAAAGGCCATTGGCTGTTTCCTCCGTAAAATAAGAATATGGTTATTATGACATGAATCTGATATTTTTACAATTGATTTAGTATATTCCAGTCATAAAATTCAGTACAATTCTATCTGTAATCAAGAAGACGGCAGACATTATAGGGAAAGGGTCTGACGTTGAAAAACTAAAATACAGGGAGGAATTGAAGTATGAAACAGCGGGTTATCAGCTTAATGCTGACAGTGGCTATGGGGGCTACTTTACTTGCAGGATGTGGAAGCAGTGCCACAGACAGTGCCAATGCCGGAGCAGACAGCGGCAAGGAGAGTGCAGCGGCTGCAGGCACAGAGTCGGACGAGAAAGATTTCAGTGGTGAGGGAAAGGTAATTAACATCTATTCCTGGAACGATGAGTTCCGTACACGTCTTGAGGCAGTATATCCGGAGGTGGAATCTACTTCCTCAGACGGAACGGTAACAACGCTGAAGGATGGAACAGAGATTCACTGGGTGATCAATCCGAATCAGGATGGTGTATATCAGCAGAAGCTGGATGAAGCGCTTATGAATCAGGCAGATGCTGCGGCAGATGACAAGGTAGATATCTTCCTGTCCGAGACGGATTATGTATTTAAATATACCGATAAGGATGCGGATGTTGCCATGCCTCTGACAGATCTTGGAATTGATCCTGAGACGGATCTGGCGGATCAGTATGATTTTACGAGAACTACGGCTTCTGATTCTGACGGTGTGCAGAGAGGATCTACCTGGCAGTGCTGTCCGGGACTTTAGTATACCGCCGCGATATTGCAAAGGATGTATTCGGAACAGATGATCCTGAGGCAGTCGGCGAGAAGGTGAAGGACTGGGCAACCATCAAGGACACCGCGGCAGAGTTAAAGGCAAAAGGATATTATACCTTTGCATCCTATGCGGATACGTTCCGTCTGTACGGCAACAGTATTGATGAATCCTGGGTTCAGCCGGGAGATACCACCGTCAGTAGATCAGAAAATCATTAACTGGGTGAATGATTCTAAGGAATGGCTGGATGCCGGTTATCTGGACAGCAACATCAAGGGTCAGTGGAATGATGACTGGAATAAGTCCATGGGCTCCCAGTCCAAGGTTTTTGCATTCCTGCTTCCGGCATGGGGCATTGACTTTGTGCTGAATCCGAACTGGGATGGAGAGGCCGGCAACTGGGCAGTTACGAACCCGCCACAGGAATATAACTGGGGTGGTTCCTACATCCATGCGGCAACAGGAACAGATAATGTAAAATATGCGAAGGATATTATTCTTGCAATGACAAGCAATCAGGACAACCTGTTAAAGATTTCACAGGATTACTCTGATTTCACGAATACGAAGTCCGGAATGGCAGAGGCAGCAAAGGATGATGCAGACTTCTCGTCAGAATTCCCTTGGCGGACAGAATCCGTTTGTCTACTTTGCACCGGTAGCTGAGAATATCAAGATTGCTCCGTTATCTGCATACGATCAGGGATGCGTGGAACTGATTCAGAATTCGTTCAGCGATTATCTGCAGGGAAATGTAGATTTTGATAAGGCAAAGGCAAACTTTGAGACAGCAATCAAAGAGCGTTATCCGGATATCACAGAAGTTCAGTGGCCGGAATAAGACCATGACTGCGGAGCAATTTTGCTCCGCAGAACTATTATGGCAGAGAGGGCAAAGGAATGAAAAAAAAGAAAAAAAAGTATCAGCTATGGAAAATGGGGACAGATATTTATTCTTCCGTTTTTTATTATCTATTTTATTTTTTCGCTGATTCCGTTGGCAGATACCGTCAGATACAGTTTTTATGAATATTACCGTTCCGGAATTAAGGAGGTCGGACCTAATTTCGTTGGCATGGCAAATTATATCAGTCTGCTGAAATCCGATATGCTGGCATATGGAAAACACGCTGATTCTGTGGCTGATCGGTTTTATCCCGCAGATTGTGATCGCACTTGTTCTTGCGAGCTGGTTTACGGATGCCAGATTAAAGATACATCACAAACAATTTTTTAAGGTTGTCATTTATCTGCCCAATCTGATCATGGCATCTGCATTTGCACTTTTATTTTTTACACTGTTTTCCACGAGTGGACCGGTCAATTCCATTCTGATGTCTCTGGGATGGATCAATAGCCCGATTGATTTTATGGGATCTGTTTTGGCACGCGTTCCCTGATTGGACTTATGAATTTCCTGATGTGGTTTGGAAATACAACTATTATGTTGATGGCAGCAATCATGGGAATCAGTGTGGAGGTATTTGAGGCCTGCGAGATCGATGGTGCAACAGTCTGCAGAGATTTTTCTATATTACGCTTCCGATGATCCGGCCGATTCTTGCATATACACTGATTACCTCGATTATCGGCGGATTGCAGATGTTTGATGTGCCACAGATCTTAACGAACGGTCAGGGAAATCCGGACCGGACATCCATGACACTGATCATGTTCTTAAACAGTCATTTAAAGAGCAAGAACTATGGTATGGCAGGAGCGTTATCTGTTTATCTGTTCATCATCAGTGCGATCTTATGTTTTATCGTGTATAAGATGACAAATGATAATGATTCGACGGATCGAAGGCAGCGGCGAAAAAGCTGCCAGAGAAGAAAGAAGAAGGAGGAGATAAAACATGAAATCAAAATCAGGAAACAGTTTGCGGAGTGTTCTGGCGCATATTGTGTTGATTGTACTGTCATTTATGTGTCTGTTCTTCTTCTATATTCTGATTATCAATGCAACCCGTTCTCATGCGGAGCTGCAAAAGGGGTTTTCGGCATTGCCGGGCACCCATCTGCTGGAAAATTTAAAGAATGTGGCAAATGACGGAAGCTTCCCGATGTTTCGCGGAATTATAAACAGTATCTGTATCTCGACTGCCTGTGCGGGTTTGTGTACTTTACTTTTCCGCGTTGACGGCATATGGTCTGTATGCTTATGAATTTAAGACCAGAAAGATAGCATTTACCTTTATCATGGCAATTTTGGTCATGCCGACTCAGGTAACGGCAATGGGATTTTTGCGGCTGATCACGAAAATGGGGTTGTATGATACCTGGTATCCGCTCATTATTCCAAGCATCGCGTCGCCTGCGGTATTCTATTTTATGTACAGCTACCTGCAGTCATCACTGCCCCTGTCCTTAGTGGAGGCGGCAAGAATCGACGGCTCAGGCGAATTCAGGACGTTTAACTGTATTGTGCTGCCGATTATGAAGCCGGCGCTCGCGGTACAGGCGATTTTCACTTTTGTCGGTTCCTGGAATAACTACTTTGTTCCGGCACTGATTCTTCAGACCAAGAGCAAAATGACAGTGCCGATCTTAATTGCGACATTGCGTGGAGCAGACTATATGAACTTTGACATGGGAAAAGTTTACATGATGATTACGGTGGCGATTGTGCCGATCATTGTGGTATATCTTTTATTATCAAAATATATTATCGCCGGTGTGACACTTGGTGGAGTGAAAGAGTAAACACGATCTGACAGAGAATCATATGGAAGAAAATTCTGTATGGTTCTTTCTGTCATTTTGAAGGGAAAAGCAGAGAATATGGAAAAAGAGAATGGAGATATAGTGGAACCATAGAGGAAAGAACGTCCATCCGGGAGCAGGTGCATGATGTTCTGGCAAGAAAAGTGGCAGAAGAGGCAATGGTTTTATTAAAATGAATCGCTTCCTGCCGCTGCCTTTGATGTTCCTATGGCGCTGTTTGGAAGCGGGGCAAAAAGACGGTAAAAGGTGGAATCGGCTCCGGGGATGTCAACAACCGGAAGACAATTTCTGTCTATCAGGGACTGCTGGAAGCGGGCGCAATGATCACAAGTGAAGGTGGCTGTGCGACTATGAAAAGCGGTATGAGCAGGCGAGAGAGGAATGGAAAAACTGGTTCTCGAAGAAACAAAACGGGTTGAGAATCCGTTTGACGCATATTCCAATCATCCGTTCTGTTTCCCGGAGGGAAGAGCGGTTACAGAACAGGACATTGCCGGGGCAGGGCTGGCAGTTTATGTGCTGAGCCGCATTTCAGGTGAGGGAAGTGACCGCAGAAAAGAGCGTGGCGACTATGAATTAAGCCGCAGGGAACAGGAAGACCTGTTATTTTGAATGAAAAAGATTCCGGTAGTGCTCCTGCTGAACACCGGTGGTCCGGTAGAACTGACAGATATTTTAGAGCAGGCAAAAAATATACGGGCTGTGTTAAATATTTCCCAGCCGGGACAGGCAGGTGGTTATGCGGTGGCGGACATCCTGTTTGGAAAGGCGGTTCCAAGTGGAAAATTAACGGCAACATGGGCGAGACATTACGGGATTATCCGTCAGCGGATACTTATGGATACAGGAACGGAGATCTGGAAAAGGAAGAATACCGGGAGGAAATTTTCGTTGGATACCGTCATTTTGACCGGGAAAATCTGCCGGTATTATTTCCGTTCGGGTACGGACTTTCCTACACATCCTTCTACATCCGCCAGCGGTCTGTACGCGAGGAAACGAATTCCCTGGAACTTGCAGTGGCTGTGCAGAATACGGGTGGAACCTATGCCGGGAAGGAGACAGTGCAGGTCTATGCGACACCCCCGCAGACCGGAATGGAAAAGGAAAAAGCGGCTGGTGGGATTTGCCAAAACAAAATGTCTGCTGCCGGGGGAAATACAGCAGCTGGAGATTAAAATACCAAAAAACATGCTTGCAAGTTTTTCGGAAGAACAGAGTGCCTGGTATCTGGAAGCCGGAACGTATGGCATATGGATCGGTGCCGATTCACAAAAGTTAGAACAGGCAGGGGAATTTGATGTGTACGAACGGACGATCACAGAGCACACATGCCGGCTGGAGGCAGCAGAGAGCGATGCAGGAAAACTTTCTGCCGCTGAAGAGCAAAAAGTGCATCTGACCGGAAAAATACCGGCAGAGGAACTGATTCCGCTCTTATATGGCCATGTGGAACAAAACAGCAGTACACTCGGCGCGGCGGGAATCCGTGTCCCGGGATCAGCGGGAGAGACAACACATGCGCTGGAACAGCCCTATGGAATAAGGTCGTTAATCATGGCGGACGGACCGGCAGGAATCCGGCTGCATCAGTCGTATGAGGTAGACGCAGATTCGGGGAAAGTCTATGGAAAAAGTGTACTGGGAGCACTGGAAAATGGCTATCTGGAGCCGATGCAAAAGCATGAGAATGCCAAGACCTACTATCAGTTCTGTACTGGCGTTTCCGGTCGGAACGGCAATGGCGCAGACCTGGAATGAGGCACTGCTGCAGTCTTCGGAAGAGCGGTATCACGAAATGAAAGAATTCCATATTGATCTGTGGCTGGCACCGGAATGAATATCCAGAGAAATCCGCTGTGCGGGCGGAATTTTGAATACTATTCGGAAGATCCATTTCTCTCAGGCAAGATGGCTGCTGCGGTTGTCCGCGGTGTACAGGAGGAGGAACCTGTGGAGCTGTGATCAAGCATTTTGCATGCAACAATCAGGAAGACAACCGTATGGGGGTCGATGTGCATATTTCAGAGAGAGCCCTAAGGGAGATCTATCTTAGGGGATTTGAGATTGCAGTCAAAGAAAGCGCACCGGTTGCAATCATGACATCCTACAACCGGGTCAATGGAGTTCACGCGGCAAACAGCAGAGCGCTATGCACTGTAATTGCCAGAGAAGAGTGGGGATTTGACGGTGTACCTCATGTCAGACTGGAGTACAACAGCGCCGGAAGACGGCAGTATTCCATGGAAGTGTATTGAAGCCGGAAATGATCTGATTATGCCGGGAAGTGAGAAAGATGATGCGGATATCCGGCAGGCGTATGCAGACGGAAGGCTGTCGGAAAAGGAAATCCGTCTCTGTGCGGGAAGAATTATTTCACTGATAAATAAATTAGATAAAAAGACAAAAAAGTGACATTGGAAAGACAAGAAACAGGTAGTCTCCATGACTGTCTCCTGTTATACTCTGCTCATAAGGTACACTTATGGAAAGGAGCACAAACAGGGGGGAATCATGGAGATTTATTCAATTAAAGACGAAAAGTTCCGCAGGTATGGGAAAGTCTGGAGCGGCTTTGACTGCACGAGACTGATCCGCGAGATGGAACACACGCCGCTGCCGGAGGATGTCATTTATGTGCCATCCATGGAGGAACTGGAGGTGCTGCCGGAGGCGGAGAGTTTGCCAGACGGATCTACGGCGGAGTCCGATTCAGATCGGTTATTGTAACGGCAGCAATCACAGATTAAATGCGTTGGAGTATCACCGCAATTCGAGATCAATATTGCGGTGACCAATATGGTGCTGCTGTTAGGATGGCTGCCGGATGTGACCGATGCGTTTACTTATGACACATCCAGGGTGGAAGCATTTTTTGTCCCGGCGGGAACGGTTGTTGAGATGTATGGAACGACACTTCACTATGCGCCGTGCAATGACGGGGAGGAAGGATTTAAATGTATTGTGATTCTTCCGAAAGGAACGAATACGGAGATTGATTTTGCCTTGCCCAAAAGCGGAGAGGATGCGCTTATGACTGCGAAGAACAAGTGGCTGATCGCACATGAGGAAGCAGGAATCCGTGGTGTTTTTAACGGACTTTTGGGGGTCAATATTGAGGTGTAAGAAAGATACAGGAAAAACGGAACAGGAAGGTTTCTATTTTTGAAACGGAAAGGAGATTTTTATGAACAAAGAAAATATGCCGGAGATTAAGATCGGAGTTGTGGCAGTCAGCAGAGACTGCTTCCCGGAGAGCCTGTCGGTGAACCGGAGAAAGGCGTTAATGGACGCTTACACGAAAAAGTACGGAAAGGATCACATCTATGAATGTCCGATCTGTATCGTGGAGAGTGAGATCCATATGGTGCAGGCGCTGGAGGATGTGAAGGCGGCCGGGTGTGATGCACTTGTCGTATACCTCGGCAATTTTGGACCGGAGATTTCCGAAACTCTGCTGGCAAAGATTTTGACGGGCCGAAAATGTTTGTTGCTGCGGCGGAAGAATCCGGGGACAGTCTGCTGGATGGCAGAGGGGATGCTTACTGTGGAATGTTAAATGCCAGCTATAACTTAAAGCTTCGCAATATCAGGGCATACATTCCGGAGTATCCGGTAGAAATGCAGAGGAATGTGCGGACATGATTCATGAATTTGAGCCGATCGCCCGCGCGGTAGTTGCGCTTTCCAATTTAAAGATCATAAGCTTCGGACCAAGACCGTTAAATTTCCTTGCCTGCAACGCACCGATCAAGCAGCTTTACAATCTGGGTGTGGAGATTGAGGAAAATTCAGAGCTTGATTTATTCGAGGCGTTCCATAAACATGACGGGGATGAGAGAATCCCGGCGGTTGTGGCAGAGATGGAGGCGGAGCTTGGAGCCGGGAATAAAAAGCCGGAAGTGCTTGCAAAGCTGGCCCAGTATGAACTGACCTTAAAAGACTGGGTGCGCGATCACAAGGGCTACCGCAAGTATGTGGCGATTGCGGGCGTGCTGGCCTGCATTCCAGACCCAGTTTGGCTTTGTGCCGTGCTACGTCAACAGCCGTCTGACCGGCCGCGGCATCCCGGTATCCTGCGAAGTAGATATCTACGGCTGCTTAAGCGAGTTCATCGGCACCGTGGTGAGCGAAGATGCCGTGACACTGCTTGACATCAATAACTCGGTGCCGGCAGATATGTATGAGGAAGAGATCGAGGGAAAATATCCATATACGTTAAAGGACACCTTTATGGGATTCCACTGTGGAAATACCACTTCCGGAAAGCTTGCGTTCTGTGAGATGCGCAATCAGAAGATCATGGCGAGAAGCCTTCCGGTCGAGGTGACAAACGGAACCCTTGAGGGGGACATCATGCCGGGGACATTACGTTTTTCCGTCTGCAGAGCACCGCAGACTGCGAGCTCCGCGCTTATATCGCACATGGGGAGGTGCTTCCGGTGGCGACAAGATCTTTTGGATCGATCGGTGTTTTCGCCATCCCGGAGATGGGAAGATTTTACCGCCATGTGCTGATTGAAAAGAATTTCCCGCACCACGGCGCGGTGGCATTCGGACATTACGGCAAGGCGCTGTACGAAGTATTTAAGTATATCGGTGTGCCGGTGGAGGAGATCGGCTACAACCAGCCGGCAGGCGTGCGCTATCCGACGGAGAATCCGTTTGCATAGAAAAGTCTTGCAGTGCATAGCGAAGTCTTGCAGTGCATAGCGAAATCTTGCAATGATAAGAAAAGGGGAGAGTATGTTATATATAGGAATTGATCTTGGAACATCAGCAGTGAAATTGCTGCTGATGGATGTCGATGGTAAAATAAAAAAAATTGCATCGCGCACCTATGATCTTTCATTTCCACATCCGGGCTGGTCGGAACAGAATCCGGCAGACTGGTATGAACAGTCGATCGACGGCTTAAAAGAACTTCTGGCGGAATGTGATAAAAGCCAGGTGGCGGGGATCAGTTTCGGGGGACAGATGCATGGTCTGGTGACATTGGATGAGCGGGATGAAGTGATTCGTCCGGCGATCCTCTGGAACGACGGTCGCACGGCAGAAGAGACCGATTACTTAAATCAGGTGATCGGAAAGGAAACACTGTCGGGATATACCGCGAATATTGCCTTCGCCGGATTTACGGCGCCAAAGATTCTCTGGATGCAAAAGCATGAGCCAGATCTGTGGAAACGGGTGAAAAAGATCATGCTGCCGAAAGATTATCTGGCATACCGCCTGTCCGGAACGTTCTGCACCGATTATTCGGACGCCTCCGGTATGCTGCTCCTTGATGTGGAGCACCGGGCATGGTCGGAGCAGATGCTTGAGATCTGCCATGTGGAAAGAGAGCAGCTTCCGAAGCTTTATGAGAGCTATGAGGTGGTGGGAACCTTAAAGCCAGAGATCGCGGAAGAACTGGGACTTTCTCCTGAAGTAAAGATCATTGCGGGAGCGGGCGATAATGCGGCGGCAGCCGTCGGCACCGGGACGGTCGGTGAGGGGAGATGCAACCTGTCGCTTGGAACGAGCGGCACGCTCTTTATCTCCAGTGAGAAGTTTGGGTGGACGCACATAATGCCCTGCATTCCTTTGATCACGCGGATGGCGGTTATCATCTGATGGGGTGTATGCTCTCGGCGGCATCCTGCAACAAGTGGTGGATGGATGAGATTTTAAAGACGACGGAGTATGCGCGGGAGCAGGAAAAGATTAAAAATCTGGGAGAAAACCGGGTATTTTTCCTGCCTTATCTGATGGGGGAGCGCTCTCCGCACAACGACCCGGATGCGAGAGCCATGTTCCTTGGAATGTCGATGGACACCACACGGGAAGATATGACGCAGGCGGTGTTAGAAGGCGTAGCGTTCGGCCTCAGGATTCCTCGAGGTGGCGCGCAGTCTGGGTATCCGGATCGAACGCTCCAAGATCTGCGGCGGCGGTGCAAAAAGCCCGCTGTGGAAGAAGATTCTTGCAGCCGTTTTAAACCTTAAGCTTGATCTCATAGAGAGCGAGGAGGGACCGGGATATGGCGGAGCGATCCTTGCGGCAGTGGGCTGCGGGGAATATGAGAGTGTGCAGGCGGCATGTGAGAAGCTGGTGCATGTTGTTGACACCGTTGAGCCGGATCCGGTGCTGGTGGAGAAGTATGAGGCGCGCTATCAGGAATTCCGGAAGCTGTATCCGGCTGTGAAAGCACTTTTCCCGTTTACGTGAAATAGAATTCTGCAAAATGCGGCTGTCGCATTAGAGGAATCGTTTTTCAGCGATAAGTGATATTATGAGAAGTATGCCACTACGATTTCGGTTGGAATACCTACGGAACATTCTGTTCAAAAAATGCGGTATTTCTAACCAGCCGGTGACTGCATCTGCGATGATCCGTGTCTTTCCAGTTTGAGCATCCTGTGCATGTCCGCACCCCAGAGACAATTTTAGACTTTTGTGCAGCACTTACCTGTGCTCCCGTAATATAACATAACCGCGCGAAGCAGATGTTTGAGCTGCTATCTGCCCTAATTTCAATAGCTGATAGCAGCGAGTTCTGTTCGCGCGGTTTAATAATGTCTATGAGGGAGCACAGTTAGTGCTGCCAGAAAGTCCGCCCATTGTCTCGGGTGTGTCGGACATGCACCCGTCGGATTGTCCAAACGTGGAAGAAACACGGAATCAGATGCAGTCATCCGGCTGGAAGAAATACACCCATTTTTTCAACGAATGTTCCATCTGCAGTTCCAGCCGAAATCTGTATCATGTGCTTCCTGTAATATCACTTATCGCTGAAAGGGATAACATCTGCTACATGCGACAGCCTTATTTTTGCGGATATTTCACGTAAAGTGAAAAGGCTTTACTTGCACTGGGCGAAGAAGGCGCTTATAATGTGTTCTGATAAGAGAACGGCGCAGGGAGGAAGAGAAGATGATCATAAGACATGCGGCAATGGAGGACTTAAAGGCGGTTACAGAGCTGGAAGCAAAGTGCTTTCCTGCGGCGGAAGCGGCGGGGAGAGCGGCATTTTTCGATCGGCTGGCAAGTTTTCCTGATCATTTCTGGCTGCTCTACGAGGATGAAAACTGGTATACATGATTAACGGCATGGCAACCGACGAGGAGCATCTGACCGACGCGATGTATGAACATGCCGATATGCACAGCAAGGATGGTGCGTGGCAGATGATCTTTGGTGTGGCGACGGACCCCGCAGAGCAGGGAAAGGGATATGCGGCAGCGCTGATGCGCAGGGTAATTGCGGATACAAAGTCACAGGGGAAAAAGGGACTGGTGCTGACCTGTAAGGAGAGGCTGCTTTCGTTTTACGGGCAGTTCGGCTACCGGAATGAGGGGGTATCCGGATCGGAACACGGAGGCGCTGTGTGGTATGAAATGCGTCTGACTTTTAGAATAAGGAGAAAAACATGGAAGAATATCTGATCAAAAATACAACAAGAGAACAGCGGGAGCAGATCGTAAAAGATTCCCTGGGATACAGTGAGTTAGGATGCGATGATGCCATGGACGGGTATGATATGTATCTGCCTTATATTGAGGGAATCAAGGAACTTCGTGAGATCACGATGGAATATCAGGCGCAGTATGTGCGTGATATGGAGCGCGAGGAGCGGGCGCTGCAATCTGTACTAGAAACGGTGCCATTTTTCCTTCAAGAAACATCAAAATATAACCTTGAAATTATCATAAGAACCCGTGAGAACATATCTGAATTGCGGAGATGTTCTCACGGGTTCTTTTTTTCAAAATCTTTAAAATGTAAAAAGAAAAAACTTAGTACACTAAGTGTATATGATCAGCAGAAACATATACACTAAATAAGCGGAGAAAGAAGCGACAGGAAGAAAAGAAGCGGATTATTGGAAAAAACAGACAAAAAGAGAGTTGAAAAAGAAAGCATTTTGTATGAAAATGAGTATAGATGAAGGATACAAAATTTATACACTATGTGAAATTGACAGTCAGAAAGAAAAAACATATAGTAAGCGTATCGAAGAGATCAGCGATTTCTTATGAGGAACCATATGAAGGGAAACAGAGAGCAGATATACGAATTTGTAAAACTCCACAGCTCCGTGAATGCCAATCACGGGATCTCTACTAATGAGATCGCAGAGGCACTCGGAATGCAGCGCACCAACGTCAGCACTGCACTGGGCGAACTCCTCCGGGAAGACAGGGTAAAAGAGCAGCAGCCGGCCGGTCTTATATTCGCTGACGGAAGCGTTTGCGGATGAGGAGGGAGCGTTCCGGGAACTGGTGGGATATGACGGCAGTTTAAAATACGCCGTTCAGCTTGCCAGGGCGGCACTTTGTATCCGCACCGCGGACTGAATGTTCTTCTGATCGGAAGAGAGGGAAGCGGCAGAAAATACATGGCGGAAGTGATGCACAAAGCTGCCGTACAGCAGGGACTGGTTGCGGAACAGGCGCCGTTTGTAATGTGTGACTGCATGGATTTCGGAGCGGACGATACGGCAACGATCGCAGAACTGCTCGGAGACGGCGTGCAGGGAGGAATGCTCGCGGAGGCAGCCACGGGAATCCTGTTTTTACATAAGGTACAGTTCCTGTCGGTGAACGTCAGACGTAAGCTGCTCCGCTGTTTTGTGGAGGCGGAGGATGCGCGGGAACTGCCGATGATTTTTCTATCCTGCGACGACAAGGCGCTGGATGTGATTTCCATGCTGGAAGACCACGTGCTGGCGGAGATCCGGCTCCCGTCCCTTACGGAGCGTCCGCTTCCAGAGCGGCGGAAGCTGCTGGAACATTTTCTGGTGGCGGAGGCATGCAGAACGAAGCGCACGATCACGCTGGAGTCCGAGGTGCTCACCTGCCTGATGCTGTTCCCTTGTGAAAAGGAGATACTGACCTTAAAGACACAGATCCGGAAAGCCTGCATGAATGCTTATCTGCGGGACTACATGGATCACGGGGGAGAACTTCACCTCTACATCAGCGACTTTGATCCGTCTGTGCGCAAGGGATTCTTAAACTACCGCGCGGACAAGGAGGCGGTGGATGCGCTGGTAAAACCGCAGATGCGCTATTTCTATCAGGAAGGGGGCGTGACGGTACTTGCACCGGAAATGCCGCCTGCCGAGGAGACGCAGGTCAGCGAGCCACAGATCCGGACGGACGAACCGTCGCCGGTACTTTTATTTGTCTTTTACGGACAGGGAGTCGCGCGGGCACTCTCAGATACCATCGAGGAGCAGCTTCACCGCGGAAACGTGTATGCCGTTGACATTCCTTACGAACAGAAGGATGAACAGACCTACGAGTTGCTGCGGCAAAAACTGCTCGCGATCGATAGAGGGGCGGGAGTCCTTGCCGTGTATGACCAGAAGGTATTGCAGCAGATGTTGTATACAATTTCCTGCGAGACAGGAACACAGCTCCGCGCGGTAGCGCTTCCGGTCACAAGATTCGGAATGGAGTGGTCGAAGGGGGCGGCAATCGCCGATGGGGTGGACCGGGTTTACCGGATGGCGGCAGAGTCGCTCGGGGCGCTGTGGCATTCCCAAAAAGTAATCGTTACGCTCTGCACCACAAGTGAGGGTGTTGCGCTGCAGATGAAGCAGTATCTCATCCAGCATAAAGCCTGCACGGACGCGGAGGTGATTGCCTTATCCTTATCGGACCGGAACCTGCTGCGGGAAAACTGCTGGAACTTATGCAGGGAGCAGTGATCCTGTGTATTATCGGAACGTATGATCCGGACATTCTGGCGATTCCGTTTCTGTCAGCGGCGGATGTGCTGGCGGTGCCGGTGGAGCGTCTGCCGGAGCTTTTGCGCACACAGCGCATGGAAAAGGCGGAGGTTGATTTTGATGAAATGTTCCGCTGTCTGGGCGATCATCTGGAATATGTGGACATCGGCCGCTTAAAGGAGGCGCTCATGGAACTGGCGGAGCAGATTGAGGAAAATATCCGATGTCGTTAGATACCAAGACAGGGCTTGTGATGCACATTGCCTGCGCAGTCAACCGGATTGCGGGAAGGGGCGTTTCCATAGAGAATCCGCACCGCGAGGAAATTGTGCAGAAGTATCACGGGGTATACCGGGATCTGCGAAAATATGTAGCGCCGGTCGAGCGGAAATTCCACATGATTTTTCCGATGACGAGATGGCGAACATCATTTCCATACTGATGCAGATTCAGGAATGAGACAGAGTCGGTCACGGAGGTGAGCAGGATGGATTAAATCGATGAGACAGAACAGCAAAGAGAAGCAGCGATGGAGATCATTGCGAAGGCAGGCGGCGAAAAGCTGTGCATTCGCAGCGATTCACAGAGCTAAGGACTTTGATTTTGCGGGAGCCGCGGAGCAGTTGGACGAGGCGGAACGCTATGCCACGGAAGCACATAAGGTGCACACCGATCTTCTGGTACGGGAGGCGGGCGGACAGCAGACAGACGCAGGACTGTTGATGACACACGCGCAGGACCATTTCATGATGGCGACGCTGGCGCAGGAAATGGCGGAGGAGATCGTGGATGTCTACCGTGCGCTTGAGGAGGCAAAAGGAGGCAGCCGATGAAGATATTACTTGTCTGCAGCGCGGGAATGTCGACCGACATTCTGCGCGGGGAACTGATAAAATATGCAAAAGGAACAGATTCCGCTGGAAGTAAAGGCCGTCGGGGTACATGCCTACAGGGAATGCTGCACGGGTATGATGTGATCCTTCTGGGACCGCAGATTGCATACCGCAGGAAAAGATTGCGGCGGAGTGCGGAAATCTGCCGGTGCTTGCCATTGCGCCGGGGGACTATGCCGCGGGAAATGCCGCACACATACTGGAACAGGTAGAGACCACACTGCGTGGATTAGATGAATAAGCGAAGAATGAAAGGAGAATGCATATGATTTGTATCGAGGGAAAACCGCTTTTAGCGGAATCGCAATCGGCCCGATCCGGGAGTTTGCCAAGAAGAGCAGCGCGGTGAGAAGATCACATGTTGATGATACCGCAGCTGAGTGTATACGCTTTGAGGAGGCAAAAAAAGTCGCGATGGAGGAGCTGGGAGCACTCTATGACAAAGCGGTAAAGGAAGTCGGAGAGGACAATGCGGCGATCTTCGAGGTACATCAGATGATGCTGGACGATGAGGATTACTGCGATTCCATCCGCAACATTATCACGACACAGGAGGTCAATGCAGAGTTTGCCGTTGCTACGACAGGGGACAATTTTGCAGCGATGTTCGCCGGCATGGATGACGAGTACATGAAGGCGCGTTCGGCGGATGTCAAGGATATTTCCGAGCGCCTGATCGCCGTGTTGCATCACGGCAGCGGCGCGCAGTCCATGGAGATGGAGCAGGCGATCATTCTGGCGGACGATCTGGCACCGAGTGAGACGATCCAGCTTGACCGTTCCAAGGTGCTGGCGTTTGTGACGAGAGAAGGATCGACGAATTCCACACCGCAATCCTTGCCCGCACAATGAACATTCCTGCACTGGTATGTACGCCGGTAGCGGACGGCATGGACGGCAAAATGGCGATTGTGGACGGCATGGCAGGCAAAATCATCATTGAGCCGGAGGAGAGCGTCCTGGCGGAGTATCAGAAGAAGAAGAAGACGAGAGCAAACGCAAAGAACTGTTATCGGCATTGAAGGGCAAGCCGACCGCAACAAAATCCGGCAAATCCATTAAGCTGTACGCGAATATCGGCGGCATCGGCGACGTTGGCGCGGCGTTAATGAACGATGCGGAGGGAATCGGTCTGTTCCGCAGTGAATTCTTATATCTGCAGAATGACCATTATCCGACGGAGGAGGAGCAGTTTTCCGCATACAAGAGCGTTGCGGAGATGATGGGTGGCAGAAAAGTTATCATCCGTACGTTGGACATTGGTGCAGATAAAAGATCGACTACTTTAATCTGGACAAAGAGGATAACCCGGCGCTCGGCTACCGCGCAGTGCGCATCTGCCTGGATCGTCCGGAGATTTTTAAGACACAGCTTCGCGCGCTGTACCGTGCGAGTGCGTTCGGCAACATTGCCATCATGGTGCCGATGATTATTTCCGTCTGGGAGGTACAGAAGGTCAAAGGAGATCATGGCGGAGATCCGTGCAGAACTTGATGCACAGAAGATCCCTTACGGCAAGGTGGAGTTCGGTATTATGATCGAGACACCGGCGGCAGTCATCATTGCCGATGAACTGGCAAAGGAAGTGGACTTTTCAGTATCGGAACCAACGATCTGACACAGTATACACTGGCAATCGACAGGCAGAATGCAAAGCTTGATATGTTCTATGATTCCCACCATCCGGCAGTGCTTAAGATGATTCAGATGGTCATCGACAGTGCGCATAAGGAGGGTATCTGGGCAGGAATCTGCGGGGAACTCGGCGCAGATACAACATTGACGGAACAGTTCGTTGCGATGGGAATCGACGAATTGTCCGTATCACCTGCGATGGTACTTCCGGTGCGCGAGCGCGTTGTCGGAATGGAGTAAATAAAAGCCACATAAATTAAGAAAAGAAAGGAAATGGAAAACATGAAAACATTTGATTACACCGTAAAAGACGAACTTGAATTCACGCAAGACCTGCAGGTCTTCTGGTAAAAGAGGCAAAGAACTTCACCAGCAAGATCACCATCAAGAAGGGTGAGAAGGAAGTGGACGCTACCAGAGTGATGGCAGTGATGGCGCTTGGCGTAAAGCAGGGCGAGACAGTGACCGTCAACGTGGATGGTGCGGATGAGGATGCGGCTGTTGCACCAATGAAGGCATTCTTCGAGAAAGAACTGTAAAATCTGAAAAAAGAGTAGCTCCGGCGGATTCGTAAGAGTCTGCCGGAGTTTTTTTATGGGGCTGCCGCGATAAGCATAGACCTCTTTGGGGTGATAAGTAATATTATTAGAATAGTAGAGCACAAAAAAGTTCCAGAATAAACATGCGACGGCAAATTCTTTGAAGCAAAATTCATGTATTTCTTCCATGCCGCAGTTGGCATCCCATTCCGTGTCTTTGCCACGTTTGAACACTCCAGTGTGTCCGACAAGCCACAGACAATGGGCGGACTTTCTGGTGTCCCTAATGGCACCTCTTCACAGACAATATAAAACCGCGCGAACCGAACTCGCCGGCATCTGCTATTGAAAATATGGCAGATGCCGACTCAGACAGCGGCTTCGCGCGGTTATGTTTTGTTCAGAGGTGCCATAAGGGACACACACAAAAGTCCTACAAATTGTCTGCCGGCTTGTGGACACAGTCCGTGGAGTGCTCCAAACTTGGAAAGACATGGATCATCACAGATGTCATCTGCGGCATGGTTAGAAATACCGGATTTTGCGTTCAGAATTTGTTGCCGCATGTTTATCTGGAACTTTTAAATATCTGTTTCTAATAATATTACTTATCAGAGCAAAGCGTAATATGCTTATTGCGGCAGCCCCATAAAACGCTCCTCTGTACATGTGAAGTGGGATTTGGTAGAATAAGGGATATGAAAAATGATGCTTGACAAGAATAAAATAGTTAGGATAAACTAATTCGGCGGATAAAAGGAGCGGGGAGACAAATGAAGCTGTTTCGGGGAGCGGTAGATACGATAAAAAGAGTGTACCGGTATGAGAAGACAACCGGCATGGATGTTGGGGCACTGCAGGGGGTCATGCTGATCTTTGCGGTGGTGTTGTTTCTGATTGACATTGAGAATTTCCGGCTGGGAAAGTATGTCATCGGAATTGTGACACTGGTCGTGGGAATTGTGAGCGTGACGGCGGTGTTTGTAATCCGGCGGTTCCAGAAGGTGGTTCTCGTGTGTCGGATTGCGGTCTTTTTGTTCCTGCTGCTGGCGGCTGCCATTCTGTACGCGGGTGCGAATGACGGCTTTTCCCTGCTGTGGTATCTGCTGCTGCCGGTTATCACGCTGGTTCCGCTTGGAATGCCATTTGGGGCGCCGGTGTGCATCGGATTTGGTCTGATGATTATGACTTTTTCTGGACGCCGCTTGCGGATATATTAAGGTATGATTATCCGAGGGATTATCGGGTGTTCTATCCGATTTTTTACTGGGGATTCTGCCTGATGGATGTGGCGATGGATATTTTTTACAAAAATTATCAGATCCGGCAGCGCCAGAATGAGGAAAATCTGGAGAATGAGGTGCAGGAGGCGGTTGCGGGCACGAAGAATCTGATGATTCACTCAGTCACGGCGATCAGCCAGCTGATCGATGCCAAGGACCGTTACACGAGAGAACACTCCCAGCGTGTGGCGGAGTATTCCAGGCTGATCGCGGATTATATGCGGGGAGGCTGCGCATCAGGGGAGGAACTGGAACTGATCTACCGCAGCGGTCTGCTTCATGACATCGGCAAGATTGCGGTGCCGGACGCCGTTTTAAATAAGCCGGAACGGCTGACGGATGAAGAGTACGAGGTGATGAAAAAACATACGGTCTGGGGCAGAGAGATCTTATCCGGTCTGGAGTTTTTGCCGCAGGCGGATCTGGGCGCGACATACCATCACGAGCGGTACGACGGAAGCGGCTATCCTTATGGCATGCACGGGGAGGAGCTTCCGGAGATGGTCCGCATTATCAGTGCGGCGGATGCGTTAGACGCGATGAATTCCAATCGCTGTTACAGAAAGCACTGTGACAGGGATTACATTATCGGCGAATTCCGAAAGGGAGCCGGAAACAGTTTGACGCCGGAGTGGCGCAGGCGGTTGTTGCATTGATCGAGGAAGGCAGGATTACGGTATAAAGGATGAAGAACGCAGAGACAAAAGCAAAGAGAATAAGAGAGAACTTCTGGGATACGGTCAATGCTCCTTATGAGGACAGGGAATTGGCACTCTGGATGAAAATTGTTTTCGGATTTATCTGGGCAATCAGTATTTTGAACGGCATATTTTACGGTGTCAGGGCATCCTATCTGATTGCGTTGGGGATCATGGTGGCGCTGCTTTTGGCAATATTGCGGTCTGTCGGAGGCATTACCGCAGATGGATCGATGTGGTGACATTCACGTTGCTCAGCATTCCGATTTTTTATGTGTATTACCACGCGAGCATTGGGTACTTCAGTGTATTGTTCCCGATGCTGTTTTCCTGCGGAATTGTATTTATCTTAGGAATCCGCAACAGTTTTGTCATCAATCTGTTCTATCTTGCGGCGATGATTTTGTGCTTCCGGTTCGACCTGAATGCTTCCGCGGAAGATATCTACGGGAGAATGTGGCACTGCGTTTTCCTTATCTGTATGTGTGCTTTGTGTTCATGGCATATCTGTTAATGTACTCCATCCAGCATTACTGGGTGGAGAAGCAGAGACGGCAGGAACGGCTGGAGCGGCGCGTGCGCGAGGAAAAGGAAAAGCTGTGGGGAATGTCCATGCGTGTGATGAATGCGATGTGCCGCGCGCTGGGCGCGAAGATTCCCGGTGAGGAGGAACACTGCAGGCAGGTGGCGGAATACGCAAAAGAGATTGCAAAAGACTGGATCTTCCGGAGGATATGGTGTCCGGGGCTTATCAGGCAGGTCTTCTGCACGAGATTGGAATGATCGGCATTCCAGACGAACTGATCCAGAGACGGAACCTGACGGATGAGGAGTACGGTGTGTTCCAGACTTATGTGAAGATGGGCTATGATATGATCAGCGAACTGCAGGTGGCGGATACAATCGCGGAGACCGTGTACTATCATCGGGAGAATTATGATGGCAGCGGTTATCTGGCGGGAAAGTGCGGCAATGAGATACCGGTGCTCGCGCAGATCCTCGCGGTGGCGGACTATGCGGACCGCCATCTACGCTGGGGCGAGTACGGAAATGGTGAGAGGCAAGATAAAGGAGCGGGAAAATACAAGGTTTGAACCAAAGTGCGCCGGGATAATGGAACAGATTTTAAAGGAGAGAAGTGAGGACTAGGGAATGGAGAAAATGACGGCGCAGGAGATAGAACAGAAGCGTGCGGGGGAGAAAGAGACCGTGGATTGCATGATCGGCATCTACTGCCGCGGAGTGCACGGGACGAAGCGGGGAGAACTCTGCGAGGCGTGCTGCCAGCTGCAGGCGTACGCCGATCTTCGCACGGAAAAATGCCCGTTTATGGAGACGAAGACGTTCTGCAGTGCCTGTAAGGTGCACTGTTATTCGAAGGAGATGCAGGAGAAAATCCGTGAAGTGATGAAGTATGCGGGACCAAGGATGTTGTTTGTGCATCCGCTGCTTGCCATCCGGCATGTGCATATCACACTTCGGAATAAGAAAAAGCAGAAAGAGATCAGTACAAGGGAAAAGGGAGAGAAACATGTTTCATAAAAGACTGTTAAAGGAATTTTCCGATAACCGGAAATACGTGGCGGGAATGGTTATCATGCAGTGGGCGGCGCTTCTTGCCAATGTGGCGCTTATGTATGTGCTGGCAGCGTATGTCGGGAGAATATCCGGAATTGTAAAAGGGGAGAGCCTCACGACCTCCCCGTCCGACGGAGTGCTGCTTATCGTATTTGCGGCGGCGCTTTTTGTGCGGATCGCGGCGACGAGTGCGGCAAACCGGATGTCCTATCTTGCGTCCACGCAGGTGAAGCGCAGACTGCGCGACCGGATCTATGAGAAGATGATGGAGTTCGGGGCGGCTTACCGGGAGGCGGTGGCGACCTCGGAGGCGGTGCAGATCGCGACGGAGGGAGTGGATCAGCTTGAGATCTACTTCGGAAAATATGTGCCGCAGTTTTTTTACAGCATGCTGGCGCCGCTGACCTTGTTTGTGATTGTTGGCACCATGAGTATCAAGGTGGCGGCAGTGCTGCTGCTCTGCGTACCGCTCATTCCGGTGTCGATTGTGGCGGTACAGAAGTTTGCCAAGAAGCTGCTGGCAAAATACTGGGGAACCTACACGGAACTCGGCGATTCCTTTCTGGAAAATCTGCAGGGACTTGTCACGTTAAAGATTTATCAGGCGGACGGGCGCTATGCGAAGAAGATGGATGAGGAGGCGGAAAAGTTCCGCAAAGTGACCATGCGTGTACTGATCATGCAGTTGAATTCGATCAGCGTGATGGATCTGGTTGCCTACGGCGGGCGGCGCTCGGCATCATCTTAAGCGTGCTTGAATACCGGGCGGGAGCGGTCACATTTACAGAGTGCTTTTATCATTATGATCTCGGCGGAGTTTTCCTTCCGCTGCGTCTGCTCGGTTCTTTCTTCCATATTGCGATGAATGGAAATGCCGCTGCGGACAAGATTTTCCGGTTTTTGGACACGCCGGTACCAGAGCATGGTACTGTGCAGAAAACGCAGGGCAATGAGATCTGCTTTTCCCATGTGAATTTTGCGTACACACCGGATGCCCCGGTGCTGCGCGATGTGGATTTCTCCGTGCCGGAAGGACGTTTTGTCGCGCTGGTCGGTGAATCGGGTTGTGGAAAAAGTACGATTGCGTCGCTTGTGATGGGGGAAAACCGTCCAAAGGAGGGCGGCAGTGTTACGATCGGCGGAGTGCCGGTCACAGAGCTTACGGCGGAGGCGCTTTACCGGAAGGTGACAAGAGTGCGCCATGACAGCTATCTCTTTGCGGGAACCGTGGAGGACAACCTTCGGATGGGAAAGGCAGATGCCACGCAAAAAGAGATGGAGGATGCGCTTTTAAGAGTGGACCTGCTAAAGACGATCCGGGAGAAGGGCGGACTTGCCATGCAGCTTGAGGAGCGCGCGGCAAACCTTTCCGGCGGGCAGAAGCAGCGTCTGGTGCTGGCGCGGGCGCTGCTGCATGACAGCGATATCTATATTTTTGACGAGGCGACATCCAACATTGACGTGGAGAGTGAGAACCGGATTATGGAAGTCGTCCGCGGGCTTGCCCGTGAAAAGACGGTGCTTCTGATCTCACACCGCCTTGCCAATGTCACAGTGGCGGATGAGATCTTCGTGCTGCAGGCGGGGACGGAAGGGATCGCAGAGCACGGCACACATCAGGAGCTGATGCAGCGGCAGGGATATTACTCAGGCTGTATGAGGCGCAGCAGGAACTGGAATCCTATGCGGGCACACAGCAGAAGGAGGTGACGGTGTAATGAAGCAGAACAAAGACAATCAAAATAAAAAGCAGAGAAGCGGATTTGCCGTCATGTGCGGGCTGATCGGGATGATAAAGCCGCTGCTTGGCATCATGTGTCTGGCGATTCTGATGGGCTGTGCGGGCAATCTGATGGCGACGTTTTTAACAATCCTCGGAGGCTATGCACTGCTTACCGTGACCGGTGTATACAGTGGAATGAGGCTTTCCGTGATCTTTACGCTGCTTGTCTGCTTCGCGGTGGCGCGCGGAATCCTGCGTTACGCAGAGCAGGCGAGCAATCATTATATCGCGTTTAAACTTTTAGCGCGCATCCGGCATCAGGTGTTTGATTCCTGCGCAGACTGGCACCGGCCAGTTGGACGGCGCGAAAAGGGCAACCTGATCTCGATTATCACCAGCGATATCGAACTTCTCGAGGTGTTTTATGCACACACGATCTCGCCGATCGCAATCGCGGTCATCACATCGGTGGTTATGACGATCTTCTTAGGAAGGATACATCCCGTTTTCGGAGTGCTGGCACTTTTCTTCTATGTGCTTGTCGGAGCCGTGATTCCGGTTGTCAACGGACGGATCGGCTGCCGGCGGCAAGGAATACCGGAGGCATTCGGCGCTTTGAATACCTGTGTGCTGGACAACCTTTACGGCCTTGAGGAGACGCTGCAGTACGGACAGCAGGAGGCACGCATCGCTAAGATGGCGGAGCAGACCGGACATCTGGAGACGGTCAACGGCGCATTAAAGCGGGGAGAACACAGCGCGTGATCACCGACGGTGTGATTCTCTTTGCGGGTGTGCTTGCGGCGCTCGTGGGTGGAACGCTTGCAGAAAACGGCAGCATCCCGGGAAGCGGGGCGGTGATTGCGGTGATCGCGCTCGCAAGCTCCTTCGGACCGACAGCAGCACTCTCGGCGCTGTCAAATAATTTAAACCACACCTTGGCGAGCGGAAACCGTGTGCTGGATATCCTGGAGGAAAAACCGCTCGTGGAGGAAGTGACCGGAAAAGAGGAGACGTGCGGTCAGAATATACACTGCGGCCATGTGTCCTTTGCCTACGCGAACACGCAGGAGAGGGGAAGAAGACGGACGCGGCGTGCTGCGGGATTTTACGGCGGATTTTACGGAAAAGCGGATTCACGGCATTCTCGGAAAGAGCGGCTGCGGAAAATCGACCTTGTTGAAGCTTCTGATGCGGTTCTACGAGCCGGATGAGGGAGTGATTGCCTACGACGGAACAAAGATCGGAGATCAATACGGCGCGCGCGGCGGTATCTCCTATGTGACGCAGGAGATGTTTTTGTTCCATGACACGGTGGCGGAGAACCTTAAGGTGGCAAAAGAGGATGCCACAGAGGAGGAGCTGGAGCGGGCGGCGCGGGCGGCGTCCATCCATGATCTTATCATGAGTCTGCCGGACGGTTATGAGACGAAGATCGCGGAGCTGGGGAGCTCCCCTGTCGGGAGGAGAGCGGCAGCGTCTCGGAATTGCGCGCGCCTTTCTGCACGATGCAGACATCCTGTTCCTCGATGAACCGACCAGCAACATTGACAGCTTAAACGAGGGTATGATTCTGCGCAGCCTGAAAGAGGAATGTGCGGACAAAACGATTCTGATGGTGTCACACCGGAAGTCTACGATGGGCATTGCGGACGACGTGCTGGAAATGTAGGCGGATTTTTCTTTGCGGCAGATATTTGAGGGAGAGAAAGGATGAGGACGGCCTGCAGCAGTTTTTCTTAAGAATATATGAAGAAGATAGAAAAGATTGAAATGGATGTGTAAAAATATATACTACATAGTATATATTTTTGCATTATGTACAAAAAGAAGGAGGAACATAGATGAAGAACAGAGATGTGATATCTGCGGCTGTGGGGATTGCCGCGGCTTTTGTACTTTGTATGGGAGCCCCGTCTATGAGTGTGAAAGCGGATACGCCGCTGAACGGATGGTATGAGGAGAATGGTGCAAAATACTGGTATGAAAACGGTGTGCGCCAGGGAACCGAGGGACGTGGCAAGGAAATTTATGATCCAGGTTCCGATGCGTAGTACTGGCTGGATGCTGCAGACAACGGCAAGATGGCTGTGAGCAAGGATGTGTATCAGGAATCGAACGGCGGAAAATGGGTACGCTATGATGAGAACGGTCACATGATAAAGGGCTGGAATACCAATGACAACGGCACTTATTATTTTGATCTAACGACCGGAGCAATGTATAAGGGCAAGGTAATCATTGATGGAGTTTCCTGTGTATTTGATGATAATACAGGTATTGGTGTAGATTGCAAATGGCTGGAGTTTGACGGTGTCAAGTATTGGTATGAAGGCGGCAGACGTCAGGGACTGGAAGGTCGTGGAAAGAGATTTTGATCCGGCGTCGATGCATGGTACTGGCTGGATGCCATCGACGGCGGTAAGATGGCAGTTAATAAGGATGTATCAGGAATCGGACGGTGGCAAATGGGTTCGCTACGATGCCAACGGTCATATGGTAAAAGGTGAGAACTGCAAGGATAATGCGTGGTATCGTTTTGATGAGGTAACCGGCGCAATGGTGAAGGGCTGGTATACGACAAATGACAGAAACGGAAAACAGATCTATTACTATTATAATGAGAATAACGGCAAGATGGTAAAGGGTGAGGCTACCATCGGTGGAAAAGCCTGTATGTTTGATGTTTCCACAGGGGTGGCTTATGACTGCGCGTGGTACACCAAGAACGGCGGTAAATACTGGTATGAAAAAGGTGTGCGTCAGGGAACAGAAGGGCGCGGCAAGGAGATTTTCGATTCTGCATCAAATGCTTGGTACTGGCTGGATGCAGTTGATGCCGGTAAGATGGCAGTCAATAAGGATGTGTATCAGGAATCCAGCGGCGGCAAGTGGGTGCACTATGATGCCAATGGACGCATGGTGAAGGGCTGGAATACAAAGGATGGTAAGAGGTACTATTTTGATGAGGTAACCGGCGCGATGGCAAAGGGAATCGTAAGAATTGATGGTACGGATTACTCGTTTGATGAGGTAACGGGTGTATACAAGGGAGTATACGACGGTGGAGAGATCAGCTATAGCTGGATGAATACCAAAGAGACTCGCTATGACACGGATGGCAAATATGCAGGCCATACCACCTACGAATATACAGATAATGGTCAGCTTGAGAGAGCGTACTTATAATAAAACCGTCGGATTCTGACCGAGGAGAAGTATGCTTATGATACGAGTGGCAATGTAGTAACTCATTCCTACAAAGATTACACAGATAACAGCAAGACTTATACGGAGACATACAGTTATTCCGGAAATCTCCCGATTCAGGTGAGAAAAACAGACAAAAACGGCACGGTTACTGAGGTGAGAAGAAAATACATATTCAGGTGCCAGCATTACGCGTACGGATGTATATAATGACAGGAATGTATTGCAGTATTACTGTACATATGTGGTGGATGGTAAGGGAAATGTAACCAAAGAGACCCGCTATGACAAGAACAATGCACTGATTGGTTACACAACCAACAGCTATTACGAATATGGCGGTCAGAGTTTCCTGCGTAAGACCTTAGAGTACAACAGTGAAGACAGGATACAGAGCGGTGCGTCTTATGTCAGAAGCGGCTACGAGTTAAAGGAAAAGACTATTTATACGACAAATCGTGTAGTCACAGAACATACAAAGTATGTGTTAAAGGATTTTCCGGAGGATGAGAGTGAGAGAACTTGTCAGAAGGAAAGTAAGACTTACGATAAGAATGATTCTTTAATTTACACTTCAACCCTATGATTATGAGCGCATGGAATTTTTGAATTAGGATATAGAAGAAATAGAAAAAAGAAATGTCCGGCAGCGTCTGCTGCCGGACATTTCTGTAAAACATAAAAATGGAGATAGGGGGACTCGAACCCTGACCTACGCGTTGCGAACGCGTCGCTCTCCCAGCTGAGCTATATCCCCGATTCTGATTCAGACGATATCAAAAATCTTTCGCCCGAACAATATGTATTATGCCACATTTGTTTTGAAATGCAACAGGTAACGAAACCTTTGCGGGTAAAGTTATTGACTTTTCCTGTAGCGGAACATAGAATATTTATAATTGCAGGAACCGGCAAAAGACAGTGCATGTGAAGTGGCTGCAGGAGTATTCCCGCGGTCATTTTGAATTTTAAGAGATAAAAGGGACACAGATATATGAATATCAGGCAGGCAAAAAATGAGATCAAACATACCGTGGAGGCATACTTAAAGAAGGATGAGGCGGGGATTATGAGATTCGGAGATCCGGCAGAGACCGGTGCTTCTGATGGGACCTCGGCATCGGCAAGACACAGATCATGGAGCAGATCGCCAGAGAACTCGGGGTCGGGCTGGTAGCATACACGATCACGCACCACACAAGACAGAGCGCCGTCGGACTGCCGTTCATCCGGGAGGAGGAATTCGCGGGGAAGACCTACTCTGTGACGGAGTACACGATGAGTGAGATCATCGCCAGTGTATACCGCAGGATTCGTGACAGCGGCAGCGGGAAGGAATCCTGTTTATCGATGAGATCAACTGTGTGTCTGAGACGCTTGCGCCGACGATGCTGCAGTTTTTACAGTGCAAGACCTTCGGCAACCAGGAAGATACCAGAGGGATGGGTGATTGTGGCGGCGGGCAATCCGCCGGAGTACAACAAATCCGTGCGCGATTTTGATATGGTAACCCTCGACCGTGTGCGCTATATGACCGTGGAGGCGGATTACAGGGTCTGGAAGGAGTATGCGAGGGCACAGCACATCAGCGGAGCGATCTTAAGCTACCTGGAACTTCGCCCCGGCAACTTTTACCGCGTGGAGGCGGATGTGGACGGCATGCAGTTTGTGACGGCGCGAGGATGGGAGGATCTCTCCAATCTGATGGCGGTCTATGAGAAGCTCGGTTTCTGGTGGACGAGCAGGTTATCCGGGAATATATCCATCACGCCGATGTGGCGGAGGATGTGGCGGCGTATCTGGATCTCTACCGCAAATATCAGGATGACTACGGCATTCCGCAGATTCTGGACGGCTGCGTCAGACCGGAGATCTACGCGCGCATCTATGCGGCGGCGTTTGATGAGCGGCTCTCGGTGGTACACCTGCTGCTGGACGGTCTGGCGGCGTTTTTCGGCAGGGCAGCGTCTGAGCGGGCATTGACGGATGCGTGGTATGCCTTTTTAAAAGAGTACCGCAGCCAGGTGGAGACAGCCGCAGATCCGGCGGAATGTTACCGGACGCTTGTCGCAGAGCGGGAGCAGGAGATGCTGCGTCAGATTGCAAATGACGCTTACACCCGCGAGGAGGCAAAGCGGGAGAAGCTTTTACTGGAAAAATTAAAAGCGGCGCAGCAGGAAGTGACAAAAGATTCGGCACAGCGCTGTTTTGGAAGCGGCAAAAGCGGGATTTGACCGGCAGCGGGAGGTACTGGTGCAGACCGAGGAAGCGGCGGGCGCGGCGTTGGAGCACGCGTTTGACTTTATGGAGCAGGCGTTTGAGAACGGTGAGGAGATGGTGGTGTTTGTCACGGAGCTCACGATTACGTCGGAGTCCGCAAGGTTTCTCTCCGAGCATACCTGCGAGCGCTATCTGACATACAACAAACAGCTTTTAATAGGAACGAGACGAGCGGAGCTGTTGTCGGAGCTGCGTCGGGACAACTGACGATTTCGCAGGAAAGAATATAAAAGGAATATAAGAAGGAATAAAAAGATGCAGTCACAGAATGAACTTAGAAATCTGTTTACGAAGAGAATTGATCATAAAAGAGTTATCCGGCTTACAAGGATACGGAGGAAGCTACGATTTCGAAGCAATTATGTGTTGTCGATCGACCATGTGCAGGAGATCCGTTTGCCGCACCGTCGAAGGTGAGCGTCCATGTCAGGGGAGGGGCAGCGAAGTTCCCGGCGGATCTCTACCGGATGAAATGCCGCAGGCTGGCAGTGTGCGACTATCTGCTGCGTCAGTTCGGGCGGGAACTTGAGCGCGTGTCTTTCAAGGCAAAAGGCTCCGGAAAGAGCGGACTTCTGGCGGTGAGCCGCCCGGGACAGGAAGTGTTGGAGCGCACCGCATGCCAGATGGATGAGGCAAAGGGCGATCTGGTGCTTCGCTTTGAGGTGGGATTCCTGCCAACGGGAGAACCGTCAATGCAAGAGAACTGGAGAAAATCTTCTTTACGTTTCTTCCGGAATGTGTATCACACAGCCTGTTTTATAAGGCACTGGATGAAAAGGCGGTGTACCGTGCGGCGGATCTCGCGGAGGATCAGCAGTATATCAGGGATCATTTAAAGGAGCAGGGGCTGGTGGCGTTCGTGGCGGATGCATCCATCCTGCCGCGTGAATCCGGCACGTGTCCGGCGCAGACCGATGAAGGACGCCGTGAAGTTTACGGCGCCGGAATCCATGAAGGTAAGCTTTGTGCTGCCGCATGCGGGAAAGATACAGGGCATGGGAATAAAGAAAGGAATCACACTCATCGTCGGCGGCGGATACCACGGCAAATCCACGCTGCTTAAGGCGCTGGAGCTTGGCGTGTACAACTATCGCCGGGGACGGCAGGGGTATGTCATTACCGATGATACGGCGGTGAAGATCCGCGCGGAGGACGGAAGAAGCATCAAAAGGTGGATATTTCCATGTTCATCAACGATCTTCCGAACGGAAAGGATACGAGTGCCTTTCGCACGGAGGATGCGAGTGGAAGCACCTCCCAGGCTGCCAATGTGGTGGAGGCCATGGAGGCGGGAGCAGAGACGTTCCTCATCGATGAGGATACGAGTGCAACCAATTTTATGATCCGCGACGAGCTGATGCAGAGGGTGGTAAACCGCGAGGATGAGCCGATCACGCCGTTTATCGACCGTATCAGGGAGCTGTATGAACAGTACGGTATCTCCACGATTCTGGTGGCGGGAAGTTCCGGCTCCTATTTTCATGTGGCGAAGACTGCATTGTCCAGATGAACCGTTACAAACCGCAGGAGATCACCGCATTTGCGAAGGAGGAAGCGGGCAGATTCCCGCTGCCGGAGGTGAAACCGCCGAAGCAGGCGGCTCCGGGGTTGAGCGTGCGGTGCGGCCGGACCGTGCATTTAAGGAAGATGCCCGCATGAAGCTAAAGACGATGGGACGCGACGGCATCTCCATCAACCGCGATACGATCGATGTGCGCTATGTCGAGCAGCTGGCGGATACGGAACAGCTCGCGGCGCTCGCCTACTTTTTAAAGTATGCCGAGATCCATGTATTCAACGGAAAGCGCACCCTAAGAGAGAGCGTTTCCCTATTGATGCAGTATGTGGAGGAGCACGGACTTGCCGCGGTGACGGAGAGCAGCTATGTGCCGTGCGGGCTGGCAATGCCGAGGAGCAGGAGATTTTTCATGCATCAACCGTTACAGAAGAATCAGTTTGTAGGAAAAGGAACCGGAGAACGTGAGTGACAAAGCGAATATTGCAGCAGCAGTTCTGGCACATGTAGATGCCGGGAAGACAACTTTATCGGAGGCACTGCTCTATGAGAGCGGAATGATCCGCAGGGCGGGCCGCGGACAACAAGGATGCGTTTCTGGATACCTTTGCGCTTGAAAGGAGAGAGGAATCACCATTTTTCCAAGCAGGCGGTATTAAAGCTGCCGGAGGAGACGGTCCGCTTTTAGATACGCCGGGGCATGTGGATTTTTGGCGGCGGAGATGGAGCGGACGCTTCCCAGGTATTGGATTACGCGATTCTTGTCATCAGCGGGGCGGACGGTGTGCAGGCGCATACGAGGACGCTGTTTGGGCTTCTGGCGAAGTATGAGGTGCCGGTGTTTTTGTTCGTGAACAAGATGGACCAGCCGGGAACGGATCAGGAGGCGCTGCTCCTGGAATTGAAAAGGAACTGCATCAGGAACTGCGTGGATTTTTCGGATCAGGAGAGCGGCTTTTGCGGAAAATGTGGCGGTGTGCGATGAGCAGGTCTTAGAGCAGTATCTGGCAGGGGAAGCGGTCGGAACGGAGCAGATCAAAAGACTGATCCGGGAACGTAAGCTGTTTCCGATGCTATTTCGGATCTGCGCTCAAGATGCAGGGGGTGAAGGCGTTTCTGGTGGACTTTTATCCGGTATGCCAGTATCCCGGCCTACGGGGAGACATTCGGCGCGCGGGTATTTAAGATTGCACGGGATGCGCAGGGAAATCGCCTGACCTACTTAAAAGTGACCGGTGGAAGCTTAAAAGTCAGACAGGTCATCGGGGAGGAGAAGATCAACCAGATCCGCATTTATTCCGGCGAAAAATATGGGAGACGGCAGAGAGGAAGTGGCGCCGGAGGCGTCTGTGCGGTCCACGGGTGCTTCGCACATTTCCGGGGGGGACTTGGCGCAGAAGCGTCCAGCTGCCGGTGTTAGAGCCGGTACTGACTTATCAGATCATACTGCCGGAAGAGGTAAGCCCGGCAGTCATGCTTCAGACTGCGGGAACTTGAGGAGGAGGAACCGCAGCTTCACATTGTGTGGGATGAGACCTTAAAAGAGATCCAGGTGCAGGTGATGGGGGAAGTTCAGATCGAGGTTTTGAGCGAACTGATCCGTCAGCGCTACGGTGTCTGCAGTCACATTTGGCGCCGGAAGTATTGTATACAAGGAGACCATTGCAGGTACGGTGGGGCGTGGGACATTTTGAACCGCTCCCGCCATTACGCCGAGGTGCATCTTTGCTTGAACCGGGAGCCGGGAAGTGGAAGCTCGTATTTGAAGACGGACTAGCGAAGATGTGCTCGACGCAACTGGCCATACGGCTTAATACCCGCATCTAAGAAGGAACACGTCGGTGTTGCTGGCAGGATCGGCGCTTGCGGATATGAAGATCACACTCGTTGCGGACGCGCGCACACAAAGCACACGGAGGGCGGTGATTTCAGGCAGGCAACCTATCGTGCGCTGCGTCAGGGACTGATGCATGGCGGAAACGGTGCTACGCTGGAGCCGTGGTGATTTCAGACTCTCGCTTCCGGCAGGACGGTCAGGACGCGCCATGAATGATATCGACCCGCGCAGAGGAACCCGGTGCTGGTGCAGACGGCTGCATTGTGGGTAGTGCGCCCTGTCCGCCATGCAGAATTACCAGCGTGAGGTGACGGCATACACTACGCGGGAGAGGAAGCTTTCGGTTGCCTTAAAAGGGATATTTCCCCTGTCACAACAGGAAGTGGTGGCGCAGATCGGGTATGATGCCCTAAGAGTGATCTGGAGAATACGGCGGATTCCGTATTCACAATGCACCTGAGCAGGATTCATTTTTACCATGGGATAGGTGTTTTCCTATATGCACCTGCCGCCGGTGCCAGGGCACGGGATAAAACGGGCCATTTATCCCGGATGGTGGCTGGATGCGGCGAATTCCCGCAAAGGGCGGGGAGAAAGCCTGGATCGGCACGGAAAGATTGACAGAATCCTTGACCGGACATACAAATTGCTAATAAGAAGAGCAAAGAGATGCCGGCGCAACGAACGGCTATAAAGCGCACATCCTTAGAAGCAGTCCCGCTTCCGGAGGCGGGAAGCAGAAGGATGCCGGCGTGGAATATCTGCTGGTGGACGGCTATAATGTGATTTTTGCGTGGCAGGAGCTTGCGGAACTTGCCAGAGTGAATATGGATAGCGCGCGCGGGAGGCTTTTGGATATTCTCTGCAACTATCAGGGAATCCGCAGATGTGAGCTGATTGTGGTCTTCGATGCGTACCGTGTCGAGGGACATCAGACGGAAGCGTGTGATTATCACAATATTCATGTGGTGTACACGAAGGAGGCGGAGACGGCGGACGCGTATATTGAGCGTTTCGCCCATGAACACGCGTCGAGATACCGCGTGACGGTTGCCACTTCCGACGGGCTGGAGCAGATTATTATCCGCGGAGCCGGATGCATCCTGCTCTCGGCGAGAGAGTTTGAGCAGGAAGTAAAGGAGAAGAACCGGCAGCTGCAGGCAGAGTACGACAGCAGAAAAGACCATGGAAAGGTCTATCTGCGGGATCAGATGCCAAGCCAGGTGCTTCGACGGATCTTTGGAGAACAGCAGTAATTTTGTTCCGGAATGGAGATTGGAATGAGAAGGGAAGAAGAAGTCAGACTGACACATTCGGGTATCTTTGCAAAGACGGCTTGAACTGTGTGTCTGCGCGTTTTTGAAGCGGGAAGGGATGTCGCGGAAGCCATATTACCGGCATGCCGCGTGACGAAGAATGGGGCTTTACGGACGAAGAAGTCCGCGGACTGGAGCAGTATCTGAGAGTAAAAATGATGAGATTTTTGCAAAGGCAAAGGAAATCAATCCGATCAGGGGAATTCTTTAAATGCCATCTCTGCCTTTTGCTCATAGCCGCGATGCTTGTGGCGGCGGCACTGCCAAACGGAGTGCGGGAGTCCGGACCTTTGGACAGTGTGAAGCGGATGGGGCAGACCGGCGGACAGGAATTTTGTCCGGACCGTAAGCAGACCGGCACCATGGTCGCGGCACCGAACGAGGAGCGCCAGGAAGTGGAAGCCGCAGGCAGGGAACTGAGTGAGGCGCATGTCATAGAGACGCTGAGGCAGAAGAGTGCCTACCGCTACCGGAATGTCCAGCAGCTTCGGCTCCTGGTGTGGCTTCTGGAATGTGGTCTGGCGGGACTTTTGGGCGCGCTGTTTCTTTTGGCGGGGAGAGAGCGCGGGCAGCAGTGGGAACTGATTCCCTCGGGAAGAAGGATTGCTAGCATACATAAGGAGGGCCGACGGAAAAAAGAACGGCCTTGTATCCTCCATAAAATAGCAATTATTATTTTATGAGAGGATAAAACTATGAATATTTTAATATGGATTCTGATGATCGTTGGTGGAGCAGCCGGAATGTTATCGACTGCATATCTGGTGCTGGCTATGCCGGTAATCTTTGGATGGAAAGTATACCGCAAGCTTAAGTATCACATCGGTCTGTATGATTAGAAAAAATGGGAGTTTTGCTCCCGGGGCAAAAGAAGTCATCCGGCAGGAACGGATGGCTTTTTCTTTTGTGCATCAAACTACAACGGGAAAAGTGTGCGAAGAATAAAAAGGAGGATGTATGGGCATCCTTGAAAGAAAAGGCAGGTGTGAAAGATGGAGAGCATACGCAGATTGCATGAGGAAATATTAAAGAGAGTACAAAGCGGAGAAACAGAGGAAAGAAGAAATGCGATATGATCAGATGGACTGTCTGCTTTTGGCGGGAGAAGAAAAGACGGAGCGCACAATTCCGGTCTGTGAGACGGTCTTTCCGGAAAAGTTCGCTTGGTTTAAATGCGGTGCGTGAAGTGCTGCTACACCGGAAAAACAGGTATATGCGCTGATGCGCCGGCATTTATGGGACAGTTTGGAGAGTCTCCCCGGGAGCAATCCGTGCGGCATTGAAACGCGCGGGATTTTCCGGGATGGTGGAGGTGGCGGTATTTGCCGACATTTTAACCTTGAAGGAAGCGCTTGAATTTGACCGCCATGTGAATCGGGATACGGATTTTTTGCTTACGAGCTGCTGCTGTCCGGTCTGGGTGTCCATGATCCGCAATATTTACGGGGAACTGGTACCGCATATGCCGGGGGCGGTGTCTCCGATGATCGCTGCGGGCAGGGCGGTGAAAAAGATGCATCCGGATGCTGTCACCGTGTTTATCGGTCCGTGCCTTGCCAAGAAAAAGGAGGCGAAGGAGCCGGATATCTGCGATGCGATTGATGTGGTGCTGACCTTTCAGGAGACGGCGATGCTGTTTGAGGCAATGGGGATTGCGCCGCAGCAGATGGAGGATGCAAGCGAACATTCTTCGGGAGCAGGCAGAATCTATGCGCGGACCGGAGGCGTCAGCGAGGCGGTCGATGCGGACGGTAGAACAACTCCACCCGGGACGGAAAATTGCGGTCCGCCCATGCAGGCGGATGGCGGAAAGGCGTGTAAGCAGATGATTGAGGCAATCCAGGCGGGGAATACGGAGGCTAATTTTTTTGAGGGAATGGGATGCGTCGGAGGCTGTGTCGGAGGACCGCGGGCGCTGCTGCCGCGCGAAGAGGGCAGTGCCTACGTGGATCATTACGGAAAAGAGGCATTGTATCAGACACCTCTGGAGAACCCTTATGTAATCGAATTGCTTGAAAGCTTGGATTTTCCACCGTGGAGGATTTTCTGGAAAAAAGTGATCTTCTCACGCGTCATTTCTAAATGCGTTGCCCCGGGGGACGGTTCGTGCTACAATAGGCGGCAGAGAATCATGCAGAGACAAAGGAGAGAAAGATGCTGCCACAGGAATTTTTAGAACGGATGGAGAACATGCTGGGGGAGGAGTATCCTGCATTTTTAAAAAGCTACGACATCGCGCGCTACCAGGCGTTGCGCCTGAATCCGCAGAAGGGGGACGACGTGTCATTTTTAAACCGCGGGGGCTTCTCGCTGGAGCGTGTACCGTGGGCAGAGCATGGCTACTATTACATGGCAAAGGATACGCCTGGAAAACATCCGTATCACAGAAGCCGGCGTATATTATATCCAGGAGCCGAGTGCCATGGCTCCGGCAGCGTATCTGACGCGGCAGATGGCAGACGGCGCGGGCGAGCGGATTCTTGATTTGTGCGCGGCACCGGGAGGAAAAAGCACACAGATTGCGGCGGCGATGGCAGGCAGGGAACCCTCATCAGCAATGAGATCCATCCGGCGCGGGCAAAAGATTCTCTCGGAGAATATCAGAGCGCATGGGAATTGCCAATGCGGTGGTGACGAATGAGACGCCGCAGCGCCTTGCAGAACATTTCAGCGAGTATTTTACCAGAATCATGGTGGATGCACCGTGTTCCGGCGAGGGATGTTCCGGAAGAACGAGGAGGCGTGTGAGCAGTGGAGCACGCAGAATGTAGAACTGTGTGCCCACAGACAGGATGAGATATTAGACTGCGCGGCATCCATGCTTGCGGGCGGCGGGAGACTGGTCTATTCGACCTGCACGTTTGCACCGGCGGAGGATGGGGAAGCATCGGGCGATTCCTGAAGCGGCATCCGGAATTCTACGTGGAGGTGCCGCTTGCGGAGGAATGTCGCACGGACTGGGAGAACTTTCCGCGACGATCCGTCTGTGGCCGCATAAGCTTCGCGGGGAAGGACATTATGTGGCGGTGCTGCGCAAGGAGGAACGCTTGCGGACGGCGGATCGGGTCTGTTAAAGAACGGGTATGAGAACAGGAATTACGGCAGGAGATTCTAAGAGCGCTGCGGCGGGCATCCCGGAATATCTGGCATTTGCCGGGGAGACTTTCGCCGGGGACGCATTGGAGAGTATGCAGGGCGGGAGTGCCGCTATCTGAAATTCGGCGAGCAGCTCTACCGGATCCCGGAGGGCATGCCGTCGGTAAAAGGTCTTAAGGTGCTGCGCCCGGGACTGCATCTGGGAACGGCGAAGAAAGGCAGATTTGAGCCTTCACGCACTTGCGCTCACACTTCATGCGGCGGATGTTTTACATACGATGGATCTTCCTTCGGACGGGCGGGAGATCCGCGGATACCTAAACGGGGAGACGTTCCCGGCGCAGGGAGAAAGGGCTGGTATTTAATCACGGTGGACGGATACAGTACCGGCTGGGAAAGCTCGCGGGCGGAATCATGAAGAATCATTACCCGAAGGGACTGCGAAAACGGCTTCCCTGATAGACTTGTCTTTGTGGAAAGAGAGGGACTTGACAAGAGAAACGCTTTCTATAATTGAAAAAGTTGCAAGGGTGCTGTCATAGGACGGTACCTTTTGCGTCATAGGATGAAAATCCGTTGAAAGGACAGGTGAATGTATGAAAATAACAACAAGAAAAGTAGCAATTGTCGGCTGCGGACTGGTGGGCAGCACTACGGCATTTTCCTGGTAACCCAGGGGTATGTGACGGTGATGCTGATAGATATCAACAAGGAACGCGCGTATGGAGAGATGCTGGACATGCGGGACAGCATTGAATATCTGAACCGCAATGTGAAAGTGAAACGGGAACCTATGCAGAGTGCGGAGATATGGATATCATTGTGATCACTGCCGGAGCGCCGCCAAAGCAGGGACAGACGAGACTGGATACGCTGGAGATGTCGGCAAAAATCGCAAAATCCATTGTTGAACCGATTATGAAAAGTGGATTTGACGGAATTTTTATTGCGATCTCCAATCCGGTGGACATCATTGCACATTATATCTATAAGCTGTCCGGTTTGCCGAAAAATCAGGTGATCGGTACCGGAACCGCAATAGACTCGGCTCGTTTGCAGAATATGATTGCACAGACAGTCAATGTGGATCCGCGAAGTGTTCACGCGTATTCCATGGGGAACATGGAGATTCCCAGATGGTGCCGTGGTCTACGGTTACGATCGCAGGAAAACCGTTTTATGACGTGATTGCGGACAATAAAGAGCTGGTGGGGGATGTGGATCTGGATGAACTGGTCTACCGCACCACACAGGAAGGGTGGGAGATTTTTAACCGCAAGGGAACGACTTATTATGGAATCGCAACGGCATGCGTGGGAGTGATCAAGGCGATTTTAAATGATGAGAACAGGATCATCCCGGTATCAACATTGCTGGAAGGAGGTATGGAAGCGGGATGTCTATGCCAGGGGTGCCAACCGTGTTAAATCGCAGCGGGGCATATGATGTGCTTGAAATTCATATGACACCGGGTGAACTTGCGCGCTTTAAAGAATCGACCAGAGTGATCCGCGAATATACGGATCGCATTATGAAATTGAATTTGTAAAGGAAGAAGAAGGAATTGCAATCTCCCTGTAATTGCAGTACAATAAGAGCAGGAAAGGGTACAGTGTGGAACGAAGATTCATAGAGAGCCGGCTCTGGACCTGTCTGACAAGTGAGTTTTTAGAACAGGTCAGGAGCCGGTATCATTTTGAGGAAAAAGATAAGGCGCTTTTGAAGGGTGTGACGTCCGATCTGGTGTGCTGCCTGAAATGGAAGGAAGCGGCGTATCTGATGTTTGAGGACGGGACGGATACGGTACGCCGGGCGACTGCAGTTGTGACGTTGGGAAGCGATGTGGATCTGCTGCAGGAACGTTACCAGAACACCGGGCGTATGCTGGAAGCTATATGCTTGAGAGTATCGGCGGAGAACTTCTGATGTTAGGCTATGGCATGCTGGAGGCATGGATACGGGAGAATACCGGGTATCAGGTGACGGCGTACCATTTTTTCGGTGATGACGAAGCACATCCGCTGTCTGAGATGCCGGAGATCTTAGCACGGGCAAAACAGCACAAGGTCGTCTGTACGGCAGGGTATTGCCTGAAACCGAAGAAAGCGTGGTGTTTGAGATGGAGCTTGCGCCGGCGGAGGCGTGCGGGGAGACGGCACATGGCGGCAGAATCTGCGCACATTGCAGCAGGAGGGACACATGCCCGAACCGTAGGTAGAACTGCACTTTCAGGGGGGAAAATGAAAATTGCAGTGGAAAGTTTTTCAAATCCTGTTATAATAAAGCATAGTTTGTTTTGAAATAAAGGGTATGCAGAATGGGAGACGCGAAATCCATCAAAGGCGCGGAATACTGGAGCAGGTCATCAAGTCGGAACTCGATTTTATTACCTATGTGGATGTACATACCGGAACATTTCATGTGATCGTGACCAATGACGATACGGATGTGACTCCGCCGCCGGAGGATTATACACAGGTAAATGCGCAGATGATACCGCTGTATGTTCATCCCAAGGACCGAGAGGCATGCGCGGCTGCGTTAGAACTGCCGCATATTCTCTCGGAACTGGAACAGAGGGATGATCTGGTTGTTTCGTACCGCCTGCTGTGCGGGGAGGTATACCGCAGAAAAGAACTGCATATTTCTTATCAGCAGGATGACCGTGACACGGTGGTTTTGGTGCGTCGGGACGTGACGAGCTATGAGGGAAGAACAGCGGCAGCAGGAGAGACTGATGTCGGCGCTGTCTGACGCAAAGACATGCCAATCAGGAAGAATGAGTTTTGGAGCGCATGAGTCACGAGATCCGGACGCCGATGAATTCCATCATAGGTCTTACGTATCTGACCAGGGAATATGTGAACAATGAGAAGCAGGTGCTCGAGAATCTGGACAAGATCAGCCAGTCAGCCCGTTTTATGCTGTCTTTTGTGGATGATATTTTAAATCTTTCCCAGATCCCGAGGCGGCAACGTCGCATTGAACAGCCAGAAGGTGGTCTTAGACGCCTTTTGGAGACGGTGGAAGAGGCGATGCGGCAGGCGGCGGAGCGTCGCGTTCACTTTGCGGTGGACAGACGCGGAAGCTTTGATGCACTACCTATTGCTTTGACGCGGAGAAGCTGGGCGGGCGCTTTCCAATATTCTGGAGAATGCCGTAAAATACACGATGCCGGACGGAAGGGTTGACTTTATTGTGGAGCATACCGGCGATGACGGGGAGGATGCCGGCTTCCGGTTTGAGATCCGGGATACGGGAGTCGGAATGGACGAAGCGTTTATTCCGCATATGTTTGAGCCGTTTGAGCAGGAGGATGAGGGAATCACGACGCTAAACGGCGGTACCGGTCTTGGCCTTCCCATTGCGCGCAACATTATTGAATTTATGGGCGGGCACATTGACGCATACAGCGAAAAGGGCAAGTGCTCGACGTTCATTGTGAATGTGAACTTAAAGCGTGTCAGAAATTCCGGAGAAAAGCTGCGGGGACAGGGCAATGTACAGGCGCCCGACTACGATTTTACCGGCAAAGAGCGCTGCTGGTCGAGGACAATGAGGTCAACATTGAGATCACGCGCAATATCCTGCTGCACAAGAATCTGCAGGTGGATGTGGCGGTCAACGGAGAGGAGGGCGTGACGCATTTTCTTTCCCATGAGCCCGGATATTACGACGTCATCCTGATGGATATCCGGATGCCGGTCATGGACGGACTGACGGCGACCAGAAAGATCCGGGAATCGGACGTGAGGATGGCAAAACGGTTCCGATCGTGGCGATGACAGCCAATGTGTTTGAGGAGGACGTGCGAAAGTCCCTCGATGCCGGGATGGATGCACACTTAAGCAAGCCGATTGAGATTACACAGATGTATGCCGTCCTCGACAGTATGATTTACCGTTGAGGAAAGAAAAGGGGCTGGTGCTTAAGCACCAGCTTTTATCGAATTTTGTAGAAGGGGAAGGACAGGGGCGTTGGATGTTAAAAAACGGTACGGATTTTGCTGAGAAATAAAAGATGGTATGTTATATTTTAAAAGATATGTTACCGATACGATAAAAGAATGGAGCCGAATCAATGCAAAAGAACAGAGTGATGCTGGTAGCGGATGATATCGACGTAAACAGAGCGTCGTTTCGCGCAATGTTTGAAGAGGAATATGAGGTGCTGGAAGCCGGGGACGGAAATGAGACACTAAAAATTTTAGAAGAGCGGAAAGTGGATATTGTCATACTGGATATGTGTATGCCCGTAAAGAGTGGGAAGCAGGTATTAAAGCAGATGAAGGCAGATCCGAAGCTTCTCGATATTCCGGTCATTGTGAAGACGGTCATCGGCGAGGAGAGAGAACTTGAAATGTTAGAGATGGGGGCGGACGATTTTATATTTTCTCCCTGCGAGCCGGAGGTGGTAAAAAGCGGGTGTCAATATCACTGACACGCTATGAGACACTGGCGGAGTGGCTTGAGAGCCAGCGGCATTTAAGCACGGTCAGAGAACATCTGCTGTTTCAGGTGGCGCGGACGGTGCGCACGGACGTCGCGGTGATCGAGGAGTGTTACAGAGAAATGACAGGTCAGAGAACGGAAAATAAGTCTGTGGGACTGGAGGATATGTACAGGCATCTGGAGCACATCCGGGAACTGACGGACAGTGTTTTGGACGGGCAGATTGTAGGTGCGGGCGAGAGTGTCTGCGACACCTTCAGATTTCCGGATGTGGTTGCGGAACTGGCCTCAGAGTGCAGGACCATCTGTACGGAAATGGGGATTGAGGTGACGGTGCAGGAGGGTGAGATTTTCTGCGAATATCTGGTGGGCGATGTCAGGAGGCTCAAGCAGATCTGGGCAAGACTGCTAAAGAAAGCGTATATCAACGCGCGGCCGGGATGCCGGATTTTTACAGGCTATCGGGAAGTAAGAACGGGGAGGATGAGCTTGAACTGGAACTTGCCGTGCAGGGCAGCATTGACGGAGGAGAAGACTATCCGCTGATCAAGAGCCTCGTAGAACTTTTGCACGGAACGATGTGTGTGGAAGTACAGGAGGATGCGCAGATTCTCTGCAGGGTGTTCCTGCCTTTCGGAATCGGAAAAGCGATCGGACAGCCCAAAAGTTTTGCGGGGTTAAGACGCTTCTTCTGGACGACAATGAACTGTCGAGAGATTATCATGCAGCGGTTCTTGCACGTCTCGGGCTTCCGGTTGACGTGGTGCAAAACGGGGCGGACGCCGTGGCGTATTTAAGGAGAGCCGCGTCTAAGGGCAACGCCTATGATCTGTGTTTTGTGAACTGGTATATGCAGGGCGGTGAGCCGTTTATCCGGTCGGTGCGGGAAAATTTTCCGAAGGGAAGCCTTACGATCTGCTGTTCGACCAATGAGAAGGAACTGGTGGAGTGTCAGATGCTTGCCGCAGGAGTGGATTGTGTGGTGGAGCGCCCGATTTACCAGGAGGGAATGTACCGGTTTTTGACGGAACTGTGCAGACAGGAGAGTGGAAAAAACGGAACCGGATCGGAGAAAATATAATTTTTTATACGGCAGCGAAACTTTTTTGGTGTCCGGACGGTCTAATAGTTAAAAGGAGGTGTGAGATCGTATGTTTTTCTCCGGGAAAAACCATAAGGAACAAAAGATAGAACAGCTTTTGCTGGAAAATTACAACAAATACTATCGTCTTGCCTACAGTTACGTACATCATGAGGCGGATGCCGCGGATATCGTACAGAACGGAGCGTACAAGGCGATCAAAAACAGCGATGCGCTAAAGCAGGAGGAATATGCGCAGACATGGATTTACCGCATTATGTTAAACGAGATCTTCGGATATGTAAAAAAGAACCGGGAAGTTTCCCTGGATGAGATGCCGGCGGAAGAGGGAAGAGAAGACCGCTATGAGAACATTGATCTAAGAAGGGCATTGGACGCCATGGAAGAACGGGATAAAGCGGTCATTGAACTGCGCTATTTTGAGGACATGAAGCTGGAGGATATTGCGCGCGTGCTGGGGGAGAACCAGAATACGGTAAAGAGCCGGCTGTACCGCGGATTAAAGAAGCTACGGCTGGAACTTACGGATACATGGCAGTGGGAATAGAGGAAAGGATGGTGCCGCATATGGGAAATAAGAAACAGGATTGTAAAAAGATCGAGGAATTAAAGCGACAGTATGCCGGATCGGAAATGTCCGGCGAGCAGGTGGAGCAGATGAAAAAACGGATCGAGGAAGCAAAGATGGAAAAACGAAACGAGAGCAGAAAAATGCATACCGTGAGAAATATTGTGGCAGCGGCTGCTGCAGTGGCGGCAGTCTTCGTGGTGCTGCCGAACACCTCGGGAGCGTGGCGTATGCCATGGGGAATCTACCGGTGGTCGGAAAACTCGTGGAGGCTGTGACGTTCCGGGATTATCAGTACGACAACGGAGGTCATGCGGCGGACATTAAGACGCCGGAGCTGACGGTAAAGGAGAGCGATACGGAACAGATGACGGACACTGAGGTCCAGGTGCAGGAGAACTTAAAAAAGACAACGGCAGAGATCAATGCGGAGATTGAAAAGATTACGGATCAGATCGTATCGGAGTTCGAGGAGAGCAGGAAGGAAGAAGAGGGCTATCAGGAGGTCGTGGTCAAGCACGAAGTTATCAGCACGACCGACGATTACTTTACGTTAAAGCTGATGTGCTATCAGGCGGCAGGCAGCGGCGCGGAGTGGGACTATTATTATACGATTGACTTAAAGACGGGGGAGCGTCTGACACTTTCGGATTTATTCCAGAGTGGCGCGGATTATATCACCCGATCAGCGAGAATATCAAGGAGCAGATGCAGCAGCAGATGGCGGAGGATGACGGTAAGATGTACTGGGTGGATAATGCCGAGGTTCCGGAATGGAATTTTGACAAAATTACGGATGAGACTTCATTTTATCTGGATTCGGACGGCCATCTTGTGATATGCTTTAACGAGGGTGATGTGGCACCGATGTATATGGGATGCGTACAGTTCGTCATTCCGGATGAGGTGGTTGCAGATATCCGAAAGTAACGGAAGCAGATTCCGGTGTCGGAGGATGAGAGACAATGAAGCATGCAAAAGCGGTGCGCAGAATTATTTTACGGTTTTAATCGTGGCAGCCGTGATTGTGGGATTTAATACCTATACGGCAGATTATTATCATGCGAAGGACTATGAACTTCAGACAACAGAGGTATCGGAGACGGATGCCTACATTGCTTACGGAGATCCGCAGAGTGAGACGGGACTGATCTTTATCCGGAGCCAAGGTGGAATAGACGGCGTACGCACCGGTTATGGATGGGCTTGCGCAGCAGGGAATCTTTTGCGTGACGGTAAAGATGCCGGCGCACCTTGCCATTTTAAAGCCGAATGCGGCGGATGAGGTGCGGCAGGAGTTTGGAGAGGTAAAGCGCTGGTATCTGGCGGGACATTCTCTGGGCGGAGCCATGGCGGGCAGCTATGCGGCAAAGCATGAGTCAGAGCTCGCGGGACTTATTTTCTGGCGGCGTACCCGACCAGGAAACTTCAGACGCTTCCGGTGCTCTCGCTCTACGGGAGCGAGGACGGCGTTTTGAATATGGAAAAATATCAGGAAGCAATCGGTCTTGCGGCGGACTGCCGCGAGTATGTCTTAGAGGGCGGCAACCATGCCGGGTTCGGCAATTACGGATCGCAGAAGGGAGATGGCGAGGCCGGGATTACGGACAGGGAGCAGTGGCAGGAAACGATCGATTACATCATGGACATGATCCGGCAGCAACAGGGGGAAAAGTAGCGGAACCCGGAGAATAATGAAACGGAATCTGAGCGGAAAACGAAGGAAAGCGGTTTACAGTACCGCCGCCTTTGTGGTATGATAGTACCAGTGCAAACTCAGGATAAAGGAGCGATTGTATCATGCAGGACAATTTGAGAGAGGAATTGATTAAGCAGTTTCCGGCGGAAGTTGTGGAACTGGTGGAGCCGTCCGGTAAGAAGTTTTATGCCTGTCCGACCTGCAAGCGCGTGGTGACATTGAACGAGAGCAAGTGTGCCGGCTGCAGTCAGGTATTGAGCTGGGATCACATCCGGCAGGAAGAGATGGTGAAGGGTGTGAAGACGGCAACCTTAAAATTTGAGGTTGGCGGAGATTTTAATAAAGGCGACTGCAGAAGTGTCCGCTTTCTTACATTGCAAAAGAGAATAATGAGAACGTTTATGAATGTCCGTTAAAATGCGTGCGAACTGTAAGCTGGATATTTCGTAACAAGATTTGTAACAAGAGGGACAAGAGCGGCCCGCTTCGGCGTGCCGCTCATTGCTAGAAAGGAGAAAGAATGTCACGGATGCATTGGTGGATAATGGCAGTTGGAGCCGTATTTTTCCTGTGGTTTTTCATTCCGGCATTTGTCGTGGTTAATATCGGTAACATTACGGGAATGGCGGTGTCAGCCCTTGTGCTGCTGTACGGTATTTTTACCGGCAGGTACAGGATGTGGCAGGAGACTTTGGCAGACGCGCGGTGGCAGGCGGGATTGTCCGCCCTGGGCATGGTGCTCCTTTTTATTCTGCTTATCGTGACAGTGGAGACGGCGGGGATGATAAGAAGCGCGGCAAACCGTGCGCCGGAGAATACGACGGCGGTGGTCTTAGGATGCAGCGTCAAGGGGGAGCCGAGCCGGGTGTTGAGCGAACGGCTTTGCGCGGCGTATGAGTATCTGAACCGGAATCAAAGCTGTGTGCGTATTATCTGGCGGACAGGGAGATGGAGAGGAGATCAGCGAGGCAGAGTGCATGTACCGTTACCTGACCGGGCGGGGGATCGACGGGGCGAGACTGCTTCTGGAGGACCGGTCCACGACGACGGCGGAAAATCTGCAATATTCCATGGAATTGTTACAACAGCACGGAATCGACGGGTCCGTCACGATTATAACCAGTGAATTCCATGAGTACCGGGCGAATCAGACGGCAAAGAGACTTGGCATTACAAGCTACAGCACACCGAGCCGGACATTTTTTCTCTACCTTCCGACCTTTTATGTGCGGGAATTATATGGTATATTGTATTATAAAATATCGAAATAAAGGATGACGAGATGGCAGTAAAATATTATGCGGTAGCGGTTGGTAGAAACCGGGAATATACACAAAATGGGACGAGTGTAAGGCGATGGTGCACGGGTTCCCCGGAGCGGTTTACAAGAGTTTTAAGACGCTGGAAGAAGCGGAGACGTTTCTGGAAAGCGCACCGGCGCGTGGGGAGAAACTCATGCAAAAGGAGCGGCGCAGCAGAAGGCAACGCAAGGAGCAGCACAGCAGAAATCAGGAACAGCCGGAGACGGCAAGGCAGAGACGAGAGGTGCGGAATCTGCCGGAGAGACAGAGGATCTGCCGGAGAATTACGCGTTCGTGGATGGCTCTTTTCACGCCGGTACCGGCGTGTACGGTTATGGAGGTTTTTGATTCATGCCGGCGGAAAGAAGTGCTGCAGGGTGCGGGAAGGAGCCGGAGATGGCGTCGATGCGCAATGTGGCAGGCGAGGTTTTAGGGAGCATGGCAGCCATCGAAAAGGCGCTTGAACTCGGCTAAAGGATCTTACAATCTATTACGATTATATGGGAATCGAGATGTGGGCAAAAGGACTCTGGAAGCGCAATAAAAAGGGTACGGTGGCCTACTACGAGTATGTGCGCTCGGTGGAGGATAAGATCCGGCTTTCTTTTGTGAAGGTAAAAGGACACTCGGGCGTCATGGGCAATGAGGAGGCAGACCGCCTGGCGAAGGAGGCTGTCGGGATAACGGGCTGACTGCGCGCAAAGAGAGAAGGCATTCAGGGGGATCAAACGGAATGGATAAGAGATTAAAATATTATGATCTGATGGAGCAGCTCCATGGCAAGATCATGTCGGGGGAGATACGCCCGGGAGAGAAGCTTCCTTCGGAGAATGAACTGTCGGCGGAATACGGGGTCAGCCGGCAGACGGTGCGCAAGGCACTGCAGATTTTGCAGAATGAGGGATACATATATGCGGAACATGGCCGCGGAACCTTCTGCTCGGAGATGTTACGGCACACGACGCCGTCCAAAATATCGCGGTCGTGACAACTTATCTTTCGGATTATATTTTCCGCGCATCGTGCAGGGAATTGACCAGGTGCTGACGGAGAACGGTTACAGTATTCTGCTGAAAAATACGCGCAACTCAAGAAGCCTTGAGGCAAAGTGTCTCGAGGAGCTTCTGCAGAAGGATATCGACGGGCTCATCATCGAGCCGAGCAAGAGCCAGATTTTCTGCCGGCATGTGAATCTGTATGAGATGCTCGACAGCTATCATATCCCCTATGTATTTATACAGGGAGTACATGCCCAGCTTCTGGACCGGCCGCAGATTCTTCTGGACGACTGCAGGGAGCCTATCTTGCGACCAGATACCTGATTGAACTGGGACACCGGCGCATTGTGGGCGTCTTCAAATCCGACGACACGCAGGGACAGCAGCGCCACAAGGGGTATGTGCAGGCACTGCAGGAAGCGGGAATTGCGTATGATCCGGATAAGGTGATCTGGTTCTACACGGAGGACCGCAAGACCCATCCGTTTGAGCGGATCAGGCAGATGGCGAAAGATCGCGGCAATCATCCGTTTGAGGCGGTGGTGGCGTACAACGATCAGGTAGCCATCGAGGTGATCCGCGCGCTGAATGAGGAGGGGCTCTCCGTGCCCCAGGATGTCTCGGTGACGGGGTATGACAATTCCTATCTGGCGCAGACATGCCGCGTGCCGCTGACGACGATCTCCCATCCGCAGGAGGAACTGGGAGCGGCAGCCGCCGAACTGCTGCTTCGGATTATCCGGGAGGGAAATTCCAATATCGAAGGAAAATGCGTCCTGATGGAGCCGGAACTGGTGATCCGGGAATCCTGCAGAAGAGAAGATACGGACATGACACAGGACGAATAAAAACAACTTGTAAGTACGAAAGTACAAGTCATACACTTGGAAGCAGGATGTATGACAACAAAAAGTCGCTGCATCTGCAGCGGCTTTGTGTACTCTGTGCACATTTTGATTAGGGGAAGAGAAGGAGAGACGCATGAAATACCGGATGAAACATGCCCCGATGGGGTGGAACAGCTATGACTATTATGACACCACAGTGACGGAGCGGGAGGTCAGGGCAAACGCGGATTATATGGCGGCGCACTTAAAACCGTACGGCTGGGAATATATTGTGGTGGACATCCAGTGGTATGCAAAGAACACCGGAAGTCAGAGGGAGAAGTACCAGTATATTCCGTTTGGGGAGGTCTCGATGGATGAGTACGGGCGGCTGCTCCCCTGTACGGACCGCTTCCCGTCGGCGAAGGACGGTGTGGGCTTTCGGGCGCTGGCGGATTATGTGCATGGGCTGGGGTTAAAGTTTGGAATCCATATCATGCGGGGAATTCCGCGGGAAGCGGCACACCGGCATCTGCCGATTTTGGGAAGCGATGCACTGGCGAGCGATATAGCGGATCCGTCGTCGATCTGTAAGTGGAATCCGGACATGTACGGCATTCGTATGGGAGAGCCGGGCGCGCAGGAATATTACGATTCCATCGTGGCACTGTACGCACAGTGGGGCGTGGATTTTATCAAATGCGATGATATCTGCAATACCAATCTGTACGTGGAACATCCGTATTCGGCGGCGCACGAGATTGAGATGCAGCATGCGATTGAAAAGTGCGGCAGGGACATCGTGTCTCCTTGTCGCCGGGACCGGCGCTGATCGAGAAAGCATGGCATTATGAAACCTATGCCAACATGTGGCGCATCACGGATGATTTCTGGGATACGTGGGAGCTGCTTTACGATATGTTCCGGCGCTGCGAACTGTGGCAGAACCACGTGGGCTGCGGATCGTTCCCGGACTGTGACATGCTGCCGGTCGGCTGGCTCGGAAAAGGGTTCGGGCAGGAGCGGCAGACAAACTTTACGAGGGATGAGCAGAAGACGATGATGACGCTCTGGTGTATGTTCGGCTCGCCTTTAATGATCGGCGGTGAACTGACGAAGCTGGATGACTGGACGCGTTTTCTTCTGACGAGACAGGAACTATTGCAGATGCTCGATGCAGACTATGTGGGCAGGCAGGTGGCGCGCGATTTGCGGCATGCGGTCTGGAGCTGTGTTAATGAAAAAAAGGGCGAACGGTATCTTGCCCTGTTTAACTTTATGGAGCAGCCGGCGCAGTGTGAGGCTGCATTGCCGGAGACGGAAGCGTTTGCAGACATGTGCGGGCAGCCAGGAACCATCCGTGCGCGGGAACTCTGGGATGGAACGGAACTCATTGTGCACAATGACTGCCTTTCGGATGAAATCCCGGCACACGGTGTACATGTTTTCCGGATAGATAAAAAATAGAGAACCACACGATATAAAAATGAATAAAAAACAACTTGTTATTACGAGCATACAAGTTTTATGCTTAAGATAACATCAACAAGATGAGTGCAGGGAAATCATGGGTGTATGAGAGATGCGGCATGGTTTCGGAAAGGGGTTTGTTACACATGGGAAACGCAAAGGAGAGGATTGAGAGCGGGAAGGCGGTGCTTGGTATTGAGTTCGGTTCTACCAGAATCAAGGCAGTGCTGGTGGACGAGACACATCAGCCGATCGCGTCAGGCGCGCACGACTGGGAGAATCAGCTGGTCGACGGAATCTGGACATACAGCCTGGATATGATCTGGGACGGTCTTAGGGACTGCTACCGCAAGATGACAGAGGATGTACAGAACAAATACGGCGTTGCCGTCACAAAGCTTGGTGCCATCGGATTTTCCGGAATGATGCACGGCTATATGCCGTTCGATGAGAAGGGGGAGCTTCTGGTTCCGTTCCGCACCTGGAGAAACACCATCACGGGCGAGGCTGCCGCAGCACTGACGAAGGAGTTCTCGTTCAATATTCCGCAGCGCTGGAGCATCGCACATCTGTATCAGGCGATCTTAAACGGGGAAGAGCATGTGGATAAAATCGCATATTTTACCACACTTGCGGGATACATTCACTGGAAACTCACAGGGGAGAAGGTACTGGGAGTCGGCGAGGCATCCGGTATGTTCCCGATCGATGCGAAGACAAGAGATTACAACCGGAAGATGCTGGCGCAGTTTGATGCGCTTCCTGCGGTAGGGAAATATACATGGAAGTTAGAGGAGATCCTGCCGAAGGTGCTTGTGGCCGGGAGAATGCCGGGACCCTGACTAAGGAGGGCGCAAAGCTTCTGGATCCGAGCGGCAGGCTGGAAGCCGGGATCCCGCTCTGCCCGCCGGAGGGTGATGCCGGTACCGGTATGGCGGCAACGAATTCGGTGGCTGTGCGCACCGGAAATGTGTCTGCCGGAACGTCCGTGTTCGCAATGGTGGTTTTAGAGGAAGACTTAAAGGCGGTACATGAGGAACTGGATATGGTGACCACACCGTCCGGCGATACCGTGGCGATGGTGCACTGCAACAACTGTACCTCGGATCTGAACGCCTGGGTCGGCCTGTTCCGGGAGTTCGCGGAGAACTTCGGAATCAATGTCGATATGAACGAACTTTTCGGAAAACTTTACAACAAGGCGCTGGAGGGCGACAAGGACTGCGGCGGACTTCTGGCATACAACTATTTTTCGGGAGAGCCGGTGACCGGAGCAAACGAAGGACGGCCGCTGTTTGTGCGCAAGCCGGACGCACATTTTAATCTCGCCAATTTCATGCGGACACATCTGTATGCAGCGCTTGCAACCTTAAAGATCGGTCTGGATATTTTGCTGAAGGAAGAAAAGTAAAAGTGGATCGCATCTACGGACATGGCGGACTCTTTAAGACCAAAGGCGTCGGACAGGGAATTTTAGCCGCTGCGATGGATGCACCGGTGGCAGTGATGGAGACGGCCGGCGAGGGTGGTCCGTGGGGCATGGCGCTGCTGGCATCCTACATGCTGCAGAAGGCGGACGGCGAGAGCCTGGAGCAGTACCTCTCCGAAAAAGTCTTCGGCGGGGAATCTGGAAGCGTGATGGAGCCGGATCCGGCAGATGTTGCGGGATTTGACGCTTACATCAAGGCATACAAAGCGGCGCTTGCAGCAGAGAAGGCGGCAGTCGAGGCGATGCCGTTATAAGACAGGGCACGAAGGCGGCAGCCTGGACGATGCCGTTATAGACAGATACGGGGGCAGCGGCAGATGCTGCCGCTGCTTACAGATTGGGATTTACACAGCAGTTACTGCTGAAACATAAATATATTTCATGGAGGGAACATTATGTTAGCAACAAAAAATTACAAGTTCTGGTTCTGCACCGGATCACAGGATCTTTACGGAGACGAGTGCCTCGCACATGTGGCAGAGCATTCCAAAATCATCGTGGCAAAGTTAAACGAGTCCGGCGTGCTTCCGTATGAAGTGGTATGGAAGCCGACACTGATCACCAATGAACTGATCCGTAAGACCTTCAACGAGGCAAATGTAGATGAGGAGTGCGCAGGCGTCATAACATGGATGCATACCTTTTCTCCTGCAAAGTCCTGGATTATCGGATTGCAGGAATATCGTAAACCGCTTCTTCATTTACATACCCAGTTTAATGAAGAGCTTCCTTACGACTCTATAGATATGGATTTCATGAACGAGAACCAGTCGGCACACGGAGACCGTGAGTATGGTCATATCGTTACACGTATGAAGATTGAGCGCAAGGTTGTCGTAGGACACTGGAGCGACGTCAATGTGCAGGAGCGCATTGCATCCTGGATGCGTACAGCAGTTGGTATCATGGAGAGCAGCCATATCCGAGTATGTCGTGTTGCCGACAACATGCGTAACGTTGCTGTTACCGAAGGTGGATAAGGTAGAAGCACAGATTAAGTTCGGCTGGAAGTGGATACCCATCCGGTCAACGAGATTGCGGAGGCAGTTGCAGCTGTATCCGAGTCCGATACCAACGCTTTGGTAGATGAGTATTATGACAAATATGACATTTTATTAGAGGGACGTGATCCGCAGGAGTTCAGACGCCATGTAGCCGTACAGGCACAGATCGAGATCGGTTTCGAGCGTTTCCTGGACGAGAAGAATTATCAGGCAATCGTAACACACTTCGGTGATCTCGGTGCCTTAAAGCAGCTTCCGGGACTTGCAATCCAGCGCCTCGAGGAAAAAGGCTACGGCTTTGGCGCAGAGGGTGACTGGAAAGTGGCAGCGATGGTGCGCCTGATGAAGATTATGACAGCAGGCAAGAAGGAGGCAAAGGGTACTTCCATGCTGGAGGATTACACCTACAATTTCGTAAAAGGCAAAGAGGGAATCCTCGAGGCACATATGCTTGAGATCTGCCCGTCCATCGCAGACGGCCCGATTTCCATCAAGTGCCAGCCGCTTTCCATGGGTGACAGAGAAGACCCTGCGAGACTGGTATTTACCTCCAAGGAAGGAAGCGGTATCGCGACATCCTTGATCGATCTCGGCAACCGTTTCCGTCTCATCATCAACGATGTGGACTGTAAGAAGACAGAGAAGCCGATGCCAAAGCTTCCGGTTGCAACGAACTTCTGGACTCCGAAGCCGGATATGTATACCGGTGCGGAGGCATGGATTTTGGCAGGCGGCGCACCACACCGCATTTACCTACGACCTCACCGCAGAGCAGATGGGCGACTGGGCAAATGCCATGGGCATCGAGGCAGTTTATATTGACAAGGATACAAAGATCCGCGAGTTCAAGAAGGATCTGATGCTTGGCAATCTGTTTTACCGCTAAAACAATAAGAAGCATACGGGGATGTCAAACGGCATCCCCGGTAAATGAGAATGGTACCGGGGCAGACCCGGATACACATATAGGGTGCGCGCACAAGCGCAGAAAGGGAGAGGAATATGAAGTTTTTTATTGACACAGCAAACGTAGAGGAAATCCGCAAGGCAAATGATATGGGAATTATCTGTGGCGTTACCACAAACCCGTCTCTGATTGCCAAAGAGGGCAGAGATTTCAACGAGGTCATCAAGGAGATTACGACGATCGTTGACGGTCCGATCAGCGGCGAGGTAAAAGCTACAACCACTGTGGATGCAGAGGGCATGATCAAAGAAGGCCGTGAGATCGCGGCCATCCATCCGAATATGGTAGTAAAGATCCCGATGACCGTAGAGGGCTTAAAGGCAGTCAAAGTGCTGTCCGCAGAGGGAATCAAGACGAATGTGACGCTTATTTTCACAGCAAACCAGGCGCTTCTTGCAGCGCGCGCAGGCGCAACCTATGTATCTCCGTTCCTTGGCAGACTCGACGACATCAGCACGGCAGGTATCGATCTGATCCAGGACATCGTGCAGATCTTCGACAACTACGGACTTGAGACCGAGATTATCGCTGCATCGATCCGCAACCCGATCCATGTGACAGACTGTGCATTAGCAGGCGCACATATCGCTACGGTTCCGTACAAGGTATTAGAGCAGATGACCAAGCACCCGCTGACCGATGCGGGAATTGAGAAATTCCAGGCGGACTACAGAGCTGTATTTGGTGACTAATTACCGAAGATGCTCTGCGGTATTTGATGACAAAGTTTTGCAGTAGCAATGACAAAGAATGCATGAAGGGGGAACTATGGATAAGCTGGCACTTCAGAAGATGGCTGTTGAAGTCCGCAAGGGAATTGTATCGTCCGTGCACAGCGCGAAGGCGGGACATCCGGGCGGATCACTCTCAGCAGCAGATATCTTCACCTATTTATATTTTGAAGAGATGAATATTGATCCGAAGGATCCGAAGAAGGAGGACCGCGGCCGTTTTGTGCTGTCCAAGGGACACACGGCGCCGGACTTTACTCGGCACTGGCAAACCGCGGTTATTTCCGGTGGAGGATCTTTGACCCTGCGCCATACCGGATCGTATTTACAGGGACATCCTGATATGAAGCACATTCCGGGCGTGGATATGTCTTCCGGTTCCTCTGGGACAGGGACTTTCCGCAGCGTGCGGCATGGCTCTGGCAGGGAAGATGAAACAGCAGGATTACCGTGTGTATGCACTTTGCGGCGACGGCGAGATCGAGGAGGGACAGATCTGGGAGGCTGCCATGTTCGCAGGTTTCCGCAAGCTGGATAACCTCTGCGTGATTGTGGACAACAACAACCTGCAGATCGACGGACCGATCGACGAGGTCTGCTCGCCGTACCCGATCGACAAGAAGTTCGAGAGCTTTAATTTCCACGTCATCAACATCGACGGCAATGATTTCGATGAGATCAAGCGGGCGTTTGATGAGGCGAGAGCCACGAAGGAATGCCGACCGCGATTATTGCGCACACCGTAAAGGGAAAGGTGTCTCCTACATGGAGAACAGCGTCGGCTGGCACGGTAAAGCGCCGAATGACGAGGAATATGCAGTGGCGATGGAGGATCTTAGAAAGGCAGGTGAAGCATTGTGTCAGAAGTAAAGATTGCAACGAGAGAGAGCTACGGCAATGCTTTGGTCGAGCTTGGAGGAGAGCATGAGAATCTGGTTGTCCTGGATGCGGATCTCGCAGCGGCAACCAAGACCGGAATGTTCAAGAAGGCATTCCCGGACCGCCACATTGACTGCGGTATCGCAGAGGCGAATATGACCGGCGTGGCAGCCGGAATGTCCCATGTGGATTTGTACCGTTTGGAGCACCTTCGCCATGTTTGCGGCAGGACGTTCTTACGAGCAGGTGCGCAATTCCATCGGATATCCGCATCTGAATGTGAAGATCGGTGCGACACATGCCGGAATTTCCGTCGGGAAGACGGCGCGACCCATCAGTGCAACGAGGATATTGCCCTGATGCGTGCGATCCCGGGAATGGTTGTCATCAACCCGGCGGACGACATCGAGGCGCGCGCGGCAGTGAAGGCTGCCTACGAGTACGTGGGACCGGTGTATCTGCGCTTTGGCAGACTGGCGGTTCCGGTCATCAACGACGGCGCGGATTATAAGTTTGAGATCGGCAAGGGCGTGACGCTCGTGAGGGAAGCGACTGCTCCATCATTGCAACCGGACTTTGTGTCTCGGAAGCACTGGCAGCAGCGGATACGCTGGCAGAGCAGGGCATTCATGCGGAAGTCATCAACATTCATTATCATCAAGCCGCTTGACGAGGAACTTGTGGTAAAGACGGCAAAAAGACGGGGCGTGTATTCACGGTGGAAGAGCATTCCATCATCGGAGGACTCGGCGCTGCAGTGGCGGAGACGCTCGGTGAAAAATGCCCGACAAAGATTACCAGAATCGGTGTCAACGATGTCTTTGGCGAATCCGGTCCGGCAAAAGAACTTCTTCACAAATACGGACTGGATGCAGAGGGAATCGCAAACCGCATCCTGCGTGAGATGAAGTAGAACGGCGCAGCACAGGAGGAAACTAAGAGATGTTAGAAGAATTAAAAAAACAGGTCTATGAAGCCAACATGGAACTTCCGCGCAGAGGGCTCATCACCTACACCTGGGGCAATGTCAGCGGAATCGACCGCGAGAGCGGCTATTTCGTCATCAAGCCGAGCGGTGTGGATTATGATGCCTTAAGCCCGGACGATATGGTAGTCATGGATCTTGACGGAAATAAGATCGAGGGCAGATATAAGCCGTCCTCCGACACGGCGACCCATATCGAACTCTACAAAAAGTACGAGGAGATCGGTGGTATTGTACATACCCATTCCCCGGAGGCTGTCGCGTGGGCGCAGGCGGGCAGAGACATTCCGCTTTACGGCACAACGCATGCAGACTATTTCTTCGGACCGATTCCGTGCGCCAGAAATCTGACGCCGGAGGAGATCGACGAGGCATATGAGAAGAACACCGGACTTGTGATTATTGAGACCTTTGAGACAAGAGGCATCGCCGATGTACACACCGGCGGTTCTCTGTGCGAATCACGGACCGTTTACCTGGGGCAAGGATGCCGCAGAGGCAGTCCACAATGCGGTCGTACTGGAGGAAGTGGCGAAGATGGCACGCAACACTGAGCTTATCAATCCGAAGGTGAAGCCGGCGCCGGATTGTATCAAGGAAAAGCATTTCTACCGCAAGCATGGGGCAAATGCCTACTATGGACAGAATTAGTACGTCGGAAGAAACGGCCTGCCGTTTCGCAATAAATATGCTTAGAAATGAGGATCAGTATGCAAAAACGGAGTTTTGGCAGAACAAAGGAAGGCAGGGAGGTCACGGAGTACACGCTTGTCAATGCGCAGGGAATGACGCTCTCTGTCATTGATCTCGGGGCAACGATCGTATCGATCACAATGAAGGGCCTCAGACGGAAACGTATATGACGTTGTGCTGGGATACGATACACCCGTTGATTATCAGAACAATACCTGCTATTTTGGAGCGGTGATCGGGCGCAATGCGAACCGGATCGATCATGCACACATCCATCTGGACGGAAAAGACTATTCGCTGGAAGCGAATGACAATGAGAACAATCTGCACAGCGGATCGCACGGTTTTCACGCAGTGATCTGGGATGTGGTGCAGGAGAGCGCACAGAGTATTATTTCCTATGTAAGCCGCGACGGGGAACAGGATTTCCCGGCAATATGACGGCGAAGGTTACGTACACGCTGGATGATAACGGGGAGGTTGCGATCGCCTATGAGGCAGTCTGCGACCAGACGACGGTGGCGAACTTTACGAACCATGCCTACTTTAATCTGGACGGACATGATTCCGGCGTGATGGAAGGGCAGAAGCTCGAACTTCACGCATCCTACTATACGCCGGTCATTGATTCCAAGGCGATTCCAACCGGAGAACTCGCAAAAGTAGCCGGGACGCCGTTTGATTTCCGGGAGATGAAGGAGATCGGACGGGACATCGAAGCGGACGATACGCAGCTTCGTTATGCGGGTGGTTATGACCACAATTATGCGCTGGACAAGGCGGACGGTACCATGCAGCTTGCTGCGCGTGCCAGAGGTGCAAAAGTCCGGCATCTGCATGGATGTGTATACGGACTGTGTGGGGATCCAGCTCTATACCGGCAACTTTATCACGCCGCAGACCGGCAAGGGTGGTGTGCAGTACGACAGGCGCCATGCATTCTGTCTCGAGACGCAGTATTTCCCGAATGCGGTGAATGAGAAGAACTTTAAATCACCGGTGTTAAAAGCGGGTGATACGTACCGCTCGGTGACAAAGTACTGCTTCGGACTGGAAAAATAAAACAAATAATCAGGAATAAGGAAAAGTGGATTTTATCACGGAAAACGGTGGTAAGATCCACTTTTCATCGGAGAAGTCTGACACTTGACAACGGATGCGGTCTGTGTGGATAATTGTAGAAGAGAGCAGGCGTGCCGGTGACAACGGCAGGCGGGGCGCAGAGTTTCACAGAAGGGCAGCAGAGCGGCGATGAGAGAAGAACTCTTAACGAACTGATGGTCATTTCAGAGGAAGAAAAAGTACAGAGCGGGACAGGGAATGGTCGAGCGGCAGCTGTATGCGAGAGAGTCGATCGGGGAGATTGACCGGGAACTGCTGTTAAAGCGGGGACGGCTCATCACCGTGCGTCCGCACAGCCGCTTTGTGGATTTTCCGGAGCACCGGCACAACTATGTGGAGATCATGTATGTCGCAGGGGAGCATCACGCACATCATCGGGGAAGGAGCTGACACTTCACAAGGGGATGTGCTGATGCTAAAACCAGCAGGTGCGTCATGCCATCCGCAGGGCAGAGTATGAGGATATCGGCATCAATTTTATTGCGTTGCCGGAGTTTTTTGCGTTGCCGCTTTCCATGCTGCATGAGAAAAATGTGCTTGCGGAATTTATCGCCGGCGCTTTCGGACAGAAGAATCCGGTGTCGCACTACCTGCTGTTCCGCTTAAAGGAACAGCCGCAGGTGGAAAATCTCATGGAAAATATGATCGAATCCATGCTGCATGAACATTCCGATGAGGATGTCATGAACCAGTATACGATGGGGCTGGTATTTTTATATCTGTTGAATCACCTTGAGAACTTAAGCCACAATTCCTCCATGGATTACCGGGAGACGATCGTGCAGGCGGTGCTCGGATATATCAAAAGCGACTGCAAAAATGCGAATCTGACGAAGATTGCAAAAGATACCCATCAGTCGGTCTCGGTGTTAAGCAAGCTGATACGGCAGAAAACCGGATATACGTTCAAGGAGCTTTTGCAGCAGCGGAGATTTGAGACGGCGGCGCATCTGCTCACGGAGACGGATCTGGCGGTGGAGGAGATCGCGCTCGATGTCGGGTATGAGAATCTGAGCTATTTTTTCCGGCAGTTTAAGAGCCGGTACGGCGTGACGCCGCGTGCGTACCGCATGATGAATTTACGTGATGCCGGGAACCTTGATGAAAAATCATAGAGAATTATAGAGAACATTTGAGAATGGAAAATAAGGACAGTTTTAGTCGAATCAGAGCCTAAAAACGGTCCTTATTTTGTTATGCTGACAGCAGAAATGAGAAGGAAAGAGAAAGGAGCAGGGGGATGGAGACGACGTATTATCTGGCGGTGGACATCGGAGCGTCGAGCGGACGGCACATGCTGTCCCATCTGGAAGACGGGAAGCTGGTATTGGAAGAGATCTACCGTTTCCCGAACGGAATGACGGAGAAGAACGGGCACAAGGTATGGGATGTCGAGCGGCTGTTTGCGGAGATTTTAAACGGCATGAAGCAGTGTGTCAGACTGGGAAAAATTCCGCACAGCATGGGGATTGACACCTGGGCGGTGGACTATGTACTTTTGGATGGGCAGGGAAGACGTATCGGAGATGCGGTAGCCTACCGCGACGGCAGGACGCAGGGCATGGATGAAAAGTGTATGCGCACATTACGGAGGAAGAACTCTACCGCAGAACAGGAATCCAAAAACAGATCTTTAACACGATCTATCAGCTGGCGGCGGTAAGGGAGCAGCATCCAAAATGGCTGGAGCAGGCGGACTGTCTGCTGATGATGCCGGATTATTTTCATTTTCTTCTGACCGGGAAAAGGTGCAGGAGTATACCAATGCGACGACGACCCAGCTGGTCAGCCCGGTGACAAAGGACTGGGATGAGCAGCTGATTCGGAAGCTGGGCTATCCGAGACGGCTGTTTCAGGAGATCCGGATGCCGGGGTATGAACTGGGGAGCCTGCGCGGGAGATCCGGAAAGAAGTGGGATTTTCCTGCAAGGTGGTTCTGCCGCCCACACACGATACCGCCTCGGCGGTGGCGGCGGTGCCGACGCAGGAGGAAGAGACGCTCTACATCAGCTCCGGCACATGGTCGCTCGGAACCGAACGGATGACGGCGGATTGCAGCAGTGCGGCGAGAGCGCACAACATGACAAACGAGGGCGGTTACGACTGCCGGTTCCGCTATCTGAAAAATATCATGGGACTCTGGATGATCCAGTCCGTCCGAAAGGAGAGTGCGCCGGAGCTTGGGTTTGAGAGATCTGTGCGCGCGCCGAGAAGGAGACGATCGCGTCGCGTATCGACGTCAACGATGCGCGCTTTCTGGCGCCGGAGAACATGACGGAGGAAGTAAGGCGGGCATGCCGGGAAGCGGGGAGCAGGTTCCGCAGACCATCGGGGAACTGGCGGCGGTCATCTACCACAGTCTTGCGCAGTGCTATGCCGGGACGGTAGAGGAGATCGAGGCGTTGACGGGAAAACAGTACCCAAAGATTCACATTGTGGGCGGCGGCGCGAATGCGCAGTATCTAAACCGGCTTACCGCAGAATACACCCGAAAGACGGTCGAGGCGGGACCGACGGAGGCGACGGCGCTTGGCAACCTTGCCGTGCAGATGATTGCGGCGGGAGAATTTGAAGACCTTAGGGCAGCGAGAGCGTGCATTGCGGATTCATTTGCAATGGAGAAGTTTGAAGGAGAGAAGGGAGAAACGAGATGACAGGTTATGAAGCAGCAAAAGCAAAATATGAGACACTTGGCGTGGACACAGACCGCGCGATCGAGCGGTTGAAAAAGGTTCCAGTATCGCTGCACTGCTGGCAGCTGGACGATGTGATCGGATTTGACAATGACGGCGGACTCACAGGCGGAATCCAGACGACCGGAAACTATCCGGGGCGCGCCAGAACGCCGCAGGAGCTGATGGATGACATGGAGGAGGCAATGAAGCTGATGCCGGGAACGGCTAAATTAAATATTCATGCGTCCTATGCGATTTTTGAGACGGGAGAATTTGCGGACCGCGACGCCTTAGAGCCGAAGCATTTTGCAAAGTGGGTGGAATTTGCGAAGAAGCACCATATGGGAATTGATTTCAACCCAACGTTTTCTCACACGAAAAGTAAAAGACGGACTTACCTTATCAAGCCCCGATGAGGAGACCAGAAAGTTCTGGATCAACCACGGAAAGGCATGCATCCGCATCTCAGAATATTTTGCAAAGGAGACCGGTATACCGTGCGTCATGAATATCTGGACGGGGATGGATTTAAGGATGTTCCGGCAGACCGTATGGGACCGCGTCTGCGCTGCAAGGATTCGATCGAGCAGATTTTATCCGAACCGTATGACAGAAATCTCGTCAAGCCGTGTGTGGAATCCGAGGTATTCGGTATCGGTGTGGAGTCTTACACCGTGGGTTCTGGCAGAATTTATTGAGCTTCGCCGCACAGCATGAAGGCTGTATGCCGCTCATGGACAACGGACATTATCATCCGGCGGAGTATGTTTCGGACAAGATTCCTGCCATGCTCTGTTTTACCCGGAGTTTGCGCTTACATTACCAGAGGCGTGCGATGGGTCGGATCATGTGCTGCTCTTAGATGACGAGACGAAAGAGATGGCAAAAGAGATCGTAAGAAACGATGCGCTTGACCGTGTATACATGGCGTTAGATTACTTTGATGCGAGCATCAACCGTGTCCTGGCGCTTGCAACAGGCTTTCGGAGCTGGCAGAAAGCCCTGTTAACGGCACTGTGCACGCCGAAATGAAATGTTAAAGGAGCTGCAAGATACGAATCAGCTGGGAAAACCATGGTTATGCATGAGGCGGTAAAATGCTCCGATCGGCGAGATCTGGGAGGAATACTGCCGCAGGAAGGCGTGCGACGACCTTCATTTCTACGACGAGATCGAGCGTCACGAGCGTGAGGTACTGACCAAAGAGGATAAGCAGATAGAAGCTGAATCAGAGAGAAGAGAGGAAGAGAATCATGAAATTTTGGATGCAGAATTTGTACAGGGCTTTATCCGAATGGCAAATGATGGCTGGGAGCAGGGCTGGCATGAGAGAAACGGCGGAAACCTTTCTTACCGCGTGAAACCGGAGGAAGTGGAAGCGGTGCGGGAGAACTTTCAGGAAAAGGAGTGGCAGCCGATCGGCACCACGGTGCCCAATCTGGCAGGAGAGTATTTCCTTGTGACCGGAAGCGGAAAATATTTCCGCAACGTCATCTTAAAGCCGGAAGATTCGATCTGCATGATTGAGCTGGATGAAAAAGGTGAAAATTACCGCATCGTCTGGGGTCTCGTCAACGGAGGACGTCCGACCTCGAGCTTCCGAGCCATCTGATGAACCTGGAGGTAAAGAAACTGCAGAATCCGAAGTACCGCGTGGTCTATCACGCACATACCACCAATATCATTGCGCTGACGTTCGTGCTTCCACTGGAGGATCGCGTATTCACGAGAGAACTCTGGGAGATGGCAACGGAATGTCCGGTGGTATTCCCGGCAGGTGTCGGCGTGGTGCCGTGGATGGTTCCGGGCGGCAGAGGAGATCGCGGTTGCCACGAGCGAGCTGATGAAGAAAATATGATCTTGCTATCTGGGCACACCACGGCATGTTCGCCGCAGGGAGGACTTTGACGTAACGTTCGGTCTGATGCATACCGCAGAAAAATCCGCGGAGATTCTGGTGAAGACGCTCTCCATGCGTCCGGATAAGCTCCAGACGATACAGCCGGATGACTTCAGACATCTGGCAGAGGATTTTCATGTGACCCTGCCGGAAGAATTCCTGTATGAAAAATAAAAGAGAAGCCTGCCTGCAGGCATAAGAAAACCCCCGGGCGCAATGGAAAGGTACGAAACCTAGGATTGTCAACCGGGGGCCTTCTTATGGAATTCTTCTGTCTGATTCATAGAACCTTTCTCTAGGCAGTGGCATCGAACGAATGAACATCATCATCCTCTGTCACCGTCATTGCCTGATGCAGCAGTGTGGCGAACGAAGAAGAAGGCTGCTGTTTGGAACGTTGCTGCTTTCTGCTCTCTGGTGCAAGCCGGTCGATCCGGTTTACTGGGTGAACGGGTAACACGAAAACACTATCATAGTAGATTGCGACAATCATCCTCCTTGACAAATAAATCACAACTGATAGGGGTTAATGAGTTCCTTCTCTACTATATATATCGGCTGACATCAGAAATAATTAAGAAAATAGAGAGAATATTATTTGGAAGAAGCGTACACCTGTGTTAAAATATTGCTGTGAACAGGGGGCACGTTTTTTATGTCATTACAGTTTGTTTTCGGCAATTCCGGAAGCGGAAAGTCCGATTATTTATATCAGTCGATATTGGAGGAAGCGGAAAGGGAACCGGAGAAGAATTTCCTTTTGCTTGTCCCGAACAGTTTACGATGCAGACGCAGCGGGAACTCGTGTGCCGCCAGCCCAACCATGCCATCATGAACGTGGATGTGCTCAGCTTTGTGCGCCTGGCGTACCGTGTGTCGATGACCTCGGAATGCAGGATCTGGTCATTTTAGAGGAGACGGGCAAGAATCTGGTGCTGCGCAAGGTGGCGGAGCTTAAGAAAAAGAACTCTCGGTGCTTGGCGGCAATCTCAACAAAATGGGATATATCGGTGAGATCAAGTCCCTGATCTCGGAGATGGCGCAGTACAATATCACGCCGGAGGATCTTGGTGCTTTTCTCGGCGGGCAGGATGTCGGGGATACCCTGCGCTGTAAGATGCAGGATATTCTTACGATGTATGAGGGATTCCGGGAGTATATTGACGGAAAATACATCACGGCGGAGGAGATTCTGACACTCTTGTGTGAGGTGGCGGAGGAATCCGAGCTCATCAGGGACAGTGTGATTGTCTTTGACGAGTTTACGGGATTCACCCCGATCCAGAACCGGCTGCTTCGGGTGATGCTGCCGCTTGCCGACCGCGTCATCGTGTCGCTTTCCATGGATATCCGGGAGGATTTTACCACAGCAGAGGCGTGCACGAGCTTTTTTCCATGAGCAAGGAGACCGTGCAGACACTGCTTAAGATTGCGGCGGATGCGGGATGCGAGGTACTCTCTCCGGTGATTATGGAGCCGGAGAGCACAGGCGCTATGAAAATGCACCGGAGCTGTTTTCATGGAACAGAATCTGTTCCGTCCGATGTACCGGAAGTGGCGGAAGCCGGTTAATGACATCAGCATCACCAGCTTAAAGGATCCGCGCCAGGAGCTTTTGTCGCAAAGAGTTGTACGCCTGGTACGGACAAAGGGCTACCGCTACCGGGATTTTGCGGTGGTGACCGGAGACGTGCCACAGTATGCCAACTACGTTCCGGAGACGTTTGCACAGTACGGGATCCCGTTTTTTATCGACCAGACGAGAAACATTCTGTTTCACCCGTTCATCGAGTTTATCCGCGCGGCGCTTGAGGTCGTGTTTGATTTCTCCTACCAGAGGTTCCGCTTCCTGGAGCGGACTGGCGGGACGGCTTCTGACGGAGAATAAGACGGAGCAGACGGCAGACGAGGACGGCGCCAAAGCCAAAGCCGGAGCCGGGTGAATGATGAGGGCGGCGCTGGAGCCGGGTGGTAGACGAGGACGGTGTTGAAGTCAAAGCAGGATCGGATGAGGACGGCGCCAAAGCCTGGGCGGATGCAGAGGATGTGATTGACCGCCTGGAGAATTATGTGCTTGCAAAGGGAATCCGCGGCAGAAAGCGCTGGGGCGAGAAATGGACGTCCGTGATGAAGCGGGATGCCCGCCAGCCGGAGGCGGCACAGGAGGAGCTGGCTCTTTGAACCGGTTGCGGAGAGGATCGTTCTGGCATTTGAGCCGCTGTGCGGACTTTTTCCGGAAAACACACGGTTGCGGAGCAGACCTACGGACTGTATGAGTTTATCACGGCGCTGGATATTGAAGCGCAGCTTAAGGAGAAGCAGTTTCTCTTAGAGCAGGCGGAGGAGACGGAGTACAACGGCGTCCGCAGGAATCAGACCAGAGCGCAGGAGTATGGTCAGATTTATAAGATCGTGATGGATCTTTTTGACAAAATCACGTCGCTGCTCGGGGAGGAGCAGATGACGATCCGGGAGTACGGAGATATTCTGGACGCAGGATTTCTGCGGCAAAGGTCGGTATGATTCCGCCGGAAATGACCGTGTGACAGTCGGAGACATTGAGCGCACCAGATTAAATCATATCCGGATACTGTTCTTTGTGGGAGTCAATGATGGTATCGTGCCGAAAGCCGGCAGCACCGGAAACATCATCTCACAGTTCGAGCGCGAGAAGATGGCGGAGCATCATCTGATGTTAGCGCCGGGGGCGCGGGAAAAAGTCTTTATCCAGAAGTTTTACCTGTATCTGAACTTAACCAAGCCGTCGGACGGATTGTATGTCACCTATTCGAGGGTCAGTCCGGAGGGAAAGGCGCTGCGCCGGTCTTATCTGATCGGAACGCTCTGCAATATGTTCCCGGAACTAAAGATCCGTGAGCCGGAGGAGGAGACGGAGGCGTCCGCGATTTTAACGCCGGAGAGCGGGATCGATTATCTGCTGGAGGGACTCTGGACAGAACAAAGTCACATACCTGGGAGGCGCTTGCAAAGTGGTATCTCTCGGATGAGACTTATCATGCGAAGGCGCTGCGCCTGCTTGCGGCATCTTTACCGTTACAGCGGAGAGCCGATCGGAAAAGAGGTTGCGCGCGCCTTATACGGCACGGAACTGGAGAACAGTGTCACAAGGCTGGAGCAGTTTGCGGAGTGTGCGTTTGCGCATTACATGACCTACGGACTGGGACTGTCGCAGCGGGAACTGCAGGAGTTTGCCGGCGTGGATATGGGAAATATCTATCATGACGCACTGTGGCATTTTGCGGAGCGCATCCGCAGGTCTTCGTATACCTGGTACGATCTGCCCGAACAGACGCGTGAGGCGTGGATTGAGGAGAGCATGAATGACGCGATTGCGGGCTGTGCGAATGTGGGCGCATTCGACGAGGCAAAGAACCGCTATCTGCTGTCGCGCATGAAAGACACGATCCGGCGCACGGTGTGGGCGCTCACGATCCAGGTGCAGAAGGGGCGTTTTACGCCGAGTGATTTTGAGGTGTCGTTTTCGCAGGCCGATCATCTGGAGGCAATCCGCTTTCAGCTGACCGAGGAGGAAAAGATGCGTCTGCGGGGCAGGATTGACCGCGTGGATACCTGTGAGACGGACGATAAGGTGTATGTAAAGATCATTGATTACAAATCGGGCAACACCACATTTTCCCTGCTGAACCTGTATCACGGGCTGCAGCTGCAGCTGGTGGTTTATATGAGTGCGGCGCTGGAACTGGAGGCAAAAGCATCCGGGAAAACAGGCGGTGCCTGCGGGAATGTTTTACTATCACATTGAGGATCCCATGGTCGACGGCAGCGGTACGGAGTCGGAGGAGGAGATCCGGCAGGCCGTGCTGGAGGAATTAAAGCCGAACGGGCTGGTCAATGACGATCCCGAGATATACGGAGCGATGGACACAGAACTTTCCGGAGTTCCGCGGTGATTCCGGTGGCGCTTAAGGCAGACGGTTCGCTAAAAGCGACGTCTAAGACGGCGAGCACGGAAGAGTTTGGGACAATGTCGGACTACGTGAAGGAGACCGTGACGAAGGCGGGCAGAAGAATCCTGGCGGAGATGTGGCTGCGCCGTATGAACTCGACGGGAGAAGCGGCTGCGACTACTGCCCGTACCAATGGTGTGCGCGGATTTGACGCGCGGATACCGGGCTTTTCCTACCGGAAGCTGGAAAAGCCGGACGGTGCCGAGGCGATCCTTGCGAAAATGAGAGAGACGCAGAACGAGGAGAAGAGACAGTAGATGGGTGTTTCATGGACCAGAGAACAACAACAGGTAATCGATTTAAGAAAGCGCAATATTCTGGTATCGGCAGCTGCCGGTTCGGGTAAGACGGCGGTTTTAGTCGAGCGCATTATCAAGATGATCACGGAGGGAGAACATCCGGTGGACATCGACCGGCTTTTAGTGGTGACGTTTACGAATGCGGCTGCGGCGGAAATGCGGAGCGCATCGGGCGGCGATCGAGAAAGCGCTGGAGGAGCATCCGGATTCGGAGCATCTGCAGCGCCAGCTGACGTTAATCCACAATGCACAGATCACGACCATCGACAGCTTTTGTCTGTATGTGATCCGCAATCATTTCCACGAGATTGACCTGGAGCCGGATTTTCGGATCGGGGACGAGGGAGAGTTAAAGCTGTTAAAAGAAGACGTGCTGCGCGGCGTGCTGGAGAGCAATTACGAACAGATGTCACCGGAGTTTGCGGCATTTGCAAAAGGGTATGTGTCGGGGAAGAGCGATGCGAAGGTGGCGGAGATGATCCTCTCGCTCTACGAGTTCTCCATGAGCTATCCGTGGCCGATGGAGTGGCTTACTTCCGGCATCCGTGGCTATGAGATCCCGGATGTGCAAAAGATGGCGGAGGCGCCGTGGATGCAGCCGCTCGTGCTGCATCTGCGGTCGGTGCTGGCGGATCTGGTAAAAAAGCTTCGCATCGCGCATGTGCTTACGCTGGAGGAAAACGGACCGGATGTCTATGAGAAGGTGATCGCGTCGGATCTCGCAAAGTTTGAGGAGCTGACAGCGTGTAAAAATTTTCTGAGCTGTACGAAAAGCTTACCGCCGTCACTTATGACAGGCTTCCGTCGAGCCGCGGCTTTTCGGGAGATGCAGGGAAGCTTTCGCGTGTGAAGGAACTCCGCGACCAGGTGAAGGATACGGTAAAAAAGATCAACAAGCAGTATTTCTTTGCATCGCCGGAAGTCAGCGGGCAGGTGCGCCGGGCAGAGCCGATGGCGAAGGAACTGGTGCGTCTTGCCATCGCATTCTCCGAGGCGTTTGCAGCGGAAAAGCGCCGCAAGAATCTGGTGGATTTTCACGATCTGGAGCATTTCGCACTGGAGATTCTCGTGGATGCAAAGACATAGCAGGCGCGCTGCGGCGGAGGAGTTCCGCGACATGTACGAGGAGATCATGATCGACGAGTACCAGGACAGCAATCATGTGCAGGAGACGCTTCTTAGGGCGATCTCAAGAGAGGAGCGCGGAGCGTACAACCTGTTCATGGTGGGGGATGTCAAGCAGAGTATCTATCGCTTCCGTCTGGCGAGACCGGAGCTTTTTATGGAAAAATACGATACCTACACGCTGGAGGAAAGCAGTACGCAGCGCATCGATCTGCACAGGAATTTCCGGAGCCGGTCAGAGGTGCTTGATCTGACAAACGATGTGTGTTACCGGATCATGGCGCGCGATCTCGGCAATGTGGCATACGATGAGGATGTGGCGCTCTACGCGGGCGCAGATTATTGTGCGCCGGATGAGGCAGGATGTTTGCACCGGAGATTTTGTGGCGGACAGTGCCGAAGAACTCTTAGAGGGCAGCGGGTACGAAGACCGGAAGCTGTATGAGGCGAAGCTTGTGGCAGAGCGCATCCGGAAGCTGATGATCTCGCAGAAGGTGACGGACAAGGCGACGGGGGAACTGCGCGCCGTGCGTTACAGCGATATTGTGATTCTGCTCCGCAGCCTAAGCGGGTATGCCGATTCGTTTGCCGCCGTGTTGAACGAGGCGGGAATACCGGCGCATACGGTGTCAGCGACCGGCTATTTCTCGGCGGTGGAGGTGCAGACGGTGCTTGCGATGCTTCGGATTCTTGACAATCCGAGACAGGATATTCCGCTTGCGGCAGTGCTTAAGTCTCCGATCGCCGGGCTTACGGACGAGGAGCTGGGACGGCTTAGGGCGCACGACCGCAGCGTGCCTTTCTGTGAGTGTGTGCTCGCACGCTGCGGAAACTTGCGCAGAGTGAAGAACCTTTGGCGGAAGGTTATGAGAAAAAACTGTGGGAGTTCTGGAAGCTGTATGAGAGGCTGCGGGCGCTTGTGCCGGACACCCCGATTCACGAGCTGATCGAGATCGTGTTGAAGGAAAGCGGCTACGGAAATTATGCGGCGGCGATGCCGGCAGGAGCCAGACGCAGGGCGAATCTGCGCATGCTGGTGGAGAAGGCGATCGCCTATGAGAATACGAGCTACAAGGGATTGTTTCATTTTGTGCGCTACATCGATGAACTCCAGAAATACGATGTCGATTTTGGCGAGGCGGACATGGTCGGGGAGAATGAGGACGTCGTGCGCATTATGAGTATCCACAAGAGCAAGGGACTGGAATTCCCGCTGGTCTTTGTGTGCGGTCTGGGAAGAAATTTTAACAAGCAGGATACCAGAAGCCGCATGGTGCTGCACCCGGAACTGGGAATCGGAATTGACTGGATCGACGGCGAGCGCAGGATCAAGACGCCGACCATATTAAAGCGCGCCATCGCAAAGCAGATCGAACTGGAGAATCTGGGTGAGGAGCTCCGAGTGCTCTATGTGGCTCACACGTGCGAAGGAGAAGCTGATCTTAACGGGGTGCAGAAAAGATGCAGAAAATGATCTGGCGGCGCTAAGGGAAGCGGCACAGGAGGAACAACTTTTCCCGGAAACGGAGCATGTTCCTCTGCCGTATCTGCTCCGGGAGAGCGCGGCAGGCTATTTCGACTGGCTGCTTCCGGCGGTGTTTTCCTATCACGGACGCTATCAGGTGCGCGTTGTGCCGGCGGAGGAACTGCTCGACGCAGAGAGCCGTCACATGGAGGCGGAGACGGAGAATCTGGAACAGTGTCTGTCACGCATTGCAGCGGCGGATGCGGCAGACGTGGCGGAATTTGACGGGAAGTTCTCATTCACCTATCCGTACGAGCGCGATCTGGAGCGCAAAAACAAATATTCCGTGTCGGAATTAAAGCATCGGGCGATGCGGGAAAAGCTTCTGGAGGAGGAGACGGATGTTGTCCCGGCGTTTTAGAGACGGAGGGAAAATCCTATGTTCCGCCGTTTGTACAAAAAAAGGAGCAGGAAGAAACCGGCGGACAGAACCAGGGTGCACTGCGCGGAACTGCGGTTCACAGGGTGATGGAGTGCTACCAGTTTTCGGCGGCGGCAGGAGTCACGGAACAGATTGAGGCGATGCTTGCCGGAGGACAGATCACGGAGGAGATGAAGCGCCTGGTAAAACCGGCTCTCATCGAGACGTTTCTCACATCGGCGGCGGGAGAGCGGATGAAGCGTGCGGAGACTGCCGGAACGCTGTACCGGGAGAAACCGTTTGTGATGGGATTTACGGGCGAGGAACTCGCGGCATTCGGATTCGGAGACGGAGAGAAATGTGCGGATGACAAAGAGCTGACGCTGATCCAGGGAATTATTGATGTGTTCTGGATTGAGGAGGACGGCATTGTGGTGCTGGACTATAAGACGGACCGTGTGAAAACCGGCAAGGAACTGGCGGACCGTTATGCTTCGCAGTTAAAGCTCTACGGCGAGGCGCTGGAGCGGATCTACAACCACGGAAGCGAGAGGACGCTCCGCGTGAAGGAGCGGCTTCTCTACTCGTTCCGGCTGGGCGCAGTGATACCGGTGTAAGTGTAAACGGGACACGGAAAAGGACGATTGATTTCAGAGATAAGAACATCAGAAAGGAAGAAAATGAGATGGGACAGATCATACTGGCATCCGCCTCACCGCGGAGAAAGGAACTGTTAGAGCAGATCGGGATTTCGTTTGAAATCTGCGCGGCAAAAGGCGAGGAGCGGATCACGAAGAGCGTACCGCACGAAGTCGTGGAGGAACTGGCGTCACAGAAGGCCGTCGAGGTGGCATCCATGGTGAGAACCTACGAGGAGACGCATCAGGAACTGGTGACACCTTCGATCTCATGGTGATTGGCGCCGACACGATTGTCTCCTGCGGGGACAGATATTAGGAAGCCCAAAGACGAGCATGATGCCTGCCGTATGCTTAAGCTTCTCTCCGGTGGCACACACCAGGTATACACCGGAGTGTCGATTGTGCTTTTGGATGCGTCCGGAAAGGCTGGTCAGGTGACGTTTCATGAGAAAACCGATGTTACGATGCGCGCGATGAGCGAGGAGGAGATCCGGCGCTATGTTGCCACCGGCGAGCCGATGGATAAGGCGGGCGCATATGGAATTCAGGGAAATGTGCGATTTTTGTTGACAAAATTGATGGCGACTATAATAATGTTGTAGGGCTTCCGGTAGCAGCCATTTACCGGGAATTAAAGAAGCTTGGAATTGATATCTATTTATGGTAAAATAAAACGTTGGCGGAGGAAAAGATATGTACGATGAAATGTGCCTGGATACATTTTGGCGCAGCAGGAGAAGCTGTTTCGGGAACCTGTGGCAGAAAGCAGGAAGAGGCAGAGGAATTTCTTTCGGACTGTTTTGCAACGATCTGTAAGAATCTGAAAGAAGTGCGGGCGTACTTTAAGGAAGAGGGCGCGGATATTGCCGGAATGAGCAGCGAGGAACTGGCGGAGCAGGCAGAAGTGTTCGCACTGCCGGACGGAAGATACCTGATCGTGGAAGCTTAAGCCGTCTGCTTTGGAGAACGTAGGCAGATACATAACAGAATGGTAGAATATATAGAAAGAACGAGGGAATGTAATGAAGAATTATGATGTGATCATTATAGGAGCCGGTCCTTCCGGAATTTTTTGCGCGTATGAGCTGATTCATGCGAAAAGGATCTGAAAGTGTTAATGATTGAAAAAGGAAGACGGATTGAGAACCGTGAATGTCCGAAGCGTAAGACCAAGGTGTGCGTGGGGTGTAAGCCGTGTTCCATCACGACCGGATTCGCCGGTGCGGGAGCTTTCTCCGATGGCAAGCTGTCCTTATCGCCGGATGTCGGCGGTAACCTGCCGGAGATTTTAGGCTACGATAAGACCGTGGAGCTCTTAAAGGAATCGGATGACATCTATCTGAAATTCGGTGCGGATTCCAAGGTGTACGGTGTGGATAAAGAGAAGGAAATCCGCGAGATCCGCAGAAAAGCGATCATGGCGAACTTAAAGCTGATCGAATGTCCGATCCGTCATCTCGGCACGGAGGAAGGCTACAAGATCTACTCCAGACTGCAGGAGCACCTGTTAGAGGAAGGTGTGGAGATGGAGTTTGGTACTATGGTCAAGGACATCATCATCGAGGACAACCAGGTCAAGGGTATCATTACCGACAAGGATGAGACATACACGGCGACAGAGGTCATCTCCGCTGTGGGACGTGAGGGCGCAGACTGGTTCTCCCATATCTGCAATCAGCATGATATTGAGACGAAGGTCGGCACCGTGGACATCGGTGTGCGCGTCGAGGTGCGCGATGAGGTGATGGAGTTCTTGAATGAGAACCTCTACGAGGCGAAGTTAGTGTACCATACGCCGACGTTCGATGATAAGGTGCGTACCTTCTGTACCAACCCGTCCGGCGAGGTTGCAACCGAATACTACGACAACGGACTGGCGGTAGTCAACGGCCACGCCTACAAGTCCAAGGATTTAAAGACCAACAATACCAACTTTGCCATTCTGGTGTCGAAAAACTTCACAAAGCCTTTTAAGACGCCGATCGAATACGGCAAGCAGATCGCACAGCTCTCAAATATGCTCTGCGACGGCAGGATTCTGGTGCAGACATTCGGAGACTTTAAGCGTGGCAGAAGAACGACGGAGGAGCGTCTGTGCCGCAATAACCTCATCCCGACCTTAAAGGATGCGGTACCGGGAGATCTCTCCTTAGTATTCCCGCACCGGATCATGGTGGATATCGAGGAGATGCTGATGGCTCTCGACAAGGTAACGCCGGGTATTGCAAGTGATGAGACACTGCTCTACGGTGTGGAGGTCAAGTTCTACTCAATAAGGTAGTGGTAAACTCTGACTTCGAGACGAGTGTCAAGGGACTCCGTGCGATCGGAGACGGCGCGTCCGTGACGAGAGGACTGCAGCAGGCATCCGCGAACGGAATTTCTGTGGCGAGAAGTATCTTGAAAAATATCATGTAGATGTTGAGATAAAGGGTGTTTCACGATGAGAAAAAGATGGGCGATGGGAATGACAGCGTGCGTATGCGCGCTGTCAATGGCTCTACGGGATGCCAGATTGGCAATAAAGATATTGTGGTCTCGGGAACGCTAAGCAGCAGGCAGGTGTTTACACTGGACAAGTCTGCATGCAGCAAATGAGGCAAAGGTATATCTGGCAAATTATCAGAATATCTATGGAACAGCATATACGATTGACCTCTGGCAGCATGACTTTGGAGACGCATCCCTGCTTGACTATGTGAAGGACATCACGCTGGAGGAACTTACCCGTGTATACACGATGGATCTGCTGGCACAGTCGCAGGAAGTGACGCTCTCGGAGGATGAGACTGCGAAGGTGGCGGAAGCGGCAAAGGAATATTATGCATCCCTCTCGGAGGATGAGACCGCCTATATGGACGTCGCTGAGGCGGATATTGCAGAGTATTATACGCACTATGCGCTGGCGCAGAAGCTGTATCATTCGCTGACGAACGGTGTCAACGAGGAGGTCAGCGACGATGAGGCGCGCGTGATGGAAATCATGCAGATTTATGTCACGGACGAAGACCGGGCGCACGAGGTGGAGCAGAAGCTGGCGCAGGGGGATGATTTTGCCTCCGTCGCCAACAATTATAACGAATTGTCGGCGATTCAGGTGACGGTATCGAGGGATGATCTGCCCGACGAGGTGGAGGAGGTGGCGTTTCAGCTGGACGACAATGCTGTCTCCGGAATGATCGCTGCCGGAAATGGATACTATTTTATCAAGTGCCTGAATAAATATAATGAAGAGCTGACGGAAGCGAATAAGTCCAACATTGTGGAAAAACGTGAAAAAGAAGCATTTGACGATGTCTACAATGAATTTGTCGCATCGTTATCCTCGAGGCTGAACACGGATCTGTGGGATGGAATTGAGCTTACCACGGATGGCAGTATTCAGACGAACAGCTTTTTTGCGGTATTTGAGAAGTATTGCGGTGAGATCTGAGATACAGTATGAAATGAGGTAGATTCTATGACGAAAGATATGACAAGTGGTTCACCGATGAAGCTCATTTTAGGATTTTCGGTGCCTCTGTTGTTTGGATTTTTGTTTCAGCAGTTTTACAATCTGGTGGATACCCTGATTGTTGGAAGATTTCTGGGCGTGGATGCACTTGCGGCAGTGGGATCGACCGGTTCGCTGAACTTTCTGATTTGGATTCTGCATGGGTGTGCAACGGTTTTGCCATTCCTCTGGCGCACCGGTTTGGAGCCGGCGATTATAAAGCAATGCGTGCGTTTATGATGAATGCCGTCTATCTGGCGGTGATCTTTGCGGCGGTCATGACAGTGTTTACGGTGGCATTCTGCCGGCCGATCTTACAGCTGATGCAGACGCCGGAGAATATTATTGACGATGCCTACACCTACATTGTCATTATTTTTGCGGGAATTCCGGCAACCTATCTGTACAATCTGGTGTCCGGTGTGATAAGGTCGATGGGTGACAGCAGACGCCTCTGATTTTTCTGGCGCTGGCTGCATTTGTGAATATCGGACTGGATCTGCTTTTAATTATTGTATTTCCGATGGGAGTTGCCGGAGCGGCGCTTGCAACCGTGATCTCGCAGGCATTTTCCGGTATTGCGTGCGTCATCTACAGCAAGAGAAGGTTTGAGATCCTGCACCGATGAGGAAGAGCGGAAAGTGAATAAGGGCTACATGAAAACACTCTGCGGCATGGGTGTGCCGATGGGATTACAGTATTCGATCACTGCAATCGGCAGCGTAATCCTACAGAGCGCAGTCAACACGCTCGGATCGAATGCCGTGGCATCCATGACGGCGGGAAGCAAGATCGGTATGTTCTTCTGCTGCCCGTATGATGCGCTCGGTTCCACAATGGCAACCTACGGCGGACAGAACGTGGGAGCGAAGAAGTTAGACCGCTTGAGCGGCGGATTAAAAGCGGCGGGAATTCTGGGAATCGGATATTCGATCCTGGCGTTCGTGGTGCTGTGGCTTTGCGGCAATCAGCTTGCCATGTTTTTCGTGGAGAGTGCACAGGCGGAGGTCATTGCAAATGTAAGGCTGTTTCTGGTATGCAACAGTGCCTTCTACATTCCGTTGGCTTTTGTGAATATTGTGCGGTTTTTGATTCAGGGTATGGGATACAGCAAGTTTGCAATTCTGGCAGGCGTCTTTGAGATGGCGGCGCGTACCCTGGTCGGATTTGTGTTTGTTCCGATGTTCGGCTATCCGGCAGCGTGCTTTGCAAGCCCGGTCGCATGGATTTTTGCTGACTGTTTCCTGTTCCGGCATATTTCCATGTGTTGAAGAGACGAAGAAAATGTTGAGCGAGCCTGTCCGCACGAGCGTGGCATAGCAAGCAGGCATGGTACCGGCTGAGTGTGGCATGGCATCGGCTGATGCATAGCAGTTATAAGAAGAATGGAGTATTTATGGCAGAGATTTTAAAGGCAATTATATTTGGTATCGTGGAGGGAATTACGGGTGGCTGCCGATCAGCAGCACCGGACATATGATTCTCTTAAACGAGTTTCTGACACTGGATGTGAGCGCAGAGTTTTGGGATATGTTTCTGGTAGTGATCAGCTGGGAGCGATTTTGGCGGTTGTGGTGCTGTTCTGGAATCTGATCTGGCCGTTTGCGCGCAGTTCCTCGGAAGCAGTCGTTGCTGCGGGTCAGAATGAGAAGAGCGGTTCTCTTGCAAAGAGAGAATACTGGGTGTTAGGTCCCGTCACGGTGCGCATGCCGGTCATTATCAACTGGTGCAAGATCGTGGTGTCCTGCCTGCCGGCAATCGTATTTGTTGTGCTGGGGCTGGATGAGACCTGCGACAGACTGTTTTACAATCCGGTGTGTGTGGCGGTGGCACTGATTGTGTTCGGTGTTGCCTTTATTCTGGTGGAGAATCACAATGCAGCAAAGCAGGCACCCGTGGAGCAGATGCGGGACATTACGTTTCAGATGGCGATTCTGATCGGTTTGTTCCAGCTGCTCGCGGCTGCGTTCCCGGAACGTCGCGCTCCGGTGCAACGATTATCGGTGCGCTCTTAATCGGTGTGTCAAGGAAGGCTGCGAGTGAGTTTACGTTCATTCTGGCGATTCCGGTGATGCTCGGTGCAAGCCTGCTAAAATTGATGGACTTCGGACTTCATCTGACCGGGACGGAGTGGGCGGTTCTGCTTTCCGGTATGGTCAGCGCGTTTCTGGTGTCGGTTGTCGTCATCAAGTTCCTGCTCGGATATATCAGAAAGCATGACTTTAAAGTGTTTGGCTGGTACCGCATTGGGCTCGGCGTGGTGGTGCTTTTGTACTTTTATGCTGAAATAGAGGTGACGGATGAGTATTTTAAATGTAGAACATCTGTCCCACGGCTTCGGTGACCGTGCGATTTTTGAAGATGTATCGTTCCGCCTGTTAAAGGGGGAGCATATCGGTCTTGTCGGAGCGAACGGTGAGGGAAAGTCGACGTTTCTGAATATCGTTACGGGAAAGCTGATGCCGGACGAGGGAAAAGTGGAGTGGGCGAAAAATGTGCGGGTCGGTTACCTCGACCAGCACTCGACACTCACCGCGGGAATGACGATTGAGAGTGTCTTAAAGTCCAGCATTTTTCGTGGCTGTTTGCGTTGGAAGAGAAGATGAATCGGATCTGTGATGCGCTCGGCGAGGCAGACGAGTCGCAGATGGATGCCATGATGGAAGAACTCGGCGTGATACAGGACACCCTGACGATGCATGATTTTTACACGATCGACGCAAAGGTGGAGGAGGTTGCCAGAGCGCTCGGACTCTTAGAACTCGGCTGCACCATGATGTGACCGATCTAAGCGGTGGGCAGCGCATGAAGGTGCTGCTGGCAAAGCTGCTTCTGGAGAAGCCGGACATTCTGCTTCTGGACGAGCCGACCAACTATCTGGACGCGGAGCATATCGCGTGGCTGACACGCTATCTGCAGGAGTACGAGAATGCGTTTATCCTGATCTCGCACGACATTCCGTTTTTGAACGATGTTGTCAATATCATCTACCACATGGAGAACCAGAAGCTGGACCGCTATGTCGGCAACTACGACAAGTTTCAGGAGGAAGTCTACGCGGTAAAAGGCACAGCAGGGCGGCATACCGCAAACAGCAGCAGGAGATCAGTGAATTAAAGGATTTCGTGGCGCGCAATAAGGCGCGCGTATCCACCCGCAACATGGCGATGTCCCGCCAGAAAAAGCTGGACAAGATGGACGTCATCGAGCTTGCGGCGGAGCGCCCGAAGCCGGAGTTTTCCTTCCCGGTGGGACGCACGCCCGGCAGATATATTTTTGAGGCGAAGGATCTGGTGATCGGCTATGAGGAGCCGCTCTCGAAGCCGCTTTCGATCGCACTGGAACGCGGACATAAGGTGGCGCTGATCGGTGCAAACGGAATCGGCAAGACAACACTTTTAAAGAGTCTACTAGGTCTGATTCCCGCGCTTGGCGGCGGTGTCGAGCAGGGCGAGAACCTCATGGTCGGCTACTTTGAGCAGGAGATCAAGGGGGAGAACAAGCGCACCTGCATTGAGGAGATCTGGGAGGAGTTCCCGGCATTTTCCCAGTATGAGGTGCGTGCGGCGCTTGCAAGATGCGGTCTGACCACAAAGCATATCGAGAGCCAGGTGAGAGTCTTAAGCGGTGGCGAGCAGGCGAAGGTGCGGCTGTGTAAACTGATTAACCGGGAGACCAATGTACTCCTGTTAGACGAGCCGACCAACCATCTGGATGTGGACGCGAAGGAAGAATTAAAGCGTGCGCTGAAGGAGTACCGCGGAACGGTTTTGTTAATCTGCCATGAGCCGGAGTTTTACCAGGATATCGTGGGAGAGGTCTGGGACTGCTCGAAGTGGACGACGAAGATTCTCTGATAAGAGACCGGCAGAATGACATGAGGGGGAACGAAATGAAGCCCGATTATTATGATGAGTTTCAATGCATCGCGGATGCGTGCAGTCTGACATGCTGTCAGGAATGGAAGATTGCGGTGGACCGTAAGACGGCTGCCGCATGGAAAAAAACAGAAACGCCGGAAGGGGGCCGTCCGAAAAGACGGACCTTATCTGATTATACAAAAAAATGCGGGGATGGACGAATCATTACGCTTGATGAAAAAATGCGCTGTCCGTTTCTGGATGAGAGAAAGCTCTGCCGGCTGGTTTTAACCTACGGGGATGCGGTTTTGTCGGAGACCTGTACGCTGTTTCCGCGCGAGAAACATGAGGTGGCGGCGGGGATCACGGAATATTCTCTGATGCCCTGCTGTCCGGCGGTCGTGGATCTGCTTTGGGGACGGGAGTGCATCCGATTTTCGGATGAGGCAGACAGTGCCTCCTACGGCGCATATGAAGCGGTGTATGGGGTGAAAACGTTTCCTCACAATCATGTCAGACCGTGCGTACCGGCCGGCACAGAGTCTTTGCATGCTGTTTTACATGGCGCTTGATCTGTGCGACGCGGGAACTTCATGGAAGGCGGAAGTCTCTAAGTACGGGGATGCGCCTTTAGAAAGAACTTGCCGATGCGGTGGAGCATGCCGGGGCGGATTGCCGGGCGGCATTTGTGGAGCGCAATGAGCTGTTTCTGGATCTGGCGGAAAACTACCGGAAGGAAGGGCTGTACCGTGCTTTTTTAACACCGGCGGCAGAGGAAGCAGAACAGATCGCGGAAGATTACGGAAGATCCGTAAGGAAGATCTCGATGCATTTGCGCAGGCATTTCTCCATATGAGGCACTGATGCGGTGCTATCTGCAGTCAGAGATTTTTTCGGAGTGTCTGGGGGAGCCGGACGACGTCGAGTATGTGACGGTAAAGCTGCAGTGGATTGCATTAGAGTATGCAGCCATCCGGCATGCGGCTTTCTGTGCTGGCACAGGGAAGGCGCACTTTCCTATGAGACCATGCGCAGCTGTATGGTAATTCTGTCGCGCATGCTGGGATATGAAGACGAGGATATCTGGGAATACCTGGAGAACAGTTTTGAACGGCTGATCTGGGACTGGGGATATTTTGCCCTTGTCGTCTCTTAAAACAAAATGAGACGCCCTGCGTGTCAGGGCGTCTCATCAAACGGATGGAGATGATGCTCCTTCAGATAGGAGACAGATGCTGCAAGATCCTCATAGCTGCGCACCTCAATTAACAGTGTGAAAATTATGTGAAAGAGAAGGGATTTTCCGATAGAAAAAGCAGGACGGGGCGCGAAATTCACCCGCATAGAGTGAATTTCGCGCCCTCTGTGAGAAGACGAATTGATTTATTTGGCAAGAAGCATCATGATCTTGTTGCTGCGCTCCACGAACTTGCTCATGGCATCGACGGACAACGGCTGGTTGGACAGCATTGCCAGGTCATAGAGCTGCTCGCAGAACATCGGAACGTTCTCGGAATCCTTGTGCTCGAAAATGTATTTGACCAGTGCATGGTTCGCGTTTAAAGGTTAAGGTCTGGTCTGCGGCGAACATATTCGGGTCCATACCGCCCATGCCGCCCATAGCGTACATCTTCATCATATCCTGCATACGTCTGCCTTCCTCGGAGAGAGTGATGATGGAAGCAAGATTCTCATTCTTTAACTTCTCCACCTTGACGGTCAGCTTGTCGTTGCCAAGTGCCTTTTTAAACAGGTCGGTCAGCGTGTCGGTCTCTTCCTTTAAATCAGCGGCATCGTCTGCATCCTTTAAGGAGTCTGTGACATCCGCATCGATTCGCATGAATTTATAATGCTCGTTGCGTTGCTCTAACTGGGAGATGAAGGAGGTATCGATGTTGTGGTCTAAGATCACAGCGTCCATTCCCTGCTCCTTGAAGAGCTTGATGTACTGTCCTGCTGTACCTTGTCGGTCACGTAGTAGATGACCTTGCGCTCGTCCTTTCCTCTTCGGAATCGTCCTTTGCATCAGCATCCTCTGTGACGGAATTGCCGTTCTTGTCAACAATATCGGAAGCAGCATCGGCGTCTTCCTTTTTCTCCTCTTCTTTTACGAGAAGCTCCGGAAGGGTAAGGTACTTGTCATCCAGATTTTTAAAGAGGATATAGTCGTTTATCTTGTCGCAGAACTTCTCGTCCTTTAAGCAGCCAAACTTGATGAATGGGCTGATGTCATCCCAGTATTTCTCATAGGCTTCCTTATCTGTCTTGCACATACCGATGAGCTTGTCAGCCACTTTCTTGGTGATATATTCCTCAATCTTCTTGACGAATCCGTCATTCTGCAGAGCGGAGCGGGAGACATTGAGCGGAAGATCCGGACAATCGATAACACCCTTAAGGAGCATCAAAAACTCAGGAATGACCTCCTTGATATTGTCTGCGATAAATACCTGGTTGTTGTAAAGCTTAATAGTTCCCTCGATTGAGTCGTACTCTGTGTTGATCTTAGGGAAGTAGAGGATACCCTTTAAGTTGAAAGGATAGTCCATATTCAGGTGAATCCAGAAAAGAGGCTCCTTGTAGTCTAAGAATACCTTTCTGTAAAACTCCTTGTATTCCTCGTCGGTGCAGTCGTTCGGATTCTTAAGCCACAGCGGGTTGGTGTCGTTGAGCGGAATCGGGCGTTTTAAAATCTTTAACTTATCCTTGGCAGGGGAGATCTCGACCGTCTCCTTCTCACCATTCTCGTTCTCTTTTTCCTCGGTCTTTGCCTCCTCGTGAATCTCCTCCACGACCGTATCGGTGTCGCGCTTGTCAGCAGCGTCGATGGTCTCGTATTCCGGCTCGGCATTTGCCTTGCTAAGGTAGATCTCGGTCGGCATGAAAGAGCAGTATTTCTCGATCACTTCGCGTGCACGGTACTCGTTTGCAAATTCGAGACTGTCCTCGTTCAGATGAAGCGTGATCTGTGTACCGATCGTTGTTTTGGTGCCGTCGGTCAGTTCGTAATCGGTACCGCCGTCGCAGGTCCAGTGTACCGGTGTGGCGCCTTCCTTATAAGATAAGGTATCGATCTCAACCTCGTCCGCTACCATGAAAGCGGAGTAGAAGCCCAGTCCGAAATGTCCGATGATCTGATCGTCCGTGGACTTGTCCTTGTACTTCTGGATGAAATCGGTCGCACCGGAAAATGCGATCTGGCAGATGTATTCCTCGACTTCGTCTGCCGTCATACCAAGACCGTTATCGGTAAATGTCAGGGTCTTAGCCTCAGGGTCTACGGTGACGCTGATCTTTGCCTTGAAATCAGCTGGGAGCGTGTACTCGCCCATCATGTCTAACTTTTTTAATTTGGTAATGGCATCACAGCCGTTGCTGATCAACTCACGATAGAAAATGTCGTGGTCGGAATACAGCCATTTCTTGATAATTGGAAACAGGTTATCGCTGTCAATTGAAAGACTTCCATGTTTGTTTGCCATAATAAAACACTCCTTTATCTAAAAATAAAATATGTACGGTAGAACGGAAGACGACAGTAACATCGTCATTCCCTTTTAAATAAGAGTTTATATCCGTCATTCCAAAAAGTCAATACAAAATCAGCACTCTTTTCAAATGAGTGCTAACAATATTCCCGGAAGGCTGAAAAACAGAAACAGCGGAATTATTAAAGTTTATAAAGTGAGGGGATGGTTTCTTGAAAAAATATTTTTTGCACGCGAGATTTGAAAAACGCCTCATATATGAGTATACTGTTGGTAGAAAGCGATGGATGAGAAGTGAGGTTGCATCTATGATACTGTTGAGAGCAAATACGGAATTGCACCAGACATTTGAACGCCTGATTGAGGCGATGAAAGTTCCGGTCAAATGGAACGGCATATTTGTAGTGATTGACAATTACATGATTTTACAGGGGGAGGTGCGTTCCCTATTTTTCCATTTTGACACGCGCAATGTGGCGACGAACATCATCGACATACCGGTAAAAGAGGACGAGATCGGTGAGGTCGGCACGAACATGCGGGTGCAGAATGCCATCAACCTGATTTTGTATGCATTTGGAAAATGGGGGACGATCAAGGGCGTCCGCGTAGACAAAAGTTTTGAACAGTTAAATACGCTGTTTACGGACATTATGAAGGAGATGCAGGTCGAACCGGAGTACACGCCGTCCTATCTGCGTTTCTACCGGAGCGGAATGCGGATCACCTATGAGGATGTTATCCAGACGGCGCAGGAAGAGGAGCAGACCCAGCCGGAGGATGAGGAAACGAACGAGGGCGGACTCTGGCACAAGGTCGTCTGGAAACGCGCCAGGCGGAGTTCGCCCGGGCGGACATCACGGTGAGCGAGCGGAGAAAGAGCCGGATCGGGAATAATTTTTACCTCGTGGGATATCTCTGCCCGGCATGCTGCGGCAAGCTGCATATGGCGGTCTATCCGGCTGGAAAGGAATTTAAGATCGAGACGGAGGAGGGCGGCGTGCTGCTGGCGAGAGCCGCGACCTGCAATGCCTGCAGGCGGTTTTACACGCCGCGTCCCGGCAGATTGTTCTCGGAGGGCGATATTTACACGCTGGATTTTGCGACGGACGACGCGGCGTATGACGATTATCTGGAGCTTTGGGGAGAAATGCCGACCGGGTGTCCAACTATCACACGAATGTCTATGCCGACGGAAGACGGCCGGATACGGAGGAGGACGGGGAGGAATCCCTGGAGGATCTCTGCAACGCACTGCCGGAATTGTCGGATCTTGAGGTGAAAAAGCTGTCCGCGCGGATGGAGGAGGGCTTTTATCCGGAAGAATCCGTGGAAAAATACGAGGCAAAAGTGCACAGCCGGGAGAGAGAGCGGCACGACGAGGGACGCTCTTTGCCGCAGCGGGAACAGGCAGCGGAAGAACCGGATAAGCAGTCTGGAACGCGGACACCGAAAGAGACGGCAGAAGCAGTCAGCGGGGCGGAAGGAGACAGACAGCGTAGGGAGTGGACGACCGGCAGACCGCGGACGCGGTATGGCTGCAGAGACGGAAACGCGCAGAGCAGACCACAGAGCGGCGGAGGCAGAAATGCATGGAGCAGACCGCAGAGCGGCGGAGGCAGGAAGCAGCCTGCGTCCGGACGCGGATGGAGCGGGCAGGCCCGCCGCTAAGGAGCGGACAGGCGGAAAAGACATCCATGCGGCAACGCAGACGCCGGAGGAGGAATGACCGTGGACGGCGTCATTGTCACACCGGAAGAACGGAAAGGCGTGCAGGAGCACTATGAGGCGCGTCTGGCGGTCATGGACCGCTATTCCGACCGGCAGCTGCAGGAGTTAAAGCGGCAGCTGGAAGGAGAGCGCAAGCTGACGGAGGACGAGAAGAAGCCATATATAAAGAAGATACAGGACCGGATTTATGAGGGGCGTGTCCGGGAACTTCAGGAAAAAGCGGATGCCTGTGAGGGGAAGAACTACACGCTGACCAAACGGGTATTGGAGGAAGTGGAAGCTGCGGATCTTCCGGAAGAACAGAAGCATCCGCTGCGGGAGAAGCTGCAGCAGCTCAAACAGAGCCAGGCGGAGCGCGAAGTGGCGGCGATGGTGGCAAAGATGCCGGCGAATCTCGACCGGAAGCAGTACCGGCTCTATGTCGACCGGCTGCACGATTACGACGGAGTGGATCTGACACCATACGAACAGAAGATTGTGGCGGGGAGAGAGGCAGCGGAGAAGCAGGAACTTTCCAACATGATCCGGCGCGCGAGAAAAGTGAGCAGGGAGGACTACGTGGATCTTGCAGAGCGGCTTAGGGAGAGAGATTTTCTTCCGGGGCTTGTGGCACCCTATCTGGAGAAGGTCAACGACCGGATCAGGGAGCTGGATGCGGATGCCATCGCAGCAATCTGTCCGGCACCGATGCAGATGAATTTTGAGGAGGGCATAGAGGCATACCAGAAGATCAAGGAGGGAGATTTTCTCCCGGAGCTTAAGACGGATGCGCTTAAGACGCTCGAAAAGCGGCTCTCAAAATCAAGGCGGACGAGTGTGAGCTTCTGGTGGGAAAGCTGAAAAAAGAACTGGAGGAGAACGGTGTCGGGGAGAATCCGAGACATCATTTTTATCCGGCGAGGAAAGTGCTGCTTGGGCAGGCGACGCCGGAGGAGACGGATGTGATCGAATATGCCATGGCGTCCTATGCGGCCGGCAGAGGTCTGTTTGAGTACCCGATTCTGGTGGTGGATGTGGCGCGCGATGCGTCTGGAAAGAGGGATGATTTTAACGCCGGAGCATCTTTACTACAGCACGGCATTTACCTCCTACGGAATCCCGGTCGCCTCGATTGCGTCTGTCACGGCGTCTACGGGACTGCTCAATAAGGGACTTTACGTGCACCAGAAGAACGGAACCAAATTAAAGATCCCTTATGCGGTTGGCACGAAGGAGCTGCCGGACTATGCCGGGGAACTCGATGATTTTATTCATTATCTGCAGGAGAAGCCGGAGTCCAGAAGCTTACCTATCTGGCGAGCAGAAGCACGATACAATCTGCTGCTTCCGCTGCGGCTACCAGTATAAGGGCGGCGGCGTCTGCCCGAAGTGCGGCTATCAGAATAACGGCTGATTCTGTCATGGGACAGGGCGGTTTCCGATATACATAGATAACAAGAGAACAGACAGGATCTTGTTATGCAGCAGAATTGTAAAAAGGGCCTGTGCCTTGCGTTTTTATTTTCCGCGATGTTTTAACCGGGTGGGAGATCGCCGGGATGCGGAGCAGACAGACAAAAGAGACGGCGGCGGTCGCGTACGAGGCGGGCAACTGGGGGCTCGGCTTTGGCGCGGAGGGAACCCAGCCCACCGGCAATGCAACCTCTGCGGAGTTGGCGCAGTACGATGCACACTATGTCAGGGGATCCGTCCGGGAAGGTGCTCTATCTGACCTTCGACTGCGGATATGAGAACGGGTAATGGTGATTAGTGAAAGGATCTGAGAAATCAGATCCTTTTTTTGATGGTGGAGAAAGGAGTTGCGGTTATGTCGAAAACCTATTATAGCAAGAAAAAATGTGGTGTTGATACGGCAGAGTTTTATCATCAGTTTGGAATGTCGGTACGGACTGTATCAGAACAGACGGGGATATCCCGGCAGGTATTAACGGGTTTTTTGATCAATCAGATCACTATGCCTATGGTACTTCGGATACTTGAATATCTGGAAAATAAAACAGCAGCGGATTATGAGCGAACAGTTGAAGAATGCAGCTGCCGTATGATGGATCTTGAGACAAAGCGAAAAACGGCATGGGGAGACTATCTTTTCCGGGAAAAATATTGCAGGCTTGCGAAAAATGTATTTGTTGAAAAGAAGTCAACCGTTAGTGCTACAAAGATCTGGCAAAGAGATCTGCAGTGTACTCTAGATGTATGTCTCAGAAGTTGGATGCAAATGATTCCAGAAGGGAGAAATATGATGATTCAATACATGTCAATTACATCTGATGGTGTAGATGTAGCTGAGTATTATAAGAATTGTGGCACTTATATATCAGAAATAGCTAAAAGGTCAGGCGTTTGCCGGGGAACAGTGACACATGTTATTGCGGGATGTGCGCAGGAATCGTCAAGCCAGGCAATCTTTAAGGTATTGGAGCAAAAAAATAATGAGATATATCAGCAGGACATTGCTGCATGTGAGGCTGAGGCAAAGAATATCTGCAAAGATCTGAGAAATGGATGGAAGAATTACAGAACCAGGTTGATGATCTTGGACAGGTTATATGCAGTATGAAATACCGCGTCATAAAGGACAGATGTTGAAAAAGTTACATTTCGTGAAATTAGAAAAGAGTCTGTAAAACGGAAAAGCCACCAGCCACGTGAAACGAAACGAAAGCAACCGTTAAGATTTCAGCGTGACCGATGCCTCATCTAAAAGATAGCAGAGTGGTGATTAAACGTCAAGTAACAATATAGCAGATAAATGGATAAAAGCTGAAAGAAGAGGAATAGAGCGATGGGAAAAATTATATCAATCATAAATAACAAAGGCGGAGTCGGAAAAACGAGCAGTACAGGAATTTTGGCTGAATTACTGGCATTTACAGGCTGCAGGGTATTATGCGTGGATCTGGATCAGCAAAGCAATCTGTCCATGCTTTTTAATTGCTATGTGAAGGATCCGGTTCCGGTGCTTAATGGAGAGAAAGTCCGGAGGAAGAAAATAAAAATATAACAGAATTATTTCGATACCGCTATCGAAGCCGGGAGGAAATTGGGTCATTGATCAAACCGACCTTTGTTAAAACCTGTATATAATACCGAGCAGCAAAAGACACCAGAAGACACCGGATCAGATTATAGCGGAGAAGTTGTCCAATAATAATACGATTCTGAAAAAGGGTCTCGCCACGATCCGGGATGATTATGATTTCATTTTAATTGATAATGCTCCTGCCTCGGATATCTTGACAGTTAACAGCATTTTTGCATCCGATTATGTTCTGACGCCAGTCAGAATAGATGGCTTTTCGTACAAGGGGTTAGAAGAAACTCTTGATACGATTACTTACATAAAAGAGGAACATGATGTGGATTCAGTAAGCTTCTTGGGCACTTTTGTGACACAGGCGGAGCGTAATACAGTGCTTTATCGTGATTTAAAGGAATCATATACGGACGAATTGGGTGGAAAGTTTTTTCAGACATCTATCCGTAAAGATATCCGGGTGAGTGAGATTGAGACAATATTTAAACCTATCCTGGATTATGCACCGAATACAAATGCGGTATATGATTATACAAGGTTGATTCTGGAGATGAATATTTTACCGGAGGATAAGAAAAAGGTGCTTGAGTATGCAATCGGCGAAAGAGAGGATCTGTAAGATGGCGGAAAGAAAAAAGTATAATTTTGAAAATGCAGCAAAAATACTGGCAACAAAGACACTGACAGATCCGGTTATACCGGTAAAGGAGGCAGACGAACCAGATCAGGATAAGAATAGAGAAAAAACATCAACTGCTGTGCAGGCAAAGCTAAGACAGATTGAGAATGAGCGTGGAGAGAAGGCTTTTAATTTTCATCTGGTTCCGCGGGAAAAACTTGTCTTTAATAAGGATAATGCATATCCGATGGAGATGATTGAGCAGCTGGCGGACACAATACTTCGCTTTGGACTGATCCATAATCTGGAAGTATTGTACGAGGAAGAAACGGATAGCTATGTGATTGAATCTGGAGAGAGACGTACACGCGCTCTGGATTATCTGATTGCAAAATTCGGAGATGGCAGAGAAAATGCAGAAACCGATGCTGCAGAGTATAAAATGTATCTGAAAAATGTGAAACAGTATGCAGATGAAGGTTATCCGTGTAATGTAAAAAAGAAGATTGCCGGTGATGATGAATCTTCTGAGGAAGAGCAGATAAGAGCAAAAATCGAGTCAAAAATCCGGCTCCGGATAGCCAATGAAGAGGTTCGTAGAGAGGATCCGGCAAGGACACAGGCTGCGGTGAGAGAATTACATAATTTATACACACAGCTTAACGCATTGGCTTCCGGCAGAGAACGAATAAATGTAAACGAAAAAGTAGCACAGGAGTTTGGAGTATCCGCGCGCCAGATAAAAACATATATGTCGATTGATAAATTGATTCCGGAACTGCGGCAGTTGTTTGAGCAGAACAGTATTACATTGAAAAATGGTGCAAATTACGCGAAACTATCAGAGACAGAACAGAGAGAGATTGTTGCATTGATACAAAATGGTGGTGATAAGCAGGAACGAAAGCTGCTTACAGATCAGCTTGTAGCAGCACAAAACAGATAAAGCAGAGAGAAGCAGAAATCAGTACCCTTGAAAAGACACAAAATGAGGTACTTGCTTTTAAATCACAGCAGGAAGAGAAAATACGGCAGCTTAGGGAAGAACTTGAAAATAGTGTGAAAAGTACAACAGGGCATCAGGCAGAACTGGAAGAGACCAGGGAGCGCTTAGCCGATGCTGAAGCGGAACTAAAAAGATATGAACAGCGTGTAAAGAAAATCGAGGAGGGAAAAAAGAGGAACGAATAAAGCTGGAGAAAGAAACCAGGAAAAAAATGGATCCCGCACCAGTGATGCGAGCAGCACTGCAGGTTGAGAACCTGCTGCAGATGATTGCCGGTGTAACAGCAGAGTTTAAAGACATTCTTGATAAGTATGCAGCGGCGTATGAAGCCTCAGACGGGGAAGAGGTTACTGCTCCTGAAGAGTACAGAGAAAAATACAAGCAAGTGACGAGATTATAGTATTGAAAAGCAGGAAGGAAAGGAGGAAACGTAGGTGCAGAAAATAAAAAACAGCATAGTTGACCGAATGATAGCACAAAAATGCACGGCAAATGAGATAGATTTTCTGCTCTACGTTTCCAGCGTACCAAGATATTACTGGAAGAGTGACTGGTGTGCATTACAAGGATGTATGTGATGCAACACATATGAGCATACAGGGATTTTATGATGTTAAAGCATCATTGGAGGAGAAAGGATTTATTGTATGTGAGAAATGTGATTACAGTGATTGTGACATTACGATCGTTGGTAATTCTTATGATGGAGAAAAATATAATCGCGAAGGATATATCAATACGGGTTACAATATTTTTTTTCACAAAATGAGTTTATCAATTAAAGGCAGGCGCGAAGCTTCTGGCGTTAAAACTTCTTATCATCTCTTTTTCAGGAAAGGGTTTTTTTGAGATTGGCGTGAAAAAATTCTATGATAAAGAAAACGGCTATCAAACACGTTTTGGTGTCAGTAAGCGTGTTATGAGATCTTATTTGATGTCGCTGGAAGCCATTTTTTCTGTTGTTATAAAAGAGGGTAAATATTATATTACACCTAAAAGAATGTCCATAAGAAAGTAAGATCCGGGGCAGAGGCAGAACAGTATCGAGAAAAAGCGGTGGAAGTTGTATTTCGCAGAAACAGGATCAAAGAGCTGGGAACGGGAAAAGAGGAGCTGTACAATCTGTTTAAACAGTATGATGCGAAAGCAGGGGCGGATGGAATCAATCTTGTATCTCTAATGGATCGTGTGGTGAAAAGAGCCTTGAAATTATAAATCAAGGGAAAACATGGATGAAATACAAGATAGTTAATATAAAACTCATTCATAAACTACTTCAGGAAAATTGGTCACAGCCATATAAAAAGAAAGAAACGATGCCTGGCAATTATGAGTTGCCGGAGCCGGCACCACAAAGCACAGAAGTTGCTGAACTGTATTATCAAGCGACACATCCAGTGAATCAGTGCCCTGTGGATCAGCGTCAACGGTATAAGAATAAATTTAATAATTTTAAACAGCGTAATTACGATTTCGAGGCACTTGAGCGGATGCTGCTTCTAAATGATGTATCTGAGGCATCGACATCGAAAGCGTAATGTGAAGGGAAAATATAGGCTATCTGCTATGCAGATGGTCTAGTTGGCGTTTCTTTAGTGGACGACAAGGTTTCCTGAAATTGAATAAATCATGATATATAGCATTTGCAGGATTGTTGGATGAATCGTAACTGCAGATGCTTTTTTATATTATGAAAAAAGTATTCAAGTTTCGTGACACATTTTAGAAAAAGTATTCAACTTTCAAGACACATAGAAAAATAGATTCAAATTTCGTGCATACCGTAAAAAACGTTCAAATTTTGATGTAATTTGTTGTTACAGATGATTCAAATTTCCTGCAGGACAGGATGATAGAAAATATAGAAAATAAGGGCATTGGAGAGAAATATAAAATGCAGTATATTTTTTCTATAAATATTATGTATTTTTTATTTTATTTATTCTGGCTCTGCCATGGAAAATATTTAGATAGCAACAGCCGTAGGCGCGGAAGATCCTTGCGGGTCAGATGATTGTCAGGAATCTGAAAGCGAATAAGGGGAATGTTTAGATCACTAAAAAGTGAATCTTTGAATCTGTCATTTTCCTGCTGGCGTCTAAAGGTTTTGGTTCCGTATTTTGCTGATGAAAAATGAGAAGAACCATCCAGTTCCATAAGTAAAACAGGGGTGTACAGATATTGTCTGTCTGCTTTGTGACAGTAGCAGATAACAAAATCAATGCTTTTCGCCCAGTAGTTTCGTGAAGCATACTCTGATTCGTCCTGCTCCAGGGAGGAATGCACTTTAATAAATGAATAAATGCTGACCTGAGGGAAAATGTAATAATTTGAGAACTCAGAAGCAGGGAGTATTTCCTTTAAAATATAATTGATATAATAATACATAAGAGATTCATTGGCGTTCATGCATGATTTGGTAAAATAATAGTATTTGGAAGGTGAATTATATACGTCACTTGATATTATGGAATGGCGATCAATATATTCCTGGCGTTGGATGTCCTGAAGTTTGAATTGATCCTCGTATTCCTGGATCTTAAGATCCATTTGGCGAATTTGGTTCTGATAATCATTAGCTTCTGAACGAAGCTGATCGCGTTCAGAGGCAAGAGTCTGCAGTTGTTCATTGAGTTTACGAATTTGCGAGTCATGTTCACTGAAAGCCTTTTTTTTCGTGTGGAATCGAATTACAGTACATAGGAAAAGTATTAAAAGAAACAGTGAAATGAGGAAGAGAAGACCTATTTCAGTATATAATTGATCCAGATATTCTGCAGGCATAGGGATTATCATAATAACGCTCCTTGAAAAAACTGTGCTTGTAATTGTAAATGGTAAGGAAAAACCGGACAAAATGGTTATTCTGTCCGGTTTTCTATCTATCATAAATAATACTATATGTACAGTTTTTTTACAATATTTTTTTTATGGATGTAATAAAAAATATGAAATGTGAAAATTGTCAACGTAAATCGCACCGCTGTAAGCGGGAGAATTTAAGAGTTGACAATTTTTCAGATGCTGTTCCATGGAGGGAGAAAGTGCTTTCTCCCTCTTGCCCTGGCGAGCAGATTGGTTTGGCGGGTTTGGCGTCGCCTTGCCACCTTTCTAAAGGGGCAAAAGATACCGCGAAAATGTCAGAGTCATCGTCCGAGGATCTTAACGATGTTAAGCTTTCTTCTCACGAGGGGAACTGGGTTCCCTCCATGGGAGAGAAAAGCCGGAGGTCAGATGAGGGGAACCGGGTTCCCCTGAGATGCCCGCTCCGGAAGAGCAAGGGAAGCGGAGCGGGACGGGGGACGACGTTCCCCCGAACCCCTTTGTCTACCGCGTCTTGGATGCAGCGCGCCTGGGGAAAAACATCCGTGGCTTGCAGCATCCGCAACTTGGTGAAGTTCTTGTAGATCTGAAAAGCTCATCACACAGAATACAGGTTGCTTCGCGCCCTTGAAAAACAAATGTCAGAGTCATCGTCCGAGGATCTTAACGGTATTAAGCTTTCTTTTCATAAGGGGAACCGGGTTCCCTCCATCTGATAATTCTATACTGCTCAGGGGAACCGAGTTCTCTCCATCCAGAAATTCCTCTTTGTTCAGGGGAACCGGGTTCCCCTGAGACGCCCGCTCCGGAAGAGCAAGGGGAAGCGGAGCGGGACGGGGGACGACGTTCCCCGAACCCTTGTCTACCGCGTCTTGGATGCAGCGCGCCCCCGGGAAAAGCATTCGTGGCTTGCAGCATCCGCAACTTGGTGAAGTTCTTGTAGATCTGGAAAAGCTCATCACACAGAATGCAGGTTGCTTCGCGCCCTTGAAAACAAATGTCAGAGTCATCGTCCGAGGATCTTAACGGTGTTATGCTTTCTTTTCGAGGGGAACCGGGTTCCCTCCATGGGAGAGAAAAGCCGGAGGTCAGATGAGGGAACCGGGTTCCCCTGAGATGCCCGCTCCGGAAGAGCAAGGAAAGCGGAGGGACGGGGACGACGTTCCCCGAACCTTTGTCTACCGCGTCTTGGATGCAGCGCGTCCCGAAAAGCATCCGTGGCTTGCAGCATCCGCAACTTGGTGAAGTTCTTGTATATCTGGAAAAGCTCATCACTAACAGAATGCAGGTTGCTTCGCGCCCTTGAAAACAAATGTCAGAGTCATCGTCCGAGGATCTTAACGGTGTTATGCTTTCTTTTCACAAAAAAACTTTAAAATTTAAAAAACAAATTTTAAAGGCAGGAATAGGGCAAGGAACGCCAGCTATACAGATTGCCGGTAAACCGGCAACTATCAAGAAGTCGCAGTGTTAGGAACAGAGCATATAATGTTGAAAAAAGTTAGGAACTCAGGTAACAAAAGTAGAGCTTATCCGCTGACTGGGAAGATTGTACATTGAGGAACAAACCCTAAAATGCTATAAATTATAGTAAGGGGAGGGATAGAAATGCCAAGAAAAAAGGATGGACGAAAAGTAATATCCGTTATTTTAACAGACAAGGAATATGAGCAGATAAAATTGTTAGCAGCAAAAAAGCATGTATCTATGGCAGAAATTGAACGTCAATTTACATTGCAAGGATTAAACGGAACACTCACTCAGGATAATATAGAATATATTGTACCAATTATCAGAGAACAATTAACTTCAATATTGAGTCCAATGATGGAACGGATGATCGGGTTAGAGGCAAAATCATGTATACAGTCAGGCACGGCAGCATAATTGTGCGCGGAGGCAATTTTAAAATTTGTGCCGCCAGCACAACGTGCGGAGGTTCATGAATCCTATGATGCTGCACGAAAAAAAGCAGTTGCAGCTATGCAGGGAAAATTAACATAGTGTGTTGAATGTAGAGGGGAACCGGGTTCCCCTCTACATATTTTTATATGAGAGGAAAAGATAATGTCGTACAGACCGCTGATTTCAAAAATAAGAGTATATAATCCAAATAAAACACGGCTCATCCAGCGCAAATCGAAATTATGTCCAATATATTGCTACGCGTGATGGAGTATCCCTGGAAAATGTAAATTCCATAAATGATTTATTAAATGTCACGAATCAAGTTGAAATAAATGAAGAATTGATATACAGGGAGACAAGTGACAGTGATTATGTTGAGTATATTGCGAGACGTCCGCGAAGTCATGGATTGTTTGGCAATATAGATACAGACGACTTGAAGGAGGTATCAAGTCAAATATATAAAAAGTCTCAGGAAGGGAAAATAATATATCGTGGAATCATATCATTGGGGGAAAAAGATGCTGAAGCATTGGGGTATCGAAATGCTGAAGCCTGGAATCAGTATTTACAAAAGGTAATGCCAGATGTAGCTGAAAAATTGGGAGTAAGTGTGGCGGATCATACGTGGGTAGCAGCTTTTCATGCTGAAGAGTCGCATCCACATGTGCATTATATGTTATGGGATAATAAGGATAGAATAAAAAGTCCATTTATACATACGGCAACGCAGCAAAATATAAGAAATTATCTTCAGGAGCAGATGTTTGATGATGCTTATGAACGTGCAGTCAAGCAGGCTTGCAAAGAAGAACTGGAGGCAATATATGCAGTCAGAAATGCGGAACGCAAATTTTTGCTATCAGAAACGGCGGCTGTGTTAAAAGATATTCTATATGTACCTGGAGTAGAATACGAACGTTTGCCATCAAGACCATCGAAAGAATATTTGAGAAGTATCGCAGATGAAGTGCAGAAGCTGATAGCAGATCTGCCAGGAAGAGGAAGCTTTAAGTATCAGTATATGACACCAGCGGTAAAAGAGCAGGTTGATCGAGTGCTTGATCGGATTTTGGATAAAAGTGACATAAAAGCATCTCTGCAATGTTATTTACAAAAAGTGGAGGAAGGACAAAGGCTACAGGGAAAAACAAAAAGCGAGATAAAGATAGAATGCATGAAAGCAGAAAGGATGTTCGTAGAAGGTTAGGCAATAAAATTTTAGAATGCAATTCATAATTCAATTTGTATGGAAGAAGGGAACCGGGTTCCCCTGGACAGTGAAGAATTATCAGATGGAGGGAACCGAGTTCCCCTGGGCAGTGAAGAATTATCAGATGGAGGGAACCGGGTTCCCTCCATGAAACAAAGTAATGATATAGTGAAAATGATCAAGGATTTTAAAAAATTGGCTGATAGTCCGGAGGAAATATCTATGCAGCGTACCGCCTAGGATGCATCTATATGGACAAAGAGAATTCGGAGCACTATGATGCAGGGAAAGCGATCAAGTATTTAGAAAAAGCATCAGATAGTGCAGAGGAAAATGTCTATGCGGCTTACCGTCTAGGCTGTATCTATATGGATAAAGAAGATCCGGAGCACTATGATACAGAGAAAGCGATTGCGTATTTAGAAAAAGCAGTTGAGAATCCAGAGGGAAATGTCTATGCAGCGTACCGTTTGGGGTGTATTTATATGGATGAGACAATGCCGGAAAGCTGCAATCTGCAGAAAGGTATCAGTTTTTGGAAAAGGCAGCATTGCAACATAATCCAGATGCAGAAATTAAATTAGGAATAGCTTATTATTTTGGAAAAGGCGTTTTAAAAGACAAAGAACGTGGAGAGCAATATTTACAGGCAGCGATAGCTGATGGAAGCGAGTATGCACAGAATATATTAGATGCAGGAGGGCTTAATGTTGCATATTGTCTTACAAAAAGTGTGTTGTCAGGATTAGAAACTATGAACCGACAGCAGACGTATTATAATAATCAACAGAGCCATTCCAGACAGGCGTTGAGAGAAAAACAACTGCATTCAGATCAGAATAGAGATCTCTGATTGAACTGCATTATTAAAAAGCAGGATATCACAGGTATATCCTGCTTTTTATAATGGAAAAAATTTATTTTTTTTCTAATTTACGATAAAGCGCTTCGTATTGGCTGGTTGTAAATTGATAATAAATTTCTGTGTTCTTAATGGATTTATGACCAAGCCAGTATTGAATTTCTTTGGTATCTGCTCCGGCTTCTGCCAGGGTAATTGCGCGGGTGTGCTTAAGAGCATGAAAATGAGCTTTCTCATCCGGAAGACCGGCGATCTGACAATATTTTTCATTAGTTCGTCCAGTGTTTTGCGCGATATCGGAGTTCCTTTTTGAGAGGGAAAAAGAATCTGGTTTGGGTTTGAGGATGTCAGTTGCAGCATCTGAATATAATAGATTCGTAAGGCATCAAATACATTTGCGTCGATGATCCGCAGGTGTTGCAATTACTCTTTTTTAGGCGATGCACATGTATCTCTTTAGCGGGAAGGTTGATATCAGAAAGCCTGACAAGACCTACTTCGCTGGCTCTCATGCCACAGTATTCTGCAAGATAAAATATGGCTCTGTTCCGTAGACAATGAGCAGATTGATCTGCCTCTAATGCACGGAACAGGGCTGTTTTTTCGTGCGGATAAAGGTATTTGATGGATTCGGTGTTGTTCATTTTTGATCTCCTTATCTGTAGTATATTTCTAACATACAACGAAACGCTGTATGTAGAAATAACTTCATATGTAAAACCGGACAGAATAACCATTTTGTCCGGTTTTGAAAGACGAAAGGAGACTGTATGAATAAACATGTATTAACAGGCAGACTGACGGCTGATCCGGAAGTATCGTATTTCGGGAAAGATGGAGAGCAGAAGATGATGGCGAAATTTACGCTGGCAAGTAATCATATGCATGATAAGGATGCGGATTTTTTCCGCTGTGTGGCATTTGGAAAGAAAGCAGACTTTGTTGAGAAGTATGTGAAAAGGGCATGCATCTGCTGATAACCGGACCGGAACGCAACAATAATTACAAAGATAAAGAGGAAAAACTGTTTACGGAATGAATCTTGTCATCGAAACCATCGAGATGCTGGATAAAAAGAAAACGGAACAGGAAGCAGATCAGAGTAAGGAAGAATTTATGGAGATGACAGAGGAGGAGATGGCGAACCTGCCATTTAAATGATAATGAATGAAAGTCAGAGATGAAAGAAAGAGATCGGAAATAATCAAATTTGTTGTCGCAATAGGTATATTGATCGGTGCTTCTCCGTTGATTGGCGAATTGGCGCTTGCAGCACTGAATAGTATCTTTGTAGATTTTGGACATTTTGCACCAGATATGAATTATGTGCGTTGTGTAAAAAAATTGATGACAGATCATGATAGACAGATATTGACAGTATTTGCCCTGTTGCTGATCGTCTGTGCTTTGTTATCCTGGACGACTCGGCTGCATATCGAAATTGCGCAGACGGACACGATTGAAATTGCCAGAGGAATTCACATCCCGGTAGTAGCCGGAAATGGACAGTATGGGACAGCACATTTTATGACAAAAGAGGAGCTGGACACTTGTTTCCCAGTGCTTACTTACGATGGAGCTGGACACTTGAAGGGATTAGCAGAGAGCGCAGGGCTGATTGTTGATTTCCATACGGTGGGGAATACGGAATACATAAGATGCCTGGTAGATGCTGCAAATGCGATCATAATTGGTGCTACACGATCCGGAAAGACGCGGCGTCTGCTATTGACCGCGACCTGGCTTAATTTGCTGTTGGGGATCAATCTGTTTATCCCGGATGTTAAAGGTGAAATATACGCGTACACATCGGATTTTGCACGAAAAAGGATTATGAAATAAGAGTATTAGATTTCAGAAATCCAACCAGATCACAGCACTTTAATAATCTGGATGAAATTGTGAGGCTAAAAAATATCAGAGGCAGTAAACAAGGCGTGGGATATAGTGACGGTACTTGTTGGAGAGCCGCAGGAGAACGGATCTGGACGGATGGTCAGTGTGCTACGATTGCAGCTGCTATCCTGATTATTGCACAGGATGCGCCGGAGGGGTATAAGAATCTGACGAATGTATATTATTTTCTGGCATATATGTGTGAGCCGGATCGCGAGACCGGAGAAATGCCCATAACAAGGTATCTGGAAAAGCTGCCAGAGAGTCATCCGGCGCGCGGTGCATTTCAGGTTGCTCAAATAGCACCATTCCGTACTAGAAGTAGCTTTTTTACGTCTGCCCTGGCAACATTACGGCTTTATACGGATTGGAATGTTGCAGAGATAACCAGTCAGTCTGACTGGACGTTAGATGACATTGATGATAAGAAAGTGATTACTTATATTATTCTGCCAGATGAAAAGACAACATATCATCCAATCGGTGCGCTGCTGCTGAAGCAGATTTATGAGAAACTCGTAGAAATAGCAATCCGAAAAGGAGGAGAACTGGATCGGCGGTTTATTTTCCGGACAGAAGAAATTGGAAATTTCCCCAAGATTCCGGATCTTGGGACGATGCTTTCGGCAGGTGCGGGAAGAAATATATTCTTTGAACTGGTAATACAGGACTATCAGCAGCTTGAACATAAATATAAAGAAGAATGGAGGAATATCCGGACAAACTGTCAGCTGATAGTTGTGTTAAAAGTAACAGATCCATCCACAGCATCCGAGTTAAGCAAGCAGCTTGGAAATTATACGGTGCAGATGAACGCTGCATCAGCGAATGTGAACGATGGTCGAACCGGCAGCTATTCTGCAGGAACTTCTTCATCATTGGGAGGACGTCCATTGATGTATCCGGATGACATATCAGCCATCGAAAACCAGATGCACTGATTTTGTATGGTGGAAAGAAATTTATCGCGAATCTGCCGGATATATCGGAATACTATGCGAATGCAGAATTTGGTATGGGGGATAAAAATCATAATAAGAAATTGTATTTGAAGAGGATAGAAGACAGACCGGCACATGAGATCAATGCACCGAAGTTGTGGAGCATATGGGAAAATATAAGACAGGTAAACAGCAGACAGCGGAGACACTGGAAGAGGAAAAGGTGTCATTTCTGACATAAAAATGAAAGAGAGGAAACGTAACATGAAAAGTAAGAAAAACAGTAAGAGAGAAAACAGATGGTTAAAATGCAGGCAGCAGATCCGGCGGACAGGCATATTGTTAATGGGAATGCTGCTTGTTAGTACATCTGCTTACGCGTCCGAGCCGATTATTGTAACAGGGACGAGAACATTGCTTGCGTGGGCTGCAGGTATATGCACGAGTTTTGTGTCGGCATTTACCATATATAAGGGATCAGTGGCAATTTATAAGTATATGAATGCGCAGCCGGAAGAAAAACCTAAATATAAGAAAGAAGCAACAGAGATTTTAATTGCTGCTGTGGTAATTGCTACTCTTGGCAGTACCATAACATTTATTCTTGCAAAATATGGAGCATAAGATATGTCATCAATGGTAATGAATTGGCTTACAGAAAATTTCTGTGCAGTTCTTGCAGATGTTATAGGTGGTTTCCTGGATGTATTTGGAGATGTGGTAAATAACATCTTTTATTGGATCATCCAGGTAGCAACAGAGAATGTTTATGTGATAAATGCTGAACGGTTTACCGTTTCGCTTGCTACAACGCTTATTAGCGTATGTGTAGTAAAAATATCATTGCCGGATATTTTCTGGAAACGGATTATGATGCAGAAGAGGATCCGTTTAATCTGCTGGTACGTATTGCGCAGACAGAGGCATTTATTCTAAATGGAAACTGGATATTCAACTTTTTGTTGAATTTTTCAAAACATTTTACAACCGATCTTGTTGGGAGTGCAAATGCGGCAGGATATAGTGATACAACAACCGGATTGCTGGGGATGGACAGTGCGGCAGCAGGAAGAAGTTATAGTGCTTATATGCTGTTAGTCGGGTTTATTACGATTGGAACGGTTATTTTTCGGTGGTTGCAGGGATGCGTGGCGCAGAGCTTGTAGCCTTGATGCTGTTTTTTCCGTTTTTTTGCCTGGATATGCTGACAAATAGCAGGGAACGGTGGAACAACTTCAAAATGGCATATATGTTTGCAGCGATTACTTATAGCTTCCAGATCCTGTTTTTACAATCGCAATGAAAAGTTATGCTACTGCAGCGACGGGATCTTCGGGAGAGACATCTCTTTATTGGATTGGAACAATTGTCTTTTTGATAATGGCAATCAGGGGACCAAAAACCATAGAAAAGTATTTGTATACCTCTGGTGTCAGCAATGCAGCACACAGTGGAATCCGGATGCTTGTGCAGACAGCCGCAATGAAAGGAATGGTGGCATAATGGGAGGTTATCAATCTGTTTACGATATTTACAGTATCGGCATGTGGCTGATCGGATTGGTTGCAGCTTTTTAGTGGGGCGGACGGGAAGAGATATCTATGCAGCAATGTCGGATGAAGACCTTGGACTAAAGGGTGCGATAAAAAGGTGAAAAGAGAATAGCAGCAGCCGTGATCGCGGTAACGATTGAGGGGCTGGTTACATTTTTCGGCAATTTTATCAGTAAGGAGATTGTATGGAGAAAATGAGAAAGAACTTGTGATACCGGAAAACTGTTTGCCGGTAGAGTATCTGATTATGGGCTTTACCATGTATGACATATTGGCAATCGGGATATGTGTTGTGATTGGGTCTGTGGTGGCGTTATCGGTATATCATCGCACGCATAATTCGATGATTGCCGTTGCAGTCATTTTGCTGTAGCCATTGTGGCTATAACGTTATGGCGCCGTGATCGGTTCACGGAAAATATATTTAATAAAATATGGATTGCTATACTTTATCAAAAGACACAGAAAAATTATCTATATGAATATGTAGATACCTGGGATAAGGAGATTACATATGATGTCAGATATAACACAAGAAAATAAGATCTCCGTAAGGGACTTTGTGGATGCAGCAGATGTAAAAGGAAATTTTGTACCGCAAAGACGGTGTGATTCTAGCGTACTTGCGCATTTATTTTTTTAACATAGAACTTATGAATCAGGCAGAGAGAAGGGCATTGAGCAATAAGCTGGCTGCTCAGTTTAAGGCAGATCGAAAGGACTTTGTTTATACTACACTTCCGCGGGAAGTTGATATGGACAAATACAGACAAAGTCTTAAGGAACGGCATGGATCAGAAATAGACCTCGGTCGGCGGCATCTGCTTACGATAATGATGAATCAGAGCCAGCGCCTGATATCTGCAGGGGAGAATTATGAGCATCAGCATTATATTAAAATCTGGGCACATAGCACAGCTGCAGGGAGAAAGAAAGTAGAAGAAAGATTGGCGGAACGAATATCGCAATTTGAGGCGATCTATAAATCTGTTGGAATTAAGTGTGAAATTATGGGAGAACAGGATATTGTGAAACTTTGTAATTTGTATGGAAACAGTCTGCACGCGTCAATGGAGCCGATGGATGAAACGGCACGTTTCTCATCCATTCTACAGCTTTGAATGAGGAAAAGATAAAAGATGATAGGAAAGAAAAAAGAGAAAAACCAGGAAAAACAGGAAAATGTTGTTGAAGTCAATGACAATATTTTAAACATTATATCACCGCCAGGAATCGACTTTGACAAGATGCAGACGTCATTGGGGAAAACGTAGGGAGAATATATATTATATCCAGATATCCGGATCGCAATGACTATGGATGGCTGGCGAAGCTTTGTAACCTGGAGGGAACGAGTACAACGGTAGAGTTTCATTACACAGATCCGGATCGTTTGATATCTATTTATGATAAGCGGATTGGTGAACTGAAAGGGAATGAAGGGACGCTTAAGAATGAAAGTGATATTGCCAGGAATAAGAAGGCACAGGAAGATCTGAAAAAGCTTGTGCATCGTCTGGCGGTGGAAGAGGAACCGGTTGGATATGTGACTATTATATTACATGTACAAGCGGGGACACAAAAGCAGTTGGAAGATCGTATCAAAAGAGTATCAAGCAAGGTTGCGGTACAGGGATGCAGCATCAGGCTTTTAAAGAGCAGACAGCAGCTTGGATTAAAGGCAATAGCACCTTATGGTATTCCGGTTGAGGAGGTATCACGGATCGGAATGCGCAATATGCCGATATCTTCATTCCTGGGTGGTTTTCCGATGGCGAATCCTGGACTGAATGATCCAGATGGATATTACCTCGGAAAAACTACGAATAACCGGCTTGTAATCCTCAATATGTGGCTTCGTGGCAAAGATCGCATTAACTCTAACTGGGCGATATTTGGACCGCCTGGTATGGGAAAATCTACTACCCTAAAGATTTGCTTTTGCTTGAGTATGCTTTTTGGAACGAAGATCATCATATTTGATCCGGAAGTGGAGTATGTGGGGTAGCTACACACTCGGATATCAAGGGTGATGTGATTGACTGTGGAGGAGGAGAGAAAGGAAGAATCAATCCGCTGCAGGCGCGAAAAACGGCTGTTGTCCGCCCGGAGGAACTGGAGGCAGGGGAAAACATGGAGGACTATCTTGCGTTTGATACCGGAACGGAAAACACAGAATCGGATCTTGCTCTGTATCTCCAGCAGCTGAAGGTTTTTTCGGTTGTATTTTGGTAAGGAAAATTTTTCAGTCGGAATTAGTGCATTGCTGGAGCAGTGTCTGATCGAGCTGTATCAAAAGTTTGGGATTACATGGGAGACGGATGTTAGTACGGTTCCTAATGACAAATGGCCGTTGCCAAAGGATCTGAGAGACTATGTGATTGCACGGCGAAAAAAAGATGAAGCTGGTGATTTGTCGAATTATCGCAAAGATAATTACGAGAAACTTGAGGATATGCTTTTAGTATGGCAGAAGGAGCGGACAGTAAGCTGTGGAACGGATATACGACTTTGGAGGCAAAAGCAGATTTTGTAGATTTGCTTGTATCGTCATTATTGGATGCAGCGGAAAATACTAAGCGGGCACAGTTTTACAATATATTATCATGGGCGTGGACAGAACTGAGTAAAGATCGCAGTCAAAAGGTAATTTTCGCGGTAGACGAAGGGTATACAGTTATTGATCCGGAGTATCCGGATATCATGAAATACCTCAGAAATTACAGCAAGCGGTTAAGAAAATATGAAGGGCACTATGGTTTATCACACATTCAGTGGTGGATCTGCTTGATCCGGCAGTAAAAAGATATGGACAGGCAATTATTGATAATGCTTGTTATAAATTTGTGATGGGTTGTGATGGAAAGAATCTGGAAGAGGCAGCAAAGATATTTAATCTGTCTGAGCAGGAAGTAAACATGTTGCAGGAGAAGAACCGCAGCCAGGGGATTTTTTTTATACCAGATTACGTTTACGAGTGGATGTTTCGGATGAGTTCCTTTCGATGATGGGAAAAGCCGGAGGGCGATAAAATGGAAGCTGTGACAATGATCAAAGCGGCGGCGCTTGCGGCACAAAACAAGAATAACATTGGTAAGATTTTGACAATATTGTTAGGAATTTTGCTGGCACCACTCATTTTAATCTTGATGGTATACGTGCAGGTAATGAGCGCATTTTCGCCGGAGGGTCTTTTGCAATCGCCGGATACCTTTGATGGTGCAAATTCAGCAGTTTATCAATCTATACATGCAGTGACAGATCCGTTTTATGAGGAAATAGATACACAGCTTGATGCAGCAGAAAGTGATATTCAGAGGTATAACACGTATGTTTATGACATTATAGACGATCAGGGAAGAACACAGACCGTAAGAGATGAGCCGGGTATAACGAAAAAAAAGCATTATATATCTGAAAGTGTTATTATTGCCTATTTATTACAGACGGATGGTGCAATAGATACAGCAACAGGATATATCAATGAGGAAGTCACAGAGAATTTTCTACATAGTATCTGCACGGTAACATCATCAAACGTGGGAGACGATAACTGGATTGTAGAGAATAAGATTCTTACGATCAATCAGATTGCAGAATTATATTTTACGACAGAAACGGAGCAGACAAGATATAAATTTGCCTGCAACGCCTATAGCGAATATTTTGATGTTTCAGAAAGTGAAGTGGATGGAACGGACGGGATCGACCGTGTGTTTGATGCCAATCTTGCAGATGTACCATTGTATCTGCAATATGATCCCACATGGGGCGGGATATCCTACGGCAATGGAACCATCCGGAAAAATGGCTGCTGTCCGACGTGCCTGGCAATGGTTTTTTCGTACATGCGAGGGGAAACCATTTATCCATCGGACATCGTTGCATGGGCTGGAAACCGTTATTATGTAAATGGATCAGGAACATCCTGGAGCATTTTTGCACCGGCAGCTGCACAATGGGGTGTTTCCTGCAGGAATCGGAAAGGATGCAGAGCTGATGCAGGAAGCGTTGTCTCAGGGAAGCTGGTTGTGGCAAGTATGGGACCGGGAACATTTACGCGTGGAGGACATTTTATAGTGCTTACCGGTATTACTGATGATGGAAAAATTAAGGTAAACGATCCGAATGATAACAGCAGTAAACAGCATATCAATCAAGCGTTTGCGGTCAGCCTCATTTTGAGAGAATCAAAAGCAATGTGGGTTTTTGAATAGGGAGTGAGCATGAACAGAAACAGTAAAAAAATGTTAAAACTTGCAGTGTCGATCGGAATGATTGTATTGGGCGTGTATATGACATTTTTCGGGATGTCACGAACACGGTAAGAAATACAGACCTGCAGACAGAACAACAAGCAGAACAGCAAGCAGAACAGCAAATGGAGGAACAGGCGATGATAAGAGACAAGCATGATTATTCCATGACGACAGAGCTTCCGGATGAGGAAAACCTATCCGAGAGCGATACGTTTAATGGGGAGAAAAAAGATGTCTATGTATATTTTGAAAATACTGCAGAACTGGATGCAGGGAACCTTCCACTGCAGGCACAGGCAGAACTGGCAGTAAATATACAGACATACCTGGAACGCAGTGGCTATGGAGATGTTACAGAATTATATATCAATAACTACACGGAAGACGGACAGAACATAACCATACAGTGTAACATGGACGGCTATGCAGATGAATTGTTAATTGAATACGATGGGGAAGAGAAGCACCTGTCCTATTGTATTGTGAAGAATTGAAACAGACAGAAAGGATAGAATGCTATGACGATCTATTTTACCGGGAGTACATTTAATCAGGTAATACATGACACGATTGAGTCGATGGATGAGATGATTGTTGATCCGCACGTGGAGGATCATCAGGATTTTTATAAATATATCAAACAGAATATAGCATCATTGCAGGGGATGGATCAACTCGTGATTGATTGCACCGCAGTGCTGAACACTGACGAGGAATTGCTCGCGGCGTTTGAAATGATCCGGACAATGTATGATGGCATCCGCATTATTATTTTTGCACCGGACTATAAGCCAGGTTCTCCGTTCCTTAAGAAATGCTTTGAGATGGGTATCTTGAATATCATTACAACGGATGATTATAAGATTTTGCAGGATGAACTTGTGTACTGCATAAAAAGGTATGTCATACCGGGATGCAGCAAAGTACAAGGACAGTGTGCCGGAAAAGATTAGAGTGAAACATACGCGAAAAACGGTAATGAAACGCATGATCGGGATAGCAGGGACTTGCGAAAATATCGGTGTAACACATAATGCCATTGTCCTGGCAAACTTTTTCAGACAAAAGGGATATATGGTGGCATTGGTTGAAAAACAATTCTGGAGCATTTGAAACGATATGCAGCGCTTTTGATGAGAAAACATATGAGGATGGTTATTATACGTTAAATGGTATCGATTACTATACGGACGCCAATGATGAAAAAATCCAGATGGTACAGGAACATCCTTATAACGTGATATTGATGGATTTTGGCTGCCTGACAGAAGAAAATAAGGACGCATTTGAGCGATGTGAGGATCGGCTGCTGATTGCAGGAGCACGTCCGTGGGAAATGGAGGATACAAACAGAATATTTCCCCTGGCATCCAGAGATGTCCTGGCAAAATATGTGTTTTGCTTTAATTTCGTGCCAACATCGGAGCAGGAAGAGATACGCGATGGAATGGGAACCCTTGATAATGTACATTTTTTGACATACACAGAGCGACCGTTTGAGCAGGCAGACTTCTCTGATGCAGCGCATATTTTTGCAGAAATTCTTCCGGAAGAAGCGGAAGTCAATGAAAAAACTGGAATATTAAAAAATTGCTGCACAAAAGGCAGGAGGATGAAGGGAACCGGGTTCCCCTCAAGATGTAATTGCGAGGACAGAAATGAAGAAAAAAGAGAGCAACCGTTAATTTTATACAAAAAATATTTGTATGATAATCATTTTGACAAAGAGCAACCGGAAGAAATTGTACCTGTCAGGCGACGTCGAAGTCCATATCAGGTAGTCTCCAATTTTATATTGTCTGTGATTGTGGCAACTTTGATTGTGCTGGCGGTTGTTGGAGCGATTACACTTGCTACTCCGGTTATGCGTGAGCAGTTTAAAGACACGATCAGGTTAGAATGGAATCTAAACGGATAAGTGAGAACGGGAGGAGAATAGATGGGAGCAAGCGCACATGAGATTGTAATGGAAAGCCGTCAGGAGATAGTAGACAAACTGATTGCACAGATGGAAAAGGTTATGCGAGTACAAGGGCTGCCTGGAATAGTATGAAAACAGGACGTCCATACAATCCAGAATCGGAGGCTGTCTATAACGGTATCAACAGATTTCGGCTTATGTTTGCAGCACTGGAGCATGGATATGAAGATCCACGTTGGATGACGTATAAACAGGCGAAGGATGCAGGATATCAAATTAAAGCCGGAGCAAAGAGCGTACTTCTGGAGAAGTGGATTTATTATAAAGAAGTTCCATGCCTTGACGAGAATGGAGAGCAGGTCATTGGTGCGGACGGACAGCCTCAGATGAAAAAGTTAATGTATAAAAAGCCGATTGTGAATTACTTCAGGGTTTTTAATGCAGAACAGATCATAGGAGTGCCGGAATATGTGAAGGAGCAGATTACAGAAGATCAATACTCTGACTATGCAGATAAGTTTGAAAAATCGAGTAAATGCCCCGTTTGCTATGAAAATCAGGATTCTGCCTATTATTCGGCTGTAGAGGATAAAATTCATTTGCCTCCGAAAGCGGCATTTAAAATAATGAGACGAGACTGGGGTGCTGTTGCATGAGATGGCACATTCAACGGGGCATGAGAGCCGCTTAAACCGTCCACTTTTGAACGCATTTGGAACACCGGAATATGCGAAGGAGGAACTGAATGCAGAGCTGACGTCACTATTTCTGGAGAATGACTTTAATATTTCTATCGAGCCAGAGGTGAGATTATTAAAGATCATGCTAATTATGTAAAAAGCTGGCTGGCGGTACTAAAGAAGGAGCCGGACGCTTTGTTCGATTCTTGCAGAACAGCAGAGAAGATATCCGATTATCTGTTAGAAAACTACAGAGAACTTGAACACAGTAGGAATGTAGAAAATGTGCGTTCGGAAACTGTAGCAGAAGAGACAGGAATATCCAGGCAGGAGAGAGTTTTGCAAGACAGGAAATGTTGCAGGAAATGCGGGCAGAAATGGGATTTGGAAATATGATTTTGTAAATGAACAGCATGGAAAGGAGGTGAGACCCATGGAGCAGGTAATGAAGCATTATGGAAATGCTATTCTGGTAATTATTGTTTTGCTGGCACTGGGAGCGATTCTTGTTGCAGCACTGACATCTGATGGCTATGTTGCAACCGCATTTAAAGAAGCACTTACAGGATTTTGGGCGCATGAGTGCATTAGCTGGCACATGATTATGACAGGAGTTCCATCTGTATATCAGCTGCATGATGTGGCTGATATACAGAATGAAAAAGAACAGGAGATTGAAAATGAGTGAAGTAATATATGATCCGACACCGGAACAGTTCGGTGTGTTTTGGAAATACGTAGATGATCCTGATGTGACAGACATTGATTTTAATGGTCGGGCATTATGGATTACAAATCTGCATACAGGCAGACATAAGGTGGATGAGAAAATCACCGATGATTTTTTAATTGCATTTGCACATAATATTGGGAATTGTGTAAATAAGCCGTTTAACAATGCCAATAAGATCCTGGAGGCTGACACAAAGAACTACGAATCAGCATCATCCACGACTCGGCAGCCACCACTGGAATCAGTGTTTGTATCCGCAAATCCCCGCCGGTAATCCGTAATACGATATCTGGGATGATAAAAGATAAGTATTGCCCGACAGATATTTTAATGCTGCTGATTAACTGTGTAACGGCGGGCATGAACTTTGTGATCGGAGGGGAACCGGGTTCTGGAAAAACAGAGTTTGTAAAGTTTCTGATGCAGTTTATTCCTCTGGAAAAGCGTGTGATCACGATTGAGGACTCTCTGGAAATTCACTATTCGGAAATCAACTCGGATGCAGATGCGGTAGAGCTTCGTGTTGGAAGACTTTTCCTATACGGATGCAATTAAAGCATGTTTGCGTCAGAACCCGATGTGGCTGGTATTGTCGGAGGCGCGGTCGGTGGAGGTAACATCCTTGATAGAGCAGTGGAGTACCGGTGTTAATGGGATAACAACCATTCATTTGGATGATTTGCGTAAGCTGCCAGACCGGATCGAAAACATGATGAATGATGTGAACGATGCAAGCCGACTGGAAAACCGGATTTACCGCTATGTAAATGTCGGGGTACTGATCCGCAGGGAAAAGAAGCAGACGGTGGTATCAGGCGTTACATCGATCAGATGTGTTTTATGTGAGAGGAGCACAAAACCGTGTTTATATGTTAGTGGAGGATGGAGAGATTATCAGCCGGAAGATACCTGCAGATATCGCCAAACGCCTGAAATTAGCCGGAATTGATGAATTTTTCTGGTGTGATCTGGATCCATTTATAAAGAGAGGAATGTGATATGAAACAGAAAAGCATTTATGGAGAATTGGATTGATGGATCCCCGAAATTTAGCAAAGAGGTGCACGTCTACGGTTACAATTTTAGCTGGAAAACGCATTTATCACTGATTGTGTGTTCTTTGCTTGGCATGGGTGCGATCGGTGTGGTATTCCACCTGAATGCTGTATATTTTGCCGTAACAGTGATTGCAGTGGTTGTAATGCTGCCGATTTTTGTTTTAACCATGTACAAGCGTATGTATGAGCAAAAACGCTTTGGAGACGTAACAACATACTTAGAGCAGATGCTGTATGCATATCAGAAAGAGGGAAAAGTTCTATCTGCATTAAAAGAAACAGCGATGATATTTGACTCGGGGCAGATGCGAGAACACATTGATCGGGCAATCGCTTACATTGAAACAGGTGTCAGCAGTACAGAAAGAGGATTTACAGCTGAAGGACTTGCTATCATTGAGAAGCTTACGAATGCGTTAAGATACATACAGTACACGACACACTGCTGAGTATTGATCAGCATGGCGGAAATGTAGATGGATCAATCATATTGCTGCTGGAGGATCTGGAGGTATGGAAGAGACGGGGGTACAAGCTGCAGGCACAGAAAAAGCAGCAGCACACAGATAATATAATATCCATCATCGTAGCTACTGCCTTATGTGCCATTGCATTGTATGTTATAGATGGCATGAGGGATTTATTTCCATCGGTGGCGGTAAGTACAAGTATTATGAAACTGCCATTGATTCAGTTAACATCATTTGTCTTCTTATTATGGGAATTGTGGGTACTTGCCAGGAGTTTTCGGAGTATGTCATCTGATTGGCTCCAAAGCGGGGAGATAAAAGATGCGGAATATCTGCTGCACTGCTATGATAAAATCCGCGATTATGATGCTATGACTGAAAAAAAGAAAAGTCTCCTGTGGGCATCTCCGTTTTTGATAGCAGCCGTGATCGTTTTTCTCATGCACAGGAGAGGGATTGCCTTGCTGCTGTTGGTTGTGGGAATGATATGTTTGTTTCAGCACCGGATGATCAGAAAACTGGCGAAAGAGGATGTAACAAATGCTTTGTACGCAGCAATGCCGCAGTGGATGATTCAGATGGCTTTGCTGTTGCAGCATAATAACGTACAGGTATCGATTGCAAAATCAATGCAATCGGCACCGGAGATATTACGACCGGAACTGCAGCTTTTACAGGAGCGCTTGTCGGAGCATCCAGAGAGCCTGGCAGCTTATACGGATTTCTGGAAGGATTACGATGTGCCGGAAGCACAAAGTCTTATGAAAATGCTGCATTCCATTGCGGAAGCAGGAACGGGAAATGCAAATCTGCAGATCACTAACATGCTGCAAAGAGTACAGGAAATGCAGCAGCTTTGATCAGCGGCAGGATGAGAGCAGCCGTTTTAAAATGCAGATGGTATTTTTATATCCGGTGTTTGGAGCAACGGTGAAGTTATTGATTGACCTTACGCTTGGCTCTGTGTACATGATGTCAATGCTTGGCAATATGTGAGGTGTCTGATCTATATGAAATATGTGATAGAAGCGTTTAGCATCTTGTTTACTCTTATGGCAGGATTGTATGGCAGTGTGTCGGTTATCTCTGTCAGTGGTCAGATAGCGGCTGCAAAGGAATATAAAGCGGATGTGATCGCGGAGATTGAGAACAGTAATTTCAATCCATCCGTCATTGCTGCATGTACTTCACAGGCGGAGGCAGAAGGGTATCAGCTGACGGTATCGGACTGCACATATGATGCGTTAGGAGATCTCAATACCGCAGAAGTTATCCTGACATATGAGTACAATCTGCCGTTTTTTGGAGTCTCCGGCACACGGACTACGCGCGGCATTGCACGATAGAACAGCAAGGAGAAAGAAATTATGAAGATTGTAGTAGAAGAACTTGGACTTGGTCTGCTGGCTATAGTGGGAGGTCTGGCAGCTTATAAGCTTGTAGCAAATGTATATCTGTTTATTACGGCTTTTTAGTTGACCGGAGGGAAACAGCTATGGGAAAATTGTAGAATATTTTGGCAGTGCCTTTTTGGCGATGACAGCACTTCCAGTGCTGAAGCTTTTTGTATCCAGCATGCAGTCAGGAGGCGCTATTTATAATATTGTTGTCAACTATCTGTCAACGATATGCGGATAATGAGGAGACTGTTATGGAAAAAATATTGGATGAGTATGGCAGATTTCTGCTGGATCTGCTGGCAATGGGATTTTTGATCGCTTATCTCTTTGGCACCGTGACAGATGATGCGGGACATTGTGGCATTCTGGAGATCACAGGGGCACAGATTGCCGTTTGGGACACCGACTATAACGCGTATCAGGATTATGCTACTTACGAGGCAGAGGCACAGAAAGGAAATCCGGTGATCGAATACATTGCAGCCGAACCGATGGCGTTGGGCGAAAACAGAGCCGCGGATTACATAGCAGCATCCGCCTGGGACGGCGTGGAACTTCCTTTTTTGATTATAAGAGTGGAAGACTGGAGAGGTGCAGAAATGGATCTGAATGGAATTTATAATGAGGCTGGCAATAGCTTAAATTTTTCTGCACCGGGAATCTATAAGGTGCGCGTGGTAACGAGAGATGCGGGAAACCGGAAGACGGAATGTGATATCCGGATACCGGTGAGCAGGTGATGTGGTATGAAAAATATAGTTTTAGTGATTACAAGTGCAATAATTGGAGTATTGACACTTGCTATCGTAATGACAGTAGGTGGACGGGAGAACCGAAGCATGGAAATAAACAGTAATTTGCCGGCGGCTGTAGAGCAGACGGTAGCGAATCTGGTTGAACGTAAATATACGATTGATGACAGAAATGAATACCTGGCAGACTTCATGGAAGATCTTAGTGCAGGATTAGACACAGAATCAGACATTAAAGTAGAGATAACAAATGTTGATCTGGAGAAGAGGATGATGGGAATAAAAGTGACAGAAACATTTTACCATCCGAACGGACGCCAGGGATCAGTGACGTGCGAACGCACGGTAATTCTGGATCCGAATGAGCATGTCACTGATCCGGAGTATAAGGTGCGATTTTATGTTCATGGTCACTTATATAAGGCATGTATGGTTTTAGCGGGTGAAACGGTCGATGAGCCGGTAAAGCCGGATGGAATCTCCGGCTGGCAGGATGCAGATGGATATCTGGCAGACTTTAGCCAGCCAGTGATGCAGAACCTTGCATATTATGCATATTAAAGAGGAGGTAACGGATATGGAAGCAATGTCATTGTGTGAAGAGGAAGTATATGTGGAACTTTGCCGGATGGAGGAACCACCGGCACTGGAAGAAATGCGTGCTGCTGTGAATATGCGGGGGAATGGAAGCCGCAGACGGTTTCCACATTTTAATAAGGCTGGTAAAAAAGGGATATGTCAGCACTTATCGGAAGGGAAGATATTTTTATTATGTTCCGGTAGTACCACTGGAAGAATATCAGAAGAGAGAGTGTAAAAGATGCTGCAAAGACTCTTTCTGGGGATTGCAGTAAAATGCGCAGCTGCCTGGCACAGGTAGAGCGGGAAGCGTTAAAAGTGTAGAGGATCATATAAAACTATAGAAAAACGAATCGTGTAGTGTATACTAATATGGTAGAAATAAAGGTATACTTCTTTAAAAGTAAAATGCAATTAAAGGGCTGGTTCACAAAACAAGTGTCCAAAGAATTGGACACATTATGTGAGACAATTACTTCAAAGGTATAGATACCTGCTTATAAACAGAAGGGAGAATACAAGAATGGATCCAAGTAAAATGAGCCATGAGGAACTGATGGAAGCGTTCATGGACAAAATCGCATATGTAGATGAGGGCGATATTGTAGACGATGACGACTATGAAACGCAGGTTGAGTTCAGCGATGAAGAGATGCGGGCTTTCTGAAGGAAAGCTGTAAATTAGCCGTAAATCAAAAAAAGAGAATATTGAAGGAGCTGCCGGTAATTGATATAATACAGGCGGTGCTACCAGAAACGGTAGGCGGTTAGCCCTCAACAGAGGGACTGAACCCTCTGATTACATAGAAACCTGCAAGGGAATCTTTTGAAAAGGAGGGGATGCGAATGATAAATCTGGAAGAACTGATCCAGTTCACAGAATTATTGATAAGCGTTGCCACCTTGTTTTATGTCTTAGGCAGAAACAATGGCAAAAAAAAATAACCGCCCCAGCCTCGCAAACTGAACGGTTATTTTTAATAAATTAAGTATGTAGGCTAACCGTCTATCGGTAGCACTTCTATGATTATATTATCATTTCCGGACAGATCCGTCAACATTTCCGAATTGTATTTTAAAATGTGAGGAGAAAAGAGTATGAAGAGAAAGATGGTTTTAGTATTTTAATAATTGCAGCACTTGGTGTGTCTGCATGTGGCACGGCAGCTCCGGAGGTGGAAGCAACAGAGGCTGTTGTGGAGACAGAAGCCACGGAAGAGACAGAAGTTGTGGAGGAAACGGAAGCAACGGAGGTCGTAGAGGAGACGGAAGCTGTAGAAGAGACAGAAGCCACGGAAGAGACGGAAGTCGTAGAACAGACAAAGAAAACGGAAAAGGTAAGCCAGGACACGAAGAAGCAGAAGAATGGTACGTCTGGGAAAACGAATACAACCACAAAAAGCGGATCAGATACGACTGCCACCAGTGCAGCTGCTACAGGAAGCAGTGCTTCTGGAAACAGTAACAGTGGAAATAGTAACAGTGGGACATCTGGAAGCAGTAATTCTGGGAACAGTAACAGCGGAACATCTGGAAGCAGCAATTCCGGAAATAGCAACAGTGGAACATCTGGAAGCAGCAATTCCGGAAATAGCAACAGTGGAACATCTGGAAGCAGCAATTCCGGAAATAGCAACAGTGGAACGTCTGGAAGTACCAACAGCGGAAGCAATAATGGCGGAAGTAGCGAGAGTGGAAGTACAACACCAAGTGGTGACAGTGGAAACGGTGGAAGCGGAGATAATGGAAGTTCTGCGCCGAGTGCAGACACCGGAAGCAATAGCGGAACGTCTGGAAACGGTGACTATACAATGTCAGAGCCAGATGATGTTATTGAGGGAGATCCGTCACTTGGAGACAACACACAGGAACAGGAGGAAATGGTGGAGTAAATTCAACTGATACACCGGATTCTACTTTCTGATAGGCTTATGAAAGGAGAAAAGTATGTGTGAAGAGCGAAAGCTCAAAAGAATATTATTTAGTGTACTTATAGCAGTTTCGTGGATCGTAATTGCGATACATGCAGATAAGGTTATGGCGGCAACATCAGCAGGAGATGTGACAATACAGAAAAATGTATCTGAACGCTTGCCAACGGGTCAGAATGGAGAAAATACTACAGTAGGCAGATATGGTTTGAATTATACGGGTAATATCAATGTTTATTCTTCTCCATCGTCTGGAAATGATGATATATCTTATCTTAGTCAGACATTGCCGGTGTGGTCTAATAGTTCGATGGGAACGCTTTATGGGGATAATAATACGACTAAGGTGGTAAAGGCGTACCTGATCTGGGAGACGAGAAAGCGTTATAACCAGTATGATAATAATGCTAACCATGTAAGTTTTATAATGCGTGATGGCAGAACTCGCTGGAATATTTACCCGGATCGAGTGTATGTAGATGATCGCAGCTCGCGGTACGTCTCTGGTTGGGAACAGCCCCGACCGCGCTTGTACTGTAATGTGGCAGATGTTACAAACATTGTACAGACCTATGGGTATGGTGATTATTATGTCGCCAATATACCGTTGTGTCGTGCAACAGACCTTTGGGAGCAGGATACGGGAGGCGGTGGAACACCGACCGGCTGGCAGCTGATCGTTGTGGAGAAAAATGAGGACTATCCAGTACGTGCGGTTGCTTTAAAAGTAGGATCTGTATATCGGTTTGGTAATGCTGCCTGGGAGGGCGACACATACGGTTCCACGGACGCAGAGAGAGCTACAGTCACAATGGGAACGGAATTAGGCAGCGGCTTGAAAACCAAGGAATATGGTGATGTGACAGGACAGGTATTGTTCGGAAGCATCAACGCGTCAACGTCTGGAAACGGTATGGGTGTCAATCTATATACGCAGCAGCAGATAGGTGCTGCAAAAAGCCTGCGATATGCCGGAGATACGCCGCGGGAAGGTGGATTTACCGTGGATCAGACTATTTTGCACAAGGGCATGATATGTGTTCGGTGCTTTATGAGGTGTCCGGTCTGGATCAGGGTGCATCTGTGTTCGGCGTAGATATTACGCGGGTAAGCTGGAATACGCAGCTATACATTGGAGCGGCGGTTGATATCGCTTTCCCGGGTTTTGAGGCGCGGCAGACAACAAGTATATCAGATGGGAAGGTGCTGGTAAAAGGAACGATCACGAATACATCTGAACAGGAAAATACTGGAATTTACGGCGGTGAACTGACAGTGATATTAGATCCGAATCTGACGCCGGATTTGACGAATTACAGTATTGCGGTAAATGGCAATATTGCGTCCGGTGCTGCTGTGCGGCAGGGTACGGTGACGGATGCAGACGGGACAGTACATAATACGGTTATCTTTCCGGAGGTGGCGTATCAAGCTGGTTCAAGGGAGATAAGATTGAGTATACGATCTACTGCAGGATCAGTGGATCTGGTATGACTCGGTTTGATAACAGAGATCAGTTTAGCGGGTATTTAAAGTCTGGTGGAGTGGATACGGGACACTGGATCGATAAGGCATGTACTGCAGCCAGCGGATGTGATGCGCTGTTCCGGGTGGATCTGACTGCAGGAACCGGTATCCAGAGTGTTAGTGGTGCTGGTAATTATACAGCAGGAGCGGCGGTGACGGTCAATGCGGTGGTAAAAAATGGCTATCATTGGACAGGCTGGAGTGGATCATATCAGACGAATACAAAGCAGTATCATTTTACTATGCCTGCACAAAATGTGAGCATGACGGCAACAGCACAGATTAACCGGTCAACGTTGAAGGTTGATCCGAATGGTGGTACATGGAGTGGAAGTACCGGAGTACAGAGCTTTAGTGAGAATTATGGAACTGCTAAATCCATTCCGGATCCGGTAAGAACCGGGTATACCTTTCCGGCTGGGTAAAGTCGGAGCCGTTTTACGGAAGTCTTAATAATGCGGTCTATACGTTTGGTGCTGGAAACGGCGTGACGGATGTTCTGACGGCATCCTGGACAGCAAACAGCTATACGCTACATTTTGATCCGAACGATGGCAAGGAAGCGACGCCGATCGATGATATGACGATCACTTACGATCAGGATGTGACACTGCCGGATGCTACGTGGGCTTTACATCCGCTATACATTGGATGGAGAGGATATCACACAGCAGGTGTTAGACGGTACGATCGTATTGATGATACCGGCGCAGTGGTTATGATGATGGATGCCGATACGGGGCTGATGATGACACCGACCGGGGGCATAGTAAATGAGGATGGAAGCATCACGAACCCGGACGGAACTATCATAATGTCAGATGGAAGCGTAGCAGATCCGGAAGTGATAGAACCGGAAGCTTCCGGTAAGGCGGTGGAAGAACCGAAGCGAGAAGCAACAGAACCGGAAGCTTCCAGTAAGGCGGTGGAAGAAGCGAAGGAAGAGACAACAGAACCGGAAGCTTCCGGTGCAGAAGAAGATATAGATGCACAGGTGGCAGAAGCGGAAGAATCGGAGACTCCGGAAGAACCGGAAGATCCAACGGCTGATCCGGCGCCGGATAAAAAGGCATATGCATCTGTTTTTATGGGATGGGCGTTTGAGGATGGGCGTGAAAGCTTTATCCCGCAATGGACAGCGGGGACATCGATAGCTGTGGCAGACTTAACCAATGCTGCCGGTGTGACGGATCAGAGCGGTGCGACTATAACGCTTTATGCGGTGTGGGATGACTGTCCGTGGATTGTTGCAGAAAATCTGTATTATACACTGACGCAGGCGCAGAGCGGATATATCACAGACAGTGAGATCCTAAGCCATGCAACGGCATACGACCGGGAGGACGGCAGTCCGATTGAACCGGGATTCCACGAAAATGGAACATCTTTTTCGATTCCGGACTATCAGGCATCGGATTTTACGCAGTTTCGACGCGAAGGCAGCTGTACGGAAAACCTGACGGTGGTGGACAGCACAGGAAGTACCTATTATAAACAGATCACAGTCTATGTGGTAGATACTACTGCAGTTGCGGTGAAGCCTGAGGGAACAACCCGGTTCATCAACGAGTATTATTATAACCAGCCGGAGACAAACGGTGGTCTGGCAGCAGATTCCATCTGGTTGACAGATCCGGAATATGCAGCGGCGTTGCAGACGGCTTTTGCAAACCCCGCAACGGGTCAGCGGAGGAGGTCTATGAATTTAGTCATGAGGACATTCTGGCGATGAAGCAGTTCATCGATGACAATGGCTTTGGTAATACAAGAAGCGATGATGCGCTGACACGATTTTATAATCAGTTTATGGCACCAAATAAAGTGGAATAGAGAATAAAAGGAACTTTGGGGAATACTTGAAAATGCTGCCTGCATATGCTATAATGCCGGTAAGCAGGAAATGAGATTGTATCCAAGTGGAAGTAAAAGCCCCAGAGCGTCACCTCTGGGGCTTTCTTTAGGCTAGTTGTCACTGTCGTTTCCATCTAATCATTCGCAGATATAGTAGCTAACTATACCAGCCATAACGGAAACCAAAAGGATAAAGCAATTTCCACGAGCACACCCTCTTCTGTTGCCAGAATGGGAGCGACAACAGTAATATTATATTATAAAACAGGGAAATGATATGGAATATGAGCAGATTATAAAACATTGGAAAGATAAGAAGATAGCTACAGTGGTGGATCTGAGAGAAAGCCTTTCAAGCTACAGCATAATTTTCGCGTATAATTCCGGCGCCATTGAAAATCCGGAGATTACTTACCATAATACCAGAGAGGTATTTGAAAATGGGAAAGTGGTGAATTTTACCGGAAATTTGAGAACTGTTTATGAGATTGCAAATCAGAAGGCTTGCTTTGGCGCCATGCTGCAGCATATTGTAGACAGAGATCCGGTGACGTCAGAACTGATATGTGAAATACATAAATATCTGACGCAGGGAACCTATGATGAGAGACGCTGGAGAGAGGCGAAAGACCGGGGACATTTAAGATCCATGATGACTGTGTGGCAGATGGGCAGGGGCACCACCGGAGGATGTTCCGATGGAAATACAGGAGCTGTGCGAAGAGATGGAGGACGTCCCGGATCGTGGCGAGAATATATGGAAAGCTGCAGCATATCTGCATTGCAAATTTGAGAATATACATGCATTTGCGGATGGAAATGGTCGCGTGGGACGCACGTTGATGAATTATTTTCTGATGATCCATAATTATCCGCCGTTGGTGGTATATAATGAAACCAAGCAGAAATATTATAATGCACTTGCACATTATGATAAAACGGGAGAGGTAGACCCCTTTGTAGCATATATGAAAGAGTGTATGGAGCAGACTTGGATGTAAAGCCGGTACCGGAAAGAAAGCTAGGATATGCTTGATTTGTCGGGTGAACAGACATTAGAATAAAAGAGAAAAGCATCTGCTAAGAGATTGGAGCCTCGATCAGATGCTTTTCAAACCAAAACATGGCTGTAGTTGCGCCTATGTTTCCAGATGATGATAGCATTTTGAAACAGATGTGTCAACCAGCCATACGAACTATTTTGAATTTTGAAAATTCAAGAAGCATACAAGGATAGAACAAAAGAATGCTGGTGAGAGTATGGTGGAAAAGAAAAGAAAGTATTAGGCACGGAATATCATGTTACGGTTCAGTATGGTCAGGAGCGCCTGGAGAAATGTGTGGAAAACATGCTGCGGGACAAAGAAAAAAATCCGGATGACGGATTGCAATTATAGTAAGCGTTCGATATGATAAGCAGGGGGATATGCTATTATGGGTAAGAGAGAACAAAAGTACAGAACGGCGATCTACTGCAGATTATCGGATGAAGACTATGAAAAGAAAAGGGAAGTGTCTGAAAGTATTGAGAACCAGATGTTTATTTGCCGGAAATACATAGAGGAACGACCGGAACTGGAAGAAGCAGAGGTTTATGTCGATGATGGACACACTGGGCTTGATTATGATCGAGCCGGTTATATCCGGATGATGGAGGACGTGGATGCTGGAAAAATCGATTGTATCATTACAAAGAGCCTGGCAAGACTTGGAAGGGAGCACGCAGAGACAATCCGTCTTTTTAAGGTCACGTTTGTGATAAAGCGTATCCGTTATATTGCGGTGGTAGATAATATTGATTTTAACGGTCGCATCACTTCTATTGATATTCCGATTAAAGTGGTTATGAATGACAATTATTCAATGGAGACCTCAAATAATGTGAGAGCTGCATTACGGGCAAAAGCACAGCGGGGAGAGTTTATAGGATCGTTTGCCACATATGGTTATGTGAAAGATCCAAAGGATAAGAATCATCTGATCGTAGATCCGGTAGCAGCGGAAGTTGTCCGGAGAATTTATGCAGAATTTATTGACGGTAAGGATATCATAATGATTGCGCATGGGTTAAATGATGACAAGATTCCCTGTCCGTCAGAATACAAACGGCAGAATGGCTGTAATTATTCAAATAACAGGCGTCTGAAAACCTATTACTGGACCTATAGCACAGTAAAAAAGATCCTGTTAAATGAAAATGAGAATTACATCGGAAATATGGTGCAGCACCGGATTGAGAAAATGGCGTATAACATAAAGAAATTTTCACAGGTGGAAAAGTCGGAGTGGATACGGCATGAGGCAAACGCATGAGCCGATTATAGAGCAGAGAGATTATGATATGGTGCACAAGATGATTCAACACAGATGGAAGCAGATGGACTGCAGAAGAACATCAATTTATTTTGCAGGACTGTTGTTTTGTGGTGATTGTGGAAGAGCGATGACAAAATCGAAGCGTAAGGATGGCAGATATTGTTGTACGACGTAAATCGCAGTATTGTTGAGCATTTGATCTACCAGGAATTAGAGGAACTGGTTGGTTCTGCAGGCGAATGTGAATGAGGCAATTCAGAGTATGGATTTAGAGAAATCCGGCAGAAGCAGCTGGACAGAATCATGAATCAGATGAGAGAAGCAGCTGAACTGCAGCTGGAGCAACTAATTATGGATGGAAGAACTCGATTGAATTTTTAAACGAACCCTAGAAATTATAGAAAAAAGAAAGAAAGGTGGTAAGCAGAGCAAAAGCGGGTAAGATATATATGGACGAGTACCAGAGATGGGAGACGTTTTGCAGCACAGAGAGATCAAAGAATTGCGGGAGGTACTGGTCAATCTTTTACGGAGAATAAGAATAACGTTTCGATTATCACGTTTCGATTCAAAAAACCACATCAGATATAAGTCTTGATAAAGTTCAGATTCTATCACATTCAACCATTACCCTACGAGAACGGGAATACAGAGCCGATTCTCGATGCATTAAAAAGCACCAGGCGCCTGCCACTTTCTGTGGTGGGACATTTTCTGGAGAGCGCGCCGGAGATTGCCAAGCGGATGGTGGCGGAGGGACATACGGTGGGGAACCATACCTATCATCATCCCGATATGTCGTCGATCGCGGATCTTACCGCGTTCCAGAAAGAGATGGACGACAACGCCGCGCTTTTTCCGAGGTGACTGGCAGAAGATGGCGAACTATTACAGACCGCCGCAGGGAAAATACAGCACGAAGAATCTCGAGATGGCAAAACAGCTCGGCTATCACACTTTTTTCTGGAGTCTTGCCTATGTGGACTGGAATGTCGATGCACAGCCGACGAAGGAGGAGGCGTTTGAAAAGCTGCTGGGAAGAATTCATCCGGGGCGATTGTGCTGCTGCACAGCACCTCGAAGACGAACGGGAGATTCTGGATGAACTGCTGACCAAATGGGAGGAAATGGGATACACGTTTCATCCCCTGTCGGAGCTTTGCGAAAAATAAAAGCGAAAAGAATTGTTTTGTTGGAAAAACAACAGAAAAATCTCCGGAGATTTCATACAATGCGTAGGTAATCAATCAGGAAATCAAAGGAGAGATCAATATGGAACATAAAATGTTTTGTTTTCAGTGTGAGCAGACAGCGGGATGCAGCGGCTGCACCGGGAATGCAGGCGTCTGTGGAAAAAGCAGTGCGACGGCAGCGCTGCAGGATGAACTGACCGGCGCGTTGATCGGGCTTGCAAAGGCGTGCGACAACAATCCACGCACCGAGGACACCACACATATTTTAATAGAAGGATTATTCACAACGATCACGAATGTCAACTTTAATGATGAGACACTGCGTGAGATGATCGCAAAGGTTCATGCGGAGAAGGAACGCGTGGTTCCGAACTGTGCCACCTGCGCATCGCCGTGCGGCAATACCTCGGATTACGACATGAAGGAGATCTGGGAGGCGGATGAGGATATCCGTTCCCTGAAGTCTTTGATTTTATTTGGCATCCGGGGCATGGCTGCCTACGCTTATCATGCGGCGGTGCTCGGCTATGAGGATGAGACGGTCAATGCATTTTTCTATAAGGCGCTTTCGTTCCTGGGCTTTGATCTGGAGATGGGAGACCTGCTTCCGGTGGTTCTGGAAGTCGGCGAGGTGAATTTAAAGTGTATGGAGCTTTTGGACCGCGCCAACACAGAGACATTCGGCAATCCGAAGCCGACAAAGGTGCCGCTTACCGTGGAGAAGGGACCGTTTATCATCATCACCGGTCACGATCTCTACGGATTTAAAACTGCTTTTGGAGCAGACGAAGGATAAGGGAATCAATGTCTATACGCACGGTGAGATGCTTCCGGCACATGCGTATCCGCTGTTAAAGCAGTATCCGCATTTAAAGGGAAACTTTGGAACGGCATGGCAGAATCAGCAGAAGGAGTTCGACGGGTTCCGGCGCCGATTCTGTATACAACGAACTGCCTGATGCCGGTGAAGGAGAGCTACCGCGACCGTGTATTCACAACAGAGGTGGTTTCATCCGCAGATGGTGCATATCGGTGCGGACAAGGACTTTACGCCGGTGATCGAGAAAGCGTTAGAGCTCGGCGGTTACAAGGAAGATACGGAGTTCACCGGCATCAACGGCGGCAAAGAGGTGATGACCGGATTTGCACACGGCACGGTGCTCTCCGTTGCGGATCAGGTGATCGAGGCGGTAAAGAGCGGCGCTATCCGGCACTTTTTCCTAATCGGCGGCTGTGACGGTGCCAGACCGGGACGCAATTACTATACGGAATTTGTAAAGCAGACCCCGAAGGACAGCGTGATCTTAACGCTTGCATGCGGAAAATACCGTTTTAACGATCTGATCTCGGGAGATCGGCGGTCTGCCGCGCCTGATGGATATGGGACAGTGCAACGATGCGTACAGCGCGATCAAGGTTGCGGTGGCGCTTTGCCGAGGCATTCGGCTGCTCGGTCAATGAACTGCCGTTATCCATGGTATTGTCCTGGTATGAGCAGAAGGCAGTGTGCATCCTGTGACGCTGCTGCATCTGGGCATCCAGAACATCGCTGGGACCGACACTTCCGGCGTTTATCTCCCCGAATGTGTTAGCATATCTGGTGGAGCATTACCATATTGCAACCGATCACGACACCAGAGGCAGACTTAAAGGAGATTCTCGGAGCGTAAGGTAACGGGAAAATTTCATTCTAATCGAAGAAGGCAGGTACAAAAGCAGTTTGTACTTTGTCTTTGTTACGGTATCTAAAAACACGGACGGGCGCTAGACGCCTAGCACCCGCATGGTATTTTCCTTGATCTTTCCGTCACTTTCGCATAGCAGATGAGCTCTTCCTCGCTCAATCCGGCGCCGCATCAAAATCGTTTTGTGCGGTGGCGAGCTCTGGGAGGAGCGCGGTCGCTGCCGGAAGCAGATCCACGTGCAGGTATTTTCTGGTACTGCTGACGCGGGATATAATCTTTGGCGGAAAGCTTTTGCAAGGTGCGCGAGAGCGAGCTTTTGGATAATCCGGCAAAATCGGCAAGTTCCGTGCGGCTGCAAATGTATGCATCTGGCTTAAGGACAGCAGGAGGGACAGCTCGCCAAGCGTCAGATCATTGCGCAGGGCGATCGTCTCCAGACAGCGGTCCAAAAGCTTGCGGCTCCGGTAGAACTCCGATAGGATACCCTCTCCGGAGATCGCGGAAGGACAGACCGGGATGCGCTCTGTGCCGAGCTTTTTTGCACCCGGCAGAAGCGTCGGCGGCACAGTGCCGTCACTGGCGGCATCCAGGAAAAAGCGGTAGACGGACAGCCGCTTTTTTTCGTATGCTTTTTCGTCGTAGACATTCTTATAAAATTCATTGTAATATTCAAAGACCATGAATTTCATCTTGACGGTCTTTGTGATGCTTAATCCCTGACTTGCAAGGGAACCTTTGTCTTGACATAATAGTAGACCGGCCCTGCAGGGCGTAGAAGACGTTGGCATGTAAAATATATTCCAGATTAAACAAAAGTCCTCACACCAGTTCACCGAGACATCCATGCGCAGATGATATTTTTCCACAATATCACGCCGGTACAGCTTGTTCCAGAGAACGCCATAATAAAAATCAGCGGGATTCTCCATCATATGCGCAGCAAACTCTTCGCGTGTGAGGACACCGTCATCCTCAATATCGCCCTTGTGCGAGACGCGCTCTCCGACGACGCGGTAGAAATCGGCGATCACCAGATCGCAGTCATGCTCTGTGGCGGCGCGCACGAACAGCTTTGTCGCATCAGGTGTGATCCAGTCATCGCTGTCGAGAAACCAGGTAAGTGCCGCAAGCCTGGCTGATGGCGAGATTACGGCTGTCCGATACGCCGGTATTTTCTTTGTGGATGACTGTAATGCGGGCATCTGCGGCGGCGTAAGCATCGCAGATGTCACCGGAGCCGTCTGTGCTTCCGTCGTCGACTAAGAACAGTTCGTAGTCGGTATATTCCTGATGCAGAATGCTGTCAATGCAGCGCTGCAGATAATTTTTTGCATTGTAGACAGGTACGATAATGCTTACTGTAGGGTTCATGAAAGGAGACCTCCCGAAAAGATACTCCTTTTATCTTACCTTTGATTTTTAAATTTGCAATGGCAAGATGGACATATCTGACCGATATATAAAGTAAAGAGAGCAGACCTGCCGAAACGGATTTCGGCAGGTGGAAATGGCGAAAGGGGAGATTTGTATGAGTTTGATACCGGATTATGCAAATGCAGTGGGAAGTGCCATGTCCTATAACCGTAAGGCGGCAGACACAAAAGGAAAAGAAAAGACGGATGGAAACGCATCGTCAGAGAAGACCGGGAAAGCCAATAAGGCGGACAAGACAGACAGGACAGGAAAAACCGGAACGGTGACTGGAAGAACGATCGGCAATCCGAAACTCAGCGAAAAAGCGGCAAAGTATTATGAAGAACTGAAAAGAAAATATTCCAATATGGACTTTATTCTGGTCAGCGGGGATCAGAAGGAGAAGGCAAGGGCGCAGGCGGGAAGCTATGCCAATGCATCGAAGATGGTGGTTCTCATCGACGAGGACAAGATTGAGCGCATGGCGGAGGATGAAAATTACCGCAGACAGTACGAGGCGATCATTGCGAATGCGGGAAGCGGCATTGCACAGATGAAAAGTTCGCTGGAGGCTTCCGGCACAAAAGTAAAAGGCTACGGCATGCAGGTGAATGACGGCGGCACCGCCACCTATTTTGCCGTGCTGCAGAAGTCTTCCGACGCGCAGAAGGAGCGGATTGAGAAGAAGCGCGAGAAGGCGGCGGAAGAAAAGAAGGCGGAGGCGAGACGGGCGCAGAAAGACGCGCAGGAGAAGCGGATCAGGGACGGAAAAAATCAAAGAGACGAACATGCGGCAGAGCGTGTGAATAAGACAGATGAGGCGTCTGAGGCAGACTGGGAAAATACGGTGACGATCACGGCGTCAAGTATCGAGGAGCTGTTAAAAAGATCAGCGATTACCAGCAGAATGAGCGGATGAATACGGTGCAGACGAAAGAGGAACGCTTGGTCGGTGGACACATCGATTATAAAGGCTGACCGGATGCCGGGAGAATGAAAACAAAGAGAAAGAGATACGACAATGAAAGACGGACAGAAGCAATATCGGATTCTTAGGATTGACGAGCCGGATTTGGCTGTGAAGGACGTGATGACGGGGAAGCGGCGTATGATGAGATCACGCTGGTAAACGAACAGGGAGAAACCTGCCTGGTGCGCATGGAGGAGCAGCAGGTGTGGAGCATGAGGACTGGATGAGGGAATGCTTGCCTGGGTCGGAAAAGACGGACAGATCCGGGGACGCTGTAAGAGGATGGACATCAGCCGCCGGTCGGAAAAATATCAGGTGCGCGCACTGACAGAGCAGGATGTGGGAGCCATTTATGAACTCTCCGGAAGAACAATCTGTATTATGAATATTGTCCCCCGTATGTGACAAGAGACAGCATCCTGTCAGATCTTGTGGCGCTTCCGCCCGGAAAACTCCCGATGATAAGTATTACGTGGGATTTTTCCGGGGAGAGACACTGCTTGCACAGATGGATCTCATTGCCGATTACCCGGAGCGGGCGATGGCGTATATCGGACTTTTATGATGGAGGCTTCTGTTCAGCAGGCGGGGATCGGCACCAGAATTGTGGAGGATCTGTGTCGTCATCTGGCAGAGGAAGGAATCCGCACCGTGCGGCTCTGCTGGGTGAAGGGCAACCCGCAGGCAGAGCATTTCTGGAGAAAAAATCAGTTTGTGCCGATCAGAGAAATACAGAGCATGTCGGGACAAACGGTGGTTCTGGCAGAACGGAGGTTGAAATAAACGTCTTTTTGTGATAAAATGTAGTTGCGTAACCGGTTGCGCAACTACATTTTGCGGAGAAGAAGAGATGAAAACGTGTGGGAACAGGAATTACAGAAAATGGCTGGCACTTATGGTCAGCGGCGGTCTGCCGTAACGGCGCTTGCAGGATGCGGCGGGAGCGATGGAGGAACAGAGCAGAGCGCGCAGACAGAGGTCTCGGAGGGGATTAAGACGGCGGCAGAAGATAATAAGGTGACGACGTTTGCACTGCCGGATGGACCGGAGGAGTCGGAGATCTATGTGGAGCCGATCGCCGATCTGCCGGATGATTTTATCCGGGGAATGGATGCGTCCGCGGTACTTTCACTGGAGAACAGCGGCGTGACGTATTACAATTATGAAGGAAAAGAGCAGGATGTCTTTGAGACGCTGGCACAGTCCGGCGTAAATTATATCCGCCTCCGCGTGTGGAATGATCCGTATGACGCGGATGGAAACGGGTACGGCGGCGGCAACAATGACGTTGCGACGGCGGTCGCCCTTGGAAAACGGGCGACGGCGTACGGCATGAAAGGTGTGCGTGGATTTCCATTACTCGGATTTCTGGGCTGACCCTAAGAGACAGCATGCACCGAAAGCCTGGGAGGGCATGAGTGCGTCGGAAAAGAGCGAGGCACTCTATGATTTTACGAAGGAAAGCCTTGCCGAGCTTTTAGACGCGGGTGTCGACGTCGGAATGGTGCAGGTCGGCAACGAGATCAACAACGGCATGGCAGGCGAGGAGGATGTCGATACGGTCATGGATCTGATTGCATCGGGAAGCCGTGCGGTGCGTGAGATTGCAAAGGATTACGGAAAAGACATCAAGGTTGCCGTTCATTATACCAATATTGAGGATTACGAGGAAGTGGATACCATGGCTGCCAATCTGCAGAATGCCGGCGTGGATTACGATCTGTTCGGTCTGTCCTATTATCCTTACTGGGATGGAACGATGGAAAATATGCAGGCAGTTGCGGAAAATATTGAGAACACCTACGGAAAAGATGTCTATATCGCAGAAACATCCTACTGCTATACGACAGAGGACGGCGACGGCTTTGCAAACAGTTTTGCCGGCACGGAGGATCTGGTGGACGGATATGCGGCGACGGTGCAGAGCCAGGCGACGATGATCCGCGACATCTGTGCAGCGGCGGACGAGGCGGGAGCGATCGGTGTCTTTACTGGGAAGGCACCTGGATTCCGGTCGGAGATGCCGATGCGGATAACACGGCCCTCTGGAAAAAATACGGAAGCGGCTGGGCGAGCAGCTATTCGGCGGACTATGATCCGGAGGATGCCGGACTGTATTACGGAGGCTGTTCCTGGGACAATCAGGCGATGTTTGATTTTACGGGACATCCGCTTGCCTCATTAAATGTATTCAATATTTGAAATATGGTGCGACGGCGCCGCTTGCCGTCGATTTTATTCCGGAGGTTGCGGTAACCTGCGATGTGGGCGGTGAGGTGACGCTGCCGGATGCGGTTGAGGTGGTATATAATGACCGCGCGGCAAACACAGGAGAACGTGACCTGGGATGCAGAGCAGCTTGCTGCGATCGATACGAGCAAAGCGGGAAGCTATGAGGTGGCGGGAACGCTTGCGGACGGTACGGCAGTGACGGCACAGGTTGAAGTGGAGATGGTGAATTACGTCTTAAATCCGAGCTTTGAGGATGAGGACACTTCGATGTGGAAGGTTTCCTACGAGGAGAGAATAATCCGACCGATTTCCAGAACAAGGCGGATGATGCCTACACCGGAGATATCGCGTTCCATTTCTGGTCGGGAGATTCCGATATGAACTTTTCCATCGAGCAGGAATTTACGGATCTTGCGCCTGGAACCTATCAGCTTTCGACTGTTGTTTCAGTTTCCAAGGGAAGTTCTTTCACTTCCTCGCCGTCAATAGGCACAGGAAATTGAATACAATCTTCTTTATCCAGCTTCCGTCTTTCTTTTCCGGGAACATCTCAATTCGCTCGATAAAGGCTTTCATAAACTCTTTCTGTTCTGCTTCCGTTGCGGAATGGTAGACTTCATCAAATGCCAGTAAGAGCCGATAAATGTTATCGCCGGAGATTTTCTCCTGCTGGATGTTGCGTATCTGACTTTGCAATTCGCCAATCTGAACTTCGATTTCCTCTATCGTATCATACTGTTCATCATATCGGCGCTGCAAATCCAAAATTTTTCTGTCATAGTGGGCATCGTTAATGTCAAGGTGTCCATCTGACGCTCCAAGCGGCTTTTCGTTCAACACCCTGCCTTAGCTGTCCTTCCAGAAAGGCGATTTGCTTTTCCATATCCTCTGTATCAACCGCCGTTCCGATTTTCGCTTGAATTGCTTCTACAAATCGGGGATTATTGACCATAGCGGAAATGATCTTTGCCACAAATTTATTGATTTCCGTCTGCTCGATATTGAGCCGGAAGCTACACTCATGCCCTGTGGTGTAACCGTATTTTGCAGTAGTAATAATACCGTGTTTTCTTGTCTTTGCTGTGCGCCTTGGCGATATTGCCGTACATACTCTTTCCGCAGCATGGGCATTTCAAGATACCGGACAGGATGTGTGCGTGGTCTGGATTGTTAACCTTTTCCCGCTTAAAAGAATTGATCTTGCGCTTTTCCTGTGCCAGATACCAATCCTCTTCGGAAATGATAGCTTCGTGTTGTCCTTCATAAACCGGGAACTCCGACTGCTCAACCACGTGCATCTCGTTTCTTGTACCCTGTTTCTTTTCAGTTCTTCGTCTGCCGTAAGCAATCTTTCCCATATAAACAGGATTGTACAATACATTTTTCACAAAATCTCTTGAAAATCCCGGAATGGTATTATTCTGTCTTAGTTTCTTAGTATAACCATTGCGGTTCAGATATTTTGCAACTCCTGCAACACCCTCGTTTGTATGAATATAACGATCATAGATTACTCGGATAACTTCTGCTTCATCTTCGGCAATGACAAGGTTTCCGTTTTCCAGTTTATATCCATAAGGTGCAAATCCGCCGTTCCATTTGCCTTCACGAGCCTTTTGTTCCCGTCCTGCCATTGTTTGTGTGCGGATATTCTCTCGCTCGATTTCTGCCACCGCAGACAGCACAGAGATCATCAGCTTTCCTGCATCCTTGGAGCTGTCAATGCCATCCTCCACGCAAATCAGGTTGACACCAAAATCCTGCATGAGCTGCAAAGAGTTCAGAACATCGGCTGCATTTCTGCCAAATCTGGAGAGCTTAAAGACAAGCACATAGGAAACGCCGTCTTTGCAGTCCTGGATGTCGTTCAGCATCCGTTGAAACTCCTGCCTCCCTTGGATGTTCTTGCCGGAAAATCCTTCGTCAGAATACTCCCCGGCAACGACCATATCCTCGTATGCCGCATACTTCCGCAACTTGTCCCGCTGGGCATCCAAGCTGTATCCGTCTACCTGCATGGAGGTGGACACTCTCGTATATAGATAACATTTAAGTTGCTTCTTTTTCAGAATCGCTACCTCCTTCGCTCATTTCTTTTACCATCAATCCCTCGTTGCGGATATAATACTCCAAAAGTCTAAGCACATAATCCGGTGCATGGCGGTTGTCCAATTCCCACTCGGTCATAGTCCGGTAAGGAATATGGACGAGCTTGCAAAAATCTTTCCGGTTCAGTCCTGTGCTTTCACGCAACTTAATAATTCTGTTTTTACAATCCATTCGTCTTTTCTCCAAAAAAGCAAAAATAACACGTTGCGTACATATTATAGCATAGCCGCAACAAGTACGCAGCGTGTAAATTGTAAATTTTTACGCAGCCTTATCCGTCAGAAGCTGCGCTTGCTTATCATCCTTGGAACACTCCACCGTTTGTGGAGTATCCTGCTCTAATTTATCCAAAACCTGATGCCCGTACTTCTGGAGCATCTGGCTCATAACATCCACACAGCGGTCAAATGCCGCATTATATTTCGCTTCCTCATAATATTTCTTCAATAGGCAATTTCTCCATCAAAGTTCCATATCCTGTCCACGCTTCTGGGCAGGGTGTTTGTGTTCCTGCGTTTCCTTTCCTCTGATGAGGATAGAATTGATAAAAGCCCGAACCCTTTCGGATGCAATTTCCAGTGCATCCAGAAAAGGCTGGGCTTTCTGTTTCAGTTCCATATATTTTTCGCTTACTGCTTCATACCGCTGTTTCCAGATGGAAACCGTCTTTTCAGCGGAAGCCAGTTTCTCCTTCAAGCGCTTGTTGTCAGCATTGGCGATAATGCCGTTAACCGCATAGCGTTTGAGCGTGTCGCATTCATCCGGTGTCAGCGTGATATTATTTCCGAATGTGGCTTTCTTTCCCATCGTTTCAATCTCCTGCACCGTCAGAGCAACGGTCTTTGCTGTTTTGGTTTCCTTTTGCAGAGCTTCCAGTTTCTTTTTCTGTTTCTCCGTGGCAGCTTTGGCATTCTCCAACCCCCGCTTCGCCTGTGCCACCTGCCCGGTCACAGCTTCCAAGCGCTGCTGTTCTGCCTGCACCTTGAACTGGGTCACAGTCAGATGTTCCTCTGTACTGCCACGCTCTCCACGCTCCACATCGGTATATCCGGCATTTCGCATGAAATGAAAAAAGTCATCCTGCAACACACTGTAGGACGACTTCAAAATCTTTTTTCCTTTTGCGTTCAACATTGGATTACCATCCTTGTCAAGCACCGGCTTGGACTCCCATTTTTTACTGCGGCTGACCTTAAGTGCGGATCGTTTCTTTACCGTTCTCGAGGGGATTCATCCTTACATCGCTTCGACCACAGAATTTGCTTCTCTACCACCGGGATATAAACCACATGAAGGTGGTAGTGGTACACATCTTCGCCCAGAGCTTCGGACATTGCCCGGTTGCGCTCGTCGGCGTGCATCACAGCGGATAGGATATACTGCTCACCGCCTACGATCTCCACGGCGGCTTTATAGGCATCAGTACAAAACTTGTAAATTCATAGCCGCTGATTGTAGAAGTAAGCAGAGTTCACATCAAAGATCAACTCACCGTATTTGACGGCATCCGGTTTCAGACCTCTGGTGGAGATCACGCCATCCTGTTCCA
>SCPN01000499.1_pt1:145000-173135 | contig 173135 bp, 172 predicted proteins | sample 6106831 | NCBI WGS metagenome assembly SCPN01 (sample SAMN10720447, study PRJNA508395) | human gut metagenome | isolation source: Participant 1, 0 month | reverse complement strand
TACGAAGAAAAAGGATGCATTAACCGACCAGCAGGTTGAGGTGCTGTTGGATACAGTGAAGGGGCTGCCGCCTTATCTGTTCATTATGACGGTTTAGGTCCGGCTTCGCTGGGAGGAGTAAAATCTTGACCGCAATGGGACTGTAGACTCTGGACGCACCTACTCCGTATATATCGGTGCGGAGAGCATGGAGATCAGAGCATACCAGTACCCGTGGTTTCATGGCAAGCAAAGACCTGGCAGCAAAAAGGGATATTCCAATACCGAAGTGTTTGGTAGATTGTCTGAGAGAAGCGAAAGAAAATTCCATATCAGATTATGTGATTGCTGACAGCAAAGGAGAGCCGCTTGCATATTCACAGTTTCAGAGGGTATGGCAGTATGTAGTTGTCCGGTCCACTAAGCCCCGGAACTACTATAAGTATGTAAATGGGGAGAGTATCAAATATACGGTTACTCCAACGCTGGGCATGACACAGAAGAATCAACCCAAAATCAGATATACGATAGATTTTGATGTGACACCACATCAGCTGCGGCACACTTACATTACCAATCTTCTCTATGCAGGGGTGGACCCTAAGATTTGCCCTAGCAATTCCTGCCGGACATGAAAATAGCAAAACAACTATGGACATCTATGCAAGGGTAAAGTACAATAAACCTGAAGAGTTATTTGATGTGGTAAATCGAGCATTGGCAAAGGATAGATAATAAATTACCAAACTTGAAATGCCAGTTTGGCATCTCAAGTTGTTATAGGGAGAATTTATGGCAGAAATTACACCAGAAGCAAAAAAGACGGATGATATTACAAATGATTTAGTTGAAATCGTTCAACCGTCGATTGAGAAAATGATTTGCTATTAGAGACGCAGGTCAGCGTTGGATAAAGGATCTTGCTGTCTCCTTTATCAGGTTGAGACAGGGGCACTGAATAGAGCGGTAAAAAGAAATATTAGTAGATTTCCAGAAGATTTCTTTGCCTTTCAGCTCAATGAAAGAGGAATATCAAAACTCTGAGATGCCAACTGGCATTTCAAGTTTTGCGCAGGACGAAAATACCATGGTGTATTGCAGGGACACTTCCCCAGCGTATTTACAGAGCAGGGAATCTCTATGTTGGCGAGTGTGCTACATAGCGAAGTAGCGATTAAGGTAAGCATTGGTATTATGCGCGCATTTGTGGAAATGAGGAGATTTATTGCAAATAATGCCCTGCTTTTTGAACGCATCAGTAATGTTGAATTAAAACAACTGGAATATCAAAAGCAAACGGATGAAAAATTAGATCAGATATTTGAATATATATCTGACCATGAGGAATCAAAGCAGAAAGTGTTTTTTGACGGCCAGATATATGATGCCTTTAGCCTGATTGTTAATCTGATTCAAAAAGCTGAAAAGGAAATCGTTTTAATTGATGGCTATGTGGATGTAGGAACGCTGAATCTTCTCGCAAAAAAGAATGAGAATGTATCTGTTGTAATGTACACATTGAAAAGAACCAAATTATCGCAAGGAGATGTTGATAATTTCAATAGCCAGTATCCTTCGCTGGAAGTGCGGTACACGAAAGTGTTTCATGATCGCTTTTTAATCCTGGATAAGAAAAATGCCTACCATATAGGAGCTTCCTTAAAAGATGCTGGGAAAAAGTGTTTTGGAATTACTCTGCTTGAGGATGATGGTATTGTGAGAGACATTCTTCAGAGACTGGAGCTTGAAACGGAGGAGTAAAAAGCACCTATTTTTGTGGTTAAGGAATAGGACAACCGAGAACCGAAAGGGCAAAAAAGCCCAGAATATCAAGGGAAAATGGCAATCAAAGAATTTCAGTACGGTCTGAAGGCTGCACGTCGCGCACCGCAGTTCTCCAAGCGCTAATCATATATTCAGAAGCAAAGTGCAGAAAACGCAAGTTTTCTGCACTTTTTCTTTATTTTCGGACAAAACAATATATATGCAGAATTGTAATGCAAAACATGAGAAACATGTGCTTTTCTCATCAATAAAACCGTGCTGCAATAGAAGCAGATAAAAAAACGAAACGGAGAATGCACATGGCAAAAACAGAACGCTCATTCGATATGCTGCACGGAGCGCTGAACGGCAAACTCCCGGCGAGATTGTCGGCCGGCTGATCAGCCTGTCGCTTGGTTTGTTCATGGTGCTCGGTACCTGCACGCTGCTGTAACCGATCAAAATCTGTATCTCGTCAAAAACCGGCTGTTTCACAGGTCGTTTTTTGTACGCCGCGACTAACCCTCCCACTGGACGAATGCACAAAAATATGCTACAATTCAATATAGATATTTATACGGAGGTGTCGTGCGATGCACAGTACCAGAAAGGTCAAGGATGATCTCATTTATGTTGGCGGCAGCGACCGCCGCCTGAGCCGCTTTGAAAATTTGTTCCCGATCCCCAAGGGGGTATCCTATAACAGCTATGTGCTGCTGGATGAGAAAACCGTGCTGTTTGACACGGCGGACGAGTCCATCAGCCGTCAGTATATCGAAAACGTCGTTCACGCGCTGAACGGCCGTCCGTTGGACTACATGGTTGTTCAGCATATGGAGCCGGATCACTGTGCGATGATTGACGACATGCTGCGCCGCTATCCGGAGGCGAAGATGGTATGCAGTGCCAAGGCGGTCGGTATGTTTGCCCAGTTCTACGGAACGGACGTTGCCGCGCGTGCGCTGGTCGTCAAGGAAGGCGACAAGCTGTCCACGGGCGAGCATACCCTGCATTTTGTCATGGCGCCGATGGTGCACTGGCCGGAGGTCATGGTCACCTACGACGAGAAGGACAAGATCCTGTTCTCTGCTGATGCGTTCGGCACGTTCGGCGCACTGGCCGGCAACATTTTTAATGACGAGATCACGTTCGACACCACTTGGATGAACGATGCCCGCCGTTACTACACCAACATTGTCGGCAAGTACGGCGTACAGGTGCAGGCGCTGCTCAAGAAGGCGGCATCGCTCGATATTGAGATGGTCTGCCCGCTGCATGGTCCGATCTGGCGCAAGGATCTCGGTCTGCTGCTGGAGAAGTACCAGAAGTGGAGCACCTATGAGCCGGAGGACAAGACGGTCATGATTGCCTACGCGACCATGTACGGCAACACCGAGAACGCCGCAAACGTGCTCGCAGGTATGCTGGCTGACAAGGGTGTGAAGAATATCGCGATGTACGACGTGTCCGAGACCGATGTTTCCGAGCTGGTAGCCGAGAGCTTCCGCTGCAGCCATCTGGTGCTCGCTGCGCCGACCTACAACAGCCGCATTCAGCCGAAGATGGAGGCATATCTGTCCGATATCAAGGCGCTTAACCTGCAGAACCGCACGGTTGCCGTCATTGACAACGGCACCTGGGCCGCTACTGCGGGCAAGCAGATGATCGGCACGCTCGAGGGCATGAAGAACATGACCATCCTCGAGAACACGATCTCCATCAAGTCTGCACTGGCAGAGAACCAGCTCGGCGCACTCGAAGCGCTGGCTGACGAGCTGGCAAAGCAGGTAAACGGTTAAGGCAATACCGCATAATTGAACAAGAGTGATTTGCGAGTAAATTTTGCGTACTGACGAGGCACAGTTTTGCGGTAATACTCGATGTATTACCGTGAAACTGCAACAAAGTCAGGACACAAAATTTCCGCAAAGCACCGCAGCTTTAATTGTGCGGTGTTGCCTTAATAATCAAATACCGGCGGCTGTCGCAATGCGGCAGCCGTTTTGCTGTATATGCAGGGGAGAGCGGCGAGGGGAAATGCCCTCCCTTCCTTTATGAAATGTATACGAAATTGATGATGTTATAAAGAAAACCCGGCTTTGTCCAGGCAAACAGCAGGGAAAAGTGAAAGAGCATCAGCGGTGCGGAACGAATGCGTCTCCCGGTTTACTGTTTTTTACGAAAAGACAGGGCAAAGTGGCATGAAAAAAACGCATGAAAGCACAAAAATTTTGTGCGAACAGTGAAAAATTAAAAATTTTGTGAAATCCGGTTAAAAATATGTTGCATAATGCGTTAATAGTGCTATTATAGTACAAGGGTTGAAACAACCGCCACAATATCTAAAGTATAGAGAAATACATCAGGAGAAGAAACGAGGAATTTTTATGCTTCGGTTTTTGGAGAGCATGCAGTGGGTGCTGTTCATTTTCTTTACTGCGGCGTATGCGTACCAGATCTTTTACCTTCTGGTTGGCTTGTGGGGCAAGCAGCGCGGCGGCGTAGAAAATGCAGAGCTGCACCGTTACGCGGCGATCATTTCGGCACGCAATGAGTCCGCCGTTATCGGCAGACTGATCCGCACCTTGAAGGAGCAGGATTATCCGTCAGAGCTGCTTGATGTCATTGTTGTTGCAGATAACTGCACGGACAATACCGCTGAAGTAGCGCGCAGCGCCGGTGCAATCGTGTACGAGCGATTTAATAAGGTGCAGGTCGGCAAGGGCTACGCGCTGGATTATCTGTTCAAGCATATTTTTGAGGAGCAGGGTGAGGATGCGTACGATGCGTTTTTCGTATTCGATGCGGACAACATCGTAGATCCGCAGTTCGTCCGTGAGATGAACAAGATGTACGATACCGGCGAGTATTCCGCACTGACCAGCTACCGCAATTCGCAGAACTTCTGTGCGAACTGGATCTCCGCAGGCTATGCACTGTGGTTCCTGCGTGAGTCGCGCTTCCTGAACCGCCCGAGAACCCGTCTGGGCGTCAACTGTGCGGTTTCCGGCACCGGTTTTCTGATTTCGGCTGATGTGCTCCGCGAGGAAGGCGGATGGAATTATCATCTGCTGACCGAGGATATCGAGTTCTCCATCGCCAGTGCGGTCCGCGGCCGTAAGATCGGCTACTGCGGCAATGCCATCATCTACGATGAGCAGCCGGAGCATTTCCGTCAGTCGTGGGATCAGCGTCTGCGCTGGAGCAAGGGCTTCTATCAGGTGGACGCAAAGTATACCGGCGCACTGCTGCGCGGCTGTACGCGCGGCGGCAAGGCGGGCATGTCCTGCTATGATATGCTGATGACGGTTGCACCGTGCAACCTTGTTACCATCGGCTCGCTGCTGCTGGCCGTACTCCTGTGCGTGACCAGCTTCACACAGCCGGCATACATTACATACCGCGTTATGCGCATGCTCGGCCGTATTCTGATGCTGACCGTGCGCGGCATTACGTTCAGCCTGTTTGCCTTCGGCGCGGTGACGATGATCGCCGAGTGGAAGCGCATCGCAGGTCCGGCGTGGAAAAAGGTGCTGTATATCTTTACCTTCCCGTTCTTCATGCTCACCTATGTTCCGATCTCGATCGCCGCTCTGGTCGGCAAGGTCGAGTGGAAGCCGATCCAGCATGGCATCGCCAAGGTGCAGGAGGAGCGCGAGAGCGCGTAATGCCGCCCCGCGGCTGGGGCAAAGAGGGAGGGAAACCTACGGTTTCCCTTCCTCTTTGAACTCCTACCTTTCCCTTGTTAGATAGTCTGGCGCAGACCAGAGACCGGCGACCGCTTCGAAAAGGAGAACGGCAGAGGATTTTTCGTGTCGTAAGGACGAACCTGTTAGGTTCGTCCTTTTATTTTACCTTTTCGCAGTATCGGATAGTGTACTGCTACACAGGTCGGAGAGTCTGTGCAGGCGCGACATAACCGTGTCGCGCAAATCGTAAGCGTGTTATGATAGACAGCACCTGCGAGGATAAATGATATCAAACATCTAAATTCGCAGGTGCCGTCTGTAGCCACCAGACCAACGAGTTGCGTGTCACGGTCATCCCCAAGGGGACCCTCTCTTGCCCTTTGGGCAATTCACCTTGTGCCGCGCCTGCGGAGATGAAGCCGCCTGTGTAGCAGCAAGGTATCTGACATTGCGAATAGTTAGAGAACGACACGAAAGAAAAAATCCTCTGCCGTTCTCCTTTTCACAGCGGTCGTCGGTCTCTGGCTTGCACCAGATTATCTTAGGAAAGGGGAGAAAATCAGAGGGTGGAAACCATTGGTGTCTACCCTCTTGCGCCCCTGCCGGGGAGGCAGGATTCTCTCGCTTCGTAAGCGAAAACCCTAATTTCTGGAATGATAACGAAAACCCGCTCAAATGCCGCACAATCGCTCCTGCAAATTCGGCGTGTAGTTTTGAACAGACTCGCCCAAATCCTCGTACACGCGATTCTGACGCGAAATACAAAACGAAAACCGAGGACGTACCTGCCCTCGGTCTCCAAACTGTTTAAACCGGCGGAAAGAGCCGTGCTTTCGCACAGCTCCTCAAAAATTTACTTCAGCAGATATACATTTGCGTACTGCACGCCAAGCTCGTTTGCACGCTCGTGGGTGCTTACTGCAATGTCGATCTTGTTGCCCTTGATCGCTCCGCCGGTGTCCTCAGCGATGAACACGCCGTAGCCCTCGATGAATACGCGGCTGCCGAGCGGAATGACGGACGGGTCAACTGCGATCGTGCGGCCTTCGGTCAGGGTGGTGCCGGTAGCGGTCAGTGCCAGATTGTTGCCGTTGCATTCAACGCACGGATCGTAGAAGGTCAGTTTATAATTGCCAAGCGCAGTGGCATTTGCCTTGATGGCATCGCTTGCCAGATACGTTGTAGAGTAAGCTACCGGACGGGCGGTGGCTGCACTTGCGACCAGCTGGTTGTAAGCGGTCTGGGTTGCAGCGGCCTTGATCTCGGCTTCCTTCTTAGCTGCTTCTTCAGCGGCCTTTTTGGCAGCCTCAGCCTTCTTAGCAGCTTCCTCCTGCGCCTTCTTGGCAGCATCCTGCTGTGCCTTGAGTGCGGAAGCCTTTGCCTTCGCCATAGCCTGCTGTGCATTGGAGATCTCGGCAGAGGTGAGCACCGTGCCGACAGAATGGTTCAGAGTGGAAGAGAGTACCGCAGTCGGCTGATCCAGTGCAGCAGCGCCGAAGGTTGCCATCGAGCCTACCGTGAAGGTTGCCGCGAGGAACATGGCAGCATGCTTACGCAGAGAAATAGACATTTGTGTTACGCTCCTAAAAGTCAGGTGAAAACGCAGCGGGAACACTTCCCGCGCCACCGGAAAAACCGATGTTGTTTTCTGGGTTGTTACTGTTTTGTTTACGTTCTGTTTCCGAACTGTAACCAATCATACTGCATCCTCTCCAATTTGTCAAACGGTTTCATAGAATTTTGTGCACATTTCACAGAGTTTATCGCTGGATTTCGTTAATCTGTATGACATAATTGGGCGAAAATACGGTTTTTTACGGTTAGCCGTATAAAACGCACATCGGTGGCTTTGTTACAAACCGCAGGGACCGAAAGGGAAGTCTGCCCGGTTTGACCGGTCATTATGCAGGACACGCAGAATGGGTAAAACAGCTGGACACTGTGCATAAATAGTATATAGGTAGATTGGCTGTTTCGACGAAGCCGTGCAGAGCGCTTTGGTGACTGACTCTTTACAATTCTGCTGAGCTGTGGTATATTAAAAATAAGTGTTTGCAGTCCGTGTGGGAATGCGCTGTGCCATTTGCAGCGAAAACGGACCGCATCCTTCACATGTGGATAAAGACAGACGGGATCGCATGGTCTGCCTTTTCAGAAAAGCGGAAACGACATCCGCGTACATATAATAAACAACAATCAGATAAAGGAAAGTGATAATACTATTATGAAGGAAAAACTGAAGATCATACCGCTCGGCGGTCTGAACGAGATCGGTAAGAACATGACGGTGATCGAGTACGGCAATGACATCGTAGTTATCGACTGCGGCGTTGCCTTTCCGGATGACGACATGCTGGGCGTTGACCTGGTCATTCCGGATACAACGTACCTCAAGCGCAACCTGAACAAGCTGCGCGGCTATGTGATCACCCACGGACATGAGGACCATATCGGCGCTATTCCGTATGTTCTGCGCGAGTGCAACGCACCGATCTACGCGACCCGACTGACCTGCGGCATCATCGAGACCAAGCTGTCCGAGCACAAGATGCCCCAGAAGGTCAAGATGAACCGCGTGCGCGCCGGTGATACGATTAAGCTCGGCTGCTTCAAGATCGAGTTTATCCACACCAACCACTCCATTGCGGATTCGGTTGCGCTGGCGATCACCACGCCGCTGGGCACCATCCTGCACACGGGCGACTTCAAGATCGACCTGACGCCGGTTTCCGGTGAGATGATCGACCTTGTCCGCATCGGTGAGCTGGGCAAGAAGGGACTGCTTGCGCTGATGAGCGACTCGACCAACGTCGAGCGTCCGGGCTACACGCCGAGTGAGAAAATCGTCGGCAAATCGCTCGAGAAATTTATCATGGAGAGCGACCAGCGCATCATCATTGCAACGTTCGCGTCCAATGTATCGCGTCTGCAGCAGATTCTCGACATTGCCGCCAAGGCAGGACGCAAGGTAGCTGTCTGCGGCCGAAGCATGGAGAAGATCTCCAAGGTTTCGATGGAGCTGGGTTATCTGAAGGATTCCGGCAAGGTCATGATCGACATTTCCGAGATCAAGCGCTACGCGCGCAGCCAGCTGATCATCGTATCCACCGGCTCTCAGGGTGAGACCATGTCCGCGCTGTATCGTATGGCGTATGGCAGCCACAAGCAGGTGGAGGTCAATTCCGGCGACCGTATCCTGATCGCAGCGTCTGCTATCCCGGGCAACGAGAAGTCGATCAACAACATGGTCAACGAGCTGTACAAGCAGGGCGCTGAGGTCATTTACGACCGTTCGGCAGCCATCCATGTTTCCGGCCATGCCTGCCAGGAGGATCTTAAGCTGATGCTCGGTCTGTGCAAGCCGAAGTACTTCATTCCCGTACACGGTGAGTACCGCATGCTCGTGCAGCATGCCGGTCTGGCACGCGAGATGGGTGTCAACCCGAAGAACATTCTCGTCAGTGAGATCGGCCGTCCGATCGAGATCAGCGAAAATTCGGCTCGTCTGGGCAATTCCGTGCCGGCCGGCCGTCTGCTGGTAGACGGTCTGGGCATCGGTGATGTCGGCACTGCCGTTCTGCGTGACCGCAAGCATCTGTCCGAGGACGGTCTGCTGGTTATCGTTGTCACGGTTGACGCAACGACCGGCGTTGTCATTGCGGGTCCGGATATCGTATCGCGCGGTTTCGTTTACGTCAAGGAAGCCGAGGCGCTCATGGAGGAGTTGCGTACCATTTCGCAGATGGCGCTCGACCGCTGCTCGGTAGAGAATCTGCGTGACTGGAACAGCCTGAAATCCGCCATCAAGGGCGATGTAAGTGATTACCTGTTCAAGAAGACCAAGCGCAGTCCGATGGTCCTGCCGATCATCATGGAAATCTAAATGTAAGCCAGATAAGAAAAGACACCGATTTTTTCGGTGTCTTTTTTCATATAAGCCATATAATTAACCTTTATACATGCCGATCTTGCACAGCTCTTTAATCATATCCGGCACGGTCTGACCGGCGATCTCGAGGCGCTCTGCGGCGCCGGGCTTTTCTTCGGAGAACGTATCCCATGCGGTGACAAGATGTCCGGTCGGCTCCATGCCGTATTTTTTCAGCAGGGGAACGAAACGCTTTGCAGTCTCGCTGTAAATGGACAGAACCTTATACTTCTGTACGAAAAGCTCCTCCTCGGTGGTCAGAGAGCCAATGGCGAATGCCGAAAGACCGTCCTGATACAGCAGCTCGCCGTAGCCGTCTAAAATCATGGTCAGCTGCTTTTTCGTCATGCCGTCCAGATACCAGACCTCATCGCTTTCCGCATCCGGATGGATGGCGAGGAACAGCGGCTCGTCCAGCTCGGCGTAGAACGAATGCACAAAGTCGCTCAGCTTCTCGAAGCTGAGGTTTGCGGTGATGGTGTTGCCGTCCAGCTCGTACTGCTCGGACAGCTTTTCGGGGAACGGAACGGTCACGCCTGCAGCGGTTTGAAACATAGAAATATCTCCTTATATATAATGTATAAAATGCGGTTTACAGTCGGATGCTGATCTCGCCCGAGGACAGGGCATTTACCTGTCCGTCCGCGGTTTTCACCAGCAGATGCGCATTCTCGTCCAGTCCGACACACTCGGCTTCGTAGCGGCCTGCCGGACTGCTGACCGTCACCGGACGGCCGATGCAGCAAAGCCGTTCGCGGTACTGCTCGAGCAGCTCGGGTTCCTTGCCCTGATCGAGCAACGCGTACACGTCCTCGAAGTGGTTGAGGACAGCGGCTGCCAGTTCGGCTCTGCGGGGCGGCTTGCCGAAGTCGCTGATGGCACCCGCGACCGCCTGTACCTCCTCGGGCCACGCCGGATTGGGATGCAGATTGATGCCGATGCCGACCACAAGCGAGCTTACTGTGCCGGTTTCGCCCTCGATGGTCGCTTCCGTGAGGATGCCGCACAGCTTGCGTCCGTTCATCAGCACGTCGTTCACCCATTTGATCTGCGGCGTGAAGCCTGCGGTCTGCTCAATGGCGCGCACGACCGCGATCGCCGCCGAAATGGTGACGAACGACAGGTGCGACAGCGGCAGTGTCGGATGCAGCAGAATGGTCATGTACACGCCGGTGTCGGCAGGGGAGACGAATGTGCGGCCGAGCCGTCCGCGTCCGCCGGTCTGCTCCTCGGCAAACAGCGTGAAGCCGTGTCTGCGGCCGAGATACTGCTCCTTCATCGTCGTGTTGGACGAGGTAAGCGACGGTTCGACCAGGATTTCGCGTCCGATGACCGCGGTATCGAGCAGCGCGTTAATGCCTGCGGCGGTCAGGCTGTCATCATCCGAGGCCAGGCGATAGCCTTCTCCGGTCACGGCGTCAATGGCAAGGCCGCTCTCGCGCAGTGCGGCGATCGCCTTGTGCACCGCCGCACGAGATACGCCAAGCTGCTCGGCCAGCCGTCCGCCGGAAAGGCGGGTGCCTCGTGCCTGTTCGAGTGCCTGCAAAACGGCGTCCTTCACGGTCAATTCGATCATCTCCATCATTAAAATGCTAATCTCTATTGTAAACGAAAAAAGAAGATAGTACAATACTATCATGCAAAACAATAGGCGGCATAACGGAAAATCTATGCCGCAATGGAGGAAAATACCTTGAAGACCAAGCAAGAGATCCTGACCGCGCTTGCACACAGCGGCGATGATAAGCTGCTGCTGGCAGGACTGCTCGACAAGGAGCAGACGTGAGCAGCGTGGTTATCTGACCCATACCAAGTTCCTCGACCTCAAGCAGCGGCGCTGTGCACGGATGCGGTGCGCCTTGCCGGAGCGACCGGTCATGCGCTGTTCTGGGCGGCTATGAGGCGCGGAACGCGGATCTATCTGTTTTATCCGGATTACATGGATGCCGAGCGCAAAGCTGTCCGCGCCGTTGGGCTGCTGCGCGCCCGCAGCGCAGGAGGACACGCTCACGCACCGCGACTACCTCGGTTCGCTGATGGGCCTGGCAGATTGACCGTTCGGTGGTCGGTGATATTCTCGTGCACGAGGAAGGCGCAGACATCATCGTGCTCGAGGATATGGCGGAGTTCATCCTCATGCACTTCGCCAAAGCGGGCCGCAAGCAGCTTTCGCTGACACGCGAGGATCTCAGCGACCTGAAGCACGCGGCAGTCGAGGAAAAACGGGGGACCGGTTCGGTGGCGTCGCCCAGACTGGACAGCGTAGCCGCTCTGATTTTTGGTCTGCCGCGCAAGGACGCACAGGCGCGGATCGAGAAAGGACTGGTGTTCGTCAACAACACACCCTGCATGAAGCCGGAGCACCAGATTACGGAAGGCGACCGCCTGACCGTGCGCGGCATCGGTCGTGCGCGCGTGGAAGCGTTCGGCGGCACAAGTCGTAAAGGACGAATTTTCCTCGAATATGTCCGAAATGCGTAAATATTGGCAGAATGTGTCCGGCAAAGCCTGTTGTCAAGCGGGTTTGTCTATGTTATACTTTAGGCAATACCAAACGATTAAAGCTGCGGCGCTTTACGGAAATTTTGTGTCCTGATGTCGTTGTGATTTTTTGCAATACCTCGTATTGCTGTAAAACCACGCCTAATCAGTACGCAAAATTTGCTCGTAAATCGCTCTTGTTCAATCATTTGGTATTGCCTGTAACCCACATACGAGGTGTATCTTATGAAAAAACGCTTACTATCTGCTTTCCTGTGTGCAGCGATGCTGGCAACGATGATACCGGCAGCGTTTGCCTCCGATCTGGACGGACACTGGAGCAAAAACTTTATCGAATATCTGGATGATGAGGGCATCATCAATCCGAGTGCGACCACCGGCAAGTACGAGCCGGAGCGCAAGGTCACTCGTGCGGAGTTCATGCGCTATGTCAACCGTGCGTTTCACTTCACGGAGAAGGCAAGCATTTCGTACAGCGATGTGCAGTCCAACTCGTGGTACTACGACACAGTGCGCATTGCCGAGAAGTACGGCTACATCAACGGCACCGGCAACGGCAGGATGAATCCGGAGGGTTATGTCACCCGTGAGCAGGCGGCGGTTATCCTTGGACGGCTGTACAAGGCCAATCCGGGCAATGTAAAACCGGCAAACCTGTCGTTTAAGGATAAGGCGCAGGTTGCGACGTGGTCGGCAGGCTACGTTAAGGCGGCTGTGGACAAGGGCATCATCACCGGCTACAAGGATAACACCTTCAAGCCGACCAAGGTCATCACCCGCGCAGAGCTGGCGAAGATCCTGTACTATTACCTTGGAACCTCGCTTTCAACGGCCGGCAAAGCCTATACCGGCTCCGACCTCAAGAGCGATACCGCGAACGTCACCATCTCGGAAAGCTGCACGCTGTCCGATGCGACGATCGACGGCGATCTGTACCTGACCGAAGGTCTGGCCTCGGATGCGGTACAGCTGAATGACGTGTACGTCAAGGGTACGATCATCGTAGCCGGCGGCACGGTAACAATGACGAATACAATGAGCGACCACATCGTTGTGTCCTCGCCTATGGGTCGCCTGCTGCAGGTTACTGCGGCAGGCGCCGCTCGTTTTCCGAGCACGGAGATCCGCAGCACAGCGGTGCTCTACGAGAAAAAGCTGACCACCCCAGGCTATGAAGGCTTCGCGGATGTAAAAATAAACGGCGATAAGAAGGTTTCGCTGACGCTGGATGCGGATATCAATCATCTGGAGCTGGATACCGAATCCACGGTTTCCACCACCGCGAATGCGTCGGTCTACCGCATGACCGCCAGCAAGCCTGCGTCTGTCACCGGCTATGGCACGATTTATCAGGCGGAGATCAAGAGCAGCGGCGTGAGTTTTGCCAGCAGCGTGCGGGTCTCCGGCTACACGATCGCAAACGGCGTGACTGCCACCGCAGGCGGACAGACGCTCACGGGCAGCATGACGGCGGCTGTTTCGCCGGAAAGCATAGCGGTCGATTTGAATAACCTCTCTGCACTGGGCAAAAATGTTGCGGTCACCGTGCCGAACGGTCTGAAAATTGAGAAAATCGAGAGTAACGGTGCAGTCCTCGTCGCAGGCACGGACTATACGCAGACCTCGACCGGAGCCGCCATCAGCGCGGACTGGCTGGGCAGGCTGCCGCGCGGAAGCTGCAAGCTGACGCTGACGCTCTCGGACGGCAAAACGGCGGCAATCGCCATTGCGGTTACCGATTCTTCGGTGAGCGAAAATGTGCAGAATGCGTCTTTTGACCGCTATTACAAGTCGGAAAAGTACGCGGATGTGCACACACGTCTGAGCGGCGCCAATACCTCGGAGGATATCCGGGATGTGGTGCTCGGTCTGTCGAGCATCGACTACACGTTCGATTCCTCGACGCGTTCGCTCATCCTGCCGCGCGGTGTGCTGGCGCAGCTTCGAGCGGGCAGCTACACCATCAGCGTTGAGCTGAAAAACGGCAAGACCGAGGCATTTACCCTGACCGTGAGCGATTCCGCACCGACCGGCGAAAGCTGGGCGGTCGAGGAGTACAACACGTTCTCGCCGAGCGAACCGAAGTTCACGCTGCCGCTGACGCGCACAAGCGTGCGTACGGTGACTGTGCAGAACAACGGCGTGATCGAAGCGCTCAACGCAGGCAGCGATTACACGATCAGCGGTCAGACGCTGACGCTGAAAAAGTCTGCGCTCGAGCGTTACCGCAAGGACGGTACGGCTGTCGTATTCAGCGTCGATCTGGCGGACGGCACGGCGTATGCCCTCGTTGTCGACTATGTAAAGCGCAAATAAGATGAAAAAAGACCTTGAAACCTGAGTTTCAAGGTCTTTTTTGTTTGCTTTATCGCTCACACTTCCAGAAGTAAGCCGAGTACGGAGGCAATTCACTGCCGCCGCCGAAGTCGTGCATTTCTCCGGTAATGAGGTCCACAGCACGGCCGCAGCGCGCGTCAAAGTGTGCGTGGTACGGCTGCTCGTCGATATTTACGGCAACGAGCACTCGTTCGCCGTCTGTCTCGCGCTCCCAGATGCACTGCTTGTTGGTGAGCACAAGCTGCTTGAAGCCGCCGTAGCAGAGCGCGCGGCTTTCGCGGTGCGCTTTCGCCATTGCGGTGATACGGGCGGTCAGGTCGTTCTCAATCGGCTGCTCGAACGAGGGGCGCAGAGCGTCATCGCCGTCCTGCTTTTTGCCCTCGGCGCCCCATTCGCTGCCGTAGTAGATGCACGGGATGCCGGGCATGCCGAACAGCAGCGCATAGATCAGCGGCAGATGCGCCGGATTCTGCAGGATGGACGCAACGCGCGTCACATCGTGGTTATCCACAAACGAAAGCAGGTGCTTGCCTTTATACAGCGTCCAGTTTTCCGGACCGAACTGGCGCAGCAGCGAATGCGTGATCTCAAACAGGTTGCAGCTGTTCATCGAGGAATACAGACCCTTGTAGCACTCGTAATTCGTGCAGGAGTGCAGCATGCCGTCTCCGACAAACTGGTTGTAATCGCCGTGGAGCAGCTCGCCGACGAGGAAAAAGTCGGGCGAGAGCGAGTCACAGAAGCCGCGCAGCGCACGGATGAAATCCTTGTCGAGACAGTAGGCAACATCCAGCCGCAGACCGTCAATGCCGAATTCGTCCTTCCACTGCCGGATACACTCGAAAATGTGGTGCTGCACATCCGGATGGCGCAGATTGAGCTTTACCAGCTCAAAATGACCTTCCCAGCCCTCGTACCAGAAGCCGTCATTGTAGTTTGAATTGCCGTCAAAGGAGATGTGGAACCAGTCCTTGTAGGGGGAATCCCATTTTTTCTCCTGCACATCCTTGAACGCCCGTCCGACAACGACGCTGCCCAGCGTTTTGCAGTCCACCTTGCGGAAATCGCGGGTGTCGTAGCCGTGGCTGTCGGATTCAAAAATCGGGGAGAAGTACACGGCATTGCAGCCGAGCGATGCGATATGCTCCGCCCAGTCGCTGACCTTGCGGATGCGCGGAACGGTCACGCCGTCGTTTACGCGCGGCGCACCGCAGAAGCCGATGGGATAGATCTGATAAAATACGCTTTCGTATGCCCACATGAAAAACACTCCTTTACATCGGGTGGCATTTTCAGTATAATAAAAGTGAATAAGAAATGCAAGCGATTTGTGATAAAAATTATGCAATGTGGCAATAAAATGCGAAAAATTTCTTATGCTGCGGGATTGGGGATTTGTCTGCTTTTGTGCGCCTGCAGTCAGCAAAAGCCGATCAGATTGCTTGCTGACGCAGAAATTGTGTCCACAGACAGCCAAAATCAAACAATCACTGTGCGGGATGCGGGAGAGACGACTGTATTCGGCGAGCATGGCACGGCAGACTGCTCGAAAGCAACGCTTTCGGCTTACAATTCCGACTCCGGCAAAACGCAGGAAATCGGCTTTGAGGACCTGCAGGTAGGAGATTACGTTGTCATCGGCCTTTATGAAAACGAGAAGGCACAGGCACAGACCGAGACCGTGCACGCCGAGTCTGTCGAGCGAATGAGACAAAAATCTGCGCAGGATTGAAAAAACACTTGCAATCCGCCACATGATATGATATTATAATCGAGTAACAATGAACACGGGCATTCCTCTGCTCATTTATGGGTTTACGATGCGGCAAGAATGTCTAAGACGAAAGGAAGACTAAAAAATGGATCTCGTTAAAGTCCTGTCCGAGCAGCAGCTCAAGAGCGATCTGCCCACTCTGAAGATCGGCGACACCGTTAAGGTACACGCAAAGATCAAGGAGGGCAACCGCGAGCGTATTCAGGTATTCGAAGGCATCATCATTGCTAAGAAGCACGCTGGCGTAAACCAGACCGTAACCGTTCGCCGCATTTCTTACGGCGTAGGCGTAGAGAAGACCTTCCCGGTACATTCCCCGAACGTTGCTAAGTTCGAGGTTGTTCGCAGCGGTAAGGTTCGCCGTGCTAAGCTGTACTACCTGCGCGGCCGCGTAGGCAAGGCTGCCAAGATCGCAGAGAAGGTTTAATTTCAAGGCAATACTGCTTGCAGTATCACCTTAGTCAAAACCAAACACATGAAACGGGGAGCTTTTGCTCTCCGTTTTTTGTTTTCACTTGCGCATACGCTGTATTATCGCTATAATAATATTGTATGCTATCTTTTTGATGGAGGAAATCATAATGCAGCAAACCGAAAATAAAAAGAGTGAGGGACGCTTCTCGAGCGAGCTGTTCGGCTGGGGCGAATCCCTGATGGCGGTTCTGGTGTTCTTCGTGGTCGTATTCACGTTTTTCGTGCGCCTGATCGGCGTGGACGGCATGAGCATGTACCCGACCCTCGAGGATCACAGCATCATGCTGGTAAGCAACCTGAACTATACGCCCGAGCGCGGAGACGTTGTCGTGCTGCGCAAGGAGGGTTTTTACAACAATCAGCCGATCGTCAAGCGCATCATTGCGACCGGCGGCGATACGGTGGACATTGATCCCGTAACCGGCGACGTGAGCGTCAACGGCGAGGTTCTCGATGAGCCGTATATCAACGAAACGATCGATGTACTCGAGCATATGGGCGATCTGACCTATCCGCAGACCGTGCCGGAGGGCTGCGTGTTCGTCATGGGTGACAACCGCAACGCCTCTACCGACAGCCGCGACAGCCGTCTCGGTATGGTGGATGAGCGCTACATCCTCGGTCATGTGCAGAGCGTGGTTTTCCCAATCAGCGATTTTGGAACGGTGAAGTAATATGAATATTCAATGGTATCCCGGACATATGACAAAAACCCGCCGGCAGATGGCGGAGTATATCAAGCAGGTGGATGCGGTCTGTGAGGTCGTGGACGCACGCATTCCGCAGGTGTCCCGCAACCCGGATATGGATGAGATTGCAGCAGGCAAGCCGCGCATGATGATCCTTAACCGCATCGACCTGGCCGACCCAAACATGACGGCTGTCTGGGCGAAGCATTTCCGTGAGCAGGGCATGGCGGTCATCCAGACCGACAGCCGCAGCGGCAATGGCACGCAGGCGTTCTCCGGCGCGGTTCGCACGCTGCTGGCGGACAAGATCGCCCAGTGGAACGAGAAGGGTCTGGTCGGCAAGTCCGTCCGCGTGATGGTCGTCGGCATCCCGAATGTGGGCAAATCCACGTTCATCAACCGCATTCTCGGCAGAAAATCCGCCAAGGCGGCGGATCGTCCGGGCGTGACGCGCGGCAGCCAGTGGTTCCGCGTGGAGAGCGGCATTGACCTGCTCGACACCCCGGGCATCCTGTGGCCGAAGTTCGACGATGAGCGCGTCGGTATTCTGCTGGCGTGCACGGGTGCGATCAAGGACGATATTCTGGACGTTGAGACGCTCGGCTGCAAGCTGATGGAGCTGCTCGCAGAACAGGCGCCGCAGACCATCATCGACCGCTACAGCATCGCCATCCCGGAGGAGGAGTGCGATTTCCTCGGTTATGAGCTGCTGCAGCAGGCGGGCAGGCGCCGCGGTTTCCTGCTGCGCGGCGGTGAGATCGACACCGAGCGCATGGCGCGCATCCTGCTCGATGAGTTCCGCGGCGGTGTTCTCGGCCGCATTACGCTCGAGAAGCCGGAATAAACCAACATTTCGAGGGCGAACCGCAGTGTTCGCCCTTGGTTTTAGGAGAGACAAACATGACTTGGGAATACGAAGAAAAAGCATGGGCGAACGGTTACGGCTCGGTGTGCGGCGTGGATGAGGCCGGACGCGGTCCGGTCGCCGGACCGGTGTGCGCTGCTGCGGTCATCCTGCCCGCCGGAATCGTCATCGAGGGACTGAACGACTCGAAAAAGCTCAGCGAAAAGAAGCGTGAGAAGCTGTTCGACGAAATCACGGAAAACGCGCTTGCGTGGTCGGTTTCGCTCGTGGACGAGCGGGTGATCGACGAGATTAACATCCTGCAGGCGACTTACCGCGCGATGAAGCAGGCGGTGGACGGTCTGACACGCCCGGCGGATTTTGTCTATGTGGACGGCAATCGCTCGCAGGGACTCGAGCAGCCGCACGAGTGCGTGGTGTCCGGCGATGCAAAAATCCCGTCTGTTGCGGCAGCGTCCATTATCGCCAAGGTAACGCGAGACCGCCTGATGCGCCGGTTCGCCGAGCAGTACCCGCAGTACGGCTTTGAAAAGCACAAGGGCTACGAGACTAAGGCGCACGATGAGGCACTGCTCGAACACGGCCCATGCCCGATCCACCGGATGACCTTCCTCAAGAAATTTTACGAAAAGCATCCGGATGCACCGCGATGAAGGGCGCGTGGGGAGAAAAAGCGGCTCGGCTGTACCTCGAAAAGCGCGGCTGGCACACGGCAGCGACGAATTTCCGCACCCGGTTCGGTGAGATTGACATTATCGCGGAGAACGCGCAGTATGTTATCTTTGCGGAGGTCAAGACGCGCAAAAACGCCCGCTACGGTCCGGCATGCGAAGCCGTCACACCGGCCAAGCAGGCGAAGATCATCGCCGCTGCGCAGGCGTGGCTGCAGGAGCACCCGACCGAAAAGCAGCCGCGGTTTGACGTGATCGAGGTTTACGGCGAGGAAAACGCATCGGTTCCGCCACGCATCAACCATCTGGAAAATGCCTTTGGAGGGTGAGTATGAAGCTGTTTGATCTGCACTGTGACACCATTTACGAGTGCTGCGAGACAGGAAAACACCTGCGGGAGAACGATTTACATATCAATTATGCAGCAGCGCACAGGTATCAGCCGTATGTGCAGTTTTTTGCGCTGTTCTGCGGCGCGAGACAGCCGTATTCGCCGGAAACGCGCGACTGTCTGCTCGATACGCCCGCCGATGAGCGGTTCGACCGCATGCTGACGACTGCCAGACGCGAGTTTGCCGCCAACGCCGACTGGCTGACGTTCTGCCGTTCGGCGGCGGATATTCGGGCGGCGGTGGAGGCGGGAAAGGCGGCGGCGCTGCTCTCTATCGAGGGCGCGGAGCTGCTGCCTGACCGGCCGGACGCGCTCGACTATGTTTACGACGCCGGTGTGCGTCTTATCACGCTGACGTGGAATTACCGCAGCCGCTACGGCTGCTCATCCGCCGTGGATCAGAACGAGGGTCTGACCGAGCTGGGCAAGCAGCTGGTCCGCGACTGCGGCGAGAAGGGGATAATCGTTGATGTATCTCATCTGTCCGACCGCGGCTTCCGGGATGTGTGCGAGGCAACCGACCGTCCGTTTGTTGCAACGCACAGCGATTCACGGGTTCTGTGCCGCAACTCGCGCAACCTGACCGACGAGCAGTTCGCCGAGATTGCAAACCGCAGGGGACTGGTCGGCGTCAACCTGTACACGCCGTTTCTCGTGCGGCAGAGCGATTCGGTGATTGATGACGCCATCGACCACATCGAGCGTTTCATCGGCATGTACGGCGAGAAGGTGGTCGCGCTCGGCTGTGACTTTGACGGCTGCGATACCCTGCCGATCGGCATTGACGGTCTGGCGGATATGTATCGTCTGGCAGACCGCATGTTGACGCTTGGCTACAAGCAGGAAACGGTCGATGGGCTGTTTTATGACAACGCATTCAACTTTATGCAGAAAATGTTGTGACAGGACGGCGGAATTTCCACGGAATTGCCTATTGCCCAAACATACATATTTGCTATACAATAGAAGAAGCAATCAAAACCACTGCGGAGGTTGTAAAAATATGGATTATGTAAGCACAAGAAATAAGGAGCGCAAGGTTTCCGCGGCATACGCCATCGCCAACGGTATCGCACCGGACGGCGGCCTGTACTGCCCGACCGCGTTTCCCGCGCTTACCGACGCGGATTGGAAAACGCTTGCGGAGAGCGATTACAAGGGCCGCTCGGCGCTCATTCTCGGCAAGTTCCTGACCGACTTCACGGCGGAGGAGCTGGCGGACTTTGCGTCCAAGGCCTACGCCGATGAGAAGTTCGGCGGCGCAGATACTGCACCGGTGGTAAAGCTGGGCGAGGGCAAGAACCTGCTTGAGCTGTGGCACGGTCCGACCTGCGCGTTCAAGGATATGGCGCTGCAGATGCTGCCGCACCTGCTCACCGCGTCCCTGCGCAAGACGGGCGAGACCCGTACCGCCTGCATTCTGGTCGCTACCTCGGGTGATACCGGCAAGGCAGCGCTCGACGGCTTCCACGATGTACCGGGCACCAAGATCATGGTGTACTATCCGGTGGACGGCGTATCACCCATGCAGAAGCTGCAGATGGTAACGCAGGAAGGCAGGAACGTCGAGGTTGTAGCCATCCGCGGCAACTTTGACGATGCACAGAGTGCGGTAAAGCGCATCTTCACCGATGAGGATACCCGCGCAGCGCTCGACAAGGACGGCATGATGCTGTCCTCGGCAAACTCCATCAACTGGGGCCGTCTGGCGCCGCAGATCGCGTATTACGTTTCCGCGTACTGCGATATGGTTGCCGCAGGCACCATTGCACAGGGCGACAAGATCAACGTCTGCGTACCGACGGGCAACTTCGGCAACATCCTTGCGGCGTACATCGCCAAGAAGATGGGTCTGCCGGTCAACAAGTTCATCTGCGCGTCCAACCGCAACAACGTGCTGACCGACTTCTTCAAGAAGGGCGGCGAGTACAACCGCAACCGCGATTTCTTCACCACCACGTCGCCGTCGATGGACATCCTGATTTCGTCCAACCTCGAGCGTCTGCTGTTCTTCGCTTCCGACTTCAACGACAAGCTGGTCGCAGAGCTGATGGGCAAGCTGAATACCGAGGGCAGCTACAAGGTAGCCGAGGATGTATTTGCCAAGATCGAGGCTGAGTTCGACGCAGGCTGCTGCGACGACAGTCATGCGGCTGATACCATCAACAAGCTGTGGAAGGACGAGAACTACCTGTGCGATACGCACACCGCAGTTGCCGTTCGTGTATACGAGGACTACCGCGCACGCACCGGCGACGAAACGCCGACCGTGATCGCATCCACCGCGTCTCCGTTCAAGTTCTGCCGCTCGGTTATCGAGGCGCTCGGCGGCACGCTCGAGAACGACGACGTTACCCAGCTGGAGGTGCTCTCTCAGCTGACGGGTGTACCGGCACCCGCTCCGCTTGCCGCTCTGGCAGGCAAGACGCCGCGCTTTGACCGCGTGGTAGACAAGGCCGACATTCTGTCCACCGTCGGTCTGCTCAAGGATCTGTAATGGCGCTTTATACGCTTGCCGATCTGCACCTTGCCGCCGATGTAGCCAAGCCGATGGATATTTTCGGCGGCCGGTGGCAGGGGCACACGGAAAAGATCATCAAAAACTGGCGTGCGCTTGTTGCGCCGGAGGACACCATTGTTTTGGGCGGGGATATTTCGTGGGGCATCAACCTTGCGGAAGCGAAAGGCGATTTTGCGCTGATCGACTCGCTGCCGGGCAAAAAGATCATTTTGAAGGGCAACCACGATCTGTGGTGGGAAACCGCCTCCAAAATGCACCGTTTCTTAGATGAAAACGGATTTACTACCATTGATTTTCTGCATAACAACTGTTTTTTCTATGAAAAGACCGCGCTGTGCGGCACACGCGGCTGGCCCTTTGAGGAGGACTTCGCCGATCCGCACAACGAGAAAATCTTCAAGCGCGAGCTGCTGCGGCTCGAGGCATCGCTGAAGCTCGGCGCTGCCGCAGACCCAGAGGAGATTCTCTGTTTCCTGCATTATCCGCCGCTTTATGCGTCCTACCGCTGCGGTGAGATCATCGAACTGCTGCATAAGTACGGTGTAAAGCGCTGTATTTACGGACATTTGCACGGGAAAAGCCTGAGTCATGCCGTAACAGGTGAGCAAGAAGGAATTGAATGGAAGCTCGTTTCCGGAGATTTTGTGGATTTTATCCCGATTTTTCTGAAAAAATAGAAAAAACTATGGAAATTCTCAAAATAATCTGGTAGAATGATTTAGATACAATCGAAAGTAAGTAAGGAGATTGGCAACATGGAACTGAAAAACACTGAAAAGCAGGAGCACAGCGTCGTTGCTCTGACTATCGAGATCACCAAGGCTGAGTTTGAAGCAGCTAAGGACAAGGCATTCAAGAAGACCGGCAAGAACATCACCGTTCCGGGCTTCCGCAAGGGCAAGGCACCGCGCAAGATGATCGAGAAGCTGTACGGCGAAGGCGTGTTCTTTGAAGAAGCTTTCAATATCATTTACCCGGACGCTATGGAAATGGCTGTTGAGAAGTCCGGCATCAAGCCGGTCGGCCGTGCAGACGTTGACCTGGGCGACCCGGCAGAAGAGGGCGGCCTGACCATCATCGCCAAGGTACCGGTTGAGCCGGAAGTTGAGCTCGGCGAGTACAAGGGCATTGAGGTTGAGAAGGAGACCGTTAAGGTTCTGCAGGCTGACGTTAAGGCAGAGCTGAACCGCATGGCTCAGCGCAACGCCCGCACCGAGACCGTAGAGCGCAAGGCTAAGAAGAACGATACCGTTGACATCGACTTCGAGGGCTTCGTAGACGGCGTTCCGTTCGAGGGCGGCAAGGCAGAGCATCACGAGCTGACTCTGGGCTCCGGCGCATTCATCCCGGGCTTCGAGGATCAGCTGATCGGCTGCAAGGCCGGCGACGAGAAGGACGTAGTTGTTACCTTCCCGGAGGAGTACCACGCTAAGGAGCTGGCAGGCAAGGAAGCTACCTTCAAGTGCAAGGTACACAAGGTTGAGGAGACCATCCTGCCGGAGATCGACGACGAGTTTGCAAAGGACGTTTCCGACACCTGCGAGACCCTCGACGATCTGAAGAAGGAGATCACCGAGCGCCTGAAGGCAGAGCGTCAGGAAGCTGCTGACAACGCTTTCGAGGAGAAGGTTCTGGACGCTGTGATCGACGGCATGAAGGCTGACATTCCGGCTGCAATGATCGACGCTCAGGTTGACACCATTGTACAGGACTTCGGTTACCGTCTGCAGATGCAAGGCATGGGCCTCGAGCAGTACCTCAAGATGACCGGCACTGAGATGGGCGCATTCCGCGCAATGTTCAAGGATCAGGCAGAGCGTCAGGTTAAGACCCGTCTGGCACTGCAGAAGGTTGTTGAACTGGAAGGCATTACTGTTTCCGATAAGGAGCTTGAGGAAGAGTATGCTAAGATGGCAGAGCAGTACAAGATGGAAGTTGAGAAGGTTAAGGCCATCGTTTCCAAGGAAGCTCTGGAGGGCGATCTGAAGATCTCGAACGCGCTCGAGTTCATCAAGAAGAACGCCAAGGTTAAGAAGGCAGCAAAGAAGAAGGCTGCTGAGGAGACCGCAGAGTAATTTCTGCTGATTCCCCAAAGCGCGCAAACAACAGCAAACCAAACGCTTAGAGCGTTGGTTCATAAGAAAAGCGCGAGCGACGCTCGCGCTTTTTCACCTATATTCAAGGAGGACAAAATCTGCGCTTTTTCGCAGCTTATCCGCCTTGCTGAAAGGAGTTTTCCCAAGTGAGTTTAGTCCCTATGGTCGTAGAACAGACCGGCCGCGGTGAGCGTTCGTTTGATATTTACTCCCGTCTGCTGAATGACCGCATTATCATGCTGTGCGATGAAGTAAACGACACGACCGCTTCTCTGGTCGTGGCTCAGCTGCTTTATCTGGAAGCACAGGACCCGGATAAGGATATTTCGCTGTATATCAACAGCCCCGGCGGCTCCGTAACCGCAGGCATGGCGATTTACGACACCATGAACTATATCAAGTGCGATGTTTCGACCATCTGCATCGGCATGGCGGCTTCCATGGGCGCGTTCCTGCTGTCCTCGGGCGCCAAGGGCAAGCGCTACGCGCTGCCGAATGCCGAGATCATGATCCATCAGCCGTCCGCCGGCACGCAGGGTCAGATCACTGATATGGCGATCCACCTGAAGCGCCTTGAGATCATCAAGAAGCGCATGAACAAGATCCTGTCCGAAAATACCGGCAAGTCGGTTGAGACCGTGACGGCTGACTGCGAGCGCGATAACTTCATGACCGCGGACGAGGCTGTTGCATACGGTCTGATCGACAAGGTATTCGATAAGCACTAAGGCAATTCTGCATTGTCGTAATTGTAATTTTTTCGTAGTATAGAGGTGGCATATGCCGAATTATGATGATGGAAAAGAACTGAAATGCTCGTTCTGCGGCAAGCCGCAGAGCCGCGTGCGCAAGCTGATCGCAGGACCGAATGTGTATATCTGCGATGAGTGTATCGGCGTATGCACCAGCATTCTGGATGACGAGCTGGACCTCATGCCGGAGTACGAGCCGCAGAGCCATGCACTCGAAAAGCCCGAGCACCTGCCGACGCCGCAGGAGCTGAAAAAGGTGCTCGATGAGTACGTTATCGGTCAGGATCGTGCGAAGATTGCCCTTTCGGTTGCGGTTTACAACCACTACAAGCGCATCTACCATCCGGAGACCGAGGTAGAGCTGCAGAAGTCCAACATCCTGATGCTGGGTCCGTCCGGCTCGGGCAAGACGCTGCTGGCGCAGACGCTGGCCAAGACGCTGCAGGTTCCGTTCGCGATCGCGGACGCGACCACGCTGACCGAGGCCGGTTACGTCGGTGAGGATGTCGAGAACATCCTGCTGCGTCTGATTCAGGCGGCGGACTTTGATGTGGAGCTGGCAGAGCACGGCATTATCTACGTCGATGAGATCGACAAGATTGCCCGCAAGAGCGAAAACCCGTCCATCACCCGCGATGTTTCGGGTGAGGGCGTACAGCAGGCACTGCTGAAAATGCTCGAGGGCACGGTTGCCAACGTACCGCCGCAGGGCGGACGCAAGCATCCGCATCAGGAGTTTATTCAGATCGACACGACCAATATTCTGTTTATCTGCGGCGGTGCATTCGACGGTATCGAGGGTATCATCCAGAAGCGCACCGGTAAGCAGGGTATGGGCTTTGGTTCTGAGGTAAAGGGAAAGGAAGACGAGCAGACCGACCGTCTGCTGGCCAAGATCGAGCCGCATGACCTGATGAAGTTCGGCCTGATCCCCGAGCTGATCGGTCGTCTGCCGGCCATCGTTTCGCTCGATACGCTGGATAAGGACGCACTCGTCCGCATCCTGCAGGAGCCGAAGAACGCACTGGTCAAGCAGTACGAAACGCTGTTCGCAATGGACGGCGTAGAGCTGAAGTTCCAGCCGGAGGCGCTGGAGCGTGTGGCTGAGGTCGCACTCGAGCGCAAAACGGGTGCCCGCGGTCTGCGCGGCGTGCTGGAGAACGTGATGACCGACATCATGTTCCGTATTCCGTCCGACGAGACCGTCTGCCGCGTGGAGATCACGCCGGGCGTTGTGGACGGTACCGGTGAGCCGGTTGTCGAGCACGGTGAACGCACGGCTGTTCCGGCGGAAAAGAAGCCGCCGAAAAAGGCTTCGCGCAGAAAGCCGACCAAGAGCGCATAATCAATCAAAACCAATACGGGCGGGGAACGAGATTCCCGCCCGTATTTTTAACGTTCAACGCCTTTACAAACCCCGGAAGATATACTATACTGAAACTAATAGACAATTTTCCGTGCAAGGAGAAACGAATATATGACAGAGCTTAACGGAATCGTCCTCAGCCGCCTGCCGGTGCTGCCGCTGCGCGGACTGACGGCGTTCCCTAATATGATTGTCCACTTTGATGTGGGCAGAATGATGTCGATTCGCGCACTGGAAGCGGCAATGAAGAACGGCCAGACCATCTTCCTGACCGCGCAGCGCGAACTCAAAACCGATACGCCGACGCCGAGCGACCTGTACCAGATCGGCACGATCTGCCAGATTCGCCAGATCCTGCGTCTGCCGGGCGATAATATTCGCGTGCTGGTCGAGGGCAAGACCCGTGCGCTCGCGCACAACTTTATCGCCGCCGAAAAGGACGAGGACTGCATGTATGCCGAGGTTGAGGAACTCGAGGACTACGTTTACGGCGTGACCGAACGCCGCGCGCAGGCACTCGTGCGCACCGCGCAGGAGCGCTTCGGCGAGTATGCACAGTATGCGTCTCGCCTGTCTCCGGACGTGGAGCTGACCGTAGCCGAGGGCGGCGATCCGGGCTATCTGGCAGACTATATCGCCCAGAATATTCCGGTCGATGTGGCAGCCAAGCAGGAAATCCTCGAAGAGCTTGGCATTACCCGCCGCCTGGTGATGGTGATCCGTATGCTCGGTGAGGAGACCGAGGTCCTCAAGATCGAAAACGAGATTCAGGACGAACTCAAGACCCAGATCGACAAAAATCAGAAGGAATACTACCTGCGCGAGCAGATCAAGGTCATTCAGACCGAGCTCGGCGAGCAGGACGTAGCCGCAGAAGCGGAAAGCTACCGCGCGCGTGTGCTCGACCTCAAGCTGCCGAAGGAGTGCGAGGACAAGCTCATCCGTGAGGTGGACCGCTTTGCCAAGCTGAGCGGCTCGACGGCTGAGCAGGGTGTCGTGCGTACTTATCTGGATACCGTGCTCGACCTGCCGTGGAATAAGAAGAGCGAGGAACGTCATGATCTGGCGGAAGCACAGGCGATCCTCGACCGCGACCACTATGGCATGGAGAAGGTCAAGGAACGCATTATGGAGTTCCTTGCCGTCAAGAGCCTTGCGCCCGACCTCAAGGGACAGGTGCTGTGTCTGGTCGGCCCTCCGGGTGTCGGCAAGACCTCGATTGCCAAGTCCGTTGCAGAGGCCATGGGCCGCAACTACACGCGCATGAGCCTCGGCGGTGTGCGTGACGAGGCGGATATCCGCGGTCACCGCAAGACCTACATCGGCGCAATGCCGGGCCGTATTATGGATGCGCTGCGCCGTGCCGGTACGTCCAACCCGCTCATCCTGCTCGACGAGATCGACAAGATGGGCAACGACTTCCGCGGCGATCCGGCATCGGCGATGCTCGAAGTGCTGGACACCGAGCAGAATGTTGCCTTCCGCGATCACTACATCGAACTGCCGTTTGATCTGTCCGACGTGGTGTTCCTGACGACTGCGAACGATCTTTCGACCGTTCCGCGTCCGCTGCTCGACCGTATGGAGGTTATCGAGCTGCCGTCCTACACGGCGGAGGAAAAGCGCCTGATCGCACGCCGTCACCTGCTGTCCAAGCAGATGAAGAAGCACGGTCTGAGCGAAAATCAGCTGATCGTGGACGATGAAACGCTTGATGCGATCATCAGCGGCTACACCCGCGAAGCAGGCGTGCGCCGGCTTGAGCAGGTGCTCGCCAAGCTGTGCCGCAAGGCGGCCAAGCATATCGCGGACGGTGATGAGAGCCTGACCGCAACCAAGGAGAACCTCGAGGAGCTGCTCGGCACGGCGACCTTCAAGGACGATCTGGTCAGCAAGAAGGACGAGGTCGGCATTGTAAACGGTCTCGCGTGGACAAGTGTCGGCGGTGAAATGCTTGAGGTCGAAGTGGCCGTTATACCGGGCACCGGCAAGATCGAAATCACCGGTAATCTCGGCACGGTCATGCAGGAGAGCGCAAAGGCGGCTGTGACGTTCGTGCGCTCCAAGGCAGAGTCGCTGAACATCGACCCGATGTTCTACAAGGACAACGATCTGCACATTCACTTCCCGGAGGCAGCGATTCCGAAGGACGGCCCGTCCGCAGGCGTGACGATCACCACGGCGCTGATTTCGGCGCTGACCGGCGCGCCGGTTCGTCACGAGTTTACCGCGATGGCGAACAACGCTGCGCGGCCGCGTGCTGCCGATCGGCGGTCTGCGCGAGAAAACCATGGCGGCGTACCGTGCGGGCATCAAGACCGTGTGCATTCCGAAGGA
>SCPN01000499.1_pt1:0-140000 | contig 173135 bp, 172 predicted proteins | sample 6106831 | NCBI WGS metagenome assembly SCPN01 (sample SAMN10720447, study PRJNA508395) | human gut metagenome | isolation source: Participant 1, 0 month | reverse complement strand
AAAAGTACCCCGGGTGAAAAAAAAAAAAAAAAGAACCTGAAACCTTGTGCCTACAAGCACCGAGAGTCCGTTAAAGGATGATCGGGTACTTTTTGTAGAACGGTCCGGCGAGTTAATATTTGCAGCGAGGTTAAGGAACTGGAGTTCCGGAGCCGCAGCGAGAGCGAGTCTGAAAAGGGCGTATGAAGTTGCAGGTATTAGACCCGAAACCGGGTGACCTATCCATGGGCAGGCTGAAGCGGGGGTAAGACCCCGTGGAGGGCCGAACCCACGTCTGTTGAAAAAGCCGGGGATGACTTGTGGATAGCGGAGAAATTCCAATCGAACTCGGAGATAGCTGGTTCTCCCCGAAATAGCTTTAGGGCTAGCGTTATTTTAGATTACCGGAGGTAAAGCACTGAATGGTCTAGGGGCCGCGAGGTTACCAAAGCCTATCAAACTCTGAATGCCGGATAATTGATGAATAGCAGTCAGACTGTGTGAGATAAGTCTCATAGTCAAAGGGAAACAGCCCAGATCTACAGCTAAGGTCCCAAATGAACACTAAGTGGAAAATGATGTGAAACTGCGAAGACAACCAGGATGTTGGCTTAGAAGCAGCCACTCATTCAAAGAGTGCGTAATAGCTCACTGGTCGAGTGGTTTTGCGCAGAAAATGTAACGGGGCTAAGTGTTCAACCGAAGCTTAGGCATTGCAGTAATGCATTGGGTAGGGGAGCGTCGTATGCGGGGCGAAGTCAGAGCGGAAGCACTGGTGGACTGCATACGAGTGAGAATGCCGGAATAAGTAGCGAGAATTGTGAGAATCATAATGGCCGAAAATCTAAGGTTTCTTGGGAAGGTTCGTCCAAGGTTAGTCGGGAGCTAAGCTCAGGCCGAAAGGCGTAGGCGATGCACATACGGTAGAAATTCCGTAACCACCGAACATTTAAGCTAGAGGGACGCTTTCTTTAAGGTTATCCCGGGCGATGGTTGCCCCGGGCGTAAGGGACCGAAATATAGTAGGGAAGTAACTGGCGAGAGAGACGAGAAAAGCTCTAGTGTATACTAAGGTGCCCGTACCGCAAACCGACACAGGTAGATGGGATGAGTATTCTAAGGCCAACGGGAGAAGGGTTGTTAAGGAACTCGGCAAATTGGCCCCGTAACTTCGGGATAAGGGGCGCCTGCGAGAGCAGGCCGCAGTGAAAAGGCCCAAGCGACTGTTTAGCAAAAACACAGCTCTCTGCTAAATCGAAAGATGACGTATAGGGGGTGACGCCTGCCCGGTGCTGGAAGGTTAAGGGGAGTGCTTAGCGCAAGCGAAGGTGCGAACTTAAGCCCCAGTAAACGGCGGCCGTAACTATAACGGTCCTAAGGTAGCGAAATTCCTTGTCAGGTAAGTTCTGACCCGCACGAATGGCGTAACGATTTGGGCACTGTCTCAACAGCCCGCCCGGCGAAATTGTAGTACCGGTGAAGATGCCGGTTTCCCGCAACTAGACGGAAAGACCCCATGGAGCTTCACTGTAGCTTGATATTGGATCTCGGTATTCCATGTACAGGATAGGTGGGAGGCTAGGAAGTAAGCGCGCCAGCGTTTATGGAGCCAACCTTGGGATACCACTCTTGGGATATTGGGATTCTAACCTGCGACCATGAATCTGGTCGGGGGACACTGTCAGGTGGGCAGTTTGACTGGGGCGGTCGCCTCCAAAAGAGTAACGGAGGCGCTCAAAGGTTCGTTCAGCACGGATGGAAATCGTGCACTGAGTGTAAACGCATAAACGAGCCTAACTGCGAGAATGACGGTTCGAGCAGTAACGAAAGTTGGAGTTAGTGATCCGGCGGTGCTGAATGGAAATGCCGTCGCTCAACGGATAAAAGCTACCCTGGGGATAACAGGCTGATCTCCCCCAAGAGTCCACATCGACGGGGAGGTTTGGCACCTCGATGTCGGCTCATCGCATCCTGGGGCTGAATTCGGTCCCAAGGGTTTGGCTGTTCGCCAATTAAAGCGGTACGCGAGCTGGGTTCAGAACGTCGTGAGACAGTTCGGTCCCTATCTGTTGCGGGCGCAGGAATATTGAGAGGAGCTGTCCTTAGTACGAGAGGACCGGGATGGACGTACCGCTGGTGCACCAGTTGTTCTGCCAAGGGCATAGCTGGGTAGCTAAGTACGGACGAGATAAACGCTGAAGGCATCTAAGCGTGAAACTCCCCTCGAGATAAGTGTTCCCATCCTTCGGAGTAAGGCCCCTTGTAGACTACAAGGTTGATAGGTCAGGAGTGGAAGTGCAGTAATGTATGGAGCGGACTGATACTAATAGGTCGAGGGCTTGACCTTAAATATTAGGTAACCTCGAAAGATAGCTTGCGAGTAGGATTGTTCAGTTTTGAGGGTGTAAAGAAATAAATTACACTTTCAGATTGTGAATGAGAAAGTAAAGCACACGAAGTGTGCAGGTAAAGTTTTCTTTGCATGCTTTCTTTTTCAAAAGAAAGTATGCGCCTTTAGCTCAGTTGGTAGAGCAACTGACTCTTAATCAGTGGGTCCACGGTTCGAGCCCGTGATGGTGTACCAGATTCGGTGCGCTGTGGGTTCGAGAGAGTCCACAGCGGAACCGAGAAATACCGGAAGTCTAACTGTTATGGCCCGTTGGTCAAGCGGCTAAGACGGCGGCCTCTCACGCCGCAAACGGGAGTTCGATTCTCCACGGGTCACAAATTTCTTCAAGAAGATGTTGACAGCAGGCTGATGGTATTACAATAAGTGAAATTAGCGCAAAGAAGCGTTTCTCCTTATATATAAGGTTGCGGTGACGAAAGGAGCGTGCGTAGCGCGCAGGTAAAGTTTTCTTTGCTTACTTTCTTGTTCACAAGAAAGTAAGTGCGTGATTATTGTGACGAGGGTACACCTGTTCCCATTCCGAACACAGTAGTTAAGCTCGTTTACGGTGACAATACTTGGCTGGTGACGGCCTGGGAAGATAACTCATCGCGCACACCGAACACCGACTCGAAAGAGTCGGTGTTTTGTTTTCGTTAAGAAGTCCTTGTTCACTGGAATTCACCTCTCCTTATATGATATAATGGTCCAAATTGTATTTTATCGCGAAGCAGGGGGTCGAGAATGAACAAAATTTTGAAAGAAAAAATCAGCGAGTCGGTGTCGTCTGTCCTGCCGATCACGATCATTGTACTGCTGCTCAGCGTGACGATCACACCGATGCCGGTCGGCACGATGGTGCTGTTTTTAACCGGTGCGGCGCTGCTCATCGTCGGCATGGCATTGTTTTCACTCGGCACGGACGTATCTATGACGCCTATGGGCGAGGGCATCGGCGCACAGCTGCCGCGCACGAAAAATCTGTTCATCGTGATACTCATTACGCTCATCATCGGCGTGCTTATCACAATCGCGGAGCCGGATCTGCAGGTGCTGGCCGGTCAGGTGCCGTCCATTCCGAACAATGTGCTGATCTGGACGGTTGCGGGCGGTGTGGGCCTGTTTTTCGTGCTCGCCATGCTGCGAACACTGTTTAAGATCCGCCTGTCCATGCTGCTGATCGTGTTTTATGCCGCCGTATTTGTTCTGTCCATCTTTGTGCCGAACGAGTTCGTTTCTGTGGCGTTTGACTCGGGCGGCGTAACGACCGGCCCTGTCACCGTACCGTTCATCATGGCGCTCGGTGTCGGTTTAGCTTCCATCCGAGGCGATAGCGGCGCACAGGAGGACAGCTTTGGTCTGGTTGCGCTGTGCAGCATCGGGCCGGTGCTGGCGGTGCTGCTGCTTGGCATTTTCTATCCGACAAACGGCGCAGGCTACACGGCAGTGACCGTGCCGGACGTGGAGGACACTCGTCAGGCAGCGCACACATTTGTGGTGGAGCTGCCCGCGTACATACACGAGGTTTTGTCCGCACTGGTGCCAATCATCCTGTTCTGCGCGGTGTTTCAGCTGATTTTCCGTAGATTCCATGCCATGCAGCTTAGAAAAATCGGCGTGGGTTTTGTGTACACATTTACCGGTCTGTCGCTGTTTTTGACCGGTGTAAACGTCGGATTTATGCCCGTGGGCCATTATCTCGGGCAGCAGCTGGCGCTGAGCGGACAGGAATGGGTGCTGGTGCCGCTTGGCATGCTCATCGGCTATTTTCTGGTAACTGCGGAGCCGGCTGTGCATGTGCTCAACCGGCAGGTCGAGTCCATCACAAACGGCGGCATCTCGCAGAGAGCGATGATGCTCAGCCTGTCCATCGGCGTGGCCTGCTCGGTCGGCATGGCTATGCTGCGTGTATTGACAGGCATTTCAATCTATTATATACTGGTGCCGGGCTATCTTGCCGCACTGGGACTGACTTTCTGCGTGCCGAAAATTTTCACCGGCATTGCATTTGACTCGGGCGGCGTTGCGTCCGGTCCGATGACGACCACATTCCTGCTGCCGTTCGCCATGGGCGCGTGTGAAGCACTCGGCGGCAACGTGATGACTGATGCCTTCGGTATTGTAGCCATGGTAGCCATGACTCCGCTGCTTACCATTCAGGTGCTGGGTCTCATCTATAAAAAGAAACAGAACAGCGAGGATGCGTCCGATGTTTCCGCAGAGGATGAGGACAGCATCATCGTTTTGGAGGGAGTAGAGCATGAGTGAAAACCGACCGCAGATGACGGTTCAGAGCGCGGTAGAGGTCGTGGCGGCCGTTGTTGACGTGGAGCAGGGCGAAAAGGTGCTGCGTATCTATCGTGAGGAACAGGCGCCGGTGGACTTTGTGTGCATGGCACACGGCACGGCGCGCACGGAAATGCTCGACCTGCTCGGCATCGGTGAAACGGCAAAGGCCATTGTGATGTGTATGGTCAGCCGTCAGACCGGCGTTCGTCTGCTCAAAAGGCTCGGACGCGAGCTGGAAATGCGATATCCCGGACGCGGAATCGCGTTTGCCATTCCGATTACAGGCATTGGTCTGCGGTGGCACAAGCTGCTGACCGCTGCAGACGAGGAGCAAAAGGAGGTCAGCCGGATGCACGAGACAGAGAAGAACGACGGTTTTGACGTTGTAGCAGTTGTGATGGAGCGCGGCTATACCAACGTGGCGATGGATGCGGCGCGCAAGGCCGGTGCACGCGGCGGCACGGTCATTTCAGCGCGCGGTATTGCGGAAAATGAGGTTAAACGATTTTTCGGTATCGAAATTCAGGCCGAAAAGGAAATCGTGTTCCTCGTGGTGCGAAGCGATGAGAAACAGCAGGTTATGACGGCGCTGATGCAGGCGATCGGAATGAAGACCCGCAGTCATGGCATTGTGCTGTCAATGCCGCTTTCGGCAGCTATCGGCTTGGCGGATTGATAATGGAAAATGGAGAATGGAAAATAAGCGTCTGACGTTTGCTTTCTGTTCTCCGTTTTTTATTGTGTTATTTGGCGGGAAACGGCGGGAACCATCCCGCTCTGCACAATTTATCCCGCAGGGAAGCACAGCGTGCTCTCCCGTAACACAAAAGAGAGGAATGCTCCCTTCAATTTCCAATCTTCATCTTCACTCTGATAAAATAGTATGATATAATGAGGGCAGTAATTTTCACAGGGAGAACCCCTGACAGGAGTAGATAACCATGATAAATGAGCACATGATGGATTTAGGCAGCCGCCGTTCGACGATCCGCGAGCTGTTCGAGTACGGGAACAGCCGTGCGGCGATCGTTGGCCGCGAGAACGTATTCGATTTCTCGATCGGCAACCCGAACGTACCCGCCCCGGAGGCCGTTCGTCAGGCGATTTACGCCGAAGCGGCAGGTGATCCGGTTGCACTGCACGGCTATACCTCGGCACAGGGCGCCGCAGACGTGCGAGGCGCACTGGCGGACAGCCTCAACAAGCGTTTCGGCACGGACTACACCGGCGACAGCCTGTACCTGACTGCAGGCGCGGCAGCCGCGCTCTCTTGTGCGTTCAAGGCGATCGTCTGCGAGGGTGACGAGATTGTTGTGTTTGCACCGTATTTTCCGGAATATAAAATGTTCATCGAAAGCGGTGCCGGTGCCAAGTGCGTCATTGTGCCGCCGTCTATCGCGGATTTTCAGATTGACTTCGGTGCTCTCGAACAGCGCCTGAATGAGCACACCAAGGCGGTCGTTGTCAACTCGCCGAACAACCCGTCCGGTGCAGTGTACTCCGAGCAGACCATCAAGCGCCTTGCCGACATGCTGCGCGGCAAGGAGAAGGAATACGGTCACCCGATTTACCTCATTTCGGACGAGCCGTACCGCGAGATCGTATATGATGGCGTGCAGGTGCCGTTTGTGCCGCATTTCTATAACGATACCATTATCTGCTACTCGTACTCCAAGTCGCTGTCGCTGCCGGGTGAGCGTATCGGCTATGTGCTCGTACCGCCGGCAGCCGCCGACAGCAAGGCGCTGTACGCTGCGGTCTGCGGTGCCGGCCGCGCACTCGGTTATGTTTGTGCGCCGAGTATGTTCCAGCGCGTAGCGGCACGCTGTGCCGACCAGACCAGCGATATTGCGGTCTACCAGACCAACCGCGATCTGCTCTTTAACGGTTTGACCTCGATGGGGTATCACTGTGTCAAGCCTGACGGCGCGTTTTATCTGTTCCCGCAGACGCTTGAGGCGGATGACCGCGCCTTCAGTGAACGCGCAAAGAAATATGACCTGCTGGTCGTTCCGGGTGCGGATTTCGGTGCCCCCGGTCATATGCGAATTTCTTACTGTGTGAAAACCGAGACCATCGAGCGTGCGCTGCCGCTGTTTGAGCGACTGGCGAAGGAGTATCACTGATTTGTTATGTAAAGTTCACAAGTGATTTCAGTTAATTATGTACAAAATGTCAAGCGGCACTGTGCAATCTATACAAAATAATAACGCTTGCATTGTGAGATATTCATAAAATCTTGCTCTTGTATTCTTTTCAGGGAAAGTGTATTATAATACCAGAGATCAGGAAAGGATCTCAAAAATACAATCACTTGAATCACTGAAAAGGAGTGCAAAGATTATGGGTATGAGAAGTTTCTTCAATGGACTGGTAAACGCTCGCATGGTAGAACTGGAAAGCGAACACATCAACGCTAAGACCATGAACCGTACCAATCGTCGCGGCAAGTAATCGTCTGATTAAAAAAACATCACACGAGGAGCCGTAACCGTACATGACAACTGAAGACAGTAAGTGAAAACCCTTCCGAGGACAACATTCGGAAGGGTTTTTCTTTTGATGAAGGCAATACCGCACAATTAAAGCTGCGGCGCTTTACGGAAATTTTGTGTCCTGATGTCGTTCCGGCTTTACGGTAATACACAAAGTATTACCGCAAAACCGCGCCTAATCAGTACGCAAAATTTGCTCGTAAATCGCTCTTGTTCAATTATGCGGTATTGCCTTATCCGGTCGGATGCTCCTGCGCGAACTCAATCTGGCGGCGGAAGAACGCAGCGCGTTCCTCGAGTGTGGACGGCCGGATGCTGTGCTTGCCGCAATCCGGACAGACGCGGGTTTCAGCGCTGCCGAAGAAGATAAAGTGGCAGCATTTGGTGTCGCAAGTGTAGATCATGGCTTCACCTCTCTTTTACTGAGGACAGTGTACCACAGAGAAAGTCCGATAAAACTCCCTTTCTTGCAGGAGCATAGGGAAGTATGGTATACTGATAGCACCAATCATAAAAAATTTGTCTGGGAGTATCAAAATGGGGGAACAAAAACGCAGTCTGTTACGTCAATTATATTTACCGGCGGTTTTATGCACCGCTCTCTGGGGCAGTGCGGCGCCGTGCGTCAAGCGCGGATACGAGCTGTTCGCTGTTTCGGCTGACGCGCCGTTTTCGCAGCTTGTATTCGCCGGCTGGCGGTTTGCGCTGGCGGGAATTCTTGTGCTGCTCGTGACCCGGCTGAAAGGGCACCGAATCGTGCCCAAACGGGACGAAATTAAGCCGATTCTGGCGATCAGCCTGTTTCAAAGCATGCTGCAGTATGTGTGCTACTACATCGGTCTGAGCGGTACGACCGGCACCAAAGGATCGGTGCTCTCCGGCACGCAGACGTTTTTTGCGCTGCTGCTGGCGCATTGCCTGCTGCCGAATGACAAACTCAACCGACGGAAAACGCTTGGCTGCATCTGCGGCTTTGCGGGCGTGCTCGCACTCGGACTGGGAGGACTGAACGGCTTCAACCTCACCGGTGACGGTCTGGTGCTGCTGAGCGCGGTCTCGGCGGGCGCGGGCGCGCTTGTCTCGCGCATTTACACGCCCGGCCGTGATCCCATGCTGCTGACCGGCTGGCAGCTGCTCATCGGCGGCTGCTTCCTGCTGGGTGTCGGCACGATGGGAGGAGGCGCACTCGGTCGGGTGACGCTCGGCGGCGTGCTGCTGCTTGGCTACATGATCGTGCTGTCTGCGGCAGCGTTTACTATCTGGACGGCGCTTTTGGGTAAATTTCCGGTCGGAAAGGTCAGTCTGTTCGGCTTCCTGATTCCGGTGTTCGGCACGCTGTTCTCCGCGCTAGTGCTCGGCGAGAATATCTTCACCGCACGCAATCTGGCGGCGCTCGTGCTGGTCAGCGGAGGTATTGCGGTCGCAAACTCTGCAAGTACGAAAAAATAACACCGCAGACGGAATTGCGGTGCATAAAGGGTTAATCTATGGTATTTAGTTCTGCAATTTCGCTGTTTTTCTTTGTGCCGATCGTGTTTCTGCTCGATCGCAGGCTGTCGAACGTGGATGCGAAAAACACCTGGCTGCTCCTCGCAAGTCTGGTGTTCTACTCGTTCGGACAGGTGTATTATCTGCCGCTGCTGCTGCTCTCGGTGGCGCTTAACTACGTTTGCGGACGGCTGGCCGCAGGAAAGTACGCCAAACTCGGTGTCACACTCGCGGTCATCGGCGGGATAGGACTGCTCGCCGTGTTCAAGTACGCGGATTTCGCTATCCGCACAGTGAACGCACTGTGCGGGCTGAGTCTGTCGCTGACTGGCATTGCGCTGCCCATCGGTATCTCGTTCTTCACCTTCCAAGGGTTAAGCTACGTTATTGACGTGTACCGGGAGCCGAAAATGGTCTCGCACTCGTTCAAGAAGGTGCTGCTGTACATCGCGTTTTTCCCGCAGCTGATCGCCGGGCCGATCGTCAAATACCATGACGTCGAGCAGGAGATCGACAGCCGCCGCACCACTCCGCAGGAGACCGCACTTGGCATCCGCCGGTTTATCTGCGGTCTGAGCAAAAAGCTGCTGCTGTCGAACGCGCTCGGTCAGATGGCGGATACGGTGTTCGCGCTGCCTGCCGGAGAGATCGGCATGCTGGCAGGATGGACGGGCGCCATTTGCTACACGCTGCAGATCTACTTCGATTTTTCCGGCTACAGCGATATGGCCATCGGTCTCGGACGCATGTTCGGCTTCCATTTCCGCGAAAACTTCAATTATCCGTACACTGCGACCACCATCAAGGAGTTCTGGCGCCGCTGGCACATTTCGCTGTCCGGCTGGTTCCGCGACTATCTGTATATTCCGCTCGGCGGCAACCGAAAGGGGAATGCGCGGACATGGCTCAACCGGTTTCTTGTATTTTTCGCAACCGGTCTGTGGCACGGCGCGAGCTGGACGTTCGTCCTCTGGGGACTGTGGCACGGCTTGTTTTCCGTGCTTGAGGACTGCGGCGCGATTCCGGTGGACAAGCTCAAGGGCAAGTGCATCGGACAGCTGTATACGCTGCTCGTGGTCGTGCTCGGCTTTACGCTGTTCCGTGCGGACACACTGGCGCAGGCCGGCGCCATGTATGCCGCGATGTTCTCCGGCATTGGTCTGCACTGGCTGGGCACAGCAGCTGTCTGGGCAAAATTTACACCTGCGTTTGCACTGACGCTGTGTCTTGCACTGCTCCTGTGTACGCCTGTGGCCCGTGAGCATACGCCGAAACGTGAGAGTGTGACGTTCATCGGCTCTCTGGGGTTGCTGCTGCTGTGCATGATGTACCTTGCGGCAGGCTCGTTTAATCCGTTCATTTACTTCCGATTTTGAGGTGAAATATGAAATATAAATGGTTTACAGCGACGTTTTTGTCGCTGTGCCTGATTCCGGCGGCGGGTATGCTCGTGCTGCCCGAGCAGCAGGCGGCAGGCAATGAGCATCTCACGCCCAAGCCGAGCCTGTGGAACGCGCAGACCGGCTGGAACGCGGAGTTTCTCGGCGGCCTGACTGATTATGTTGCCGACCATTTCGGCTTCCGGCAGGAGCTTGTCACTGCGAACGCCGCCCTGCAGACCAGGCTGTTGTGCACCTCGCCTGCTGAGGACGTCATTTACGGTACGGACGGCTGGCTGTACTACGCGAAAACGCTCGATGATTATCAGAATCACGCAACGCTGACCGAGAGTGAGGCGCAGCAGCTGGCGCAGACGGTAAAATCCATGCAGGACTACTGCGAAAGCCGCGGCGCGCGCTTTCTGTTCACGATTGCGCCGAATAAAAGCTCGCTTTACCCGGAGCACATGCCTGCGCGCTACCTGACCGAGGATGCGGACGGCAACTACGAACGCGTGCTGCCGTATCTCGAGCAGGAGGGCGTGAACTATGCCGACCTGTTCTCCGTGTTCCGCGCACACGCAAACGTGCTGTATTATAAGACCGACTCGCACTGGACGAACCGCGGCGCCGCGCTCGCACACGATTATCTGATGAACACGCTCGGTCTGCCGCATACATCGTTCACGGATGAGGAATATACGACCGAGCGGAGCCACAGCGGCGATCTTTACCAAATGCTGTACCCGAAAGGCACGCAAAAGGAGGAAACGCAGGTGTATCAGACCTCGTTTTCGTATGTGAACCCGCCGCGCTCGGACGAGGATATCCTCATGCAGACCACACAGGAGAATGCGCCGAACGGCCGTCTGCTGCTGTGCCGCGATTCGTTCGGCAATGCGCTGCATCCGTTTCTCGCAGAGGATTTCCGTGAGGCGATCATCACCCGGCAGATGCCGTATCCGCTGGAGCAGGTGCAGGAGGGCGATACGGTCATCATCGAGATTGTCGAGCGAAATCTGCCGAATATACTAAAATATTCACCGGATTTGGGGAACAAAACCGAACCGTAATCCGTCTAATCAGTATCCGCAGAAGAAATAAACAATATGGAGGAAATTTTATGAAAAAGCTGACAGCCATGCTGCTGGCACTAACGCTCTGCTTTGGTCTTGCTGCGTGCGGCGGCAACACCGCACAGGACGATACCAAGGACGAGAGCCAGACCGTCCAGACCGGCAAAACCGAGGATAAGAAGGACGAAGCGAAGACCGAGGAGAAATCCGACGAGACCAAGACCGAGGACGCAAAGACCGAGACTAAGACTGACGATAAGACCTCGACCGACAGCAAAACCGAGGATAAAACCAACGCAACCAAGCCGGTAACGAGCAGCACGAACACCACGACCGCAAAGCCGTCTGCCTCGACGAGCAAACCGGCGGCATCCGCTCCGGCAAGCAAGCCGGCACAGAGCAAGCCTGCGGCAAGCGCTCCGGCTGAGACCAAACCCGCAGAGCCGGCGAAGCCGACTGCCTCTCAGGCGAGCGGGTACGTCGGCTCGTCCGCATCCGCACTCGAGAGCGCACTCGGCGCACCGACATCCAAGAGCTATTCGCCGAGCTGCATGGGCGAAGGTGAGGACGGCATCTGGACGTACGACGGGTTTACCGTTTATACCTATAAAGAGGGCGGTTCGGAGACTGTCGAAGCGGTTCAATAAATTAGCAGTTAGTAATCGACGATACGGTTTTATGTTTCGCAGGGGAGGCCAGTGGCCTCCCTTTTTCGCATTTTGCAGAGGTAAAATAAAAGGGCAGACCGGTGGTCTGCCCTATGGGAGATAAAATTCCCAATTACTGATTCATCAGAGAATGCGTCTCTGCGGTTTATTCGCTACCTGCTTCACGGCCTTGCACGGCACGCCGATGGCAAGCATACCTGCCGGTATATCCTCCGTCACAACGCTGCCTGCGCCGATGACGGCGTTATCACCGATGGTGACGCCCGGGCAAATCTGCACGCCCATGCCAATCCAGACGTTATTGCCAATGGTGACCGGCTTGGCATATTCCAGTCCGGCGTTGCGCTGTGCAACATCGAACGGATGGCCTGCGGTCGAGATACAGCAGTTCGGGCCGATGAACACATGGTCGCCGATGGTGACCGGCGCCGCGTCCAGAATCACAAGGTTATGGTTTGCATAAAATGCACGGCCGACACGCGTATGGCTGCCGTAATCGACAAAAAACGGCGGCTCAATGACGATATCGGGCGCACAGGCACCTAAAATGGTATGCAGAAGGGCGTTTTTCTCCTCCTTCTGGGAGGAACGGAGTGCGTTGTAATCCATGCACAGATCGCTGGTCTGCGCACGCGCTTCGAGCAGTGCGGGGTCGCTGTTGGCGTCGTACAGCAGGCCGGAAGCGGCTTTTTCAAGTTCGGTCATCGTCAGGGTTCCTCCTTAATTCTGGTGGCGTACCAGTTCATAATCATCGCCGGAGCGGTAGTACGGACAGCTTTTGCCGGTCTGCATCAGGCGGTAAAATTCGTCCTCATCCAGATAGGCTTCGCATACATATTCATCCATTTCATCATCGTAGACGTTGTAGGCGCAGTCGTCACAGGTTCCGGTCATCGGTCAGCGCTCCTTTCGATTTGGTCGATTGCGGATTGCAGAATAGCCTCGGGGTCGTTGCCGCAGATGTCGAGACACTCCGCATAGATAAGTCGGGTCTCGCGGATACCGAAGTATTCTTTGGCCATAGCGGTCAGATAATCGAAGCTGAACCGCGGGTCGTACGCGCCGCCTGCGGTGGTGATGTAGGTCAGACTGCGGGCGCGGCACAGGCCGCACGATTGTCCGTGGTCGTTGTAGGCGCTGACAATGCCGGTGACATAAATGTTCTCGATGTAGGTTTTCAGCTGTGCCGGAAAGCCCAGATCCCAGTAGGGAGCGGCAATGATGATATCGTCGGCATCGGCGAACTGGTGGGCATAATCGAACATCGGGTCGTGCCATTTGCCGCCGGCAATGAGCGATTCGCGGTGAGCAAGCCGTTTACGGTCGAGCGGGACGAGCGGCTGATCGTATACGTTCAGCTCGGTGACGTCGCTTATGTGTGCGAGATAGGCGCGCGCCAGCCGTTCCGTCCGCGACTCTTCCCGCGGACAGGCGTTGATGTAGAGTGTCATGGTATCCTTCCTTCTTCTTGTTCCTAACTATATAGTATAGCAGAAAAATGAGGAATTAGGAATGAGAAATTATTGTGAGGATGAATTGTTTACCCTGGGGTGCTCCGGTCGCGCTGCGGGAGAACAATGTTCGCCCCTACGGTAAAGATATAACAAATAGATTATAGATTAGTGTATGTTAGCGTATGTTAGTGTGGGTAACAGGTTGTATATATGTAATAATCTGTATATCAACATACACTAACATACGGTAAGTTTTTTATAGAGCAGTGCACTGCACGCCTGTATCAAACGACATGCAGAGATAAAACGAAAGGGCAGACCAATGGTCTGCCCTTTCGGAAGGTTATCGCTAATCTTTAATTACTAACTACTGATTATTCCGCCCAGTACTTCGCAACATGTGCCTTGGTAACCTCAGCGGCCTTCTTGATATTCTCCTCGTTGGACAGCTTGTAGTAGTCCGGACGGAACACCTCCATGGTGCAAACGTCGCCTTCAAAGCCGATCTTCTTGAGGGTATCTGCGTAACGCTTGTGGTCGAGGCAGTCGCCCGGCTCGCCCGGCCACAGACGCTTCTCGTCGTTATTGTAAGCAGCGCCGCACGGCATATTCTCCATGCCGTTCAGGTGCCATACGAAGATCTTCTTGCCGTCAGCCTTCTCGAGAGCAGCCCACTCGGAAGCCATAGCGTGGAAGTGGTACTGATCGAGGGTGATGCCGACCAGCGGATGGTTGACCTCGGTAACGATGTCGTAAGCGTACTCGAAGCGGTTGATGGACATGGTCGGTGCACCGCAGAACTCGATGGACAGCTTGATGCCGTGCGGCTCAACCTTCTTTACCATCTCCTTGAGAACAGCAACAGCATCTTCGCGGATCTCGTCAACGGTAGCCGGAACGGTCAGATCCATGGACGGAACGACAACGATCATCTTGCAGCCCAGCTTGTTGCAGTCTGCGATGATCTGGTCGAGCTTTGCCATAACGGCGTCCTTTTCTTCCTGGGTCTGCTTCATGTTGAAGAAGATCAGGGCGTTGTAGGACAGCATCTTCAGGTGGTGCTTCGGGTCAGCGAACCATGCAGCCAGATCGTCGATGGTGTACTTGCCGGCAGCGATCTCGCGGTCGAGGCACTCGGACTGAATATCAATGTAGTCAAAGCCGTACTTCTCGCACAGGTCGAGGTCTTCGAGTACGGAGTGGTTTTCGCAGAAACGGTTGCAGCCTTCGTTAAAACCGATTTTCATAGCAGTAACTCCTTTTAGCGTATCAATTTCGCGTTGTAAAACGCGGTATAGTGGTTAAGGTGATATGCAAGGGCAGTAAAGCAGGAAGCTCGGCCGCCCTTGCGAGTGAGTAGCAATGAATAGAAAATGCCAGGTGGATTACTTCTTGTAGAAGTCCGGGGTGCCGCCGGTAACAACCTTCTCCGGCACACCGGAGGTCTGGGACTTAACCAGAGCGTCAGCGGTGATGGAAGCAACGTAGCCGTCCCATGCGGAGGAGCCGCCGGTCTCACCCTTGAGTGCGTGGTCAACCCAGTCCTGAATCTCAACGTCGTAGGAGTCGATGAAGCGCAGGATCCAGTTGTCCTCGATCTTGGTGGAAACCTCGTTAGCGTAGCGAACGGTCGGGAAGGACGGGCACGGCAGGTTTACAACGCCGTTCTCACAAACGACCTCGCAGTTGATGTCGTAGCCGAAGCCGCAGTTTACGTTAACCTCGAGCATGTTGATGATGCCGCCCTTGGTTTTCATGATCATGATCTGCGGGTCCTTCAGCGCGTTTTTAACCTTGCTGTTGGTCTTCGGCATGATGCACTGAACCTCGTCCCACTCGTCGTTTACCAGCCACGGCAGAACGTCGATCTCGTGGATTGCGGTATCGGTAACAGCCATTGCGGTGGTGTAGTCGTCGGCAACGCCGTCTGCACGGTGGGTGCACTTGATTACCATCGGGGCACCGAACTTGCCGGAGTCGATCAGTTCCTTAACCTGACGGTAGCCGCGGTCGTAACGGCGCATGAAGCCAACCTGTACCAGGTGCTTGCCGCCGGCCATCTCGGCCTCAACGATCTCCTTGCCGTCAGCAGCGGTGTTTGCCAGCGGCTTCTCGGAGAATACCGGCTTGCCAGCCTTGATAGCTGCCAGAACCGGACCCTTGTGGAACTGACCCGGGGTGGTAACAACAACAGCGTTTACATCCGGATCGTTGATTGCTTCGTTGAAGTCGGTGTAAACCTTGGTGCCGGCACCGGCAATCTCAGCGCCCTGCTTAGCGCCTTCTTCAAATACGTCGCAGACTGCAACGACCTTTGCGTTGCGAATGCGGTTCTGGATACGCTCAATGTGTTCACGGCCGATCATGCCGCAGCCGATCAGTGCAATGTTCAGGTTTTCCATGATGAATTCCTCCTAAAATGTTGTGTAAAATGGGTGAAAAGGTGGTTTTTGTGAGAGGTCAGCGCAGACTGTTCTGCGTTTACTTTCGTGTTTACTGATGCACGCATCAGTCGGTACTCGGTGTGTGCATTCCTCATTTTTGAGGTCAGGTTGATTATACATCTGCGTTCACGAGAACGCAATAGGGAATTTTAAAATTTTCAAAAATATTTTACTACCCGGCGGCGAGGATCAAATTCACCGCCGGACAGCGAGGGATCTGCACCGAAAACGGTGCGAAAGGGGAAAGAAAAGGTGTGTGTTGTCTTAAAATCAGGCTGCGATGCCGAGGGGAGAGAACAGGATGTAAATGCCGAGTGCCAGAAGCAGGCCGATGATGGATACAATATGGCGGTACTTCCACGGGGTCAGGTCTACTGCGCCTACGTCGCGGATCTCGTACTCCTCAGCCGGATGATACTTGTTCAGATACCACATGATGAGCAGCTCGATCGGGAACAGAACAGCCATTGCGTACAGATAGTGGATCGGATTGGAAGAGCCGGGATAGCACGGCTTGATGAGCAGGAACGCACCGTAGCATACAACATGGAACATGGTGATTACCTTCGGCATGTACTTCGGGATGCGCTTGAACATAAAGATGCCGAGGATGGTGCACAGTACCGGCAGGGAAACGAACTGGCTCATGGAGTTCAGAAACGTGGTGATGCCGCCGGCGTACATAACGAACGGAGAGATAACAATTGCGATGCAGCCTGCGATGGTGCCGTAGATCTTGCCGACCTTAACACACTTGGTGTCGGAAGCTTTCGGGTTGATGGACGAACGGTACAGGTCCAAGGTGAACATGGTGGATGCGGAGTTCAGTACCGAGTTAAAGGAGGACAGGATCGCGCCGAACATGACAGCGGCGAAGAAGCCCATTACCGGCTTCGGTACGATCTCAGCGATCAGAGCCGGGTAAGCAAAGTCGATAGCGGAGGAACCGGCAGCAGCCAGCTTGTCCTGAATGGACGGCAGGTAGAATGCGATAACGCCCGGGATTACGAGGTACAGAGGGCCAAGGCACTTGAGGAAGCCGCAGAAGATAGCGCCCTTCTGGCCTTCCTTCAGGCTCTTTGCTGCGAGGGAACGCTGTACAAAGGACTGGTTGGTGCACCACCAGTACAGGTTGTTGAAGAACATACCGGTGATGATCAGCGGCCACGGAACTTCCGGTTCCGGTGCATTCCATGCGTTGATGGCGTTCATTTTGGCCGGATCTGCCTCTACCATGTACTTGATGCCGTCCATGATGCCATGGCCGCCGGTTGCAGCGGACAGAGCCGCGAAGCCGAGGAACGGGATCATCAGACCGCCGATGATAAGGCCGATGCCGTTGATGGTATCAGAAACCGCAACTGCCTTCAGGCCGCCGAAGATGGCGTAGCAGCCGCCGATGATGCCGATGATGAGGCACAGGATGGCAACAGCCATGAACTTGCTGGTGCCGAGGATGCCGGAGATGTCGAAGATCTGCTCGAAAACGACTGCACCGGAGTACAGGATGACCGGCAGGTTGAGGATGGAGTACATAACAACGATTACCAGCGAGAACATCGTCTTGGTGCCCTTGCCGTAGCGCTCCTCCATCAGGGACGGGATGGTCATGGCGCCCATTTTCAGGTACTTCGGCAGGAAGTAGTACGCCAGAACCAGCAGGGTGAACATCGAGCCGACCTCCCATGCGATCGGGCCCTTATGTTGGTAGCTCCAGCTCTGCCGTTCAGACCGACAAGCTGTTCAGCGGAAAGGTTGGTCAGCAGCAGAGAACCGGCGATGACTACGCCCGGCAGGCCGCGGCCTGCGAGGAAATAACCCTCAGCGGTGTCGAGCTGCTCGTCGCGGGTCTTCCATGCGGAAATGACTGCAACGAGGACTGTGAACAACAGGAACGAGATTCCTGTCCATGCGAGTGATGAGAAGAATGTCATTGATATACCCCCATATCGTTCTCTTGTCGTGTGCATCCGTAACACTCCCAAAGGGATGCACGCGAGCTGTGGTTGGCAAGAAGCCCTCTTTCAGCAGGCTTCTGGCGTTCTCGTGAACGCTCATCTTCAAAAATAATTCCCCGATAAAACAAAGCATATTTTGAGAAATGCTGTGAATGTTTTGCAAGGGGATTTATTTCGTTGTCCATAGATTATCATGTTATTTGGGATATTTCAAGCCTTAAATGTGAGATTTATTTCGATTTAGTAAACAGTACAAAATTAAGATTGCCTTTTTGTATGAATAGCCACTGAATCATTCACATGTGCGTGCAAAGCGTGCAATATGATAGATATTTTGCATAAAAACAGAGGGGTTATATTGTGCAATTGCTGTGACGGTCAAGAAAAAGCAAATTCATAGGAAAAAACACGCGAAAAAAACAGTTGCAAGTTGCGTGCATTGTGTTATACTATAAACAGAAAAAAACGAGTGGGCAATACTCACTATATAGTAAGGAGGAAAAAGCATGGCTGTAACCGCACAGCAGATTGCGGAGCTGGCAGGTGTATCCCGCGGTACGGTAGATCGTGCGCTGCACAATCGAGGGCGTGTAAATCCCGAAGTAGCGGCTAAGATTCACAAAATTGCAGCAGAATTAGGGTATAAACCGAATCTGATCGGACAGGCGCTGGTCAAATCCCGCCGGGAGTTCAAGCTGGGTGCGATTCTGCAGTCCACCGAGACGCCGACGATGCAGATCGTGCGTGCAGGCGTGCAGCGCGCCGCAGAGGAGCTTGCCGCCTCGGGCGTGGAACTGATCATGCGCGAAAACCGCGGTCTGGATACCGAAATGGTGCTTGAACACATTGAAGAGCTGGTTTCACAGGGCGTGCAGGGACTGGCTATCGCGCCGAACAACTCGCCGGAGATTCGCCAGTGCATTGATGAACTGTACGAACAGGGCATTCCGGTCATCACACTCAACTCGGATGCACCGGACAGCAGGCGTCTTGCGTTCATCGGTATGGACAACTACCGCGCCGGACAGACCGCCGCAGGCTTGCTTCGGCTGATGCTGCCCGAGGGCGGCAAGGTGCTTCCGCTGGCGGGACACTTGAATAACACCGCACATAATAACCGTTTAAACGGATTTATGGATACAATTAACGACGAAACAGGAAACGAAATTGAACTGTTAGCGTTTCAGCCGTGTTTCGACCGGGACGACTATGCCCACGAGATTACGCAGCACGCATTGCGTGCAAATCCTGACCTGACCGGCATTTACGTTGCGTCCAACGGACAGGCCGGTGCGTGCGCAGCCGTAGAGGAAGAAGGCCGAAAGGGTAAGGTCAAGGTCGTTGCATTCGACCTCAACCCGATGAATATGGAACTGCTCCGGTCGGACAGCTTGAGTTTTGTGCTCGATCAGAAGGCATTCGAGCAGGGCTACCGGCCGCCGTTCCTGCTGTTTGACTATCTGCAGAACAAAAAAACACCGGAAAAAGAACTGCTTTATACGGATATTGCAATCAAAACCAAGTTTAACAGTGATAAACCTGTGGGAGTGGAATAAGAAAGAACCGCACATTGTGCGGTTCTTTTTAATGGAAAATGAATACGGTGATTTACTCTAAAGTATGATTTAATGTTGTGTAAACAACCGTAAATCCGCTGGATTTCAGTGCTTCTGTGAATCTTTTCGCTATTTCTGTGGATACAGTTTCTGCCTGATTGAGCACAACGATATCCGCTAAGTGTTCTGCAATAATGCCTTGCGCGGCCAGCTCCGGCGTGACAATACCGCTTATGTGTGCACCGGTGCGTGCACAGAACAATTCCGGTCGGTGTACGGCTTGTTTGACTGGCTTTCCGAACCCGGATGCGCCCACGACGCACACGGTTTTGCGTGTATTCTCAGGTATGACCGGCTCATGCGAGGCGTGTGCCTTGAGCGGCAGCCGCTTGGAGCCGTCGGCTTCCACAATCACATAGTCAGCGGCGTCCGCGAGCACGGAAAAGGGAAGTGCCGGCGCGGTCAGCTTGCCCTCAGCGGCAGGCGTGCCCATGCAGATCACGCGGTGAAGCGCAAGTGCGCGGCGGACCTGTTCAATGTCATCCGTCACCAACAGGGGAATGCCCACAAACGGCAAAATGTGCGTGGAAGTCGTCAAAATCACCGTTCCGGATAATTCTTCGGCCAGTATACGCAGTAAAGTTGTTTTTCCGCCGCTGCCGATCACGGCGGTTATGCCTTTTATCATGTGTAATTGTTCACATATTTTCATAAATCCACCTAATACAGCCATAAAAATACCGTGGGCGGGATGATGATCTCGTTCCTGCTGGAGGCTGTCGAAAACTAACGTTTTCAGCGGCCTCTCGATCGAAAACGCTTTGATCGAATTCCGAAGAAAAACCGCGCCTTGCAGGCACATTTTTTCTTCCCTTGTATAAATTCCGAGATACGTGCTCTCGGAATTTATGAATTTGCTCCGCAAATTCTATTTTATGCGTGCTGCCGCACGAAGCACAAGCGTCGAAATTCTGCTTTTTTGACAGACTGGGGGGGATGACCTCATCCCGCCATTGTAAATATCTACATGTTGTTATATGCGGCGGGAGGTCACCCCACCCTGCAACCATGCTTTTATAATAGTATTATATCATGTCTGCCACACAGAAAAAATATTGACTTCACTCGACCGATACGCTATAATCATCGGTAGCAATCGTTATAGTTTGCAAAATACAACGAAGATAAACGGAGGAAAACGCCATGTTAGTCGTGATACGCGGTGCAGGAGACATTGCCACGGGGATTGCCTTGCGGCTGTACCGCGCAGGCATTCGTCTGGTGCTGACAGACCTGCTGCAGCCAACGTCGATCCGCCGCACGGTATGCTTTTCGGAAGCGATTCGATTGGGCGAAACAGTCGTTGAGGGCGTGCATGCACGCCGAGCCGATACCGCAGCCGAAGCGGCAGCACTGACCGAACAGGGCATCATTGCTGTGCTGGCCGATCCGGCGGCAGGCTGTGTGCAGGAACTGCACCCTGATGCCCTGGTGGACGCGATTCTGGCGAAGAAAAACCTCGGTACGCACATCACGGATGCGCCGATCGTCATTGCGGTCGGTCCGGGCTTTACGGCCGGCGTGGACTGTCACGCGGCGGTTGAGACCATGCGCGGGCATACACTCGGACGGGTGCTGTATACGGGTTCGCCGCTGCCGAATACGGGCGTTCCCGGTGTGATCGGCGGCCACGCGGCAGAGCGCGTTCTGCGTGCCCCGGCAGACGGCTTGTTTGAGCCGTGCCGTGAGATCGGCGATCTGGTCGAGACGGGAGACACCATCGCATATGTTGCGGGAAAACCCATGAAAACCACCATCACCGGCTGTCTGCGCGGTCTGCTGCAGGCTGGCGTACCCGTACATGAGGGCATGAAATCCGGTGACGTTGATCCGCGCGGCAAGCGTGAAAACTGCGATACCGCATCCGATAAGGCGCTTGCGGTCGGCGGCGGTGTGCTGGAAGCATTGCTTCACTTTTCCAACGTCTTTCATTAAGAAATCATACAAATAGAGGAGAAAGCCCAATGAAAAAGAACTGTTTTGCAAGATTTGCAGCAGCGGCTCTGTCACTGGCAATGCTGGCGGGCTGCGGTGCATCCCAGAGCAGCGACAGCGCAGCTGTGGACACGGGTTCTGCAGATTCCGCAGAGCTGACCGTCTTTGCGGCGGCCTCCATGACCGAGACCCTGAACCGGATCGCAGAGGACTACAAGAGCGTTGACCCGAACGTGACCTTCTCGTTCAATTTTGCGTCCTCCGGCGACCTGCTCACCCAGATCAAGGAGGGCGCGGACTGCGACGTATTCATCTCCGCAGCGCCCAAGCAGATGAACGCACTCGACGGCTCTCTCAGGGACGACACCGACAAGAACCCGGACGGTCTGGATGAGCTGCTGGACGGCACCCGTATCGACCTGCTCGAGAACAAGGTAACGCTGGCTGTGCCGGAGGGCAACCCGAAGGGCATCAAGAGCTTTGACGATCTTGCGGAAAAGCTGAAGAGCGGTGACGTGCTGCTTGCCATCGGCAACAGCGACGTTCCGGTCGGCCAGTACACCCAGAAGATTTTCGCGCACTACGGTCTGGACGAGGCTGCGCTGGCTTCCTCCGGCGTGCTGACCTACGGCTCGAACGTTAAGGAAGTTACCACGCAGGTAAGCGAAGGCGCGGTTGACTGCGGCATTATCTACGCAACCGACGCATTCTCGGCAGGTCTCGACACGGTTGACGAGGCAACTGCTGACATATGCGGTCAGGTTATCTATCCGGCAGCCGTGCTCAAGAACAGCACGCACGCAGACGAGGCGAAGGCGTTCCTTGACTATCTGACCACCGATGAAGCAGGCAAGGTATTCGAGAGCGTAGGCTTTACCACGTTGGCATAATCTGATACAATAGAAAGGCGAGGGAGCAATCTCTCGCCTTTATTTGCAAAAGGAGACGATTATGGACTGGTATCCATTATATAACTCGCTGCGTATCGCACTTATTTCCACGGTTATCATCTTCTTCGCGGGGATTGCGGCGGCCTATTACGTTGCGCGTCTGCCGCGCGTGCTCAAAGGTGTGCTGGATGTGCTGTTCACGCTGCCGCTCGTGCTGCCGCCTACGGTGGTCGGCTATCTGCTGCTGCGCGTGCTCGGACCGAAAAGAGCCGTCGGCGCATGGGCGCTCGCGCATTTTAATCTCAAGCTGACTATGGTCTGGTGGTCGGCGATTTTCGCAACCGCCGTTGTCATTTTCCCGCTCATGTACCGCACAGCGCGCGGCGCGTTCGAGAGCTTTGACGAAACGCTTGCCGACGCAGGCCGCACGCTCGGCCGCTCGAACACCTGGATTTTCTGGCGGGTGCGCATGCCCTGCTGCAGGCAGGGTATCCTTGCGGGAACGGTGCTCGCGTTCGCGCGTGCGCTCGGTGAGTACGGCGCAACATCCATGGTGGCGGGCTACACGCCCGGACGCACAGCGACCATTTCGACGACGGTCTATCAGCTGTGGCGCACGAATGATGACGTGCTGGCGTTCAAGTGGGTCGTGGTCAACCTTGCCATCTCGGCGGTGGTGCTGCTGGCGGTCAATCTGCTCGAAAAGCGGGAGAGAGGAGTGCGTAAGGCATGGCACTGATCGTGGATATCGAGAAAACACTCGGAGATTTTCACCTGAAAGTGAACTTCACCGCTGAGCGGGAAGTGATGGCGCTGCTCGGTGCCTCCGGCTGCGGCAAGAGCATGACGCTGGGGTGCATCGCAGGCATCGTGAGGCCGGATAAGGGCCATATCGAGCTGAACGGGCGCGTTCTGTTCGACAGTGACAAAAAAATCGACCTGCCGCCGCAAAAGCGAAAGGTCGGCTACCTGTTTCAGCAGTACGCGCTGTTTCCGCACATGACGGTCGAGCAGAACATCCGCGCAGGCGCACACGCCCGCCCGAAAGCCGAGCGCGAACAGGCGGTGCGCGAGGTCCTGCACGCATTCCGCCTGGAGGGACTGGAGAACAACCGTCCGAGTCAGCTTTCCGGTGGTCAGCAGCAGCGGTGCGCGATGGCGCGCATTCTGGTCGGGCAGCCTGAGCTTGTGCTGCTCGATGAGCCGTTTTCCGCGCTCGATGCGTACTTGAAATGGCAGGTGGAACTGGAGCTTTCGGACATCCTGAAAAATCTTTCGTGCGGTACGCTGTTCGTCACGCACAACCGCGATGAGGTGTACCGCCTGTGCGATACGGTGTGCGTGCTGAACAGGGGAAAGTCCGATCCGAAGGAGACAGTCAAGGAACTGTTCCGCGCACCGGCAACCATGGGTGCTGCACTGATTTCCGGCTGCAAGAATGTTTCTGCCGCCGAGGTAAAGCAAGGTGAGACCCTGTTCTGCAAGGACTGGAACGTAACGCTCAAAACCGCGCTGCATGTGCCGGAAAACATCGCTTACGTTGGCGTTCGGGCGCATTACTTTACCACAGAGGGTACGGAGAACGCCATTCCGTGCACGGTCGAGCGCGTAGTCGAAAACCCGTTTTCGACCGTGGTCATGCTGCAGACGACAGGCGCAGGCAGGCTGCGGTGGGAGCTGGATAAGGCGGTCTGGGAGACGCTTTCCGGCACGGAAAAGCTGACGCTGTACGTCCGCCCAGAGGACGTTATGCCGCTGACGGAGTGAGCAAAATGCTGGATAATCAAGGAAGAAATATTCGCTATCTGCGGCTGTCGGTGACCGACCGGTGCAATTTCCGGTGCCGGTACTGTATGCCCGCCGAAGGCGTGTGCAAGCGGGAGCACAGCGAAATGCTGTCGTTCGAGGAGCTGACCGAGATCGTGCGGACGGCAGTTTCGCTCGGTGTCAGTAAGGTGCGGCTGACCGGCGGAGAGCCGCTTGTACGGCGCGGCATCGTGGACTTGTGCCGCAGTCTGCGTGCCATCAATGGTGTGCGGGAGCTCACCATGACGACTAACGGCGCACTCCTGCCGCAGTACGCCGCAGAGCTGAAACAAGCAGGGGTTGACCGGCTGAATATCAGTCTGGATACCTTAAATGAGGATAAATTTGCGTCGCTGACGCGCGGCGGCTCGCTCGCGGATACGCTGGCCGGTCTGGACGCGGCGTGGAACGCCGGATTCCGCGGTACAAAGCTGAATGCCGTGCTGCTCGGCGGCGTAAACGCGGATGAGATTCCGGCACTGGCGCAGCTGGCGCAGGACGGGAAATATGAGGTACGCTTCATTGAACTCATGCCGATCGGTGAGTGCGCGGACTGGCCGCGTGAGCGGTTTCTCTCTGCGGACGCGGTGCTGCACGCCCTGCCGGAGCTGCAGCGTCTGCCGAATGAAGGCGTTGCGGAACGGTATCGAATGCCCGGCTGGAAGGGGAAAATCGGTTTGATTCGCCCGATGAGCCACCGTTTCTGCGCCGACTGCGACCGCATCCGCGTTACCGCAGACGGCAGGCTGAAACCGTGCCTGCACTCGGCGCAGGAGATTCCGCTGCGCGGTCTGCACGGTGAAAACCTTGAACGCGCACTGCGCGAGGGTGTGTTCGGGAAACCGGTCAGCCACCATATGCAATCCGGGCAGCCGAGTGAAAGCCGGAGAGGCATGAGCCAGATCGGAGGATGAATGGAAAATTGAGAATGGAGAATGGAAAATGAAGGTTCGGCACATAGTGCCGCTATTAAATAATCGCGCTTTGCACGATACCTTAATTCTCAATTATCCATTTTCAATTCTCAATTATTGCAACAGATAAGAAAGGATAATATGGCAAAAGTAACAGCAGTTTGTATTAGTGAACATAAAGGAACAAAAAAGCACCCGGTGGATTCCATCACGGTGCGGGAGCACCACGGCATCGAGGGCGATGCCCATGCGGGCAACTGGCACCGCCAGATCAGCCTTTTGGCGCAGGAGAGCGTGGACGAAATGCGCCGAACCGGTCTGACGCTCCATGCGGGCGACTTTGCGGAGAACATCCTCACCGAAGGGATTGACCTTAAGCATTTACCGGTCGGTACGGTGCTCCGCGTGGGAAAAACGCGTCTGCAGGTGACGCAAATCGGCAAGGAATGCCATAATGACTGTGAAATCCGCCGTCTGACAGGCAAATGCGTCATGCCGACCGACGGTATCTTTGCCATTGTGCTAACGGGCGGCACGATCACCGCCGGTGACGAGATCGAGGAGGAAAAGCCATGAAATGTATCAAAACCGAGGACGCGGTCGGTCATGTTCTGTGCCACGACATGACGCAGATCATCCCGGGCGTGAGCAAGGGGCCACGCTTCCGCAAGGGCCACATCGTCACCGCGGAGGACATTCCGGTGCTGCTTTCGATGGGTAAGGAGCAGCTTTACGTCTGGGAGCTGCAGCCGGGTTTTCTGCACGAGAATGACGCGGCAGAGCGGCTGTGTGCGCTCTGTCAGAACGCCGGTATGCGTAAAAGCGAGACAAAAGAGGGCAAAATCGAGCTTTCTTCGGACATTGATGGCGTTTTTCTGGTCGATACCGAACGACTGAATGCGGTCAACAGTATTGACGAAATCATGATCGCCACCAGACGCGGCAACGGCATCGTCCATCCGGGCGACAAACTGTGCGGCACGCGCGTCATCCCACTCGTGATCGAGGAGGAGAAGCTGCGGCAGGCTGAGCAGGCGGCGGGCGGCACGCCGATTCTGGAAGTCCGCCCGTTTACGTTGAAAACAGCAGCCGTTGTCACCACCGGCAGCGAGGTAGCCAAAGGCCGCATTCCGGACAGCTTCACGCCGGTTGTAGAACGAAAGCTGGCTGCACTCGGCATCAAAATGACCGAGCACGTTCTGGTCGAGGACGGCATGGAGAACGTTGCGGCGGCCATCGAGCAGATGAAAAACAAGCCGGTCGATATGATTCTGTGCACCGGCGGCATGAGTGTTGACCCGGACGATTCCACGCCGGGTGCGATTAAGGCCAGCGGCGCGGATATCGTCACCTACGGCGCGCCGGTGCTCCCGGGCGCCATGTTCCTGTTGGGCTATTACGCGGACGGCCGTCCGGTGATGGGTCTGCCCGGATGCGTCATGTACGCCAAGGCCACCATTTTGATCTGGTTCTGCCGCGCATCGCGGCGGGCGTGCGGCTGACCAGGCGCGATTTTGTTGCGCTCGGAGAAGGCGGTCTGTGTCTCGGCTGTGAGGTCTGCACCTATCCGCACTGCGGCTTCGGAGGTGTGTGATATGTCGTGTTCCGTAGGGGCGAACAGTGTTCGCCCACTGACCGCTAAAGTTATTACAGTCAGTGACCGGTCGTTCCGCGGTGAGCGGGAGGATTTGAGCGGCCCTGCCGTCAAGAATCTGCTCGAGCGGGCAGGCTACGCGGTCGGTGCGGTCGAGGTGCTGCCGGACGAGCAGCCGCGTATCGAGTCCGCGCTCATCCGTGCCGCCGACGAGGAGAAGCTCGCACTTATCGTCACCACTGGCGGCACCGGCTTTGCACCGCGCGATGTAACACCGGAGGCAACCATCAAGGTCTGCGAAAAGCTCGCGCCGGGTATCCCGGAGGCCATGCGGGCAGCGTCCATGCAGATTACGCCGAAGGCGTGTCTGTCGCGCGCGGCAGCGGGCATTCGCGGCACGAGCCTGATCATCAATCTGCCGGGCAGTCCCAAGGGCGCGTGCGAAAATCTGCAGGCCGTGCTCGAACCCATTGAGCATGGAATTTATATCCTGCAGGGCGGGAAAGAGTAATGGAGAATTGAAAATGGAGGATGGAGAATGAAATGTCAGATTTCAGTCTCTGCTCCGAATAGAAAACACCCCGAACCTCAGGTTCGGGGTGTTTTTTGATTAGGTTCAATTTCAAAAGAAAACGGTCAACTACCGTGTTAATTTTCCATCCTCAATTTTATATTTACTCCAAATAAATCGAAAACTCCTGTTTTTCGGTAACATACCCGACGATCTTCGCCTCCGGCACGCTCTGCTGCAGCTCATCCAGACAGCCTTGCGCGTCCTGCTCCGGCAGGGCAAACAGCAGGCCGCCGCTGGTCTGCGGGTCGTAAAACAAATCCTGCAGGGTTCGCGAAACCTTACCCTTGACACATACGCCGGCTTCCGCATACTGCCGGTTGCGGTACGCGCCTGCCGGAATCAGTCCCATCTCTGCCAGCGGGTACGCTTCTGCATGATAGGGGACGTCGTCTGCGCGAAGGTGCACGGAAACGCCGCTGCCCTGTGCCATCTCAAAGCTGTGGCCGAGCAACGAAAAACCGGTGACATCCGTGCAGCTGTGCACCGGATATTTCACCATAACATCACGCGCAGCCTTATTGAGCGCAGCCATCTGGCGGTAGATGCGGTCAAGCACGGACTTTTCGACCAGATCCGCTTTTGCTGCTGTGGTCAGCACGCCAACGCCGAGCGGCTTGGTCAGAATCAGCACGTCCCCCGGCTTTGCGCCGCTGTTGGTGAGCACCTTTTTCGGATGCACGAAGCCTGAAACCGCCAGTCCGTAGATCGGCTCGGCACCCTGAATGGTGTGACCGCCCGTGATGATCGCGCCGGCCTCGTAGGCCTTGTCGTAGCCGCCGCGCAGGATTTCCTGCACCGCATGATCGTCCATGCTCTGCGCCAGACACATGATGTTGAGCGCGAGCTTGGGCTCACCGCCCATGGCGTACACGTCGCTGAGCGCGTTGGCAGCCGCGATCTGTCCGTACAGGAACGGATCGTCCACGATGGGCGGGAAGAAGTCGGTCGTTTGCACGAGTGCGGTATTCTCGTCGAGCACATACACGCTTGCGTCATCGCTCTTGTCATAGCCGACGATCAGACGCGGGTCGGTATGCGTGCGAAAGCCTTCAAGCAGGTGTACGAGCGTTCCGGCACCGACTTTTGCGCCGCAGCCGGCGCAGCCTGCAAGTTTGGTCAGCTTTACTTCGGTCTCCATCGAAAAATCTCTCCGTTTCCGTGATTTACTCTTCTTATTGTACCAAAATCCGTGCAGATTGGCAACCTTCATTCGCCTTGCATAGACTGGATGGGAGGGGATGCCATGGCGACCGTCAGCCTTTGCATGATTGTACGCAATGAGGAGAAGGTGCTCGCGCGGTGTTTGGACAGCGTGCGCGGCATTGCGGATGAAATTTGCATCACGGACACCGGCTCGACCGACAAAACGAGGGAAATTGCCCAAAAATACGGCACTGTGCAGGTGTTCACGTGGTGCGATGATTTTTCTGCCGCACGCAATTTTTCGTTTGCGCAGGCGCGCATGGACTATACGCTGTGGCTGGATGCGGACGATGTGCTTCTGCCGTCCGACCGTCAGAAATTGCTTGTACTCAAAGCGGAGCTGGACGGCACGGCCGATGTCGTCATGCTGCCGTACCACACCGGTTCTGATGAGCAGGGCAGACCGACGTTTTTCTGTTACCGTGAGCGGCTGCTCAAAACGTCCGCGCACTTCCGATGGCAGGGTGCGGTGCATGAGTGCATCACGCCGTGCGGGAATATCCGGTACGGAGACGCGGCGGTGACACACCGCAAGCCGCCGTGCGCGTACTCCGACCGCAACCTGAAAATCTACGAAAACCTGCTCGCCAAGGGGGAAAAGCTGGATGCACGCGGCAGCTATTATTACGCGCGCGAGCTGCTGGCGCATAAACGGTACGCACAGGCGGTCGAAGCGTTTGAAGCCTTCCTTACGATGCCGGACGGCTGGACGGAGAACAAAATAGATGCGTGCCTTGGTCTGTCGCAGGCGCTGACCGCCCTCGGAGAGCGCGAGCAGGCAAAGCGGGCACTGACCCGCTCGTTTGCACTGGAGGTGCCGCGCAGTGCCGTGTGCTGTGCGCTTGCAGCCCTCGAATATGCAGATAACCGCGCAAGACAGGCGGTATTCTGGTACGAAACCGCCATTCGAGCCGCAAGCACAGCGCCGCACGGCTTTATTGATGTGAACGCCTGCGCTTATGCGCCGGCACTCGGCTTGTGCGCCTGCTGGGACAAATTGGGAGACCCCAAGCAAGCCTGTGCTTGGAATGAACGGGCAGCACTCGTGCGCCCGCAGTCGGCGGCAGTGGCGCACAACCGACGGTATTTTGCCGCGCAGGGTCTCACCGCGGAGCCGCCTTCGGCATAGACTGAACTGCCGGAGTTTTCCGGCAAATCGGAAGGAAGGGAAGAACGACATGAACGATCGACAGGACTGCTGCGGCAACTGGGAACGTCCGAGCGAACGCTGGCAGGAGCGCGTGTGCGATGCGGTGATGGGCAACGACCGACCGGGCCCGATGGGACCTCCCGGACCTCCCGGACCTCCGGGTCCGCGCGGACCGCGAGGAGAAAGGGGACCGATGGGGCCAATGGGGCCGAGAGGCATTCCGGGTCCTCCGGGACCGCCGGGCTTCCCGGGACCGACCGGTCCGACCGGTGCCACCGGCCCGACCGGCCCCGCGGGTGAAGCAGGCGCGGTCGGCGCCACTGGCCCGACCGGCCCGACAGGTCCGGCCGGAGAAGCGGGCGCAGTTGGCCCGACCGGCCCGACAGGCCCGACCGGAGAAGCGGGCGCAGTTGGCCAAATCGGCCCGACCGGCCCCGCAGGTGAAGCAGGCGCAGTTGGCCCAACCGGCCCGACCGGCCCCGCAGGTGAAGCAGGCGCAGTCGGTGCCACCGGCCCGACCGGCCCTGCGGGTGAAGCAGGCGCAGTTGGTCCGACCGGCCCGACAGGCCCAACCGGTGCAAGTCCGGAAGCAGCGGCATCGGTAGCAGACGCAACCGGTGCGGACGACATCGTTGCACAGTTCAACGAGCTGCTCAACAGTCTGCGCGAAGCGGGACTGCTCAGGCTGCCGTAACCGCACAGAAAGGGAGTGGAAACACTCCCTTTTTCTTTGCGCCGGCATTCGACTTTATGCGCAGCTTATGATATACTGATAGCAGAAATACAACAGCAGGAAAGCAGGAAGTATAATGACAATTCTGAATTGTGAATGCGGAAACGAGATTTTCATCATGGACGAAACCGAAGCAACGGCTTGGCAGTGCGAGCAGTGCGGTCAGTGGTATGATTTCTTCGGTGTAAAGGTGCCCGACCCGGCATCTGTGCAGCCGAAAAAGTCGCCTCATCTTGTCAACTGGAGTGCAGGCGAGGATTTGTAAGGCAATACCGCGAAATCGCAACAAAGTCAGGACACAAAATTTCCGCAAAGCGCCGCGGCAGCGCGGACGGAACTCGCGCAAGGAGCCGCGGCAGCGCGACCGGAACCTGCGCAAGGAGCCGCGGCAGCGCGGACGGAACCTGCGCAAGGAACCGCGGCAGCGCGGACGGAACTCGCGCAAGGAACCGCAGCTTCAATTGTGCGGTGTTGTCGTAAGTCTGTCGTCAGAAAAGGACAGAAAAAGTGCGGGCGGAAGCTGCAAAAAGTAACAGAACTGTAACCTCGCTTTGTGTCGAAAGGTGGTATACTTATATCTTAGCAGCATATATTATAAAAAGGATAGGAAGGATGACAAAAATGGCATATGAATCGGCGCGGCAGGCGCCGCGCAGCCCGCATAGAAGAAGGCGCAGACGCAGACGGCGCAACAGTCACTACGGTGTACTGTTTGCCCTGATCATTCTGATCATTGCGGTCATTTTCTTCGGTGTGCGGGCGATCCGTTCGATTGTCGGAAACGTAGTCAGCAGCAACAACGTGCTGGTGTATCAGGTGGGCAACACAAATGCATATAAGAACGGCAAGGCGATACAGGTTGACGCTGCGCCCTACCGTGACAGTCAGGGCAACGGCATGGCGTCCATCAGCTCACTGTGCGATAACCTCGGATTGGAGCTGAGCTGGGACGAGAACGCTAAATCCGGCACGATCACGCTCAAAAAGACCGTGCTGACAATTAAGCTCAGTGATACAAACCTGCAGGTCGGTGACGCGACCGAAACCTTCGCCTCCGCACCGGTGGAGAAGAACGGCGTGGTTTATGCGCCGGTCAAGGATATCTGTCAGGCGCTTTCGTTGCAGACCGGTGAGGTTGCCGCCGAAAACGGCGATCTGATCATCATCAGTCAGGCAAAAAAAGCGCTGACCGACAAGAAGATCGGTGAAATTACGGATAAGGCGCTCGAGGTGCTCGGCCCGGCCGAGGGACAGGTAATGAGCGGCAGTGTGGTCATGCGAACCGGCTCGGATCAGCTGCTCTATGAAGGCAGCACCAAGCACATGGTAGAAGAAGGCAAAAAGCTGGGTGCAGGCGTGCTCGATCAGGACGGCACGGCGTATATCCCGCTCAAGGCCGCGATGACCGCGCTCGGCGGCAAGGCGGAGGACGATGGCAAGGGCGCATGGAATGTCACCTGCGGTGAATCCACCGCGACCGTGGATGCGGACGACGGCAAGACCAAGGTGGACGGCAAGCGTGCCTCCGGCAATGGCTTCTCCACCTACACGGATCAGGACAAGAACCGTTTTTACGTTTCTCCGCAGGTGCTTGCGGCGATCCTTGGCAAGACGTATACCGATCTCGGTGACGGCGTATTCTCGTTCACCGGCGTAACGCTTGACGGCTTTGACAGCCAGAAGGCATACCTCAAGAACATGAAGGATAAGCTGGGCGATGCCGTGGACGGCGATATTCCGGAGGCCGATGTCTATATCGCGCTGACGTTTGACGACGGTCCGACTGGCAAGAAGGACGGCTATCCGAACGGCCTGACCAACTATCTGCTGGACGGCCTCAAACAGCGCGGTGCAGTGGCTACGTTTTTGATGGTCGGCGAGCGTGTCTCCGAGGTATCGGATGTGCTGCCGCGCATGGTAAACGAAGGCCATGAGCTGGGCAACCACACCATGAATCATCCGATGTGCCACCTGACCGGTCTGGGCGTGGATGATATCCGCACACAGATTGACGATGCGACCAATGCGGTCAAGGATATTGCGGGGCAGGCACCGCAGGTGCTGCGTCCGGTAGGCGGCGGCGTCAACTCGGATGTTAAGGCGGTAGCCGCAGAGCTTGGCTATCCGATCATCAACTGGAGCGTGGACACCGAGGACTGGAAGTACCGCGATGCCGATCATGTGAAGAAGGTCATCGTGGAGCAGGCGCAGGACGGCGATGTTGTCCTGATGCACGACCTGTATGAGACTTCGGTTCGGGGTGCGCTGGCAGCGATCGACGAGCTGCAGAGCCGCACGGATAAGACCTACGCGTTTGTAACGGTCTCTCAGCTTGCCGCAATTCACGGCATCACGCTGGAGCCGGGCGTTGTGTATAACGCACTGAGCGACGAAGTCGCGCAGCAGATCGCGGACGGCAGCTATTCACCGACGGAGTTTACCTAAACAAAGAAATCCCGAACCAAACGGTTCGGGATTTTTTGTTTAGGAATGGAGAATTGATAATGGAGGATTGAGAATTATGGAACCGCGCAAGGATAGCGACATTTTCCATTCTCAATTTTCACTGTTTTCCGCCATACGATATCCAACGCCGACCTCGGTAAACAGATACTCCGGTTCGGCAGGATTTTTCTCGATCTTGCGGCGGATATTTGCCATATTGACGCGCAGGATCTGGTTGTCACCGCCGGCTCGCGGTCCCCAAAGCTCTTTGATGATGTAATCGTAGGTAAGCACCTTGCCGGCAAATTTGCCGAGCAGCGCAACGATACGGAACTCGCTGAGCGTGAGGTGGACATTCTCGCCGCGGACGAGCACCTGATGCTTGTTATAGTCGATGGTCATTTCACCGACCGTGTAGGTGCCCTCGCGGGCGATTTCGCTGTTCGCGGAGGTGGTTCTCGTGTGGCGGATGGCGGTGCGCACGCGCGCAAGCAGCTCGGCGGTGCCGAACGGCTTGGTCAGGTAGTCGTCCGCGCCGAGATCGAGCGCCTGCACCTTATCGTGCTCATGCGAGCGGGCGGAAACCACCACCACCGGCAGGCTCGACCACGAGCGCAGCTCGCGCAGGACGTCAATGCCGTCCATATCCGGCAGACCGAGATCGAGGATGACCAGATCCGGACAGTGCGAGGAGATCATGGTCTTCGCCTCGCTGCCCGAGCGGGCCAGCAGCGTTTCGTAGTCGTTGGAGTTCAAAATAGTGGAGATAAAGTGCGCAATGCTCTTTTCATCCTCCACGATGAGTATTTTTTCTCGAATGTTCATTGCAGTTCCGGCTCCTTTTCTATCATCGGCAGGCAGAAGATGAATTCCGCACCGCCGTCCCTATTTTGTGCGTGCATTGTGCCGCCGTGTGCGCGGACAATGGCGTTGCATACAGAAAGTCCCAGCCCCATATTGCGCTTGCCGTCTCCGGTGGGCGTGTCACTGTGGCGCAGCGTTCCGCTTGTTTCTTACAGGCAGCAGCAGGCGGGATGCCGCCGCCGTTGTCCTGCACGGCAAAGACGGCGTTTTCGCCATCCTGATGCACAGAGAGCGCAATATGAGTGGTGTTTTTGCCGTGTCGAACGGCGTTTTCAAGCAGATTGGTCATGACCTGCTCAATGAGGATCGCATCCATCGGCACGATGAGCAGCTCATCCGGCACAGCCACCGATATCTTGACGCCGGGATAGTGCTTGCGGAATTTGCGGGCGACCTCGCCGAGCACCTCCTCGGCGGCCTCGGACTGCTTGGTGATCCGGGGTCCTCCGCCCATGCGGGTGATGGACAGCAGGTTTTCCACCACGCGGACCAGCCACTGCGCGTCATCGCGCACATCCTCGAGCAGTTGATGCTGTTGTTCGAGAGACAGGTCGGGCGTTTCCAGAATGGCCGAGGTTGAACCAATGATGGAGGTCAGCGGTGTGCGGATGTCGTGTGAGACCGAGCGGAGCAGGTTGGCACGCATTTTCTCGCGCTCGCTCTCCATGCGAAACTGCTCCTGCTGCTTGATCTTGGTGGTCATCGTGCAGGTGATGAGCGATACGCACAGCATGACGAAAAACGTCAGCGGATAGCCGGTCATCGTGAAGTTAAATTCCCAGTAGGGGAAGGTGAAGATGTAGTTGATGCCGATAACGCTCAGGAATGCGGCAAGCGTGCCGAACAGGTATCCGTTCGTGAAGCGCGAGATGAGCAGCACCGCGAGAACAAATACCGGAGAGGCGAAGCCGTCGCTGATGTCCGAGCGGCGCAGCAAGGTGCAGAGCACCAGTGCACAGATAAATATCGCCGCGAAAATAAGGAAATCCCGCAGCGTAAACGAGAATAAACGCGGTTTCCCGTCCTGTTGTTTCATGTCGAATCCTCCAAGTGCATAAATGTACAAGTTAATTATAGCAGATAATCCGTTAATGTGCTGCTAAAACTTACCGAGTAGATAATTATGCAGCAAAGATATTATCCATTCGGTAAGTTATCATGCAAGGCGGGGCCCCGCCCCGCAATGAAACGACAAAATCCCGCCGAATGTTGTACAGAACAAATATTCGGGTGACAACAACCTCTATCCGTGTTATAATAATCCATTATAGGGTAATATAGAATCAGAATCACTGCAATAATGGAGGAAACAGCTTGCTTTGGAGAGCTTTGATGAGCGGCGATATCCGCTCCGCATTTATCACACTGGCGCTTTCGCTGCCCGCGATCGTGCTGTGCCTGTCCATCCACGAGACTGCGCACGGCGGTGCTGCCTATCTGCTCGGCGACCGTACCGCGCGTGATTCCGGCCGCGTAACGCTGTCGCCGATGGCGCATATCGACCCGATCGGTTTCCTGTGCCTGCTGCTGTTCGGCTTCGGCTGGGCGCGTCCGGTGCCGGTCAATATCGCCAATTTCAGGAACAGACGCTGGGGCATGGCGCTGACTGCGCTTGCCGGTCCGGTATCCAACTTTATCACCGCCTTTATCGCGTACTGCCTGTATTTTGTGGTGCGCATGAACATGACGAATACGTTCCTGTGGTCGCTGTCGCAGTTCCTGCTCATCGTTGCGAGCATGTCGGTCGGTCTGGGTGTGTTTAATCTCGTTCCGGTGCACCCGCTGGACGGCTCGCGCGTCGTTGACGCATTTATGCCGTTTTCGTGGTCACTCAAGCTGCAGAAGTACCAGAATATCATCTTTTTCGTGTTTATCGCGGCGCTCTGGTTCGGCTGGCTGGACGGCATTATGGACTGGGTCGGCAACGGCGTTCTCATGCTGGCGGTAAACTTCGTCAGCCTGTTTCTGTAAGCTATGGATTTTCATTTAGACAACTTTGACGGGCCGCTTGACCTGCTGCTGCACCTGATTTCCAAAAACAAGGTGAGCATTTACGATATCCCCATCGCGGAAATCCTTGAGCAGTACATGGCGGTTCTGCGAGGCCGAGCACATGGATCTGGACGTTGCCGGTGACTTCATCGCAATGGCGGCTGGCTGAGGTGTACATCAAGTCCAGGATGCGCCCGAAGAAGCACGAGAACGAAAAGGGACGGGGACCCGCGAGCGGGTTTGGTCGAGATGCTGCTCGAGTACCAGAGACTCAAGAGCGCGACTGCGTTTTTTGCGGAAAAGAACGAAACCGGTCGTGATATCTACGTCAAACCGCCCGAACGGCAGGATGATGCGCCGGTGGAGTATCACCACACGGTAAACGATCTCATCCGCGCGGCAAACAAAATGCTGCGCCGCACCAAGCGGAGACTGCCGCCGCCGGTGACCTCGTTTCAGGGCATTGTCGGGCGGGAGCCTGCACCGGTAGAGGGACGCGTCACCGCAATCCTCAAGCGCTTTCTGTACAGGATGCGCGTGCCGTTTATGCGGCTGTTCGACGATGCGAGAAACCGTTCGGAGATTGTGGCTACCTTTCTGGCTGTGCTGGAATTATCCAAGACCCGCCGAATCCGTTTGGAAGGGGACGGCGAGGAGATGGAGCTGATGCTGACAAATGACAACACAAAATAACGGCAGCATGACGGCGCTCGAGGCCGGACTGGAGGCTGTGCTGTTCGCGGCAGGCGATGCGGTTACCATTGAACGGCTGTCCGCGGCGCTCGAGGTCGCACCGGCGGAGCTGCTGGACGCGGCGGCTGCACTTGAGAACCGCTACGACTTCGAGAACCGCGGCATCATGCTGCTGCGTATCGAGGACAAGCTGCAGCTGGCGTCCAGCCGATGTACCCGGAGCCGTATGGCCGCCGATGTGGCCAGTCGCGCAGACCGCGCCAGCTGTCGCTTGCGGCGCTTGAGGTGCTGACCATCATCGCATACCGCCAGCCGGTAACGCGCGCGTTCATCGACCAGCTGAGAGGTGTCGATTCATCGAACACGGTGAGCAGTCTGGCGGAAAAAGAGGGGCTCATCGAGGAGGCCGGACGGCTGGACGTGCCCGGAAAGCCCATGCTGTTCCGCACGACCGACCAGTTCCTGCGCAGCTTTTCACTGGCAAGCATCGAGGACCTTCCGGCGCTGCCCGCGCTTGAAGAAAACGAGCAGATGGAGCTGAACATGGATGGCACGCTGCACGAGACACCGCCCGGCGAGCAGCTGCGCTTCTTGAACGGCGAGCCTGTGCCGCCGGAAACGGAGTGACCGCCTATGAGAACGGTTTTACTCTGGATTTTAGGCATTCTGCTTGGAATTGTACTGCTGGCATTGGTGATTGTGCTGGTGCTGCTGAACATTCGGGCAGGCATTGAAGCCGTCGGCGTGACCGGCGAGGTGAGCGTGGAGGCACGGTATGGGCCGGTTCGCATTCCGCTGTACCCGAGACCGCGCCACCTGAAAAAGAAAAAAGAGGAAACGGAAGCGGAGCAGAAGAAATCCGAGGAAAGTGAGAAGAAAAAGAGCGGCAAGTCCGGTCTCTCGCTGCCGAAGGACGGACTGGATGTCGGTGAGATCGCAGGCACGGTGCGCGATTTCCTCAGCGACCTGACCGACCGCCTGCGCATCAGCAGACTGCGGGCGCGCGTAGTTATCGGCACAGACGATGCGGCGCAGACCGGCATTCTGCTCGGGCAGACTGCGGCGCTCTGCGGAATCATTGTTCCGTTCCTAGAGAATACTTTCGATATGCAGGATTACCATGTCAGCGCGGACGCGGACTTCAACGCTGACCATACCGAGTGGGCATTTACCGTAAACTGCTCGATACGGCCGATATCGCTCGTCAGAGTGCTGCTGCGGCATGGCAAGCCAATGTATAAGCTGTACAAGAAATATTTCAAATAATCAGTTAAAACGTATAAAGGAAGGCGAAAATTATGAGTGAACATCATCCTATCAGCGATTTGATGACCGAAACCATGTCCAAAATCAAGGAAATGGTGGATGTTAATACCATTATCGGCAGCCCGATCGTGGCGGCGGACGGCACGACCGTTATCCCGGTCTCCAAGGTGTCGTTCGGCTTCGGCGCAGGCGGCAGCGAGTTCGCATCCAAGCACGCGGCAAGCGGGTCTCCGCTCGCGTTCGGCGGCGGCAGCGGCGCCGGTGTGACGGTTTCGCCGGTGTGCTTCCTTGTCATCGGCAAGGACGGCAGTGCCAACATCCTCGGCATCAACGCACAGGCGTCCGACACGGTCGATCGTCTGGTCGAGATGATCCCGGGTGCGATCAACAAGGTGTCCAATTTCGTCAGCGGCTTCAAGGGCAAGACCGAGGACGCAGCCGAAGTGGCGGAAACCCTGTCCGGCGACGAATAAAACCGCGTTTTCCCGCAAAACCTACTCGCGTGAATGCTGAGTAGGTTTTGTTATGCGGGGAGTGGTGCAATGTGAAAAAGCTGTTTTGCGTGCTCGCGCTTTTGCTCGTGCTGCCGAGGGCGGGCGCGGTGAGCGCACGGGCGGCCGTCGTGATCGATGCAGACACAGGTGAAACGCTGTTCGAGCAGAACGCGGACAGCCGCCTGCCGATGGCGTCCACCACCAAGATCATGACCGCGCTCGTCGCGCTCGGCGAGGGTGACCTTGACCGCGTGTATACCGTAAAGCCGGAGTACGCGGCGGTCGAGGGCTCGTCTATGTACTTGCAGGCGGGCGAAAGGCTCTCTCTGCAGGATACGCTGTACGGGCTGATGCTCGCGTCCGGCAACGACGCGGCGGTCGCCATCGCGGGAGAGTGCGGCGGCATGACCGCCTTTGTGGGCAAAATGAACGCCAAAGCGGCAGAACTCGGTCTGACGGACACGCATTTCGACAATCCGAACGGCCTGCCGTCCGACACGCACTACACCACCGCGCATGAGCTGGCCAAGATCACCGCGGCGGCGCTCAAGGACCCGGTGTTCCGGCAGATCGTCTCGACAAAAAGTTGCACGGTCAGCGGGCATGCGCTGAGCAATCACAACCGTCTGCTGAGCATGTACGACGGTGCGATCGGCGTGAAAACCGGCTTTACGCGGGCGGCAGGGCGGTGTCTGGTCTCGGCGGCCGAGCGAAACGGGCGCACCATCATCGCGGTGACGCTCAATGACCCGAACGACTGGAACGATCACAGGGAGATGCTTGACGCCGGTTTCGCGCACTACAGCGAGGTCACGCTGCATAAAGCAGGAGACACGATTGCAAACGCACGCGTGTTCGGCGGCGATACCGCGTCCGTGCCGCTCGCGGCGAAGAATACCGTGACGGCGTATCTGCTGCCCGGCGAGAAAGAGAAGCTGCAGCGCGTGCGCTACGGCGAGAAAATCTGCTATGCACCGGTCGTGAAGACGGCACAGGCGGGTTCGGTCGAATATCGGCTCGGGGATTGCGTCTTGGGACGCGATACGCTGGTTTACGGCGGGGAATCGCTGCTTCCGGCGGAAGAAAAATCCTTCGTTGAACGCATTATGGAACGGTTTAGAAATTGAGAATTGAAAATGGAGAATGGAGAATGACGCTATCCTTGCGCGAGTTCCATCCGCGCTGTGTCGGAATCTCCGCAGCGCGGTGTAATTAAATTCCGCCTGTAAGGCGACACATTCATTTTCCATTAAAACAATAGAACAAAACGAAAGAGGTAACATAAATGGAAGAAAGACTGCAGAAATTGTTAGCACAGGCAGGCCTGTGCTCCCGCCGTGAGGCGGAGCGCTGGATCGATGACGGCCGCGTAACGGTAAACGGCAAAAAGGCTTCGGTCGGGGACAAGGCCGATCCGCGCAGTGACAAAATTTTCGTGGACGGCAAGCCCATCGGCGGTGCCGAGGAAAAGGTATACTTAATGCTGTACAAGCCGCGCGGCTATGTCACGACGATGAAGGACGAGCACGGCCGCAAGACGGTTGCCGATCTGGTACGCGGCTGCGGTGCGCGTGTCGTGCCGGTCGGCCGTCTGGACTACAACTCCGAGGGTCTGCTGCTGCTGACCAACGACGGCGATCTGCTCAACGCGCTGACCCATCCGTGTCACGAGGTCGAGAAGCACTACGAGGTGCGCGTGCGCGGCAATCTCGACAGCATCCCCAAGCTGGCAGAGCCGATGGAGATCGATGGCTACCGCATCCAGCCGGCCACGGTCGTTGTCATCGACCGCGATGAGCTGAGCGCCAAGCTGCGCCTGACCATTCACGAGGGCCGCAACCGCCAGATTCGCAAAATGTGCGAGAAGTGCGGTCTGGAGGTTCGCCGCCTCAAGCGTGTGGCAATGGGCACGATGCCGCTCGATCCGCACCTCAAGAGCGGCGCATGGCGCGAGCTGACGAATGACGAGATTGCGTATCTGCAGGACATCGCTGCCGATGTGCAGGACGGGGCAATACCGCACAATTAAAGCTGCGGCGTTTTGCGGAAATTTTGTGCCCTGACTTTGTTGCAATTTCACGGTAATACATCAAGTATTACCGCAAAACTGCGCCGCGTCAGGACGCAAAATTTACTCGCAAACCGCTCTTGTTCAATTATGCGGTATTACCCACCTCTGATCTTCTAAGGAAATCCCTGCCTTTTTGCAATTTGCACCCATATGCTCTTGCATTTTTTTGCAGGTTCACTTACAATAGTATCGTGCAAATGCAGGAATGTATGCAGAGAATGCAATGCAGGAGAGAGTATAATGAATGACCTGATCACAAAAATTCAAAGCGAGCTGCCTGGCTTTTCCAAGGGTCAGAAGCAGATCGCGCGTTTTATCTTAGAGCACTACGACAAGGCCGCGTTCATGACCGCGAGCCGTCTGGGTGTGACTGTCGGCGTGAGTGAAAGCACGGTCGTGCGCTTTGCGACCGAGCTTGGCTATGACGGCTATCCGCATCTGCAGCGTGCCCTGCAGGAGATGATCCGCAACAAGCTGACCTCGGTGCAGCGCATGGAGATTGCGGGCGACCGCATGGGCGGCCGCGATGTGCTGCAGACCGTGCTGCACGCGGATACGGACATGATCCGCGTAACACTCGATGAGATCGACCGCGATGCCTTTCAGGGCGCGGTGGATGCGCTCATGGGCGCCAAGCGGATCTATATCCTCGGTGTGCGCTCCTCGAGCGCTTTAGCCAGCTTTTTAGGCTTTTACTTCAACCTTTTGTTTGAAAATGTGACGCTTGTACATACGAACAGCGTCAGCGAGATTTTCGAGCAGGTGCTGAGGGTCGGCCCGGGCGATGTGCTGTTCGGCATCAGCTTCCCGCGCTACTCCAAGCGCACGCTGAGCGCGATGAAGTACGCCCGTGACCGCGGTGCGCGGGTCATCGCGCTGACCGATTCGCAGCTCTCGCCGCTGGCGCGCGTGGCCGATCATGTGCTGCTGGCAAGGAGCGACATGGCCAGCTTTGTCGATTCGCTGGTAGCGCCGCTGTCGGTCGTGAACGCGCTGATCGTCGCCGTGGGCATGAGCCGCCGCGACGAGATCGAGCAGACATTTAACAAGCTGGAGCGCATCTGGGAAGAATACGACGTATATGAAAAACCGGAGGACGATATAAATTGAACATTATCGTAATCGGCGGCGGCGCAGCCGGTCTGATGGCGGCAGGCACTGCCGCGGAACAGGGCGCGCAGGTGACGCTGCTGGAAACCAACGAAAAAGTTGGCCGCAAACTGTTTATCACGGGCAAGGGCCGCTGCAACGTGTGCAATAACTGCGATGTGCAGGAGGTTCTGCGCAACGTGCCGGTCAATCCGCGCTTTCTGTATTCCGCGCTCGGCGGATTCGGTCCGGCGGACGTGATGGACTTTTTCGAGAACCATGGCGTTGCCCTCAAGACTGAGCGCGGCAACCGCGTGTTCCCGCAGTCGGACAAGGCAGCCGACATCATTGACGCGCTGTTCCTGTGGGTGAAAAAGGCGGGTGTGACCATCGTACATACGACCGCAGACGAGCTGCTCATCGAGGACGGTGTGCTCACAGGCGTTCGTGCCGGTCACAAGACGTACAAGGCGGATCGCGTTATCGTGGCGACCGGCGGCGCATCCTATCCGCAGACCGGCTCGACCGGTGACGGCTATCGCTTCGCCAGGCAGGCGGGACACACGGTTGTGCCCGCAAATCCGTCGCTCGTGCCGTTGGTCGAGGACGGCGACACCTGTCAAAAGCTAATGGGTCTCAGCCTGCGCAACGTGCAGCTGACCGTGTATGAAAACGAGAAGAAACTCTACTCGGACTTCGGTGAAATGCTGTTCACGCACTTCGGTCTGTCCGGTCCGCTGGTGCTGTCCGCGAGTGCGCATATGCGCCATTTCGGCAGCAAAAAGTACCGTGTGGAGATTGATCTCAAGCCTGCGCTGGACGAAAAGACGCTCGACAAGCGTCTGCTCGCGGACTTTGACAAGCACAAGAACAGCGATTTCATCAACGCGCTCGGTGAGCTGCTCCCGAAGAAGCTGATTCCGGTGGTGATTGAAAAGAGCGGCATCGACCCGCGCGAGAAGGTCAATTCCATCACCAAGGCACAGAGAGCGGCGCTGCTGCGCGTACTCAAGGCGTTTCCGGTCGAGATTTCCGGCAAGCGTCCGATCGCCGAGGCGATTATCACTACGGGCGGTGTGTCCGTCCGCGAGGTCAGCCCGAAAACCATGGAGTCCAAAAAGCTGCCGCACCTGTATTTCGCAGGTGAGGTGCTCGATGTGGACGCCTACACGGGCGGCTTCAATCTGCAGATTGCGTGGTCCACGGGCCGTCTGGCGGGTCTGTCGGCTGCGGAGGAGGAATCATGATGAAGTACATTTCGGTTGCCATTGACGGCCCGTCCGGGGCCGGAAAATCCACCGTGGCGCGTGCTGCCGCGGCAAAACTCGGCTATGTATATGTGGATACGGGTGCGATGTACCGTTCCATCGGTCTGGCGGTGTGCCGCAGGGGCATTGCCGGAGAGGATACGACAGGCATTATCGCAACCCTGCCGGAGATTGCCATTCAGCTGACCTATCAGGACGGCGCACAGCACGTTCTCCTGAACGGCGAGGATGTCTCCGAAGCCATCCGCACACCGGAGATTTCGTACTACGCGTCCAAGGTATCCGCGGTGCCGGAAGTACGCCGGTTTCTGCTGGAAACCCAGCGCAATATGGCGAAAAACGGCAATATCCTGATGGACGGCCGTGACATCGGCACGGTCATCCTGCCGGATGCGCCGGTTAAGATTTTCCTGACCGCGTCTGCACAGTCCCGCGCGGAGCGCCGCTATAAGGAACTGATTGAGAAGGGTCAGCAGGTAACGATGGAAGGCATCCTGCACGATATCAACGAGCGCGACAGGCAGGACATGACGAGAGCCGTTGCGCCGCTCAAACAGGCGGACGATGCGATTCTGCTGGATACGAGCAGCCTGACGCTCGAGGAGAGCATAGCGGCCGTTCTGCGTATTATTCGTGAAAAAACGGAGGAGGAAAAGGCATGAAATTCAAGTACCACCGCTGGTTCCAGGCTCTGGTTGTGCCGCTGGTAGCGCTGGCGTTCCATATTTTCTTTGGCTACCGCGTGATCGGACGCGCAAACATCCCAGAGGGCGGCTGCGTTGTCTGTCCGAACCATGTGCAGCTGTCCGACCCGCCGTTTGCGGCGGTCGCACTCGGCGGCAAGACACCGATACGGCTGATGGCGAAAAAAGAGCTGTTCCAAAAGAAGATATTCGCGTGGCTGATCGCGGCGCTCGGCGCCTTTCCAATTGACCGCGAGGGCGCGGATATCACCGCCATCAAGACCGCGCTCGGCTCGGTTCGTGCCGGTCAGAAGCTCATCATCTTCCCGCAGGGCACACGCCACGCCGCCGAGGGCGAAACCAAGAAAGGTGCGGCCATGCTGGCGGTCAAGACCCGGGCGCCGATCCTGCCGATGTATATCACCGAGGGAAAGCGTTTCCGCTGCAGAGCCACGGTCGTGATCGGCAAGCCGTTCACGCCGGATCCGAAGCAGAAGGACTACGGCCTGATCGCGGATGATATCCTGCGCCGCATCTACGCGCTGAAGGAGCAGGTATGAGCGTAACGGTAGCCAAAACCGCCGGATTCTGCTTCGGCGTACGCCGTGCCGTGGACCTCGCCGAGCAGCAGGCGAAAAAAAACGGAAAAATTTATGCCTATGGTGAAATCATTCATAATATGCACGAAATCGAGCGGCTGGAGAAACTTGGTGTGTACACCGCGTATGCGCTTGAGGACATTCCGGACGGTGCCGGCGTGCTCATTCGGGCGCACGGTGTACCACGGAATGTATACACGTTGCTTCAAGCAAAAAAGTGCGAAATCTTTGATGCAACCTGCCCTTTTGTGCGGAAAATACACAAAATTGTGGATAAAGAGAGCGCGGACGGACGGCTGATCGTCATTCTCGGCAGCGCCGGACATCCGGAGGTTGTGGGCATTCAGGGCTGGTGCGGCGAGTCGGTCGTGCTCGAGGGCGAGGAGCAGGCGAGAGCCTTCTCGGAACGGCCTGAAATGGAAAACAAACCCATTTCTCTGGTCGCACAGACCACCGTCAACCGGTCAATTTGGAATATTTCCGTAGGACTTATAAAAAAAAGGTGTACAAACCTCAAAATTTTTGATACAATATGTAAAGCGACGGATGAGCGCCAGTCGGAGGCTCGTCTGCTTGCCGGTGTATCGGATCAAATGATCGTGATCGGAGATAAGAAAAGCTCCAACACCAAACGGCTGTATGAGATCAGCCGGTCGCTGTGCTCGGATGTGCGCTACATCGAAGACGCGGCAGAGCTTACTACGCAGGAGCTCGGGCGGCACCAGCACATCGGGATCACGGCGGGAGCATCCACACCGGCATGGATAATTAAGGAGGTCAGTAACATGATGAGCGAAGAAACCAAGATTGAAACTGGTGAGGACTTTGCAGCAATGCTGGAGGAGTCCTTCAAGACTTTAAATAATGGAGAAAAGGTAACCGGCACCGTTGTAGGTATTTCCAATAACGACGTACAGGTAGATCTGGGCGTTAAGCACACTGCGTATATCCCGCTGGGTGAGCTGTCTGACGACCCGAACTATGACGTAGCTGCCAACATCCACGTTGGCGACGAGATCGAGGCTGTTGTTGTTCGCGTAAACGACGGCGAGGGCACCATCACTCTGTCTAAGAAGCGCGTTGATCAGCTGAAGGGCTGGGAGACCGTTGAGAAGGCTTACGAGGAGCACACCGTTGTTGAGGGTGTTATCGTTGAGGAGAACCGCGGCGGTGTTGTTGCAACTGCACACGGCGTTCGCGTATTCATCCCGGCATCCCAGACCGGCGTACCGAAGGATCAGCCGATGAGCCAGCTGGTTAAGACCAAGCAGTCCTTCTATATCACCGAGATCAACCGTCAGCGCAAGCGCGTTGTTGGTTCTATCCGTGAGATCCAGAGAGAGGCTCGCAAGGCTGCTGCTGAGCAGATCTGGAACACCATCGAGATCGGCAACGAGTACGACGGCACCGTTAAGTCCCTGACTTCTTACGGCGCATTCGTAGACATCGGCGGCGTGGACGGCATGGTTCACATCTCCGAGCTGTCCTGGGGCCGCATCAAGCACCCGTCCGAGGTCGTTTCTGTTGGCGACAAGGTAAAGGTATTCGTTATCGGTCTGGATAAGGAAAACAAGAAGATCTCCCTCGGCTACAAGCGCGAGGAGGACAATCCGTGGAACGTATTCAAGTCCAAGTACGACATCGGCTCTGTTGCTGAGGTTAAGATCCTCAAGTTCATGCCGTTCCGGCGCATTCGCTGAGATCGTACCGGGCGTTGACGGCCTGATCCACATTTCTCAGATCGCTGATCACCCGCATCCGCAAAGCCGGAGGACGAGCTGGAGGTTGGGGTTGTCGAGGCTAAGATCATCGACATCAACGACGAGGAAGAAGAAGGTATCTCTGTCCATCCGTGCTCTGCTCGAGGGACGAAGGGACTAATCCCTCGGTTATACCGTACAAGCGCAAAGAAGCACCTGATTTATCGGGTGCTTCTTTTCTTTAGTCAGTAATTTAGAATTAGTAATTAGAATTAGTAGTTAGTAATTGACGATACGGTCTGCTCTTCTTCAGTGGGTTGTGGTATTTTATGGAATCTATACCGTAGGGTGCGACGACCTCGGCGCACCGCATCTAACGATTGGTACATGCTATCCCGTAGGGGCGACCAGTGGTCGCCCACGCATCCGTTTAACCATAATGTGGGCGGCCGATGACCGCCCCTACGGTGTAGCGGTTGCAGATGAATTGACAAACGGTGCGCCGAGTCGTCGCACCCTACGGGATAGCGCGGTAATATATGCAAACGTATGCCGCATACGCTAAATGGGGTGATGGCATGCGGCGCAGGAAAAAACGGATGAAACGGGCGGCACTCGCCATATTGCTGCTGTTGCTGGCAATCTGTCTTGGTCTGCTGACCATACGCTTTCAGCGCATTTTCATGGAATATGCCGTCAACGTCTGCGAGGACAGCGCCATCAAGGAGATCAACACGCTGATGGAGGACGAGGTTTTCTCCCATCCGGACGAATTTGCCGACCTTGTGGTGCTTGAGCGCGACAGCGACAACCGCATCACGGCCTTGCGTACGGATATTATCGCAGTCGGAAAGGTGAAGGCGCGTATCGTCAACGGTCTGTTTGACCGGCTGGATTATCTGGAGGAAACGCAGACCGAGGTGCCGCTCGGCACGGTATTGCGCCCTTGTTTTACCAGGTGGGCCCGAGGGTGAAGGTCGGTCTTGCGGGGCTTGCTCAGATGGAGGCGCGGTTCGTCAGCGCGTTTACCTCGGCGGGCATCAACCAGACGCGCCACCGGATTCTCATCGAGGTGCACGCCGGCTTTCGCATTCTCACGCCGTTCGGCGGAGAAGACCGGGAAATTGTCTCGACGTACCCGGTCACCGACACGGTTATCGTCGGCACGGTGCCCGAACGGTACGCTTATATCGGCGGCTCCGGCTCTGATCTGCTCGGCGAAATCCGCGACTACGAGGAAAATTCGGATATTTCTCACGAAACCGGAAAATAATACTTCAAAAATATCGGATTATTTGGTATACTTAATCTGTGTGAGTATTTGCTCACACCAAAGGAGTTTTATTATGGACGTGCGTGAGCAGATTACCGCTCTGCGGGAGCAGCTGCGGTATCACAACGAAAAATACTATAACGAGGACGCGCCCGAGATCACCGACTATGAGTACGACATGCTGCAGCGTCAGCTTCGCGCGCTCGAGGCCGAGCATCCGGAGATGGCAGACGCGAACTCTCCGACCCAGCGGGTCGGCGGCACGGCGAGCAGCCGGTTTGCCAAGGTAACGCACGCCTATCCGCTCGAGAGCTTGCAGGATGTGTTCTCGTTCGATGAGCTCGGTGAGTTCTATTCCCGCGTGGAGAATGCCGTTGGACAGGCGGAGTACGTCGTGGAGTACAAGATCGACGGCCTTTCGGTCGCACTGGAGTATGTAGACGGCGTGTTCGTCCGAGGCGCGACACGCGGTGACGGTCAGGTGGGCGAGGACGTAACCCGAAACCTCAAAACCATCAAGGACATCCCGAAAAAGCTGGAGAACGCACCGCCGCATCTCATTGTGCGCGGTGAGGTCTACATGAAAAAGTCCGTGTTCGATGCACTCAACGCCGAGCTGGAGCTGCATGACAAGCCGCTGCTTGCCAATCCGCGCAACGCGGCTGCCGGCTCTCTGCGGCAGAAGGACAGCAGGATCACGCGCGAGCGCAGGCTGTCCATCTTCTGTTTCAATATTCAGAACAGCGATGAGCTGCCGATGGAAAGCCATGTGCAGGCGCTCGATTACCTCAAGCGCCTCGGCTTCCCGACAAGCCCGCGCTATCCGGTCTACACCGACCCGCAGGACGTGCAGCGCGAGATTGAGAACATGGGCGAGACCCGCGGTGAGCTGGATTTCGACATTGACGGTGCTGTTGTCAAGGTCAACTCCTTCGCGCAGCGTGAAACGCTCGGCTCGACCGCGAAATTCCCTCGGTGGGCGGCGGCGTACAAGTACCCGCCCGAGGTCAAGCAGACGCTTCTCAAGGATATCGTCATCACAGTGGGACGCACCGGTGTGCTGACACCGAATGCCGTGCTCGAGCCGGTACGGCTTGCGGGCACCTCGGTGTCCCGCGCAACGCTGCACAACCGCGATTTTATCCGTCAGCTCGATGCCCGCGTGGGCGACATCGTTTCCGTCCGAAAAGCCGGAGAAATCATTCCGGAGATCATCGGCGTGGAAAAGGACCGGCGTCCGCTGGATTCCGTGCCGTATGAGTTCCCGAAGTTCTGTCCGGTGTGCGGTGCGCCGGTGTACGACGATGAGGACGAGGCGGCTATCCGCTGCACAAGTGCCTCGTGTCCGGCGCAGCTGCTGCGCAACCTGATGCACTTTGCGTCGCGTGACGCGATGGACATCGACGGCTGCGGCGAGGGCAACCTGCAGAAGCTGATCGACGCCGGACTGGTCAAGTCGGCGGCTGACCTGTACGACCTGACGGTCGAGCAGCTGCTGCCGCTCGGCAAAAAGGTGGACGTCTGGGCGAACAATCTTGTCCGCTCGATTGAAGCGAGCAAGACCCGCGACCTGTCGCGGCTGCTGTTCGCGTTCGGCATTCGGCATGTCGGCCAGAAGGCGGGCCGCATCCTGAGCGACCACTTCGGCTCGCTTGATGCGCTGCTGACTGCGCCGGTCGAGGAGATGACCGAGATCCGCGACATCGGACAGACCACCGCGGAGAGCATCGCCGCCTGGCGTGAGCTGCCGCAGTCGCATACGCTCATTGAAAAGCTGCGCGCACACGGCGTCAACTTCATCGGTGAAAAGACCGCAAAGAGCGACCTGCTCGCCGGAAAGACCATTGTGGCAACCGGCAGCCTGACGCTCTATACCCGCAAGGAGATCAACGATCTGATCGAGTCTCTCGGCGGCAAAGCGGCCGGTTCGGTCTCGAAAAAGACCAGCTATGTCGTCGCAGGCGAGAATGCCGGCAGTAAGCTGCAGAAGGCGGCAGAGCTGGGAATCCCGGTCTTGACGGAAGAAGAATTCCGCACGATGATAACCAATGCAGAGTAGGCATAATTGAAAATGGATAATTGAAAATGGAAAATGAATGTACGGCGCATAGCGCCGATATTAAATAATCGCGCAAGGCGCGATACCTTAATTCTCCATTATCCATTCTCAATTTTCAATTACAAAGCGATTTCAGAATAAATATAAATGGAGGAGAATTGATATGGCAATTTCCAGAAAAGAAATTGAGCACATCGCGTCCCTGGCACGTCTGGATTCGACCGGCGGCATTTTCGACCGTCTGGCCGATGACATGCAGGGTATCGTCGCAATGGTGGACAAGCTGGCTGAGCTTGATCTGGGCGATATCACCGATGTTATCAACACCGAGCGCAAGAATGCGTTCCACGAGGACGAAGTGATCCAGGAATTCACGCCGGATGAGCTGATCGAGCCGAATGCACCGGACTTCCAGTGCGGCGGCGTAGCAGTTCCGCGTGTTGTCGAGTAAGGAGGGGACAGAATCATGGCACTTTACGAAAAAACTGCGTCCGAGCTGTCCGAGCTGCTCGGCAAAAAGGAAATCTCCGCAGTAGAGCTGGCAAAGGACGTTTTTGCCCGCACCAAGGCGGTAGAGGATAAGGTTCAGGGCTACGTTACCGTAGCCGAGGAGTCCGCGCTGGCACAGGCAGAAGCGGTTGACAAGAAGCGCGCGAGCGGCGATACGCTGTCCGCGCTGGCCGGTATCCCGATCGCCATTAAGGACAACATCTGCACCAAGGGCACGCTGACCACCTGCGCGTCCAAGATGCTGGCGGGCTTCAAGCCGCCGTACAATGCAACCGTTATGGAGAAGCTGATTGCTTCCGATGCGGTTATCACCGGCAAGGCCAACATGGACGAGTTCGCAATGGGCTCCTCCTGCGAGAATTCGGCTATGCACCCGACCCACAACCCGCATGGTCTCGACCGTGTACCGGGCGGTTCCTCCGGCGGCTCCGCTGCTGTTGTTGCAGCAGGCGAGGCTCCGCTGGCGCTCGGCTCGGATACCGGCGGCTCTATCCGTCAGCCGGCGTCCTTCTGCGGCGTTGTCGGCCTCAAGCCGACCTACGGTGCGGTTTCCCGTTACGGTCTGATCGCATTCGCATCTTCTCTCGACCAGATCGGCCCGTTCGGCCGCTCCATCGAGGACGCAGCCATGCTGCTCGATGCGGTTACCGGTCACGATCCGCTGCACGATTCCACCTCTGTCAAGACCCCGTTTGAGGGTTCGCTGCGCGCAAACCTGAACGCAGACGTCAAGGGTCTCAAGATCGGTCTGCCGAAGGAATATTTCGGCGAGGGCATCTCGGATGCCGTTCGCAAGAATGTTATGGCGGCTGCAGAGGCGTACAAGGCACTCGGCGCAGAGGTATTCGAGATCTCTCTGCCGCTCGTTGAGTATGCACTGCCGATCTACTACATCCTCTCTTCTGCAGAGGCTTCCTCCAACCTTGCCCGTTTCGATGGCGTAAAGTACGGCTACCGTACCCCGAATGCAGGCGATGACATCATCGAGCTGTACACCAAGAGCCGTTCCGAGGGCTTCGGCGCCGAGGTACAGCGCCGCATCATGCTGGGCACCTACGTTCTGTCCTCTGGCTACTACGATGCGTACTACAAGAAGGCTCGTGCCGCACAGCGCAAGATCCGCGAGGAGTTTGCAAACGCATTTGAGAAGTGCGACGTCATCCTGACGCCGGTTGCGCCGACCACGGCTTACGAGATCGGCTCCAAGACCACCAATCCGCTTGAGATGTACGCAGGCGATATCTGCACGGTTTCCGTCAATATCGCCGGTCTGCCGGGTCTGGTTCAGCCGTGCGGTTTTGATGAGAACCACATGCCGGTCGGCATGCAGCTCATCGGTCCGCGCTTCGGCGAGCAGACGCTGCTGAACGCCGGTCTGGCTTTTGAGCAGGCGTCCGGTCTCAAGAACATCATCGCTGCACTGTAAGGGAGGAAGACAAACATGAAATACGAAGCTGTCATCGGTCTGGAAGTGCATGCGGAGCTGTCCACCAAGAGCAAGATCTACTGCTCGTGCTCCACTGGCTTCGGCGCACCGATCAACACTCATACCTGCCCGGTTTGCACCGGTATGCCGGGCGCACTGCCGGTACTCAACAAGCAGGTTGTACACTACGCCGCCAAGATGGGCAAGGCTACCGGCTGCACCATCAATCAGCTGTGCAAGGCTGACCGTAAGAACTATTTTTACCCCGATCTGCCGAAGGCGTATCAGATTTCCCAGTTTGATGTGCCGATCTGCGAGAACGGCGAGGTATTCTTCTATGTGGACGGCGTGAAGCACTCCTGCCGTCTCGAGCGCATCCACTTCGAGGAGGATGCGGGCAAGCTGCTGCATGACGAGATCGACGGCACGATCGTTGACTTCAACCGCTGCGGCGTACCGCTGATCGAGATGGTAACCCGTCCCGACCTGCATTCCTCTGCCGAGGCAAAGGAATTCCTCGAAATGATCAAGACTACGCTGTCCTACCTCGATATCTGTGACTGCAAGATGGAGGAAGGCTCCATCCGCTGTGACGTTAACGTTTCCATCCGTCCGGAAGGCTCCACCGAGCTGGGCACCCGCGTTGAGATGAAGAACATCAACACCTTCTCCGGTGCGGTCCGTGCGATCGATTACGAGATTGCACGCCAGATCGAGGTTGTAGAGAACGGTGGCGAAATCCAGCAGGAGACCCGCCGCTGGGACGACGTTAAGCTGAAGAACACGGTAATGCGTACCAAGGAAGATGCGCAGGACTACCGTTACTTCCCGGATCCGGACCTGATCGCCGTAGAGATCTCCGACGAGTGGCTGCACCAGATCGAGAGCGAGGTTCCGGAGCTGCCGATCACCCGTTACGAGCGTTACCTCAACGAGTACGGCATGACTGCCATGGAGGCGCGTCTGCTGTCTGACAGCTTTGAGAAGGCCGAGCTGCTCGACGCTGCTGCAAAGCAGGTTAAGCCCAAGGCTGCCGCAAACTGGATCCTGTCCGATATCTCCAAGTACCTGAACGACAAGGGCGTAAGCCTCCGCGAGACCAAGATGACCGCAGACAAGCTGGTTGCTCTGGTCAAGCTGATCGAGGCGGGCACCATCTCCGGCAACGCCGGCAAGAAGGTTCTGCCGAGCATGTTCGAGACCGACGAGACCGTTGAGGCCATCGTTGACCGCATGGGTCTCAAGCAGGTATCCGACGAGGGCGCTATCCTCGCCATCGTACAGGACGTTATCGCCAAGAACGAAAAGGCTGTTGCCGACTTCAAGGCAGGCAAGAATGTTACCGGCTTCCTCGTAGGCCAGTGCATGAAGGCTTCCAAGGGTCAGGGCAACCCGCAGATCATCAACAAGCTGATCGCATCCGAGCTGGCAAAGCTGTAATTCAGCTTAAAACCGAATTGATACAAGAGGATTACAGAACGGTACTGTTCTGTATCCTTTTTGCTTTTGGGAAAAATGTTGTAAATAGACAGATATAGGAGCTATTATGTATAAATGGATATGCAGGTATCGGCTGGATGAAAAATACAGAAAAGAGCAAAAATAGAATTTGGCAGGTGAAGGAATGCACATAACGGATTGGCTGGAAATGCTGGGTGAGCACTTTCCGCTGGTGGTGATCGGCTGTGCTAAGGCACTGCTGGCGGTTGTGCTCCTGTGTGCTGCGCTGCGGCAGGGATACGCTGCCGCAGGGCGAGCTTTCGCAGGCAAATCTTCTGCACAAGAGCAGCGAAACCATGCTGAATGTACACACAGAACAGGAAAAGTCGGTCTATCTGCGTGGATTTACCGGCGGAAAATATGAAAACGGCACATGGAAGCCGCTGCCGGATGCCGCTTACGGCGGAGAGAATATCGGCATGCTGGACTGGCTGCAGACACAGGGTCTTGACCCGTTCACGCAGTCGGCGGCATATTACCGGCTGACCGGCGATGCACCGGAGGTCAACACGGTCGAGGTATCGGTGCAGAACGCTTCGCGCGACGCGGTGTATGCACCGGCTTCGATGGAAAAGGTAACGGACGGTGATGTGTACGAACGCAGAGACGCGCTGCTCAAGGGGCGCGGTCTGTTCGGTATCCGCAATTATACGGTGACCGAGGTTTCGGGTACGCGGCCGTCGGAGCTCATGGTCGCGGAGAGCTGGGTCAGCAGCCCGCAGACCGAGGAGCAGACAGCCTATGCGGAAGCAGAGTCGGTCTATCGCAGCTTTGTGTATGATGCATATACCGCAGCGGACGAGAAACTGCTGCCTGTGCTCAACCGTCTGTTCTGGCAGGATTATGATGATGAAAATGACGGTGTTTACAGTGCGCTCAGCCGCATCCGCGAGGTGCTGAAAGCGCAGGTGCGCTACAGCGAGACTGCCGAAGCCGCACCGGATAATGCGGACCCAATTGCATATTTCCTGACAAACTCGCGGAAGGGCAATGCAGTGCTTTATGCCTCGGCGACCGTGCAGGCGCTGCGGGCGCACGGCATTCCCGCACGTTATGCGGGCGCAGAATGTCGATCGAGGAGCGTGTGCGGCAGTCGCAGAAGCTGATATTCAAGCTGATTTCCCTCTGGGGAATTGACGCGGCGCTCGGCTGGGAGACCTCGGCGATGCGGACACGCTGCCGTCGGTTAAGCCCGGAGAGTACGAGCGTGTGAACGGTCTGCTTGAGAAAACCATATACGGCGGCATCGCGCTTGAGCCGTTCGAGGAGCGTGCGCTCGATCTGTTCGTGCAGCGGCTTTGGGGAAGAAATGTGAAGAAAAGCTGGAAAATGCGCCTTAAACGGCGGTATGCGTGCTTGCTGGCGGCGAAATAAGAAGAAATCCCGAGGCGATAGGCTTCGGGATTTTACTATTGCTGCAGCAGACGGAAGGCGCAGAGCAGCAGTTCCTCGCGCGTATGCAGCTGTGCGCTGTGCGGAAGAATGCGCTGCCGGATTTCCGGAGAAAGTGCGCAAAAACAGGCGTTAGCCGTTTGATCAATGGATAGCAGTGCTGTAAGATTGAAGAAATACTTCATGGAAATTCACCTCGGGACTCAGTATAGACAAGGGGAGAGCAAGCTATACGCAAAAACTTTTGGGAAAAATGAAAAAATGTGTTGACAAAGCGTATCGGGAGAGGTATACTAAATAAGCTGTTGATGAGCGGTTAAGACTGCTTCGATTTAACAGAATCCAAAACCTTTAGTGGTCAAATGCTGACGCGTTTGAGGACCTTGGTCGAAAATCACGAAGATTTTTGACGCGCGGTGCGATTTTCCGCTGAAGGCAAAGGAAAATTGCACCTTGTAAATTAAACAACGATGTGCTTAAACTTTTGTTCAAAAGAACGAAGGTTGTAGTGCGAACCTGAAATTTCGAGAGTTTTTTACTCTTGGTAAATCGCTGGAAGTCACAACTCCAGTTAAAATAAAGTGACACGTCAGACTCTAAAGTCGATTTTAAGAACTTCGGTTCTTTTAATACAATTTTTAGAGAGTTTGATCCTGGCTCAGGATGAACGCTGGCGGCGTGCCTAACACATGCAAGTCGAACGGAGTCGTTTTGGAAATCTCTTCGGAGATGGAATTCTCGACTTAGTGGCGGACGGGTGAGTAACGCGTGAGCAATCTGCCTTTAAGAGGGGGATAACAGTCGGAAACGGCTGCTAATACCGCATAAAGCATCAAATTCGCATGTTTTTGATGCCAAAGGAGCAATCCGCTTTTAGATGAGCTCGCGTCTGATTAGCTAGTTGGCGGGGTAACGGCCCACCAAGGCGACGATCAGTAGCCGGACTGAGAGGTTGAACGGCCACATTGGGACTGAGACACGGCCCAGACTCCTACGGGAGGCAGCAGTGGGGAATATTGCGCAATGGGGGAAACCCTGACGCAGCAACGCCGCGTGATTGAAGAAGGCCTTCGGGTTGTAAAGATCTTTAATCAGGGACGAAACAAATGACGGTACCTGAAGAATAAGCTCCGGCTAACTACGTGCCAGCAGCCGCGGTAATACGTAGGGAGCGAGCGTTATCCGGATTTACTGGTGTAAAGGGCGCGCAGGCGGGCCGGTAAGTTGGAAGTGAAATCTATGGGCTTAACCCATAAACTGCTTTCAAAACTGCTGGTCTTGAGTGAAGTAGAGGCAGGCGGAATTCCCGGTGTGTAGCGGTGAAATGCGTAGATATACGGAGGAACACCAGTGGCGAAGGCGGCCTGCTGGACATTAACTGACGCTGAGGCGCGAAAGCTAGGGGAGCGAACAGGATTAGATACCCTGGTAGTCCTAGCCGTAAACGATGGATACTAGGTGTGGGGGGCTCCGCCCTCCGTGCCGCAGCCAACGCATTAAGTATCCCGCCTGGGGAGTACGGCCGCAAGGCTAAAACTCAAAGGAATTGACGGGGCCCGCACAAGCAGTGGAGTATGTGGTTTAATTCGAAGCAACGCGAAGAACCTTACCAGGTCTTGACATCCCGATGACCGCCTTAGAGATAAGGCTTTTCTTCGGAACATCGGTGACAGGTGGTGCATGGTTGTCGTCAGCTCGTGTCGTGAGATGTTGGGTTAAGTCCCGCAACGAGCGCAACCCTTACGGTTAGTTGATACGCAAGATCACTCTAGCCGGACTGCCGTTGACAAAACGGAGGAAGGTGGGGACGACGTCAAATCATCATGCCCCTTATGACCTGGGCTACACACGTACTACAATGGCAGTCATACAGAGGGAAGCAAAACCGCGAGGTGGAGCAAATCCCTAAAAGCTGTCCCAGTTCAGATTGTAGGCTGCAACCCGCCTGCATGAAGTCGGAATTGCTAGTAATCGCGGATCAGCATGCCGCGGTGAATACGTTCCCGGCCTTGTACACCGCCCGTCACACCATGAGAGCCGTCAATACCGAAGTCCGTAGCCTAACCGTAGGAGGGCGCGGCCGAAGGTAGGTGGTAATTAGGGTGAAGTCGTAACAAGGTAGCCGTATCGGAAGGTGCGGCTGGATCACCTCCTTTCTAAGGAGACCTGAGTTCTGAATAAGAATTCATATCCTATGGTCAATCAGAATGAGCACTTGCAGATCGTTGTTTAATTTAGAGGGTGCAATCGAAAGATTGTGTACCTTCAAATGTGGAAAAGAGAAGATTAAGATTCTGATGTCCCTGAATTATTTGGGGGTGTAGCTCAGCTGGGAGAGCACCTGCCTTGCAAGCAGGGGGTCAGGAGTTCGATCCTCCTCATCTCCACCACAGGGCGTCGGAAGACGGAAACGACGACCGGACGCCGAAACTAACATGGGCTTGTAGCTCAGGTGGTTAGAGCGCACGCCTGATAAGCGTGAGGTCGGAGGTTCGAGTCCTCTCAAGCCCACCAATAAGAGCAACGACTGAGCTTGCAAAATTTTATGTAATAAAATTTTGCATAAGCTATAAAAGGTCGGAAGTTCTTATGAGCCGCGCTATTTGCACAAACAAAACGTAGTTTTGTTGGCAAAATTGCGTAGCAATTTTGCACCTTGAAAACTGAACAATAACGAAAGCAAAAGCAACAATAGAGGAAATGTTAAAATGTTATTCCGATCTTAATTTATAGATCAGCAAATAGGTTTTGACGTTTATATTGTTGGGATATGATCGAAAAGATCATACTACAAATAGCTAAATTTAACCGAGATTACTCTAATAATTGAGATAAACGAAAGTTTATCCGCTACAATCCATGTAAATGGATTTTACAGCTGGTCAAGCTGTAAAGGGCGCAAGGGGAATGCCTTGGCACTGAGAGCCGACGAAGGACGCGACAAGCTGCGATAAGCTACGGGGAGCCGCAAATGGGCTTTGATCCGTGGATTTCCGAATGGGGAAACCCGATGGAGCAATACTCCATCAACCATGACTGAATACATAGGTCATGGTGGGGAACCGCCTGAACTGAAACATCTAAGTAGGGCGAGGAAGAGAAATCAACCGAGATTCCGCTAGTAGTGGCGAGCGAACGCGGAAGAGGCCAAACCGGAGGTAATATTTCCGGGTTAGGACTGCAATATGTAACTTTAATCTTTAACTGAATGCTTTGGGAAGAGCAGCGATACAGGGTGATAGCCCCGTAAGTGAAAAGGATTGAGTGCTAGCAGTATCCAGAGTACCAGCGGACACGTGAAACCCGCTGGGAAGATGGGGGGACCATCCTCCAAGCCTAAATACTACTCAGTGACCGATAGTGGAGCAGTACCGTGAGGGAAAGGTGAAAAGTACCCCGGGAGGGGAGTGAAAAAGAACCTGAAACCTTGTGCCTACAAGCACCGAGAGTCCGTTAAAGGATGATCGGGTACTTTTTGTAGAACGGTCCGGCGAGTTAATATTTGCAGCGAGGTTAAGGAACTGGAGTTCCGGAGCCGCAGCGAGAGCGAGTCTGAATAGGGCGTATGAAGTTGCAGGTATTAGACCCGAAACCGGGTGACCTATCCATGAGCAGGCTGAAGCGGTGGTAAGACACCGTGGAGGGCCGCACCCACGTCTGTTGAAAAAGCCGGGGATGACTTGTGGATAGCGGAGAAATTCCAATCGAACTCGGAGATAGCTGGTTCTCCCCGAAATAGCTTTAGGGCTAGCGTTATTTTAGATTACCGGAGGTAAAGCACTGAATGGTCTAGGGGCCGCGAGGTTACCAAAGCCTATCAAACTCTGAATGCCGGATAATTGATGAATAGCAGTCAGACTGTGTGAGATAAGTCTCATAGTCAAAAGGGAAACAGCCCAGATCTACAGCTAAGGTCCCAAATGAACACTAAGTGGAAAATGATGTGAAACTGCGAAGACAACCAGGATGTTGGCTTAGAAGCAGCCACGCATTCAAAGAGTGCGTAATAGCTCACTGGTCGAGTGGTTTTGCGCAGAAAATGTAACGGGGCTAAGTGTTCAACCGAAGCTTAGGCATTGCAGTAATGCATTGGGTAGGGGAGCGTCGTATGCGGGCGAAGTCAGAGCGGAAGCACTGGTGGACTGCATACGAGTGAGAATGCCGGAATAAGTAGCGAGAATTATGTGAGAATCATAATGGCCGAAAATCTAAGGTTTCTTGGGGAAGGTTCGTCCGCCCAAGGTTAGTCGGGAGCTAAGCTCAGGCCGAAAGGCGTAGGCGATGCACATACGGTAGAAATTCCGTAACCACCGAACATTTAAGCTAGAGGGACGCTTTAAGTCTATCCCGGGCGATGGTTGCCCCGGGCGTAAGGGACCGAAATATAGTAGGGAAGTAACTGGCGAGAGAGACGAGAAAAGCTCTAGTGTATACTAAGGTGCCCGTACCGCAAACCGACACAGGTAGATGGGATGAGTATTCTAAGGCCAACGGGAGAAGGGTTGTTAAGGAACTCGGCAAATTGGCCCCGTAACTTCGGGATAAGGGGCGCCTGCGAGCAGGCCGCAGTGAAAAGGCCAAGCGACTGTTTAGCAAAAACACAGCTCTCTGCTAAATCGAAAGATGACGTATAGGGGGTGACGCCTGCCCGGTGCTGGAAGGTTAAGGGGAGTGCTTAGCGCAAGCGAAGGTGCGAACTTAAGCCCCAGTAAACGGCGGCCGTAACTATAACGGTCCTAAGGTAGCGAAATTCCTTGTCAGGTAAGTTCTGACCCGCACGAATGGCGTAACGATTTGGGCACTGTCTCAACAGCCCGCCCGGCGAAATTGTAGTACCGGTGAAGATGCCGGTTTCCCGCAACTAGACGGAAAGACCCCATGGAGCTTCACTGCAGGTTGATATTGGATCTCGGTATTCCATGTACAGGATAGGTGGGAGGCTAGGAAGTAAGCGCGCCAGCGTTTATGGAGTCAACAGGATACCACTCTTGGGATATTGGGATTCTAACCTGCGACCATGAATCTGGTCGGGGGACACTGTCAGGTGGGCAGTTTGACTGGGGCGGTCGCCTCAAAAGAGTAACGGAGGCGCTCAAAGGTTCGTTCAGCACGGATGGAAATCGTGCACTGAGTGTAAACGCATAAACGAGCCTAACTGCGAGAATGACGGTTCGAGCAGTAACGAAAGTTGGAGTTAGTGATCCGGCGGTGCTGAATGGAAAGGCCGTCGCTCAACGGATAAAAGCTACCCTGGGGATAACAGGCTGATCTCCCCCAAGAGTTCACATCGACGGGGAGGTTTGGCACCTCGATGTCGGCTCATCGCATCCTGGGGCTGAATTCGGTCCCAAGGGTTTGGCTGTTCGCCAATTAAAGCGGTACGCGAGCTGGGTTCAGAACGTCGTGAGACAGTTCGGTCCCTATCTGTTGCGGGCGCAGGAATATTGAGAGGAGCTGTCCTTAGTACGAGAGGACCGGGATGGACGTACCGCTGGTGCACCAGTTGTTCTGCCAAGGGCATAGCTGGGTAGCTAAGTACGGACGAGATAAACGCTGAAGGCATCTAAGCGTGAAACTCCCCTCGAGATAAGTGTTCCCATCCTTCGGGAGTAAGGCCCCTTGTAGACTACAAGGTTGATAGGTCAGGAGTGGAAGTGCAGTAATGTATGGAGCGGACTGATACTAATAGGCCGAGGGCTTGACCTTAAATGTTAGGTAACCTCGAAGAAAAAAGCATTGCGAGTAGGATTGTTCAGTTTTGAGGGTGTAAAGAAATAAATTACACTTTCAGATTGTGAATGAGAAAGTAAAGCACACGAAGTGTGCAGGTAAAGTTTTCTTTACATGCTTTCTTTTACACAAGAAAGTATGCACCATTAGCTCAGTTGGTAGAGCAACTGACTCTTAATCAGTGGGTCCACGGTTCGAGCCCGTGATGGTGTACCACGAAACCCGAGTTTTTAACGATAACTCGGGTTTTTGTTATGTCTCAATTTAATTTTACACCGTTGCCTCTCTTTTCCTTGCGCCTGTTTATTAAAAGCAGTAATCCGGCTGTCGTATGACGATTGACAAGCCGCACTCTCCGGGGTATGATAAGCACAAGGCAGGATAACCATTTACGGAATTGCACAGGGAGGGAATGCAATGCTGTTCAAAACAGAGCTTACCGAAGTCTTCACCATGGCGGAGATGGACAAAATCGTCAAGGCACTTAGTGCGAAAGGAATAGATGCGGCTACGAAAACTGTCGATCTGATGAGCGGCGGACTGTTCGAAAACCGGCGTTCGTCCGGCACGTTCGGCATGAATGCCGAGGCGAGAGTCGTTTACAAAATCTACGTTAAACGTGCGGATTTGGAGTTTGCAAAGAGCGTTCTGGCGACAATCTGATCGCAAAGAAGGGAATGAAGTAAAATTCATTCCCTTTTTCTATGCCTACTTTACCGATTCATCAAAATGTGATAAAATAGAAGCCAAACAGAAAATTTAGTTTCTATTCCGAGCGGATTTTCCGCTTTTGGTTTGGGTTGATGGAGGCTGCACTATGATAAAGTTCCGAATGCCGCTGCTGGCGGTGCGTGATGTGGAGATTTCAAAGAAATTTTACCATGATCTGTTCGATCAGGAGGTTGTGCTGGATTTAGGCGGAAACGTGACGTTTTCCGGCGGCTTTGCCGTTCAGCAGGATTTTGACAGGCTGACCGGCGTGCCCAAATCCACGATCCTGCACCAGTCGCACAACATGGAGCTTTACTTTGAGGTGGACGACTTTGACGCGTTCACGGAAAAGCTGCGCAGACACCTGGACGTGGAACTGGTGCATCCGCCGATGACGCATGCGTGGCAGCAGCGTGTGGTGCGCCTGTACGACCCGGACTGGCACATGATCGAGGTCGGTGAGTCCATGGAGCACATCGCACTTCGCCTGCTGGACGAGGGCCGTTCCGTGGAAGAGACCGCCGCGCTCATCCATCACCCGACTGATTTTGTGGAGCAATGCAGAAAGGGTTTGAAATAGATATGTTCGGTTATGAACCGGAATTCGTCGTGTGCGGCGATGCCCGGATTGCTTATTACGATGTCGGCCGAGGAAAGCCGCTTGTGCTGCTGCACGGCAACGGCGAGGACAGCTCGTACTGGAACGCCCAGATACCCGAGCTGACCCGCTTTTACCGCGTTATTGCGGTGGACAGCCGCGGGCACGGCGCCTCCGGGAGCGGCGGGCACGGCCTGTCGTTTGAAATGATGGCGGAGGATCTCAAAACCGTGCTGGACACGCTCGGCGTGAAAAAAGCGCACTTCCTCGGCTTTTCGGACGGCGGCAATCTGGCGATCAAATTCGCACTGACGCACCCGGAATATATAGATAAACTCATCCTCAACGCGGCCAATGTGGAGATGTTCAGCGGCGTCAAGCCGCAGGTGCAGCTGCCCGTTATGGCAGGCTACGGTGTTGCTGCGGCGCTGAGCCGTTTCAGCAAAAAGGCGGCGCGCCGCAGGGATGTGCTCGGGCTGATGGTGCACCCGTACGGGGTGACGATGAACGATCTGGAGCGGCTGACCATGCCGACCCTCATCATCGTCGGCGAGCACGATGCAATACGTGAAAAGCAGACAAAGGAGATGGCCGCGCACATTCCCCACTGTGAAGTGGAGGTTTTCCGCGACGGCGACCACTTTGTTGCAGCAAAGCAGCCGTCCCGCTTCAACCGGACGGTTATAGAATTTTTACTTGGGAGATAATCAGCATGAAATTCATCAAAGCGGGAGAAATCGCAGACAGCAATATTTTCAACAAGCTCGACGAGCGCAAGAAGTCGCTCCTCGAAGGCGGCATGGACGTCATCAATCTGTCCATCGGCACGCCGGATTTTCAGCCGGGAAAGCATGTGATGGAGGCCGTCAGCCGCGCTGCGCTCGACCCGGATATGTACAAGTATTCGCTGAACGAAACGCGCGAGCTGCTCGACGCCGTAGAAAACTGGTACAAGCGCCGCTATGACGTCACGCTTGCCGACGACGAGATCATGGCTGTGTGCGGCTCGCAGGAGGGCATTGCACACGTTGGCTTTGCCTTCGCCGGTCCGAACGACCTGATCCTTGCACCGGACCCGGGCTACCCGATCTTCTCGTTCGGCCCGATGATGACCGGCGCAACGGTCGGTCTGTACCCGCTGTACGCCGAGAAGAACTGGCAGCTGGACTTTAACGATATTCCGGAGGACGTGGCAGAGCGCGCAAAGGCGATCGTTGTTTCCTATCCGAACAACCCGACCACTGCCGTTGCCGACCGTAAGTTCTACGAAAAGCTGGTCCTCTGGGCGCGTGAGCACAACATCATCGTTCTGCACGACAACGCGTATTCCGACATTATGCTGAACGGGGAAAAGGGTCTGTCCTTCCTGTCCATTCCGGGCGCGAAGGAGGTCGGCATTGAGTTCAACTCGCTGTCCAAGACCTACAACCTGACCGGCATGCGCGTGTCCTTCGCACTCGGCAACCGCGAGGTCATCAGCCGTTTCCGCGCGTTCCGCTCGCAGATCGACTACGGCATGTTCTACCCGATCATGGCGGGTGCGGCTGCCGCGCTCAATGGTCCGCAGGATGTGGTAGAGAGCAACCGCACCGGCTACATGGCGCGCCGCGACGCGCTGTGCGGCGGTCTGCGCTCGATCGGCTGGAACGTGCCGGATGCACAGGGCACCATGTTCGTCTGGGCGAAGATTCCGGAGCGCTTTGCGTCCTCGGTGGACTTCGCCATTGAACTGATGGAAAAGACCGGCGTTATCGTGGTTCCGGGCAGCGCCTTCGGTGCGCAGGGCGAGGGCTACGTCCGCATGGCGCTTGTCGTTCCGCCCGAGCGCATGGCAGAGGCGGTTCGCCGCATTGACGAGAGCGGTATTGTAAAGGAGTGAGTTTTCGTTATGCAGATCGACCATATTGCACTGTATACACGCGATTTAGAGCGTCTGTGTGAATTTTACACCAAATATTTTGACGGTACGGCGGGCAAGCTGTACCAGAACGAGGAGACCGGCACGCAGGCGTGCTTTGTGTCCTTTGCCGACGGCGCACGGCTTGAAATTGTGACCCGTCCGCAGTTTGAGGACGCCGAGCACTCGCGTCTGTGGACTGGCTGGGCGCATACGTCGTTCAAGGCGGGCACCCGCGAGAACGTGGACGCGCTGACCGAGCAGATGCGCTCGGAGGGCTATGAGATCACGGATGGCCCTGTCGTCGGCAAGGATGGCTGCTACGGCAGCTTCGTGCTCGACCCGGACGGCAATACCGTCCGCATCGTAGCGTGAAGGAGAACGCAAATGAAGCTGATTTCATGGAATGTAAACGGTCTGCGTGCGTGCATGGGCAAGGGTTTCCTTGATTTCGTCGCCGCCGAGCAGCCGGATATGCTGTGCCTGCAGGAGACCAAGATGCAGCCGGGACAGGCTGATGTGCCGCTTGAGGGCGGCTACCGCGAATACTGGAACTCGGCAGAGAAGAAGGGGTACTCCGGCGTGGCGCTGTTTACCAAGACCGAGCCGCAGAGCGTCACCTATGGTCTCGGCATTGAGGAGCACGACCACGAGGGTCGTGTCATCACCGCCGACTACGGCGAATTCTACCTCGTTACCGTGTATACGCCCAACTCGCAGAATGAGCTGAAGCGTTTGGATTACCGCATGACGTGGGAGGATGCCTTCCGCGAGTACCTGTGCCGACTGGATAAGGAAAAGCCGGTCATCGTGTGCGGCGATATGAATGTCGCGCATCAGGAAATTGACCTCAAGAACCCCAAGACCAACCGCAAGAACGCAGGCTTCACCGACGAGGAGCGCGGCAAGATGACCGAATTGCTCGCCGCAGGCTTTACGGATACGTTCCGCCATTTTAACCCCACGCTCGAGGGCGTGTATTCGTGGTGGAGCTATCGTTTCCACGCCAGAGAGAAGAACGCAGGCTGGCGTATCGACTATTTTCTCGTGTCCAATCGCTTTGTTGAGCGGGTCAAGGACGCGCGTATCCTGACCGATGTGTTCGGTTCGGATCATTGTCCGGTGCTGATCGAAATTGAATAAGGACGAGTATGCCTTTCTGCCGGAGGCGTTTTTCGGCGGCGTGCAGGAGCAAGAGGACGAGGAAGAACTTGACCCGTACTTCCGGCCGGATGCCGTATCCGGGGAGGACGAGCCGGACGGCCTTGACTGGCTGCCGGAAACACCGACCGAGCCGTGTCCGTGCTGCGGCGCAGAGATCCCCGAGAATCCTTCGTGGGGGTATATCTGCCCCATGTGCGGCTGGGAGATTGATTACGATGTCGAAGGCGAGCCGGATAAGCCGAGCGACCAGAATCATGGGCTGTCGCTCACCGAGGCGCAGTGGAACTTTCATTCGTTCGGTACGGTCGCACCGTGGAAAATAATTGAGAATGGATAATGGAAGATGGAGAATGAACTCGATGGGAGAGCATTCTCCATTTTTTATTCAGAGAAATAAATTCACTCTCTCCATCAGAACCGTCAAATCAGGATCAGTCAGTCATTTTCAATTCTCAATTTTGTTCTGCTCTGCTGTAATATCTACTCTTTTCTTCTCTGCTCTGGTCTGCTCTACTGTACTGTACTGTTCTCTGCTCTTCTGTACTCTTCTCTGCTCTGTGGATTTTCCGTACGATAAATCCCGTTCACTGTGTACTTTCTCGCCAAGAAATAGCGATTTCTCGCCAAGAAATCCGGGATACTGGAAGAACACACCAGATTCCACCAATTACTAACTCCTAATTACTAATTAAGGAAACCTCCTCACTCCTACCTCCTGCCTGACTGCATAATCTATCTGTCCGGCACATAGCCTGTCATAAAGGGGTGAACAGAAGTGAAGAAGATAATCTGTGCCGCTTTACTCAGCGGTATGCTTACGGTGCAGGCGGCGGCGCTGCCCGAAATGGGTGCGCTCTACGCAAAATCGGCGGCACTATATGCGGCCAACGGGCAGGAGCTTTACGTCTATAACGCCGACGAGCAGCTGCAGCCTGCGTCGGTGACAAAGATTATGACCATGCTGCTGGCAATGGAGGCGCTCGAGCGCGGCGAGGTGACACTGGACACCATGATAACCGGCAGTGAGTACGCCTGCTCGATGGGCGGCACGCAGATCTGGCTGGAGCCGGGCGAGCAGCTGACGCTGGATGAGATGCTCAAGGCGATTGCGGTCGGTTCAGCGAATGACTGTGCGGTGGCGGTAGCGGAGCATCTGGCAGGCACAGAGGCCGCCTTTGTCGAACGGATGAACACACGCGCACGCGAACTCGGCTGCACGAACACAACGTTCATCAACGCCAACGGACTGGACGGTGAAGGTCAAAAGACGCTGACCAGTGCACGCGATCTTGCGCTTATTTCCTGCGAGCTGCTGCGCCACCCGAAAATACTGGAGTACACCGGCATCTGGATGGACACCGTGCGCGGCGGCAAATTCGGTCTGGCGAACACGAACAAGATGCTCAAAAGCTATCAGGGTCTGACCGGTCTCAAAACCGGCTACATCCGCGAGGCCGGCTTCTGCATTTCTGCAAGTGCCGAGCGGGACGGACTGAGCCTTGTAGCGGTCGTGATGGCGGCGCCCACCAAGGAGAACCGCACAGCGGACGCGACCGCGCTGCTCAATTACGGCTTTGCCAACTTCACGGCGTACATGCCTGCGGCTGACGATCTGGCACCCATTCCGGTGACGCTCGGCACCGCGGAGACCGTGCAGCCGGTGCTCGAGGGCAGCGATACGTTCGTGATTGAAAAGACGAGAGCAGGGGATATGCAGACCGCGTTCGACCTGCCGGAGACGCTCACCGCGCCGGTACAGGCCGGTCAGCGGTTGGGCGAAATGACGGTATCCGCCGGCGGAGAGACGGTTTTGACCGTTCCCATCATCGCCGAAGCCGGTGTGGACGCGCTCGGACTGCCTGAGCTGCTTATTTCCTTTGTGCGCGGCCTTGCAGGAAATGTTGTAAAAGATGAAAAATAACGTCAAAATCCGGCGTTTTCCGAACAAAATTGGAAAGGCTGAGAAATTTACCATACAAAATGACGGAAAGTTTGCAATTCGGACTTGTGATTTTGGCTAAACTATGGTACACTAATAGCAACCTCAAAGGTTGGGAGGATAAAAACTATGGTAAAACTTATTATTGGCGGTACCGGTTCCGGTAAGACCAAGGAGCTTATTGATCAGGTCAACGCTGCAGTAAAAGAAGAAAAGGGCAGTGTCGTTTGCATTTCCCGCGGCAACAAGCTGACTTTCGATATCTCGCATGACGCGCGTCTGATCGACGCAGCGGATTATCCGGTTAGCGACATCGCAGGCCTGCTCGGCTTTGTCGGCGGTCTGCATGCCGGCAACTACGATATCACCCGTGTCTTCATCGACGGTCTGTACAAGATCATCGGCGGCAAGGACGCAGCCAAGGCTGAGGAGTTCCTCGTCGCTCTGGACGCATTCTCTTCCAAGCACAGCGTAAACTTCACCGTTTCGCTCAGCGAGGAGCCGGAGTCTGCTACCGAAGGCATGAAGCGTTTCCTGTAATCCTTAAACGGAAATACATATCGCAAGCAAAAAAAAGCAACGATGAAAGTCGTTGCTTTTTTCTTTTGCCCGCAGCCGGGCTGGTAAGAAAAAAACAAAGGGTAATGCTGCGTCTTTTTCCCTTTGTGATAAAAAAGACAATCTGGCATTTTACATATACTTAATAAGAATAATTTGTGCAGAATGTATGATACAACACAAATCCACAAAAAATATTTAGCTTTTCTGAGCAAAAGTATTTTACTTTTTGGGTAAGTTGTTTATAATAAGTAATATAGCGTGCCGAGGGAGCACGCTGCATTTTGTACAATGTTGCTATGGCGTTCATGAAGGGGGAATGCGATTGCAAAGAGGGAAAGAAGGCTTTAGTGTGCTGCGCTACCTGATTTATTTTTCTCAGGTAGGCTTCACAGTGATCACACCGCCGGTGCTTTGCTGCTTCGGAGCGATATGGCTCCGCAACCGGTTCGGTTGGGGCAACGGTGTGGTGATTATCGGAATCTTGCTCGGCATCGCGGTTGCAGCCTGCAGCCTGCGTGATTTTCTGCGATTTACCGAGCGCAAAGCCAGAGAAAGTGCAGAGAAAGAAAAGGAGCTGTGACGGGAATGCACATCGTTTATGAGGAAACGAAGCGCATGCTGCGCGGCATGCTCCCGCTGGCGCTGGTGACCTTCGGTGTGTTCGCTCTTTGCGGACAGGGTATCGCTCGGTCCGGCGCAAGCGTTCTGCTCGGTACGGCGTTCGCGCTGCTGCTGTTCTACATGATCGGCAGGAGCACGGTAAGGGCAACCGCCTTTCCGCCGGCACAGGGCATTCGCATTACGCGGCGCGGCTATGTAGTTCGCTACATGCTCACGGCGGTGTTCGTTATCGCGGCGATCAAGCTGCCGTATCTGAACGCAGCTGCAGCGGTCATCCCGCTGTTTTTCACCAAGGCGCTGCTCCTCTGGCGCCACGCAGTTCAGCGGAAAGGAGGTTAAACGGTTGAACGTCGAAATAAACGGTCCTAAAATACTGGGTTATTTGTTCGGCAATACCAATCTGCCGATCACGGAGACCATGAGAAACTCATGGATCATCATGGCGTTTATCCTGTTCCTGTGTATCTTTTTAACACACCGCATGCAGAAGATCCCAAAAGGCAAGCAGGCACTGGCCGAAAAGGCGGTGCTGATGATCGACGGTCTGGTCGAAAGCACGATGGGTGAAGGCTGTCAGGCTTTCTCGCCGTACATTATGACGCTGATGATGAGCTCGCTGTTCGGTTCGCTGGCCAGCCTGTTCTGGATGCGCTCCACCACGGCAGACCTGAACACCACGCTCGGCTGGGCGCTCATCACGTTCGTGCTGATCACGTTCAATAAGATCAAGTACGGCGGCATCAAGGGCTACCTGAAGGGGTTCCTCGAGCCGATCTTCGTCATGGCGCCGCTCAACGTGCTCAGCGAGATCGCAACGCCGGTCTCCATGTCGTTCCGTCACTTCGGCAACATGGCAGGCGGCCTGGTTATCACCACGCTCATCATGGGCGCACTCAAGGTGCTGTCTAATGCGGTATTGGGTTTCCTGCCCGATAATATCGCGCTGCTGCAGATCGGTCTGCCCGGTGTGCTGTCGCTGTATTTTGACTGCTTCACGGCCTGCATGCAGGCGTTCATTTTCAGTATGCTCACCATGGCTTATGTAGGCGACGCACGCAACAGCTGACGTGAAGAAAAAACAAATTCCAATTTCGTTATCTGAATTAGGAGGAAGAAAAGTATGGATCCCAAAGCATTCGTAGCAGGTATGTCCGCTCTTGGTGCAGGTATGGCGATGATCGCCGGCCTTGGCCCTGGTATCGGCGAGGGTTATGCTGCCGGTCAGGCGTGCTCCGCAATCGGCCGTCAGCCGGAGGCGCAGGGCGATATCACCCGTACCATGATCCTTGGTATCGCAATGGCCGAGTCCACCGGTATTTACGCGCTGGTTATCGCGCTGATCCTGCTGTTTGCCAATCCGTTCGTTGGCCAGTTCTAATTGGAGGCGGCAATATCCCAATCGTTTATGCCGACTGGAATATTGACACTTCTACGACCGCTTCGCTGTAAAGTGAGTGGTTGAGAATTAAAAGACGAAACGGATTCTTCCGTTTGGGAAGGAGGTAAACCAGTGACAGAAGCATTATATGAAGCGTTCGTCAGCATCGGCTGGTGGGAGATCCTCGTGACGATGTGCAACACGCTCATTACGTTCCTGATCATCAAGATGTTTCTGTACAAGCCGGTGCGCAAGATGCTCGCTGCCCGCAGCGAGGAGGTACAGTCCATGTACGCCACAGCCGAGAAGGCGCAGAGCGAGGCCGAGCAGATGCGCAGCGAATACACCGAGCGTCTGTCCAAGGCGAAGGAGGAGGCTGCCGAGATCGTCGGCTCCGCTACCCGCCGTGCCGCAGAGCGCAGCGATGAGATCCTGCGCGAGTCCTCGCAGCAGGCATCCGCTATGGTCAAGAAGGCCGAGCGCGTCATCGAGCAGGAGCGCATCAAGGCGCACAAGGAACTCAAGGATGAGGTTGCGGATCTGTCCGTGATGATCGCCTCCAAGATCGTGGAGCGCGATGTAAAGCCGGAGGATCACGAACGCTTTATCGAAGACTTTATTGACAAGGTGGGGTGAGCAAACATGGCGGATATGGTAAGCGAGCGCTACGCACTGAGCCTTTACGAGGTCGCGCAGGACGAGAAGCAGGAAAAGCTGTATCTCGATCAGCTGACCGAGGTGTGCGCGGCGTTTGACAGCGAACCGGATTTCCTCAAAATGCTCACAACGCCCTCTATCGCGGCGGAGGACAAGCAAAAGGTCCTCAAAACCGTGTTCGAGGGACGTATCGAGCCTTTTCTGCTCAATTTCCTGATGCTCGTAACGGATAAGGGCCGCATCGGCCTTATCCACGAGATGTGTCAGGCATATAAGGAGCAGTATTATTTTGAAAACGGCATCGTAGAGGTGCTGGCGGTCACGGCGGTGCCGATGAGTGCGGCGCTGACCGACAAGCTGCGCGGCAAGATGGAACAGGTTACGGGCAAAAAGGTAGAGCTGAAATGCTCGGTCGATCCGAGCATCATGGGCGGCATCGTTGTGAAAGTCAACAACGAGCAGTTCGATACCAGCCTGCGCACCCGTCTGGAAGAGCTTGCAGCACGGTTGACCGGTACACAGGAAAGCAGGTGATTTTTATGGAATTGCGCTCCGAAGAGATCAGCAGCATTATCAAGGAGCAGATCACGCATTATCAGAGCCAGATCAAGCTGACCGACGTGGGCACGGTTGTTACCGTCGGTGACGGTATCGCGCATATCCATGGCCTTGAAAACTGCATGGCAGGCGAGCTGCTCGAATTTCCGGGCGGCGTGCAGGGCATGGCGCAGAACCTCGAGGAAGAGCTGGTCGGCGCGGTTATCCTCGGCTCGGATCAGAACATCCGCGAGGGTGACACGGTAAAGCGCACCAAGCGCATCGTGGAGGTCCCGGTCGGCGAAGCGATGCTGGGCCGCGTTGTTGACGCACTCGGCAAGCCGATCGACGGCAAGGGCGCTATCGAGACCAAGGAGAGCCGTCCGATCGAAATGCCCGCACCGGGCATCATCGAGCGCGCACCCGTTAATGTGCCGCTCCAGACCGGTATCAAGGCGATCGACTCCATGATTCCGATCGGCCGCGGTCAGCGTGAGCTGATCATCGGTGACCGTCAGACCGGCAAGACCGCGATCTGTCTGGACACCATCATCAATCAGAAGGGCACCGGCGTTATTTGTATCTATGTAGCAATCGGTCAGAAGCGTTCGACCGTTGCACAGGTTGCAGAGACGCTCGCTGCCAACGGCGCGATGGACTATACCTGCATCGTCGCCGCAACCGCATCCGAGTCTGCACCGCTGCAGTACATTGCACCGTACGCGGGCTGCTCGATCGGTGAATTCTTCATGCACAAGGGCAAGGACGTTCTGGTCATTTACGACGATCTGTCCAAGCACGCGGTAGCTTACCGTGCACTTTCCCTTCTGCTTCACCGTCCGCCAGGACGTGAGGCTTATCCGGGTGACGTATTCTATCTGCACTCCCGTCTGCTCGAGCGTGCAGCGAACATCCAGAACGGCGGCAGCCTGACCGCACTCCCGATCATCGAGACGCAGGCAGGCGACGTTTCGGCGTATATCCCGACCAACGTAATCTCCATTACCGACGGTCAGATCTTCCTCGAGACCGAGCTGTTCAACTCCGGTATCCGTCCGGCGGTAAACCCGGGTATTTCGGTATCCCGCGTCGGCGGCAACGCGCAGATCAAGGCGATGAAGAAGGTTGCCGGTACGCTCAAGCTGGCGTACTCGCAGTTCCGTGAGCTGCAGGCGTTCTCGCAGTTCGGCTCCGACTTGGACGCGGATACCAAGAAGCGTCTGGAACAGGGCGCGCGCATCGTAGAGGTGCTCAAGCAGCCGCAGAACAGCCCGATTCCGGTCGAAAAGCAGGTTATCATCATCTATGCCGTTGTTTCGGGCGCACTGCTCGATATTCCGGCAAATCAGATCGGCGAGTTCGAGAAGGAGCTGTTCTCCTTCGTGGACAGCGTTTACAGCGACATTCCGGAGTCCATCCGCACCACCGGCAAGCTGGAGGACGATGTGAAGGAAAAGCTGACAAAGGCAATCGAGGAATGCAAGAGTAAGTTCCTTTCCGAGCACTAACGCGAAAGGGAGGGACTGAAAATGGCTTCCGGAAATATGAAGGACATCAAGCGCCGTATCAAATCGGTGCAGTCCACCATGCAGATCACCAAGGCGATGGAGCTGGTCGCGTCCTCCAAGATGCGCCACGCGAAGGAGCGTGCGCTCGGCGCAAGACCGTACTTCAACGCCCTGTACCAGACCATCACCCGCCTTGCGGGCGCGACCCGCGGCAGCGAGTCGATCTACACCAGACCGCGTGAGGTCAAGAACAGCCTGTACATCGTCATCGCGGGCGACCGCGGACTGGCAGGCGGCTACAACGCCAACCTGTTCAAGCTCGCCGCTGCCGAGATGCAGGGCAAGCAGGCGCAGGTCATCACCATCGGCAAAAAGGCGCAGGAGCATTACGCAAAGCGTCCGGTAACGGTGGCGGCGGATTATCCCGGCATTGCCGAGACCATGCGCATCAGTGATACGCATCCCATCGTGGAGGACATGCTGAAGCTGTTCCGCGAGGGCAAGGTGGACGAGGTTTTCCTGTGCTACACGGAGTTTATCTCTCCTCTGCAGCAGGAGCCGAAGTGCCTCAAGCTGCTGCCCGCGCACTTTGACGCGGCAGACAAGCAGCCGGCAGGCGCCCATGTTCTGACCGAATACGATCCCTCGCCGGAGAGCGTGTTTGATGCAGTCATTCCGGAGTACCTGTACGGCGTGCTGTACGGCGCGGTAGTGGAAAGCTACTGCTCCGAGCAGTCGGCGCGCCGCATGGCAATGGAGGCTGCGTCGGATAACGCGGGCGAGATGATCGAAAATCTGAATCTGTCCTACAACCGTGCGCGTCAGGCAGCGATCACGCAGGAAATTACGGAGATCGTAGCCGGCTCGGGCGAGGTAGGAGCTTAATCGAGAGTGGAGATAGAAGAGTGGAGAGCGGAGATACCTCTCGTCTCTTCACTCTGAACTCTGCACTCTTCACTCTTTTCACAAAAGGGAGTTTTGCCAATGAGTGAGCAGAATATTGGCACCGTTGTCCAGATCACCGGACCGGTGCTTGACATTAAATTTGCCGCTGACGCGCTTCCGAAGCTGCTGAATGCTATTACGATCGACAACCACGGTCAGATCATCACGGTCGAGGTTGCGCAGCACATCGGTCAGGATACCGTGCGCTGCATCGCAATGGAATCCACCGACGGCTTGGTGCGCGGCATGAAGGCAGTCGATACCGGCAGCCCGATCACGGTGCCGGTAGGCGACAAGAACCTCGGACGTATCTTCAACCTGCTCGGTCAGCCGGTGGACAACAAGCCGGCGGTCGAGGACGAGGAGCGCTGGCCGATCCATCGTCCGGCGCCGTCCTACGAGGAGCAGCAGTCCACGACCGAGATTCTCGAGACCGGCATCAAGGTCATCGACCTGCTCGCGCCGTATGCCAAGGGCGGCAAGATTGGTCTGTTCGGCGGCGCCGGCGTCGGCAAGACCGTTATCATCATGGAGCTGATCAACAACATCGCAAAGCAGCACGGCGGTATTTCGGTATTCACCGGTGTAGGCGAGCGTACCCGTGAGGGCAACGACCTGTACAACGAGATGCAGGAATCCGGCGTTATCAACAAGACTGCGCTGGTTTACGGCCAGATGAACGAGCCGCCCGGAGCGCGTATGCGCGTTGCACTGACCGGTCTGACCATGGCGGAGTATTTCCGCGATGTCGAGGGTCAGGACGTGCTGTTGTTCATCGACAACATCTTCCGCTTCACGCAGGCCGGCTCCGAGGTGTCCGCTCTGCTGGGCCGCATGCCCTCTGCCGTGGGCTATCAGCCGACGCTGGCAACCGAGATGGGCGCGCTGCAGGAGCGAATCACCTCGACCAAGAAGGGCTCGATCACGTCCGTACAGGCTGTTTATGTGCCTGCCGATGACCTGACCGACCCGGCTCCGGCTACCACGTTCTCGCATCTGGATGCAAAGGTCGTACTGTCGCGTGATATCGCATCCATGGGTATTTACCCGGCGGTTGACCCGCTGGATTCGTCCTCGCGTATCCTGTCGGCGGACGTTGTCGGCAAGGAGCATTACGAGGTGGCGCGTGCGGTGCAGTCCATCCTGCAGAACTACAAGGACCTTCAGGACATCATCGCCATCCTCGGCATGGACGAGCTGTCCGACGAGGACAAGCTGACCGTAGCGCGTGCCCGTAAGATCCAGAACTTCCTCTCGCAGCCGTTCCACGTTGCAGAGCAGTTTACCGGTATGTCGGGCAAGTATGTGCCGGTCGCTGAGACCATCCGCGGCTTCAAGGAGATTCTGGAGGGCAAGCACGACGATCTGCCTGAGTCGGCGTTCCTGTTTGCCGGCACGATCGACGAGGTAGTGGAGAAGGCTAAGAAGGGGGCATAATATGGCTACCTTTCATCTCAAGGTGCTCACGGTCGATAAGCAGTTTTTCGACGGTGAAGTGGACCGTATCGTGGTTCGCACCTCACAGGGCGATGTCGGCATCCTGCCGAACCATGTGCCGTATGTTGCGGCGCTCGGCGTCGGCGGTCTGACCATCATCCGGAACGGCGAACGCCGTGTAGCGGCGGTTTCGGGCGGTTTTGTGGATGTTTCGGCAGAGCAGACGGTCGTGCTGGCGCGTACCTGCGAGTGGGCCGACGAAATCGACGTGGCCCGTGCCCGTGAGGCCGCAGACCGTGCGAAAGCGATTCTGCAGAAAAAGGCCGGCGACCGTGAAATGGATATCGCACAGGGCAAGCTGAAAAAGGCGGTAAACCGTATTCGCATCGCGGAGAGCAAATGATACAATTTCCTGCAGAGGAATTGTATCAGTATTACTGAATAATTCGGCATATTGACCGAATATAAATCCCTCGATTTGATTGAATCGGGGGATTTTTTGTGCTATAATAGCCGCTGGAAGACAAAGAAAAGTTCTCTGCTGAAGTGAAATGGGGGAATTTCCATGAAACGAGCGCACGGGCAGATGTCGGAATCGCTGCTGCTGGGCGCAATGCTGGCTATGGCCGGCGGCTTTTTTGACGCATATACCTATCTCTGTCGCGGCAAGGTGTTTGCTAACGCGCAGACCGGCAATATTGTCCTGTTCGGCGCGAATATTGCCGAGGGCAACTGGCTGCGGGCAGCCGAATATTTCCTGCCGATTCTGGCGTTCGCACTGGGCGTTGTGGCGGCGGAGATTGTCAAGCGGCGGTACAAAAAACGCCAGAGCGACATCAACATCCACTGGAGACAGATTGTCGTGCTGGTCGAGATCGTGCTGCTGATTACAGCGGCATTCCTGCCGCAGAGCATGAACACCACGGTCAACATCATGATCTCGTTCATCTGCGCGATGCAGGTCGAGTCGTTCCGCAAGGTGCGCGGCAGCGCATTTGCAACCACGATGTGTACAGGCAACCTGCGTTCGGGCACCGAGCAGCTTGTAATCTGGGCACAGACCGGCGACCGGAATGCGATCCGCAAAACGCGCAACTATTACTCAATCATCCTGTTTTTTATCCTCGGCGGTGCGATCGGCGCACTGACGACCGCGAAAATTGGCGAAAAAGCGCTGCTGCTGACCTGCATCCCGCTGAGTCTGGTCTTTGCAATCATGTTTGTCGAGGAAGAACATACGCTGGAGGCGGAGGAGACCGCCGGAAAGGAACGGTAAACCATGTCGATCAAACTGATCGCCGCAGATATGGACGGCACGCTGCTGTCCAGCCGTAAGCAGCTGCCCAAGGGCTTTTTCCCGCTGGTGCGCACGCTGAAAAAGATAGGCGTACGCTTCGCACCTGCATCCGGACGGCAGTATTACAACCTGTACGAGCAGTTCGGCGAGATCGCGGACGAGCTGATGTACATCAGCGAAAACGGCGGCATGGTGTGCGACGGACGCGAAATCGTGTCGTTCGAGGCCATGCCGCAGCAGCTGGTGTGCGCGGCTGTGGAGCTGGCGCGCGGTCTGCCGAATGTACACGCAATCGCGTCCATGCGGGACGGCGCGGCCTACGAGGACGACGATCCGGTGTTCGTGGAGAACATGGCGATGTACTACGCACGGCGCAAAAAGGTGCCTGATCTGCTTGAAGCCGTGCAGCAGGAGCCGGTGTGCAAGGTGGCGCTTTTCTGCAAAAATGCAGCGGAAACCAACGTGCTGCCGTACTATCGGCAGATGTTTGACGATAAGCTGCAGGTGGCGCTCTCCGGCGCGGACTGGGTGGATTTGATGCGTCTGGGGCTGAGTAAGGGCGTGGCCGTAGGCGTTATGTGCGATAATCTGCACATCACACCCGCGCAGTGCATGGCGTTCGGCGATTATTTGAACGATGTGGAGCTTCTGCGCTCGGTGGGCGAGTCCTACGCGATGGCGAATGCACATGAACGGCTCAAGAAGGTCGCAAAGCATGTTTGTCCATCCAATGATGAGGACGGCGTGTGCCGCACGATCCGCAGCGTATTGGCGGTGGAATAAAAGGCGAAACCCGGGAATCGAAGGATTCTCGGGTTTCTTTTTGAATTAGGCTGTATTTGTATTCTGTTTGGAGACTTGAATATAAATAAGAGAGAATAAATTGAATGTGGAGTAAGAATGCGGTTTCGAGAACGATTATTCGAGGGTCAGCTTTTTGTCGGTCAGGAAGGATTCCTTGCAGCGGAAGGCGATCTTGGTGGACTGGGTGCCGTCGATAACGCCCGGAGTTGCCTTGCGGCCGGTTGCTACGCAGTCGCAGAATTCCTCAATCTCAGTGATGTATGCATCGTGCCAACGGGTGATGAAGTCCTGATAGCACTCACGGCAGACGCCATGCTGGCTCATAACCTCTACGAGAGAGTCGGTCGGAACGGAAGCGATACGCAGCGTACCGCGGGTACCAACGATTTCGGTCTCAACATGAGAGCCGTGTGCTGCTGCGCGGCCGGCAAAGAAGAATGCCATAGCATCGTTTTCCATCTTCATCAGGCCGGAAACGTTGTCGCCGTCGTCCCAGTCCTTGTACTGCTTGAACTCGTAGCAGCCGCCGGTTGCCCACAGCTCCTTGACCTCGGAGCCGGTCAGCCAGCGAATGAGGTCGAAATCATGGATGGACATATCGATGAACTGGCCGCCGGAGCGCGGTGCGTACTCGAGCGTGCCCTCGATGATGGAGATCGGGTCCTGCGAATAGCAGCGAACCAGAATAACATCACCGATGTCGCCGTTTTCCATCTTCTTCTTGGCTACCTGATAGGAGTGGTCGTAGCGGCGCATGAAGCCCAGCATAAAGGTCAGCTCCGGGTGAGCGGCGATGATGGCCTCGGCCTCCTTGCACTTTTCAACCGTGTCAGCCAGCGGCTTTTCGCAGAAAACGTGCTTGCCGGCGTCCATCGCGATCTTGATCATCTCAACATGAGATGCAGTATTGGTGATGATGGCAACCGCCTCGACGTTCGGGTCGGCGCACAGCGCCTTCGGGTCGTTGTACACTGCGGTAACGCCCAGTTCCTCAGCGACCTGCTTTGCACGGTCGAAGTTTGCGTCTGCGATAGCTACCAGCTCGGAGCCCGGAACGCGGTTGGCAATGTTGCAGGCATGCTCGTAACCCAGACGACCTACACCGATGATACCGATCTTCAGCTTTTTCATAGGAATACTCTCCTTTGTGATCTTTTCTATTAAAAATAATGGGTTAACTTACAGTCCGGTGTGCTCCTTGACGTAGGCGCGGGCCATGCGGGCGTACTCGAGCGGATTTGCGATAGCCGGGTCCTGCTCAGCCTCTACGACCAGCCAGCCCTCGTAGTTGTACTCGTCGAGCAGCTTGAATACGGTCGGGAAGTCTACGCAGCCTTCCGGATCGCCGGGAACGGTGAATACGCCTTCCGGAATCGAACGGAGGAAGCTTTTGTTCTCGGCGTAGCACTTGTCCATTGCAGGCTTGCGGACATTTTTGAGATGGACATGGCCGATGCGGTCGTGGTGCTTCTTGAGAATTTCGATCGGGTCCTCACCGGAGAAGGTGAGATGACCGGTATCGTAAATCATGCTGACGTACTTCGGGTCGGTCATAGCGAGCATACGGTCGATTTCGTCGGTCTTCTGCACGGTAGTCGTCATGTGATGATGGTACACAATCTTCATGCCGCTGTCATAAGCGATCTTGCCGAGGTGATCCAGACCCTTGGTCAGTACCTCCCACTCATCGTCGTTCAACACCTTCTTGTTGGAAAGAGGAGTGTTCCACTGATGCTGAATGGAGAACGACTGATCAGACGTGTTGATAATCGTAGCACCGATCGACTTCAGGAAGTTCATGTGGTCAACAAATGCACGCTCGTTCTGCCACATCGGCAGTTCATTTAAGTAGGTGCTGATCCAGCCGGTGATGGCGGAAATACCGCGGCGGCCAAACTCCTTATTCAGAATCGCCGGATCACGCGGGAACTGGCAGCCGATCTCGGTGCCAACATAACCGGTCAGAGCGATTTCACTGATCGTCTGCAGGAAGCTGTTTTCAGCACCCATCTCCGGCATGTCGTCTTCGGTCCATGCGATAGGCGCGATACCGATTTTAACCTTTTTGGGATCTAACATAATGCTTCGTCCTTTCGTTCTTGTTGTATCTCACAGCTGAGCCGTGAGATTCTTTCTTTCTCTTTGTGCTTATAGTTTAGCAGATATGGCGAATGGTTTCTTTTAGATTCTTGGCTTGATTCAAAAAACGGAAACTTTTTTTCGGACACCCGAAAATTCCATATATATAATATATTAGAGGTAAAAGCGGCGGTAAAAATGCACAGTATTTTTTCGGAGCGGGTTTGAGGCTGTGCGCTTGTTTTTATAAATCCTGCTTTTTGCAGGTCGGAGACCGGCGAATCGGCCGGTTTGCGAAAGCTGAAAAAACGCAGAGAAACATACGGAAGATTCTCGGTCGGATAGGCTATACGATAAATAAGCGGGGAAAAAACAAGAATCTGCAAATAGCAAGAATTTATAATTTTCCTCGGCCCGGCCGCAAAAAAGCACGATATACGGCGGTCTGCAAAAGCAAATATGTGCTATCGCACAACGGACCCGTGTGCTATACTTTTATAAGAGTAAAATCACCGTCAGAGAAAGAGAGGAGCTGCAAAAAACTATGCCGAAGGCAAGCCTGAACGTACAGTGTTTTGTAGAGAAGAAAGTCAAATCAATTTTTGAGGGCGAGAATCAGCCGAAGCTGCTTTACGTCAGTGAAATCCGACCGGATGCCAGTGCACATCCGCGTGTCATGCACGCACATGAGGATTTTGTCGAGCTGATTCTCATTTGCAGCGGTTCAAGTGAATACCTGATTCACGATAAAAAAGTCATCATCAAGCCGGGTGATCTGCTCGTATACAACGCAGGCGTGGTGCACGACGAGGTTTCCGGTCCGGATATGGAGGTCGGCAGCTACTGCATTGCCGTCGGCGGGCTGCATATGCCCGGTCTGCGCGAGAACGCGCTCATTCCGGATGATGCGGGATGTGTTGCCGACCGGCAAGTATTTCGCTGATCTGCGCTGCCTGTTTGAAATGATGTTCCGCACCCTGTCAGCCGGTGAGCCGAACGCTGAGCTGTTCTGCAGCTCGCTGATGCACGCGCTGCTGGTGTCGGTGCTGACGGTCACCGCCGGTCCCCGCGCGGGAGTCGGAAAAGCCGCTGGAGGAGCCGCACATTCTCGGCAGACGAATTAAGGAATATATTGACAAGCATTATATGGAGCCGATCACGCTGCAGAGTATGGGGAGGCGCTGCAACATCAGTCCGTATTACTTATCGCATGTTTTCAAGCAGATGAGCGGGTATTCGCCCTGCAGTATCTGCTGCGCCGCCGCATCGGTGAAGCGCAGACGCTGCTGATCACGACCGACCTGTCCATCACGCGTATCGCGGAGATGGTGGGATATGACACGCAGAGCTATTTCAATCTGCAGTTTACCAAAAACGTCGGCATGCCGCCGAATAAGTTCCGGCAGAATTATATTGTGTCCGCCGGCATCGAGGAGAAGCCTAAGCGCAAACGCAAGTAAGAAATCCCTGTACAGAGTGAGAATTCTGTGCAGGGATTTTTTGATGAGAAAAACTGCGAAAAAAAGCATTCTCGTGTACAGAGCAGACGGGTTGCTGCGGGAGCTTTTGTACGAATATTCCGTGCAGAATCCGCATAGAATTTCGTGAAATGGGGTCATGCTGTGCGGGTCAGAAAAGGAACGATTTTATACGCGGCAGGTGTGCTCGCGTGCGGAAATGTGCTGCTGCAGGTGCTCGGATTTGTCTATCGCGTGGTGCTCAGCCGCTTTGCAGGCGCGGAAGGTCTGGGCGTGTATCGGCTGGTCAATTCGGTGTATTTAGTGTTGAATGCAGGCTGCCTGTCCGGCGTGACGACGGCGTGTTCGCGGCTGAGCGCAGCGTGCGAAGCAAGAGGGGAGAGCGGCCGCTTAGGTGCGGTTTTGCAGCTGGCGTTCCGCGCCTTTTTTGCGCTGAGTGCGGCCTGCGCAGCGGTGGTTCTGCTGTGCGGCGGCAGTATCGCGGCAAATCTGCTCGGTGACGGACGCTGTGCGCGCGCGTTTCCGTACATGCTGCTGTGCCTGACGCTCACCGGCGTAGAAAATATTTTCAAATCGCTGTTTATCGGCCTGGAAAGGGTACAGTACACAGCCTGCTCCGAGGTCGGGGAGCAGCTTATCCGCATCTTAGCGGTCAGCTTTCTGCTGTATGAATATGGCAGCGGCGACTATGGCAGAATCGCCATGCTCATCTTCGCGGGCATGGTGTGCAGCGAGATTTTCAGCGCGCTTTTTCTCACGCGGCTGTTCCGACGGAATATGCGGCATATTCGCTTTACAAGGCCGGATAAGGAACTTCGCGGTCAGTTTTTCGGCATTGCCGCGCCATTATCGGCCTCGGCGCTGATCGGCAATATGCTCGGCTCGGCAGGCGCCGTCCTGCTGCCGCAGCGTCTGATGGCGGCCGGTCTGGACTATGAGCAGGCGCTGTCCGCGCTCGGCGTGATCTCGGGCATGGCCATGCCGCTGCTGCTGTTTCCGGTCGCGTTCGTCAGCTCGGTCTGCACGGCGCTGCTGCCTGCCGTCACGGCAGCGCAGGCAGTCGGTGAGCAGGCACGCGTGCGTGTTTTGACCGGCCGTGCCGTTACGACTGTGGGTCTCATCGGCATACCGGCAACTGCCGTTCTCGTGCCGCTGGCACCGCAGCTGAGCGAGCTATTTTTCCGCCAGCCGCTCACCGGCGGCTACGCCGCGCTGCTCGGCGCGGCAGCCGTGGCGGCCTACTACCAGATGGCGACCGGCAGCCTGCTCAATGCGCTCGGCCTGCAAAGGTGGAACGTGGCAACCGCCATCTCTGCGGAGCTGTGCCAGCTTGCGCTGCTGTACCGCTGGTGCGCAAGGCCAACGTTCGGCATTTACGGCTACCTGCTGGCCATGTTTTTGAACGGAGTGAGCGCCGCTGCGGTCAACCTTGCCATCCTGCACCGGCGAACAGCGTTCCGCCTGAAACCCTTCCGGCGGTTCGGCGTGCCGCTGCTCTGCGGCGCTGCAGTTTACCTGTGGACTCGCTTTTTCGCGCAGACATTTGTCTGCCGGTTTGATAACACCGTGACCGCCCTCGCGGCAGCCCTCGTGTCAGCTATCATATTGTATTTGCTCGTGCTGAGGCTGCTCGGCATCCGTCTCGGGCGGTATCTGGCACATCGCGTGGAAAATCCGGCAGTCCTTCCATTATTCTTGTGGTAGGAAAATAGAGAAGTGCTATCAGCGTGAAGATTGGAGAAAGGGTAACGGGTTGCCGCTGTGCAGGCGGCGGCTTTTTTGTTGCAGGAATAGAAAATGAAAACAGAGCGCTTCACAGCAGTGAAACGCTCTGTTTTTGTATGAGTATCATCGGATTTGCGTGCTCCGGAGTTTCCTGCAGCCATTGCTCGGAAATCCGGATGAAGCAGTTCCGCAGCAGCCGGAGATTATTCGCACAGCGGGAACTTCTCGGTGAGTGCCGGAACGCGCTTCTCTTACAGTTGCTCTTATCGCGCCTCCTGCGCCGTTTATACGACGCTGCGACCTATTTCATTTTGCTCTTAGCAGAGCTGCTCTCGATATGGTATAATACATGATTTGTCTGTGTTACGCAGTTTTCCGACCGATTTCACAGGGAATACTATTTACTACTTGAATAGTACGGATTTTTGCGGTATACTATAAACAAACAAAAAGCAACAGGAGGCTACTATCATGGCTGCTATTACGAAGAAGTCCACCATTGGTGAGGTTCTGAATATGAACATCGAGACCGCTCGTTTCTTTATGGAAATCGGCATGCACTGCCTCGGCTGCCCGGCATCTCAGGGCGAGAGCATCGAGGAGGCCTGCGTACAATGCAGTGAACACGGCACCGAATAAGTCGAGAGATTGAGCTGGTTTGCCGGCTGTTTTGAGTTTACATGGAAAGTATGATTTTAACACCGCGGCTGGCCTGTATGGCGGCTCTGGTGCCGCAGAATGCTCGATTGGCGGATATCGGAACGGATCACGGCAAGCTGCCGATCTCACTGCTGCTGGATGGGCATATTGCATCGGCTATCGGCTCGGATATCCGTTCGGGACCGCTGGCGCATGCGGAGCGCAATGCGAAAGAGCATAATGTATCCCTGTCTCTGCGGCTTGCGCCGGGACTGGAGGCCGTGCGGGCGGAGGAATGCGACACCGTAACGATCGCAGGCATGGGCGGCCAGACCATCGCAGAGATTTTGACTGCCGCACCGTGGACCGCCCAAGGTGACCATCTGCTGCTGCTCCAGCCGATGACCATGATTGCCGAACTGCGCCGGTGGCTGTACGCGCACGGCTACGCCATCGAGCGTGAAACGCTGTGCCGCGAGGACAGACGGCGTTACGTCGTTCTCAGCGTACGCGGCGGTGCACCGAAGCGGGAAATACCGCTGAGCGAATGTGCGGTTTCTCCGGCCTTGCTGCGTGCAGAGGGGGCTGCCGATTATCTTGAGCAGCTCTACCTGCGGGAGAAAAAGGCACTGGACGGCATGGAACAGGGCGCATCGGAGAACAAGCGTCTCGCGTACCAGCGTGCGCTGGTGCAGTGCATCCAATCTGCAAGGGAGGAACTGAAATGACGACGGTTCAGGATATTTTGACATTTATGGAGGGCCTTGCTCCTTACGAGCTGGCGGAAAGCTGGGACAATGTCGGCCTGCTGTGCGGCGATCGTGCGCAGGAGGTCACGAGCGTGCTTTGTGCGCTCGATGTGACAGAAACGGTCGTGCAGGAAGCGGCTGAGCGCGGTGCGCAGCTTGTTGTCGCACACCATCCGGCGATCTTTACCTCAGTCAGCCGCGTGACATCGGACGATACGACCGGTCGAGTGCTGCGTTACGCGATCAAGCACGATATTTCTATTATCTGCATGCATACCAACGCAGACTGTGCGGAGGGCGGTGTCAATGACGCACTCGCGTCCGCGCTGTTCCTCACCAACGTGGTGAGCATGGAGGCCGGCGAGAACGGCATGCTCGGTCGTGTGGGCGATCTGCCGCGTGAAATGCAGCCGCGCGAATTTGCACTCTATGTTAAGGAGTGCCTGCGTGCGGGCGGTGTGCGCTTCTGCGACGGCGGCAAGCCGATCACGCGCGTAGCGGTCGGCGGCGGTGCCTGCGGCAAGCTGATGGACTATGCAGTCGCAGGCGGCGCACAGGCGTTCGTTATCGGCGACTGCAGCTACGATCTCATGCAGCGTGCGCAGGCCATCGGTCTGTCTCTGGTGGATGCAGGACACTTCCCGACCGAGAATCCGGTTGCGGCCGTGTTCGCCGATAAAATCACAGCCGCATTCCCGCAGGTTCTCACCGAGGTTTCCGAGCGGCACGCGGACTGTATCCAATTTGTTTAAGGAAGAATTTATATGCCATTAGATGCGATCTGCCTGCGGGCAGTGACAAATGAACTCAATAACGTACTGGCAGGCTGTCGTGTAGAGAAGGTCTATCAGCCGGACCGCGATGAAATCGTGCTGCAGACACGCGGCGGTCAGGGCGGTCCGCGCCGACTGCTGCTGTCGATCGCGGCAGGCTCGCCGCGCGTGCATTTCATTGACGCGGCTCGAGAGAATCCGGCGGCGCCGCCGATGTTCTGCATGCTGCTGCGCAAGCATGTGCAGGGCGCAAAGATTGCGGCAGTGAGCCAGCCGGCGGTCGAGCGTATGCTCACCATCGAACTGGATACGACGGATGAAATGGGTGTACCCTGCAAAAAGCACCTCATCTGCGAGCTGATGGGCAAGCACTCCAACGTCATCCTGTGCGGCGAGGACAACCGCATTATTGACGCTCTGCGCCGTGTAGACGGCGACCTGTCCGGCAAGAGGCAGGTTCTGCCCGGTCTGTTTTACCGCATGCCGCCTGCACAGGACAAGCACGACCCGTTCACGGTTTCCGGCACAGGACTTGCCGCCGCCGCATCGCAGGCGGAAGAAGGGCAGACGCTCGACCGCTGGCTGCTCAGTCAGCTTCTGGGTTTTTCGCCGCTGCTCTGCCGCGAACTGTCCTTCCGCGCGACCGGTGACGCAGCCAAGCCCATCGCACGCATGACGGATGAGAACCGTCAGCAGCTCGGCAAGGTGTACGACGATTTCATGTCGTATGTCGAGGATAACCGAGCCAAGCCTTTCCTGCTGACCAAGGTCGAGGACGGTGCGGTGTTCGACTTCACCTTCCTTCCGGTGACGCAGTACGAGGGTCTGATGAACGTCACGCAGGCGGACAGCTTCAGTGCACTGCTTGCAGCCTTCTTTGAGAAAAAAGGTAAGGCTGAGCGGATGCAGCGCCGCACCGGCGACCTGCACAAAACGGTCACGAATGCCCGCGACCGCGTGGCCCGCAAGCTGGCGGCGCAGAAAAAGGAACTCGCGGCTACGCACAACCGTGAGCAGTACAAGCGCACCGGTGAACTCATCACCGCGAACCTGTACCAGTTGGAAAAGGGCATGAACAAGGCGAAAGTGGTCGATTACTACGCAGAAAACTGTCCGGAGGTTGAAATTACGTTAGATGTGCGGCTGACGCCGCAGCAGAACGCACAGAAGTATTTCAAGCTGTACAACAAGGCCAAGACCGCCGAGGAAGTGCTCACACAGCAGATCGAGCAGGGCACAGCCGAGCTGGATTATCTGGAAAGTGTCCTCGCTGCTCTCAGCGAAGCCGAAAACGAGCGCGACCTTGCACAGCTGCGCGAGGAGCTCACGCAGTCCGGTGTGCTTTCTGCCAAGCAGACGCGCAACAAGAAGCTGCGCGGCAAGCCGGCGCAGGCAAAGCCGTTCCATTACCGCACGAGCGACGGATTTGACGTATTTGCAGGCAAAAACAACCTGCAAAACGACCTGCTGACACTCAAGACTGCGTTCAAGAGCGATATCTGGTTCCACACGCAGAAGATTCACGGCTCGCACGTTATCCTCGTGACGGACGGCAGGGAGCCGACTGATGAGGCCATGACCGAGGCCGCCATGATCGCAGCGTATCATTCGCGAGGACGCTCGTCCTCTCTGGTGCCGGTGGACTATACGCCGGTTCGCCAGGTGAAAAAGCCTGCGGGTGCGAAGCCGGGCATGGTCATCTACCATGTGTACCAGACCGCGTATGTCACGCCGGACGAAGCCGAAGTAGAAAAGCTCCGCGTGGAATAAAAATAAACCGCTCTCGAACTTTTGAGAGCGGTTTTTACACGAAAAAAGGGATTCTGTCAGAAGGATGTGCCCCCATAAGGAAGTAATTTGATTGTCGCAGGGCGGCATGGCTGAAAGGTCATGCCGTCCTGTCTTTTCTTTGCCGTTCCACGGTCTGATCGTCGCCCGGCAGGTTGACTTCTCCGATGAAGTTCCAGACCAGTTCAATCTTCTGCCTGCGGTGTCCGCTGGACTTATCCGGCGCATGGACGATGATCTTCTCTACAAACTCATTGACGATGGTGGGTGTCAATTCCCGGATACCCACATATTTCCGCACAATGGCTGCAAAGCTGGCAAAATCGGCTTGATCTTGTTCAAAGGTTTCTACTGCTTCTCGCCATGCCTTGACCTGCTCCGTTAGTTCTTTTTGTTCTGCCTCATAGTCGGCGGAGAGTTTCAAAAACCGTTCATGGCTGATTGCCCCGCTGATGTCGTCCTCATAAATGCGCTTGAAAATACGGTCAAGTTCGGCAATGCGCTTTTCCGCTTGGGCAATTTCACGTTTACGCTTCTTGGCCTCTTTCTCCGCTTCTTGAAACCGCTGCTTTTTCGCGGCTTCCTCAAATGCCATAGCATCATCAAAGAACAGCGCCGTCACATCGAAAATCCGCTGCAAAACAAACAGTTTCAGCGTTTCTTCCCGGATGAAGTGCATGGTACAGTCGCCTGTATTGCTCTTATACCGGGAACACCGATAGCAGTCTTGCTGCGGCGTCATGTTTTTGCCTGTGGCGAAATGCAGTTTGCTTCCGCAATCGGCGCAGTACAGCAGGCCAGAAAACAGCCCTTGCCGTTCAGCTTGCTTGGCCGGACGGCGCTTGTTCTCCCGCAATTCTTGTACCCGCACAAAGACTTGTTCATCAATAATGGCAGGCTGTGTATTGGGGAAAATCCGCTGGTTTTCCGGGACGTTATGCAGTCGCTTTTTCAGTTTGTGGGACTTGGAATAGGTTTTGAAGTTCACTGTACAGCCGGTGTACTCTGGACGCTCCAAGATCCCCGCCACAGATTTCGGGTCCCAGTGATACGGTTTTTCAGGCAGCGGTTTTCCGGCACGCTGGGCATAATGTGCCTTGACTGTAAGGATGTGTTCGGCAGTCAGCAGCTTGGCAATCTGCATGGGGCCTTTTCCCGCAATGCACAGGTCAAAAATACGCTTGACGATCTCGGCAGCTTCCTCGTCCACCATCCACTTCTTTTTGTCCGCTGGGTCTTTCATATACCCGTAGGGCGGATTGGTACAGAGGTGTTCCCCGGCGTTTCCTTTGGCCCGCATAACAGCCCGAATCTTCTTGCTGGTATCGCGCGCGTAGAAGTCGTTGAACAGGTTGCGAAAAGGGGTAAAATCGTTGTCCCCTTTGTCGCTGTCCACACCGTCATTGATGGCGATATATCGAATATCACGTTCCGCAAAGAAACTCTCGGTATAGTAGCCCACTTTCAGGTAATCCCGCCCCATGCGGGACATATCTTTGACAATAACGGTCTGGACTTTCCCCGCTTCTGCAAGGCGTATCATCTCATTCCAACCGGGTCTATCGAAAGTGACACCGGAAACACCGTCATCAATGAAAAATGTGGGATTGGAAAAATGATTGTCCGTTGCGTATTTGAGCAGGATTTTCTTCTGATTGGCAATGCTGTTGCTCTCGCCGTCCAGCGCATCCTCTTGGGACAGGCGGGCGTATAAAGCGGTGATGTTGTCGGGATAGTTTGTGTTTGCTGTCATGGTTTATTCCTCCTGTAATGAACGCCCGACAAACAGGTTGCTGTCCTTATTATACCGCGCTTTGTGGTCTTTGTCAGCATCTGTGATGGCTTCCGAGCGAATGAGCCGAACCATTTTGTCATAGAGCGGTTCTGTGCCGCCGCAGGAGGTTTCGATTTCAAAGACCGTCCCGCCGATCTTGTAGCAGATAGTTTCTTGCAGCGGATTTCCTCTTTTCGGAAGATAATCGTTCTCCTGTGCTTTTGGCTTCTGTTCCATTCCGTTCCCGTCCTTTCCGGGGAAGCCACAACAGAGCAAGCATAGGGAGTGTAGCCACACTCCCACAAAATCTCCGTTTCCAGCCTGCTGCCGGAGCGGAGATTTTTGCCTGTTGGGAACTTCCCAAACCCTTGTTTTTTGCTTCGCCAATATAACGCTGGAAAGGACGGAATCTGCCCGCAAAATGAAAACTTTTAATTTTACGTTCCGTTTCTTGTATCGTTCTTTTATAAGAACTATAATACTATTATCGGAGGTGCGGACATGGATTACATAACAGCCAAAGAGGCAAGCGAAAAATGGGGCGTGACACCTCGACGTGTAAACTATTATTGCGCCGGAGGGCGTATCTTCGGCGCTGTGAAAATGGCTGGTGTTTGGCTGATCCCTAAAACTGCGGAGAAGCCGATTGATGGCCGGACAAAACAAGGTAAGGAGCTGCGCCATGAATAGAATTTTGATGATAGATGATGACAGAGAACTGTGTGCTTTGATTAAACGCAGCGTACAAGCAGAAAACATAGAAGCCGATTTTTGTAATACCGGAAAAGAGGGTTTGCAGAAATTAAAAGAGCAGGAATACCAGCTTGTGGTGCTGGATGTGATGATGCCCGGTATGGATGGCTTTGAAACGCTGGAAGAAATCCGCAAAGAGAACAGCTTGCCGATTTTGATGTTCACATCCAAAAATGACAGTGCTTCTAAAGTGCGGGGGTTACGGGCCGGTGCGGACGATTATCTGACAAAGCCGTTTGACATGGACGAACTGATTGCCCGTATTGCGTCCCTCATTCGCCGCTACACCCGTTTTAATCATCAAGCCGGAGCTGTGCAAAAACTGGATTTTGATGGATTGCAAATTGACCTTGAAAATCGTTCTGTTACGACGGAAAATGGCACTTTTGAACTTCCACCAAAGGAATTTGATCTGCTCCTGTACTGTGCAAAGCATCAAGGAAAAATTTTGACAAAACAGCAGATTTATGAGGAAGTTTGGGGCGAAGAATATTTCTATGACGACAGTAACATCATGGCGATCATCAGCCGACTTCGTAAAAAATTAGAAGTCAATCCTTCAAGCCCAAAATATATACAAACGGTCAAAGGGATTGGCTACCGCTTTAATAAGGAGGTGTAGCTGGTATGGAAATCATCGTTTTCTTGTCCATTGTGATTGCTGTTTTGGCTGTGCTGACATCCATCGTTCTCGTTCGGCGCGTAAAAAAACAAATCGCAGAAATGACCGATGTGCTGGTTGATGTGAAAAACGGAAATGGCAACAGGCGTATTCTGTCTGCAACAAATGAACTGACAGCGCCTCTTGCCTATGAAATCAATGAGATCGTTGTGTCCTATGAAAGCAGGCTTTCAACTGTACGACAGACAGAAGAAACCAACCGCCAGCTTATGACGAGCCTTTCCCACGATGTTCGGACGCCCCTTACCACTCTGATCGGGTATCTTGACGCCGCACACAAAGGACTGGTCACAGGAAAAGACCGGGATGATTATATTGAAACCGCCCGCCGGAAAGCCCACGATCTGAAAGAATATATTGATGTACTCTTTGACTGGTTCAAGTTAAATTCAAACGAGTTTGCTTTGGAGATCCGGAGCGTTGAGGCCGCAGAGCTGACAAGAAATATCCTGATTGACTGGATACCGATTTTTGAGGATAAACAGGTCGATTATGACATTGATATTCCTGAACAGCCTGTCCGGGTAAGATTGGATATGGACAGCTATATGAGGATCGTCAATAATCTCATTCAAAATGTAATCGCTCACAGCCATGCAGACAAAATCAAAATTGCCCTGTCAAAGAAGGAAAATAACATGGAACTACTGTTGGCGGATAATGGAGTAGGGATTGAAAAAGAAGATTTGAAGCATATTTTTGAACGGCTCTATAAATGTGATAAAGGACGGTCTAAGAAAAGGCAGCGGTCTTGGTCTTTCTATTGTCCACCAGCTTGTAGAAAAGATGGGTGGAAGCATAACAGTTGAAAGTGTACCAGGAAAAGGGACTGAATTTATGTTGTTTTTTCCTTTGGAGATTTAAGCGGGTTCCCGTCTTTATGGCGGGAGCCCTTGTCATTTTGGCCGGATTCTAAATCGCAAGGTTAATGCAAGGTTGCGGCAAGGTTAATGCAAGGTTGGCGTGATAGAATACCTTACAGAACAGGAGGTTTTGAATATGGATACCAATTACATCATTGAAACAAAAAATCTGACGAAGCAATACGGCTCACAAAAGAGTGTGGCTGACTTAAATATCCATGTGAAGCGTGGGAGAATTTATGGTCTGCTGGGCAGAAACGGAGCCGGAAAAACTACTACTATGAAAATGCTGTTGGGCTTAACGAAGCCGACCTCCGGTGGAGGTCAAAATCTGGGGGAAACCCTTGCAGGGGAATGAAAAGAAATTGCTGCCCCGTATCGGTAGCTTGATTGAGTCCCCCGGTTTTTATCCCAATCTGACCGGCACAGAAAACCTGCGCATTTTTGCTACTCTGCGGGGTGTACCAAACAATCATGCTATCAAAGATGCTCTGGATTTGGTAGGACTTCCCTACAAAGATAAAAAGCTCTTTTCCCAGTATTCTCTTGGTATGAAGCAGCGGCTTGCCATCGCCCTTGCTGTTATGCACGATCCGGAACTTTTAATTTTGGATGAGCCGATCAACGGTCTCGATCCCATCGGTATTGCAGAAGTACGCTCCTTTATTCGGGAGCTTTGCGACGCAAGAGGAAAAACCATTTTGATTTCCAGTCACATTCTTTCAGAGATTTCCCTGCTGGCTGACGATATTGGAATTATCGACCACGGCGCATTGCTGGAAGAAGAAAGCCTTGCTGAGCTGGAGCAAAAAAGCAGTAAGCATATTCGTTTTACGCTCTCTGATACTGCACAGGCGGCAAGAATATTGGAACGAAATTTCCATGAAAACCATTTTTCCATACAGGACGACCACAATCTGCGCCTGCACAACCTGGATCTGCCTGTGGGGAAAATTGTAACTGCCTTTGTAGAAAACGGATTGGAGGTATCGGAGGCGCATACCTGTGAAGAAAGTCTTGAAGATTACTTCAAGCGTGTGACAGGGGGCGAAGGAATTGCTTAAACTAATCAAATGCGAATTTTTGAAATTGAAACGTAAGCCATTAGTATTTATTTCCCTACTGCTTTCTGTTTTCATGCCATTGGCTTACGCTTTCTTTCTGGCAGATGTAAACACCGATGTGGATGCTGTAAATGGAGTGATGTCTAGCCTATTCCAGCTCAGTGCATATTTGCTTTTGATGCCGCTTCTTGTGATACTGGCTTCCAATCTTCTGTTTGAGGAACTGGATAATGACACACTGAAAAACCTTGTTACCATACCGGTAAATAGAACCAAGCTGGTGCTTTCCAAGATGCTGGTTTTACTGTTGTTTGCCGTTGGCTTTATGGCAGTTGGAGGATTGGTAAACCTTGCGGTTTTGCTACTCCAGGGCTGGGAGCCGGTTGGGTTTTGGACCTTGTTTGGCGTTGGGATAGAAGAAGGGCTGATTATGTGGGTAGGCGCGCTTCCCTGTATCCTGCTCGTTGTTCTTCTTAATAAAAACTATATCGTGTCGGTCGTGATTACCTTTTTCTATACGATTGCAAACTATATCCTTTCCATGAGCGATACGTTCCTCACACAGCCTTTTGGGTTGAATGTCGGGACGCTGTTTCCGGGACCGCTGGCTTTCCGCTGGACCTTCCAATTTTATGACCAAAGCCAGACCAGTGCGGAATTGGCAGACTTGTTGGAACGGATCAGTCCGTATTTTCTGAATGGTGTTCAGGTGTTCGGTGTGATTGTTGTGGAAGCTGTTGTATTTCTTGCGCTGATTGCGATGGTTTACCGGCGTCAGGAAATCTAAGGGGGTGCAATTATGTGGAATTTATTAAAAGCGGAATTACTGAAACTACGCCGGTGCCAGATCCTTTTGGTAGGGCTGGTGGCGCTTGCACTCTGTCCGTTGGTGCAATATGGGAGCCAGCTGATTGTGGAGGCGGAGTACCGAAATCCAAACTATGATTTTTCCACTCTGTTTGAGAATGTTGTCTGGGGCAATACCCAGATGTTTTTTCCGATTTCACTGGTGATGATTGGCAGTTGGCTGATTGACAGAGAATCCACCTATGATACGCTGAAAAACATCATGACAATTCCTGTTTCTATGCCAAAAATGCTGGGCGCCAAACTCTTTTGGGTCGGGATTTTTGCAGTCCTGTTGGGAATCTACAGCGTTGGCGTTACCTTGATTACTGGATTGACGGTTGGATTATCGGGACTGACAGCGGAAGTGTTTTTTCATGGAGGTACGCAGATCGTGTTGGCAGCTCTGACGACCTATTTGGTCTGTATGCCGCTGATCTTGATTTTTGGGCAGATCCGAGGGGCATATCTGGGCGGTTCCATTCTGGCGTTCTTCCTTGGATATAGCATGCTGTTCTTCAAAGGCGGTATCCTTGCCAGCATCTATCCGTTTTCTGCTGCGCTGATTTTAGTGGGCTTTGATATGAGTGGATATGCCGGAACAACCACAGCCCCAAATACTTTGCTGGCAGTCATTGGGGTTGGCATCATGGTTCTCTGGGCTGTGCTTTTATTAGTGATGTCCAGTAACAAAAAAGAAATGAAACCCCGTAAACAGACAAATCCGAAGGGAAAAGGAAAGCGTGCTGTACGTAGGAAAGGAAGGTGATACCTGTGAAGAAAATAGTTCTATCATTATGCCTGATACTGTTGGGGGCTTCTGTACTTTCTGGTTGTACAAAAGATGAATTTCTCGATCAGTATAACAATATCGTTCAGTCTGCTGGTTCCATAGCGCTTACCGGAAATTTATCTTTACAAGGCACGAAAGAAAAAGGAATTGATGATTATACAGGAAGCTATACAGCCAGCTATGAGGATTTTTCAGATACAGAGTATTTGTTCGGCGGAACTTCCATAAAGAGAGAAGCCGGTAAGGAGCTGTCTATTGATTGCACTTTGGAGGTTACGGAGGGAACTGCAAAAGTATTTTGGATTTCTGGAGCTGATGAAGCAGTCACTTTGCTTGAAACAACCGGAACATATAGCGATACAATTACACTCCCTGAAGGCGGAAACTATATCGGCATTGAATGTGAAAATTTCACTGGAAGCATTGAATTGAATATGGAGTAACATTCTGCCGCACGACGGCAAAAGAAAAAAGCCGTCGTAAAGCAGACACATTTCCACGCGCCTATGAAGCGGCGGCTTTGATTTGCAGAGCCGCCGCTTCTCTTTGCCCGGCGCAGGATCGGCGGCCCACGGAGGGAGCCGCCATGCTGGTACGTCCTATTTTTCAAAAGCATAACTTCTTAAAAAAAGATTGTCCTCATCATGGGAGTGGTACGGACAAAAAGATGTACTATACAGTGTAGATGATCTTCAAATTACATCAACTTCCACTGGGCTGATATCGCGGCATTTCGGAGCGGGCCGGAGCTGCCGCAACAACATAGACACAGGGGCGGCGCAATCGACCACATTTTCTCACTCTCCCGCGGATCGGGGGTGAGAAAATGAAATACATCCCTGATGATTATGGAGAATGCTACCGGTTTGACGCTTTCTGCAAAACTGTTCTCCGCCATGAGGCTATGAACTATTTCCGGGAACTAAATCGCCAGCGGAAACGTGCAATCCAGTTCAGGTACCTTGTGCCAGCATGAAATGGACAAACTCTGCTCGATGGACGAATACCAAGCGACAGTATCCTATTCACGGCCTACGGTTACACTCTGCATATCCGGACGAGGCTGGTGGCTGATGCCTTTGCCAGCCTGCCGGAACGGGAGCAAAGGCATTTTGATCCTGTATTGTGTGTTGGAACTGACAGATGGTGAGTTGGTAGTATTGCAAGAATGTCCGCAGCGCCGTCCAGCGGCACCGTACCAAGGCCCTGAATGAATTGCGGAAACGATTGGAGGACGACGAAGGAGGAAAGCGAAATGAAGCAGCCAACTTTCTACGGGCGGGAGCTGTTGCCCTTGTCTGTGATTGATGGCGGCCCACGCCGGTGATTCGCTGGCCGTGGAAAGTGTATTGCGATATTATGACGGCTACATGAATAAGCTGTGTACCCGGACACTCTACAATCTGGACGGTTTGCCTCATGTGCGGGTGGATGAATACATGAAACACCGCTTGCAGGCAAAGCTCACGGAAGTCATCGTAAACAAGAAATAGCAAAGACAAAGGAAGCCGTCAAGGGTCGAGATGAACGCTCCGCGCCCTTGACGGCTTACTCCACCTTTGCTGTGTGGTAACCAAGCGGGCGCAAGCAGAAATCCGCTTCCGCCCGGTGCTATTATGACGTTTGTGCCTACGCATTTAGAGGGTAGAAAGGCCCGATACTACTGGGCGTTTCTGGCGTGGTTGGGCTGCTGGAAGTACCATACCATTCTTACCCTGTAAATGCAGTTTGAAATGCGTAGAAATTTCTACAGTCAATCACCTGAGTAAGTGGCAGAAAATTTGTAACGTTATTCATTACCCAATATCGTTCACTCATGTCAAGTTCGCCAGATACTGAAACCTCAAGTCCGTCTCTATGAGCATCACAAGCGATACGATATTGTGCATCTGATAGAGAAATTGTTACTGTACGCGGTGAGCCATTAAAAGTAGTATAAAGTCTAATGGTTTTAAATCACTGTCAGATTCAGTTCTCTTTGACAACGAACGTATAATTCTGTAAGATTAACGTCTTGAATTGCAACTTTATCTCTATAGATCTTTGATAATTCATCAATAACAAGAAAATGATTGGCACGCATTTCAATTCTCTTAACTTGACCAGTTCGGTTAGTCAACGAGGAAGCAAATCGAATTGTTGTAGTAACCTTGTCTGCATCAGAAACAGGACGCATCTTTAAAAACGCGTCACACATATTGCCGTAATACCATCTTCAAAGGCGGTTTCCGCCGTTTCACTTAGTTGACATTGATTTTGAACAATAGCGTCTACTTGTCCAATAGCGGTTCCTATTCTTTCGATTACCTTGTGTTCAAAAGGCGTTGGAACATCATACTCACACCCGTCTAACACAGTTTGCTCATTATTTTCATCAACAACCTGAATATCAACGTTCAGAATAAAGCTGCCTTTTCTGTTTGTGCTAGTTTGAACTTGTTGAGTAATGACTTTGCATACTCTGTCGCACGATAACAAATAGGACGAGCAGATTGTTCCGCACAGACTGAATATAGAATGAGTTCTTTTAACCCTCAACGCAATCCGCTGCATATTCGAGAGGAATTTTCCCATCTTCCGTAATTTCAGAAATAACTCGAATTTCCAAACGGTCAATGAAAGTAGTAGTTATGTCTTTATGATTTCATTCGCTGGGCGATTTTCCTTCTTTGTAGCAATTCAATCACATTGCTAACAATTGAATAAAATCGTCGAACTCTTCACTAGCAGGAATCGCTATGGTTTTCGGAGAGTTATTTCTGCTCGTATAAACCATCATATTGTGATTGGCAAAATCATAATTTCTTGTCCAACCATTAAGTTGTAAATATCTATCCATAGAGGCTGCCGTTATGTTATAAATGCCGTATATATAACTCTTCATAACGCTACACCCTCTTTCACTCTTTGCATCAATTGTACAAGAACCTCTGGCGTCAACTGCTGATCTAATGGAATATCAATTACTACTCGTTCTTTATTTTCGACTTCTGGGTGACCTTTTAATGAACACCACCATGCACATCTACGCAATAAAGTTTCTTCATTATTAACAGTCAACCACATATCTTTTCTCGAGGCATTGAGTAGACAATTAAAATTCGTGGCGTTCCACTCGAGTTTTGATCAGTTTATGATAATTTTGACTTCCAAACTATACTTTATGACTCCATTTTTAGGAGATGCATTAATGGTAGCTTTTAATTGAAAGTCAATTCCAAAACCTGTTTCTCCATATTCTTTGGTCGCTGCATCATATTCAATGTCCTTAAATGTGCCATCAAAGCCATAATCCAGTGACGAATTTGCCACTGTCATGCCTACGCGAGCAGCAAGCGCATTCACGTACGCTTTACTGATGAGTTCTTTTGTATGCGCCTCCGTCACAAAATCACCGCCTTTCCAACATTATACTATATCTACAAGATACGCACAACAAAATATGACATACTTTGAGAAAAATGTGTCCCCATTCCTAAGTAAATCAGTCCAATAAAAATAGGCGCATCACATATCATTGTGATGCGCCTATTAGCACCTGATTGTCAGCCGTTAAGTTTAATTCATTTTTGATACTTCCTTATCGGTATTCACCAAAACAGAATCCCTTTTGTTTTACTTGTGGGATGCGATAACGTCGCTCATGTCGTATATGCCCGGCTGGGTGCGCTCGGCCATGAAAGCGGCTGCATCAACCGCACCGACTGCGAAAACCTCGCGGGACAGAGCGGTGTGCTTAATCTCGATGATCTCATCGCGGCCGCAGAACAGCACGCTGTGCTCACCAACGATGGTGCCGCCGCGGATCGCGGAGATACCGATCTCGTGTGCCGGACGCTTTTCGCGGCGCTCGTGACGGTCGTAAACGTACTCCGCATCATAGGGGAGTGCGCTCGCAACTGCGTCAGCCAGCATCAGAGCCGTGCCCGAAGGAGCATCCAGCTTCTGGTTGTGGTGCTTCTCGATGATCTCCACGTCGTACTTGTCGCCCAGAACAGCGGCGGACTGCTTGAGCAGCTCGCTCATCAGGTTAATGCCGAGGGACATATTGCCCGAACGGAACACCGCGATCTTTGCAGAAGCCGCACGGATGCGGTCCAACTGCGCCGCAGAGTGACCCGTGGTGCAGATAACGACCGGCGTGCCGTGCTGCTCGCAGTAATCGAGCAGGCGCTCGGTAGAAGCGGCGTTGGAGAAGTCGATGATTACATCGCATTCGCCGGTAAACTCAAACGGATCGGCAAAAATCGGGAAATCTGCATACTGCACCGTATTGATATCAAATCCCGCAACGATCTCCATACCTTCTCTGCCGCTGACAATGTCGTTGATGACATGGCCCATGCGGCCGCAGCAGCCGGAAAGTGCAATTTTCAACATCTTTTTATAGCTCCTTTAGATCTTGCAGCCGGCGTTTTCCAGCTCGCGCTTGATGTACGCGATGTGCTCCTCGCTCGGCTCAACCAGCGGCAGACGCAGACCGCCGACCTTCCAGCCGAGCAGCTCCATAGCCTTCTTGACCGGAATCGGGTTGACTTCGCAGAACAGTGCATCGATCAGATCGTGATACTGCAGCTGCAGCTTAGCAGCCTCCGGATAACGGTTGTCAAAGCACAGCTGAGTAATGTCGTGTGCAACCTGCGGTGCTACGTTGGACAGCACCGAGATAACACCCTTGCCGCCGAGAGACATCAGCGGGACGATCTGGTCGTCGTTGCCGGACCATACGTTCAGGTTGTCGCCGCACTTCGCCATGGTTTCAGCCAGCAGCGAGAAGTTGCCGGAAGCAGCCTTGAGGCCGTTGATATTCGGGTGCTTAGACAGCTCATACAGGGTATCGGCGGTGAAGGAAACACCGGTACGGCTCGGCACGTTGTACAGAACGATCGGAAGATCGCAGCAGTCTGCGATTGCGGTGTAGTGTGCGATCAGGCCGCGCTGCGTAGTCTTGTTATAGTACGGCGTAACCGACAGACCGGCATCTGCGCCGCATTCAGCTGCAAACTTGGTCAGCTCAATGGCGTATGCGGTGTCGTTGGAACCCGTGCCGGCAACGACCGGTACACGGTGGTTGACATACTCGCAGCACCATTGCTGCTTCGCGGTGCTCCTTATCGTGCAGGGCAGATGCCTCGCCGGTGGTGCCGCAGACAACGATGGCATCCGTGCCGTGTGCAATCTGGTGGTCGATAATCTTGCCGAATTCCTCATAATCGACCTCACCGGTGGACTTGAACGGCGTGATAATAGCAACCGCAGCACCGGTAAAAACAGGCTTCTTCATAATAAAACGGTGACCTCCTTAACGGTCCATATAGCCCTCGGCGCAAAGCAGCTCTGCCATCAGAACAGCGCCGCCTGCTGCGCCGCGCAGAGTATTGTGCGACAGGCTGACAAACTTGTAATCAAAGATAGTATCTTCACGCAGACGACCGATGGAAACACCCATACCATTCTCGAGGTTGCGGTCCAGCTTGGTCTGCGGACGGTTATCCTCTTCGAAGTAAGTCAGGTAGTGCTCCGGAGCGGACGGCAGGTTCAGCTCCTGTGCGCGGCCCTTGAAGTTGTTCCAGCGCTCGATCATAACTTCCTTGCTCGGCTTGTTCTTAAACTTGACCGAAGCGGCAGCCATGTGACCGTCAGAGCATGCAACGCGCAGGCACTGTGCGGAAATAACCGGAGTGGTCGCAGACTCGATGTGGTCGCCCTCGATGTGGCCCCAGATCTTCATCGGCTCCTTCTCGCTCTTCTCTTCCTCGCCGCCGATGTACGGAATAACGTTGTCTACCATCTCGGGCCAGGTCTCAAAGGTCTTGCCGGCACCGGAGATTGCCTGATAGGTGCAGACGGAAACCTCGGTCGGCTCGAAGTCCATCAGAGCGGACAGCGCCGGAACGTAGGACTGGATCGAGCAGTTGGACTTAACGGCGATAAAGCCGCGCTTGGTGCCCAGACGCTTGCGCTGTGCCGGAATGATCTCGGCATGGTCAGCGTTGATCTCCGGGATGATCATCGGAACGTCCGGGGTACCGCGGTGAGCGGAGTTGTTGGAGCAAACCGGGCACTCGAGCTTTGCGTACTTCTCCTCAAGGGCGCGGATCTCGTCCTTCTTCATATCTACTGCGCAGAAGATGAAATCAACCTTGGAGGCGATCTCCTCTGCGTCGGCAGTTGCGTCGTACATAACCATGTCCTTGTACTTGTCGGGCATCGGAACGGTCATCTTCCAGCGGCCCTCACAAGCCTCGGCATAGGTCTTGCCCTTGTTTCGGCCGGATGCAGCAAGTGCTACAACGTCGAACCACGGGTGGTTTTCCAGCAGCAGGGTGAAGCGCTGACCGACCATACCGGTCGCGCCGACGATGCCTACTTTGTACTGCTTCATGTTTATCAAATCCTTCCAAAAGGTATTCTAACAAAGAAATTATGTGATGAAAAACATACAGAAAGAATATCCAGAGGTGACTTCGGATGATTCGGCAAGAGCAATTTTCCGCAAAGTGCCGCAGACGAATTGTACAGAGTTACCTCAAAAGAAAAATACCGGTTGAAAAACCGGTATGATCTATACTATAATAGAGGGAGTGGAACAAACCGCTGCGCTCTAAACAGAATAGCTCTCCACCGGCGTTTCCGCTGATGACAGACGCTGGGATATTTTCCGACGGCGTCCAGCACGGCCTTTCCGCAACAAGCACCGGCTTCGGCGGAGGTCCCTTTCCCGGGTGATTATCGGGTCTGCGGACCCTTCCAACCGGTACTGATGAAAACCGCACCTCTATCTGTATTGATACTTTCGCTTTTTATTTTAGAATATACCCTTGAGTTTGTCAATAAGAACAAGGCGAAACAAGGATAAAAAATAAAACAGGAGTTGATAAAAATGAAAAAGCTGTTATCCATGCTGCTTTGCGCCGTGATGACGGTCACCTGTATCGGTGCTGTTCCGGCACATGCAGCGAGCAGCGATACACGCCTGCGTGTCGGCCTGACGATCAGCGGCGCTTCCACCTTTGCTGCACCGCAGCTCGAGAACGTCAGCGGCTGCAAAACCGGCTACACGGTTGGCACCGTCAGCGGCACCGCGTTCTCCGGCAGCAAGTCGATCACGAGCAGTGCGCTGACCATCAAGCTGGTGAACGATGCCTTTCAGGTCAGCGATACCGACAGCGGCTCGGTGCTGTATACGTCCGCAGCGGGTGCAGACCATATCGCCATTCGTCCGAACAGCACGCTGACGTGGTTCAAGGGCTACAAGTGGTACGGCGATTTTGTGTACCGCCGTGCATCGAACGGCAGCATCACTGTTATAAACTATGTGGGTGTGGAGGATTATGTGAAGGGCGTGCTGCCGTATGAGATCGACCCGGACTGGCCTGCCGAAGCGCAGAAGGCGCAGGCAGTCTGTGCTCGTTCGTTTGCACTCGGCACACACAAGCACGGCAGTGATTACGATCTGTGCAACACCACGAACTGTCAGGTGTATCTGGGCGCCAACCGCGCGACCGAGGCCTCGGATGCCGCAGTGAACGCCACCAAGGGTGAAACGCTGTCGTACAACGGTAGCTCGGTCATCGGTTACTTTTATTCGTCGGACGGCGGCGCAACCGAGGACGCAGCGAACGTCTGGGGCGGCGATTACGCGTATCTCAAGGGCAAGGCTGACCCGTATGAGGACCCGAACAAGGACAAGTGGACGGTGACGCTCACCGCAGATGAGATTCAGCAGAAGGTGAATGCCGCAGGCTACTCCATCGGCAAGGTAGCAAATAAGGTCGCAGGTCATAGCGCACCGCGACGGATACGGACATGTCGGTTACGATTTCCAGGAGCAGCGTCCGCACAGTGTTCGGTCTCAAGAGCATTCGCTACACGATCACGCCGGTCGGCGGCTCGGGCAACAAGACCAGTCTGCAGGTCAAGGCTTCGACGCATAACGTCAAGGTCAACGGCAAAACCGTATCTCCGCAGGGCTATTACATTGTAAACGGCACGCAGTACGGCAACAATTACTGAAACTTCTATATCAAGATCAGCGTCGTTGGTCGATCCATGATCGATAACGACGTGCTACAAGCTGCGCGATATCGGCAAGGCGATCGGCTTTGACGTTGATTTTGACAACGCAAGCAGCACTGTGCTTGTCAAAACCACAAGCGACTATTCCGGCGATGACGAGGATGCAAACAGTGGTAATTCGGGCAATACCGGCTCGAATACCACGCCGACCGTTACCAATCCGACCGGCTATACGTTCAACGGCTCCGGCTGGGGACACAGCGTCGGCATGAGTCAGTGGGGTGCTTACGCAATGGCGCAGAAGGGCTTCACCTATGACCAGATTCTGAAATTCTACTTTACCGGCATTGAGATTGCCGAGTAATCTGTAAAATCAACACGCAAGGGAGGAAAAACGGCAGGGACGCTCAAGGCGATATTGTCTTAAAAGCGTCCTTGCCTTTGTGATGAAGAAAAGCGATTTTTATTTTGATTTACCCGAACGCCTGATTGCCCAGCATCCGCTGGAGCAGCGCGACGCGTCCCGCCTGATGGTGCTCGACCGCAGGGACGGTTCGGTGACACACCGCCATTTCCGCGACCTGCTGGAGTACGTTCAGCCGGGCGACTGCATGGTGTTCAACAATTCCCGTGTCATTCCGGCGCGGCTGATGGGTCACGCTGTCGGCCATGTTACGCCGATCGAGGTGCTGCTGCTGACCGACAAAGGCGACGGCCTGTGGGAATGCCTGACGCGTCCGGGCCGCAAGACACGCACCGGCGTAGAGCTGACCTTCGGTGACGGCCTGCTGACCGCAACCGTTGAGGCTGTTCAGCCGGACGGCAACCGCCTGATCCGTTTCCACTATGAGGGCATTTTCCTGGAAATCCTCGACAAGCTCGGCACTATGCCGCTGCCGCCGTATATCAAGGAAAAGCTGGATGATCCCGAACGCTACCAGACGGTTTACTCCAAAACACCGGGCTCTGCAGCTGCACCGACCGCCGGCCTGCACTTCACGACCGAGCTGCTTGACGCGCTGAAAGCCAAGGGAGTAAAACTGGCGTTCGTGACGCTGCATGTCGGTCTGGGTACGTTCCGCCCGGTCAAGGAGGATGAGATCACCGACCACATCATGCACTCCGAGTATTATATCATGGACGAAGAGACCGCGGGGATCATCAACGATACGCGTGCCGCAGGCGGCAAGATCTGGGCGGTCGGCACAACAGCCACCCGCACGCTGGAGACAATCGCGGCTGACGACGGTACCGTGCGCGCACAGTCCGGCTGGACGGATATTTTCATCTATCCGGGCTATAAATTCAAGGCAGTCGATCATCTTGTGACCAACTTCCATCTGCCGGAGAGCACACTGATGATGCTGATTTCGGCATTTGCAACACGAGAAATGGTCATGAACGCGTATCAGGAAGCCATTAAGGAAGAATATCGTTTCTTCTCGTTCGGCGATTCGATGCTTTTGTACTAATAAAACAGGATAAGAGGAAATTATGGAAATCGGAAAATTTAACCTAATCAAAACCGAGGGCCGCGCCCGCCGCGGCGAGTTCTGCACGGCACATGGCGTGGTACAGACGCCGGTATTCCAGAATGTCGGCACAGCGGGTGCCATCAAGGGTGCGGTTGACGCGTTCGATCTCAAGGAGCTTGGCTGCCAGATTGAGCTGTCCAACACCTATCATCTGCACGTCCGTCCGGGCGACCAGATCGTCAAGCAGATGGGCGGTCTGCACAAATTCATGCGCTGGGACGGTCCGATGCTGACCGACTCCGGCGGCTTTCAGGTGTTTTCGCTGGCGACCCTGCGCAAGATCAAGGAGGAAGGCGTAACCTTTCACTCGCACGTTGACGGCCGCAAGATTTTCATGGGACCGGAGGAGAGCATGCGCATCCAGTCCAACCTCGGATCGGACATTGCGATGGCGTTCGACGAGTGTATCGAGAACCCCGCGCCGCGTGAGTATGTTAAAAACTCCATTGACCGTACCACGCGCTGGCTCAAACGCTGTAAAACCGAGCTTGACCGTCTGAATACGCTTCCGGATACGGTAAACCCGCACCAGATGCTGTTCGGTATCAATCAGGGCGGCACTTATGACGACCTGCGTATCGAGCATATGCAGGCAATTGCGGAGCTGGATCTGCCGGGTTATGCCATCGGCGGTCTTGCCGTCGGTGAAAGCACCGAGGTCATGTACCATATTCTCGATGTTGTTCTGCCGCATGCGCCCGAGCATAAGCCGCGCTACCTGATGGGTGTCGGCACACCGAGCAACATTATTGAAGGTGTCGCTCGCGGCATTGATTTCTTCGACTGTGTTATGCCGACCCGCAACGCGCGTCACGGTCATCTGTTCACGCATAACGGCATCCTGAACATTATGAATGCCAAGTACCAGACCGATGACCACCCGATTGAAGAAGGCTGTCAGTGCCCGACCTGTCAGCGGTTCAGCCGCGCTTATCTGCTCCACCTGCTCAAGAGCGGTGAAATGCTGTCTCAGCGGCTGCTCGTCATGCACAATTTGTGGTTCTACAACCACCTCATGCAGGAAATCCGCGACGCACTCGATAACGGCACATTCGAGGCTTACCGCGCAGAATACAGCGAAAAAATGAGCAAACGCATCTGACTCGGATGCAAACCCGAGCGCCATTGTCCCGCGATGATGGCGCTTTCACTATTCATAAGGAAGGGGAGAACTGCTATGCAAAAGTTAAACCGAAGGAGCCTGCTTCTGGTAGGCTTTACGCTGTTTTCCATGTTTTTTGGTGCGGGGAATCTGATTTTCCCGCCGTATCTCGGTGCACAGGCGGGCGCTGACGCGTGGCTGGCCTTTGTCGGATTTGCGGTCAGTGCGATCGGTCTGCCGGTTATTGGCGTGATCGCTGTCGCGCGTGCAGGCGGGCTGTCCGAGCTGGCCGGGCGTGTGCATCCGCGATTTGTGCAGATATTTGCGCTGCTGGTTTACCTGTCGATCGGTCCGTGTCTGGCCATCCCGCGCACGGCGAGCACATCGTTCCAAATGCTCGCGCCGCTCATTGGCGGAGATGCAATGCGGCAGCTGATTTACTCTATCGTGTTCTTTGCGGCAGCGTTTTTTGTTGCACTGCACCCGGAAAAGCTGACAAGCTGGCTCGGACGCATTCTGTGTCCGACGCTGATCGTACTGATTTTCGTGCTGTTTTTCGGCTGCCTGTTTCATCCGGTGGCAGAGCATTACGGCGTGCCGACCGCAGCCTACGCTTCGCTGCCGGGCCTGACGGGCATTCTGAATGGCTACCAGACAATGGATACGCTGGCGGCACTCAATTTCGGCGCGGTTATCGCGCTGAATATTCGGGATTACGGTATCGAGGACGAACAGCAGGTGCGCCGCAGCACCATTCGTGCAGGCTGGATTGCAGGCGCAATGCTGCTTCTGGTTTACGCGATGCTGACGCACGTTGGCGCACTGTCCGGCGCGGCATGGCCGGGCGGCTCGACTGGCGCGGACACGCTGAGTAATATTGCCAGAGGTCTGTTTGGTCCGGTCGGGCAGGTGCTGCTTGCCGCAATTTTCGTCATTGCATGCTTCAATACCTGTGTCGGCCTGATTGCCTGCGTCGGTCAGTATTTCCATGAGTTGCTGCCGCGTATTCCGTATCCGGCCATTGCGGCGTTCTTTGCTGCGGCCAGCATGATTATTTCGAATATCGGTCTGGCGGGTATTATCCGTCTGTCCACGCCGGTGCTGAACGCGATTTATCCGGTCGCTATCGTGCTGATCGTGCTGTCGTTTCTCCCGAAGCCGGAGAAACACGGTGCGGTTTACCGCCTCTGCATTGCCTTTACTGCGGTGCAGAGCATTGCCGCGGCATTCCCGATTCCGGTCTTGTCGCCGCTGCTGCGGGCACTGCCGCTGGACACACTCGGCTTCGGCTGGCTGATGCCGGCTGCGGTCGGTCTGCTGATTGGCTTGCTGCTTCCGAAGAAAACTGAAAAGGCATAAGAAAACACCCGTCAAGATTCTTCTTGACGGGTGTTGAGGCTGTCGAAAAACTAACGTTTTTCGAGCAGCCTCTCGATCGAAACCACGCTTTCGATCGAATTCCGAAGAAAAACCGCGCCTTGCAGGCACATTTTTTCTTCCCTTGTATAAATTCCGAGATACATGCTCTCGGAATTTATGAATTTGCTCCGCAAATTCTATTTTATGCGTGCTGCCGCACGAAGTACGAGAGTCAAAATGCTGCTTTTTTGACAGACTGAACACCCGTCAAGATTTTTCTTGACGGGTGTTGTTGTAAAACTGCGGTTGTGCGACAGCTATCAGAACAGAGCCAGAATTTTTGCAATCTCACCGCGGGTGATATTGCCGTTCGGTCGGATGGTACCATCCGAGTAACCGCCGATGACACCGGCGGAAACGCAGGTCTTGACTTGCTCGGTCGCCCACGACGGAATCACGGACGCGTCCGTATAATTCAGGCTGACCGCCGCATAGCCGCGCGGCAGGCAGCGGCCGATGACCGTCATAACCTCAGCACGCGTCATGGTGGCCTGCGGGTTGAAGTACAGCTTACCGTTGCTGCCCGAGCCGTTCATAATGTTCGCACGCGAAACTGCGGCAACTGCGCCGCGCGCCCAGCTCGGAATACTGTCCTCATCGGCGAAGCCGAGCGTGCCGGCGGTGCTGGAGGTATCCAGATTCAGCAGACGCGCCATCGTCACCGCGAACTCCTGACGGGTCAGGTTGCGGTTCGGGCGGAAATAGGTGCTGCCGTTTGCGGTTTCGCCCTTCATGATGCCGCGTGCGCTCAGCAGGGAAGCATAGCCGTTTGCCCAATGCGACGCGGTGTCCGCGAACACGTTGGATGCCGAACCGGCGGTTACGGTCGCACAAACGCGCGTGCGGTTGCCTGCATCATCGGACACGTCGGCAGTTACGGTATGCGTACCGGCAGACAGCGTGCCGGTTGTAATGGTCATGGTCGAGCCGCTCATCACAGCTGCACCGGAAGCGGCTTTGCCGTCCACCTTGACCGCAATATTGCTTGCGCGGACCGGATATTTGCCGTTTTCCATGGTGGCAGTGCCGGAAAGCGCGGCATTTGTGCCGATGCTGACCGTTGCCGAGGTCGTATTCAGCTTGACCGACGGCGCATCCGTATTCGTCACCGCATGATCTGCGCTCAGTACGATCTGGTCGAGGTACAGCGCCGAGCCGCCGGAGCCTGCGCCGGATTTGTCAAACCGCAGACCGGTGAACTGCTGTGCGCCGTCCGGCACGCTTGCCGTCAGCTGTTTCCAGCTGTTGCCGGTTGCAGCGGACAGGGGAGCGGTCAGCTCATTGCCTTCCGCGTCGGCAAACACCGCCGTGAGCGTGCCTGCCGTGTTCCTGCTGTGCGCCCACAGTGTCAGGTGCTTCATGCTCGAAGCATCAGCCGCCGGAACGAAAATCGTAAAGCCGTCCGTACCGGTGCCGTTCCACATCGCCTTGAGCGAACCGGTGCCGCGTGCCACCGAGGTGTAATCCGTTACCCGCGAGAGCGTTACGCCGTCCGATGCGGTCAGATTGTTCAGATCGCTTTCAAAATCCGCAACGGTATGAGCGCTCTGCGCGTCGCCCATGCCGACATTGACCGAAATGGACTTGCTTACGCTACCATACGAGCAGGTGAGCGTGCCGGAGGCCATCCGGCTGCCCGCAGTGAACACGCCGTCCGCATTTACCGCACCGACATCGCCGGACACGCTCCACTTGAAGCAGGAATCCGCAGCGCCCATCGTATGACCGAGGTGATACGCAAGCGCATCTACGTTGATGCTCTGGCCCGGTTTGACCGAGATAGAGCTGAGCGCTTTGCCGCCGCTCTGCAGTGCGATCGAGTCCACACCGGTGGTGATGCACACGTTCATCGAGCCGGAAACCGCGCCGTTTGAGCCGGTAATGGTCGCGCGACCGGCCTTGCTGCCTGCGGTGAAGGTTTGGCCGGAGACCGTGCCCAGCTCATCGTTCACCGTGTAGCTGAGGTCGGTCGGTGCGTCCGCCGAGGCGTAAGACGCATCTGCACCCTTGACCGAGAACCAGGTACTTCCGCCCGGGAGCACATAGCGGTGGCTGGGCGTGAGCACAGCATGAGCCGTCACGCCGTCCGGCGCGATGTTGTTCACAAAGAAAATGTAGTTGGCGCACGCGCGCTGCGAGCCGTCCGACGGCTGGGAGATCAATGCTGCGGTGCTCTCGCCGGGATTGCGGACCGCCATCGCGGAGGAGCCGCCGCCATCCAGACAGATGGCGCGGACACAGCCGAGCTCCTTCAGCTCCCGACCGAGTTCTGCCGCCGTCAGACCGACGCTGTACGAGGGCTGGTTGCCGTCAATTTCATACAGAACAACCGTGCCGTCCGCCTTCACACCGACTGCGCTGCGTGCTCTGCGGGTCGAGCCTGCGTCGATGCCGTCGGTCGTGATCGTACTGTTGTCCATCAGCAGCTTGCCGCCGACTGCATACTGCACGTCGCTCCAGCTGCTGTCATTCGATGCGATGGACAGCGTGACTTCCTCGCCAACCTCGAAATCCACCCACGAGGGCACATTTGCGCCGTCCGACTTGGTGAGCACCATCTGGTTTTTTGTGATCGTAATGGGACTGCTGCCCGTGCCCTTGTTCACGACCTTGAGCTTGACCGAGCCGTTGACCTTGACCGGTGTATCATCCACGCGCTCGAGGATAATGCTCGTGCCCTTGGCTGCAAAGTGCGTCGAGTCATCGTAGTTGTGATCGAGCAGGTAGGCGCCAGCCGTCGTGCGCGTCTTGTTGAAGTAGGATACGTTGACCGTGCCGCTCTTGCCGCTCACGCGGATGCCCATAGTCGGGCGGCCGAGGACAGCTGTGCCGTCCTTCTTGAAGCCGACCGCGTACTGCCAGGCATCGGACGAAATGAGCTCGCCGCTGTCGATGACCAGACCGATGGGAATGCCGCTCGACATAACGAAAAAGTCCGCATTTGTGCCGCCGAGCACGGTCTTTCCCTGATTTTCAAGGTATTTGACCGCATTCGTGATGGTGGCCTTGCTGCCGTACAGCTGCTCATCGGCGTAGACCATGATGGGCGTTACACCGGTGTTCGGCGAGTATGTCAGCACGTTCGCGCGCTGCAGACCGGCGCTGTTTTTGCCTTCGGTGCGGCTGTATTGCAGGCCGCTGCCGAGAGAGTAGGTGTAGCTGAAGCTGTTATCGAAAACGGCTCCGGCAGCACCTGCGCATAGCTGCAGAGCGGCAAGCGCGGCTGCAATCAGGCGGCAGGGACGTTTGGCTGATGTTCTCATAATCCTTTGAGTTCCTCCTTTTATTGCGGGTGTGAAAAAGGGACATACTTTTCAGTATGTCCCTAATTGTAAACGCTTCTGGTGGATTTGTCCAGTGCCTTACACGCTCTTTACTACTTTTTCCAGAACCTCGGACAGCTTGGGACTGCGCACCGCGATATCGGCCACTCGATGGTAGAGCACCTTGCGTGCATTGTACAGGCGGCGTGTTTCCGCCTGCTTGTCCGGCTTATCGAGCAGCGGGCGATTCGTGGAGTAGGAAAGTTTTCATAATGCGGGAACGGCGTGTCAAGCAAGATGAGCAGACCAGTCTCCTTGACAGCCGCCACATTCTCCGGACGGAGGACAGAACCGCCGCCGAGCGCAAGCACGATGCCGTCTTTCTGCGCCAGCTCTTTAATGTACGCGGTCTCGCGGTCACGGAAGTAGGCTTCGCCCTTTTCAGCGAAAATCTCGGAGATTTTCTTGCCTTCCTTCGCCTCAAGGTAGATGTCCGCATCAATAAATTCCAGTCCGGTCAGACGCGCCAGCTTACGGCCGATGGTGGTCTTGCCGCTGCCCATAAAGCCGCACAGCACCAGATTTTTCTTGCCATGCTTCTCGTGCAGACGCTTGACCGCCATTTTGCCGTAGGTGCGGCGCAGAATGGTTTCGCACGCCTGCGGCTCAAAAGTTACGCCGGTCCAGATGGTCTGCGCGTGCGCCGCCTGCATGACCAACATGAACAGTCCGTCGCGTGTTTTGGTCTTGCGCGGATTGGCGAGCTTCATGGTCGAGGTCACCGGCGGATTGTAGATCGCATCGAACACATACTCGGTCTTGTGCGGCAGATAATGCAGCGGAGCCGCGTTTTCCTTCGGGTACATGCCCACCGGCGTGGAATTGAGCACGATATGAATATCGCGCGGAATGTGCCGGCGGCTGAACACGGAAATGCGTGCGCCCGGAACGGCATCGGTCAGCTGCTTCTGCAGTGCCTCCGCCTTCTCGAGATTGCGTCCCGTGATGGTCAGATACGCGCCCTGCGTCACGCAGTGGTATGCCATCACGGAAGCCGCGCCGCCATAGCCGAGCAGCAGCACCTTTTTACCCTGAAGCGATACGCCGTCACGGTTCAGCGACTCCGCAAAGCCGAGGATGTCCGTGTTGAAGCCGGTCGCCTTGCCGTCTGCAAAGCGGACCGTGTTGACCGAGTGCAGGTCGCGGGCGGCGGTGTCGATGTCGTCCAGCAGCGGGATGACGGCCTTTTTGTGCGGGATGGTGCAGTTGATGCCGCCGAGCTTGCGCTTGGCCAGCTCGAACGCTTCGGGCAGATCCTCCGGCGGAACGGCAACGCCGATGTAGTCCGCATCCTGACCGGAGGCTTCGAACAGCTGCGCGTGCAGCTCCGGGCTCATCGTGTGGCCGAGCGGCCAGCCGAACAGGGCATAGGTGGTCTTTTTCGGCTCGAAAGCGCGAAATTCGTCCATGGAAAGCAGCATGACTCAGTCCCCCAGACGTTCGAGGGTGTTGAAGAAATCGGGGTAGGAGATGGCAACGACCTCGGGCTCGTCAATGCGGCTCGTGCCCTCGGCGGCAAGGCCGAGCACGGCAAGGCTCATCGCGATGCGGTGATCCTTGTAGGTTTCAAAAGATGCGCCGTGCGGCTTTGCGCCGCCGCGAACGATCATGCCGTCATCGGTTTCCTCAACGTCCACACCGGCCTTGGTCAGCTCTGCGACCATCGCGGCGATGCGGTTGGATTCCTTGACCTTGAGCTCCTGTGCATCGCGGATAACGGTTTCGCCCTCCGCGAATGCCGCCGCGACCGCGATAACGGGCAGCTCATCGATGAGGCGCGGGATGATAGCGCCGCCGATCTCTACGCCGTGCAGACGGCTGTATTTGATGGTCAGGTCGCACATCGGCTCGGCCTCATCGCGGAAGTTCGACTCGGTGATGTCCGCACCCATGTCGCGCAGAACGTCCAGAACGCCCGTGCGGGTCGGATTCACGCCGACATTCTTGATGGTCAGCTCGCTGCCCGGTACGATTGCACCGGCAACGAGGAAGAACGCCGCCGAGGAAATGTCGCCCGGAACGGCAATATCGACCGCGTGGAGGTCCTCCGGCGGGTCGAGCGTGATGGTGCTGCCGTTGGTCTCAATCTCAACGCCGAGTGCGCGGAACATGCGCTCGGTGTGGTCACGGGAGGGAGCCGGCTCGATAACGGTGGTCTGGCCCTCGGCGTACAGACCTGCCAGCAGGATGGCGCTCTTCAGCTGAGCGGATGCTACCGGCAGACGGTATTCAATACCGTGCAGCTCGCTCGGGAACAGGGTCAGCGGGCAGAAATTGTCGTTCTTGCCCTCAATGGACGCGCCCATTTCACGCAGCGGCTTCATCACGCGGCCCATCGGGCGCTTCTGGATGGACGGGTCGCCGCTCATGGTAACGGTGAACGGCTGACCGGCCAGAATGCCGCACAGCAGGCGGGTGGTCGTGCCGGAGTTGCCGGTGTACAGCGCTTCTGACGGCGCTTCGAGACCGTGCAGACCAACGCCTTCCACGATAACCTCGTCGTCGGTGATGTTAATCTCGACACCCATCTTGCGGAAGCAGTCAATGGTGGACAGGCAGTCCTCGCCCATCAGAAAGCCGGTGATATGGGTGGTGCCGTTGGCAAGTGCGCCGAGCATAACGGCACGGTGCGAGATGGATTTGTCGCCCGGCACGGTAATTTCACCGCGCAAAGGGCCGCAGGGTTGAATTTGCATGGGTTTGTACTCCTTTTATTCGTTAGGCACGCAATAGCTGCCGATTACTTTGATATAGGGAAGCTCCTCATGAAGCTGATACAGCAGGGACTGCACCGCATGGTCGCGCATGTTGCCGGTGAAATCGACATAGAACACATAGCACCACGGGCTGTCCTTAAGCGGACGCGAGTGGATTTCGGTCATGTCGATGCCGTAGTGCGCGATGGTGTCCAGCACGGTGATGAGCGTACCGGACGCATTGGGAATGTGGAACGCGATCTCGATGCGGTTATCCTCGGGCTGACAGGTCAGCGTTTTGCTGACGGCGATAAAGCGTGTTTCGTTGTGCTGCATGTCGTTGATGCCCTCGGCGAGAATATCGAGACCGTAGCGCACAGCCGCCTCCTGCGAGCAGATGGCAGCAAGGCTCTTGTCGCCCTTTTTCTGCACGTTCTGGGCCGCGATGGCGGTGTTCGCCACCTCGATGGCCTCCAGATCGTGCTCGGAGATGAAGCTGTGGCACTGAGGCAGCGCATGCGGATGCGAGCAGACACGCTTGACATCCTCGAGCTTGGTGCCGGGCACCGCCGCCAGACAGTGCGAGATTTTTTTGATGTACGAGCGGTTGATGTACAGGTCGTAGTCGAGCAGGAGGTCATAGACTTCGCTGACCGTGCCTGCGGTTGTGTTCTCGACCGGCACAACGCCGATATCGGCCTTGCCGTCGCGGACGGACTGGAAAACCTGCTCCCAGGTGGGTACGTTCTGCGGTTCGCAGCTCGGGAACAGCGCACGCGCGGCCAGCTCCTGATACGCACCCGGGACCCCCTGATAGAACACGGTTTTCGGCTTTGCAAGCGTTTCTGCGGGATAGAACGGGAACTTTTCCGGCGTCTGACGGAGGATTTCGCTGTACTGGTACTCGCGGCTCGCGCGGATCATGCTCTGCAGAAGGGAAACGTACTTGAGCTGCAGCTCCTCCTCCATACCGGCGGAGCGTTTTTCGACGATCTCGGCCTCGCGGTCGGGCTTGTAGATCTTATCGTCCGACCGGGCCTTGGTCTTTGCGACCTCGAGCGCCAGCGACATACGCAGCAGGAACAGCTCTCGGATGGCGGAGTCCACACGGTTGATGTCCTGCCGGATTTCGGGAAGTTCACGCATGATAGCCCTTCGCCTCCCTCAGAAGATCGGCCAGCGCAACCGCGCAGGCGGCCTCGACCACCGGCGCGGCGCGGGTGACGATGCACGGGTCGTGGCGGCCGTGGATGGACAGCGGCTCGACCTTGCCGGTGCGGATGTTGAGCGTATCCTGCACCATGCCGATGGACGGTGTGGGCTTGATGCACGCGCGCACGATGAGCGGCATACCGCTCGTGATGCCGCCGAGGATGCCGCCGTTGTTGTTGGTTTCGGTCTTGACAACCCCGTTTTCCTCATAGAACGGGTCGTTCGCGTGCGAGCCGCGCAGCGCCGCAAAGGCAAAGCCTGCGCCGAACTCCACGCCCTTGACGGCGGGCACGCCGAACAGGATGGAGGCCAGACGGCTCTCCACGCTGTCGAGCATCGGGCTGCCGATACCGGCGGGGAGTCCGACTGCGGCGCACTCGATGACACCGCCGACCGAATCCTGCTCCTCACGCGCTTCCTCGATAGCGGCCAGCATGGCCTCGAGCGCACGCGGATTGTTGACCGGGTATTCGGCGTTCCGCAGTGTATCCAGCTGCTCGGCGGTGACTTCTACATCATCAAACGGCATATCCTGAATCTGGGCAATGGACTGGATGTGCGAGCCGACCGTCACGCCCTGCTCCTTGAGCCACAGCTTGCACAGCGCACCGGCAAACACCAGCGGAGCCGTCAGTCGGCCGGAGAAATGGCCGCCGCCTCGCGGGTCGTTGCAGGAATCGTAGCGCAGCATACCCGTGTAGTCCGCGTGACCGGGACGCGGCTGAGCCGCCAGCTCGGCGTAGTCGTTCGAGCGCTGATTGGTGTTGCGGATGACGGCACAGATAGGCGTGCCCATCGTTTTGCCGTTGTAGATGCCGGACTGAATTTCCGGCCTGTCCGGCTCCTTGCGCGCGGTGGACTGCTTGTTGCGGCCCGGTGCGCGGCGCTCCATCTCGCGCAGGACAAACGCCTCGTCATACATAACGCCGGACGGGAATCCGTCGATCACAACGCCGATGCCCGTGCCGTGCGACTCACCGAAAATGGAAATTTTGATTGTATTGCCCCAGGTAGAACCCATGCTTCTCCCTCCTTACAGCTTCAGAACGTATTCGTGCAGCTTTTCTGCATCGATCGGCGTGATTTCTGCCCGACCTGCTTCGCGCACGAGAATAAAGTTGACGGTCGCGCCGAATTTCTTTTTGTCCGACAGCAGAGCATTAAAGATGGCTTCGCGGTCGTAGTTCAGCTCGGTCGGCAGACCGATGTGCTTCAGAATGTCGATGAGCGGCGCGGTCAAATCCTCGTTGCCCAGCAGGGCAGAGAGCCGCATCGCGGCCACCATGCCGATCGCCACCGCCTGACCGTGGGTGAGGTCGGTGTAGTTGCCCAGTTTTTCTGCCGCGTGGCCGATGGTGTGGCCGAAGTTGAGGATCATGCGCAGACCGGTGTCGTGCTCGTCGATGGCAACTACATCGCGCTTGATCTTAACGCACTCGTAAATGATATTCTCAATGTTGGACTTGTAGTCCGGCTGAGAAACCATCGTCAGGATTTCCCGGTTGGAAATGTAGCCGTACTTGACGACCTCGGCCATGCCGTCCGCAAAGGTGCTGTCCGGCAGGGAAGCGAGCACGTTCGGGTCGATGAGCACGAGCCGCGGCTGATAGAACGCGCCAACGAGGTTTTTGCCCTCGGGCAGATCCACGCCGGTCTTGCCGCCGACCGAGGAATCCACCTGCGCGAGCAGCGTGGTCGGGATTTGGCACAGCGACACACCGCGCAGGAACGTTGCGGCCGCAAAGCCGGTGATGTCGCCGACAACACCGCCGCCGAGCGCGATGATCAAATCCTTGCGAGTCATGCCGGCGGTCAGCAGATCGTGGTAGATGCCCTCGACCGTTGCGAGCTGCTTGTGCTCCTCACCGGCGGGGATGACCGTGTGCGTCACCGGCAGGGAGAACTGCTTTTCCAGCTTCTCGAGATACAGCGGCGCTACCGTTGAATCCGATACGATATGCACGCGGCTGGGCGAAAAGGTTTCGAGGATTACCGCGCCTGCACGGTCCAGCAATCCGGTTTCGATATGAATTTCGGACACGCCGTTCGCGCCCGTCAGACTCAGCGTTTCTGCCAATTTAGACAACCCCTTGTTAGATAGAGATATTTAGAGAAAGAGTGAAGAGCCTATGCAGAGAGTGAAGAGTGTAGAGTTGAGAGTGGAGATAAGGTGACGCTTCGCGTCTTATTTAATCATCGCGCACTGCGCGATACCACATCTTCACTCTTCACTCCTCACTCTCCACTCTATTAGAAGCTCTTCACTCTCAGACCTCAGTTCTTACTTATTATAATAGAATTAAATCTCGCGGTCAACTGCCGCTGCAACAGCGCGCAGTGCGTTCATGGTGTGGTGGAACGAATCGTAGGTCAGCGACTGTGCACCGTCAGACAGAGCGTGTGCAGGATCGTTGTGAACCTCGATCATCAGGCCGTCTGCACCGGCTGCAACAGCAGCCTTTGCCAGCGGCTCTACCATCCAGTAAATGCCGCCTGCATGGGACGGGTCAACGACGACCGGCAGATGGCTCATGCGCTTGAGCACCGGAACAGCGGAAATATCGAGTGTGTTGCGGGTGTACTTCTCGTAGGTGCGGATGCCGCGCTCGCAGAGGATAACGTTCTCGTTGCCGCCCGCCATGATGTACTCGGCGCTCATCAGGAATTCCTCCATGGTGTTTGCGAAGCCGCGCTTGAGCAGGATGGGCTTGCGGGTCTGACCGAGCTCCTTCAGCAGCTCGAAGTTCTGCATATTGCGTGCGCCGACCTGGAAACAGTCGCACTTGTCCATGAAGATGTCGATGTGCGCCGGATTGGTGATCTCAGTTACGACCGGCAGACCGGTTGCTTCGTGTGCCTTGTGCAGCAACTCGAGGCCCTCAGCCTTCAGACCCTGGAAGGAGTACGGGGAAGAACGCGGCTTCCACGCACCGCCGCGGAGAACGGTCGCGCCGTCCGCCTGCACATGCTTAGCCACATCGATGATCTGCTCCTCGCTCTCGACCGAGCACGGACCTGCCATAACGACCAGCTTCTTGCCGCCGACAACAACGCCCGGTGCAATCTCAACGACAGAGTTGTCCGGATGGAACTTGCGGTTTGCCAGCTTGAACGGCTCCTGCACCTTGATGATGTTCTCAACCTGCGGGTCAAGCATGAGTGCGTCCTTGTCAACAGCGCCGGTGTCGCCGACCAGACCGATAACGATGGTGTCCTCGCCGTAGATCGGGTTTGCCTTTACGTTCCAGCGCTCGATATGCTGGGACAGCTCCTCAACGTGCTCATGGGTCGTGCCCTGCTTCATAATGATGATCATGTTGTGTATCTCCTTTATATAGGTGGTATTTGCTGTTTGTCACGGCGGAATGGGTATAAAAAAAGCCCTTCATCCACAAAGAGGGACGAAAGACAAACGGTTCCGCGGTACCACCCACATTCGGCATCATAATGCCGCACTTTTTCGGATACAAATATATCCTATCCCTGTAACGGAGGAAATCCGTCAGCGCCTAATTCGATAGGGTTCAGCGCCGCAGCTCAGGAGGGAACTTCATCGTACCGGCGTCTGCGTCCGTTTCCAGTCATGCCGGACACTCCCTGAAAGCCGCACTTGGAACGATTACTTTCCTCTGTCATCGCTTTGTGCAATATTTGTGTTTATTATATCGCTGGACGGGCGAGTTGTCAATGACTAATTTGACATGGTTCGATGGAAAAATGCATAAATTTTCATATATTCTGACAAGTCCCTGGCCTTCCGCACGTCAAGCGGATGTGTAATCTTATCTCGTAGGGGAGCACAGTGTGCTCCCGCACAACGCTAAGTTTAATGTGTATTGGGCGCACACTGTGCGCCCCTACGGTTATGCAATATGCCGGTGATTGCAATTTTTGATACCATGTAAATTTTATCTATAATCCGGTGGTTTGTTTGGGAAACAGCGGGATGAGGTCATCCCGCCCTGCAATATAGATTGGAAATGAAGAATAATGGTCAATCACAACATCCATTCTCAATTTTCAATTACTCCTTCTACTCCGTTCTGCTCCTGCATAGGTTATAGTGGTGATGAAAATGGACAAACGAAAAGCGGCCTTCCGGCAGGCGATTTCGTGCCTGCCGCCGATACGGCGGGCACAGCTGGAGCAGCTGGACAGGCCGGAGGACATCGAGGAATTACGCTTTCGCGCGGGACAGCCGCCTGCGGCGAGAACCGCCGTCGGAGAGCGGCCGCTCCCGCTTGAGGCGGTCACATCGGCGGAGCTGCGCGAGATGCTCAGCCGCGCCGCGCAGTATTCCGTGCATAGTTATACAGACAGTCTGCGGCACGGCTTCCTGACGTTATCCGGCGGGCATCGACTGGGCATCTGCGGCACAGCCGCCGAAGAGGACGGCCGCGTTCTGGGTGTGCGCGGCCTGAGTTCAATCAACCTGCGTATTGCACATCAAGCTGAGGATTTACAGGCGCAGATCGCCCGCTGGATAGGAACGGACGAGCCACAGTCTGCCTTGCTCCTGTCACCGCCGGGATATGGCAAGACAACTTTGCTGAGAGAGTGGGTGCGCTACTTCTCCGACCGCGGTTTCACTGCTGCGATTGCGGACGAGCGCAGCGAGATTGCCGCTCTCGCGGACGGCGTACCGCAGCTTGCAGTTGGACGCTGCACGGATGTGATGGAAGGCTGCTCAAAATGGCAGGCGGCGGTCATGCTGCTCAAAACCATGTCGCCTGCCCTGCTCGCTCTTGATGAAATTACTGCGCCTGAGGACGCAAAGGCGGTATCGCTCTGCACGCACTGCGGAACGGCAGTGATTGCGTGTGCACACGCGGCCGGACTGGATGATCTGCGGCAGCGGCCGATCTACCGTGAGCTGCTCGCGCTCGGCGCATTTCATCAGGCGGTTATTATCGAAAAACAGGACGGACAGCGGGTCTACCGCATGGAACGATGGGAGGAGACGAAATGTTAAAGCTGATCGGTTCGGTGATGGTGTTCGGCTCATGTGCGGCGCTCGGACTGTCCGCGCGGCAAAATCTGCGGCGCAGAGTGGCGGCGGCAGACGCCATGCTGCTTGCGCTCGGTCTTATCCGCAGCGAGATTTCCGGAAGACGGACACCTATGCCGGAAATTGTCGGTCTGCTGACGGAAAACGAGCAGCCGATCGTCCGCAAAGTCTTTCGCACGCTGCAGCGCCGCCTGCGGGAGCAGAACGGTCTGTCGCTCGGCTATCTGTGGCGCAGCACCTTGCGGGACTGCCGTGCACAGGTCGGACTGGGCACGCAGGAATGCGACATTCTGTGCGACGCCGCAAACTACTTAGGCCGCTACGACGCGGACGAGCAGCTGACCGGACTGTCGCAGGTGGAGCGGCGGCTGGCGGCCTCGCGGGAGGCGGCGCAGGAGGATTTGGCAAATCGGGGAAATCTGTACCGGACCTGCGGCATTGCGCTCGGTCTGCTGGTGATTCTGGTGCTGATCTAAGCGGAGGAAAACGATGGATGTTGATCTGATTTTCCGCATTGCGGCGGTAGGAATTTTAGTGGCGGTGCTCGGACAGCTGCTCTCCCGCTCGGGCAGGGAGGAGCAGGCGCTGATGACGACACTCGCGGGTTTAATTGTCGTTTTGATGCTGATTGTTCAGGAAATCGACCGCCTGTTCACCATGATGAAAAATGTATTTGGGTTTTGACTATGGAATTAGGCTTGATTTGCGGCATTGTCCTTGCGGCGCTCACGCTGTCGCTGGTGCTGAAAAAGGACGCGCCCGCTATCGCGTTTCTGCTGGTGCTGACGGCAGGGGTGATTTTACTTTTGCGGGTGTTCAGCGCGGCCGGAAGTGCGGCGCAGCGTTTTTCCGGTCTGCTCTCGCAGTGCGGCTTGGATTCCGCGCTGTATCTGCCGGTGTGCAAGGCAGTCGGCGTGGCAGTCGTGGTGCGGATTACAGCTGCGCTTTGCCGGGACGCCGGTCAGTCCGCGCTTGCCGCCAAGATGGAGATTGCAGGCGCTGTCCTGACGCTTTCCGTGTGCCTGCCGCTTTTCGAGCAGGTGCTCAACCTTATTACGGAGTGGGCGGTATGAGCAAATGCAAACTGGCGCTGAATGCCATTCTCGTGCTCCTGCTGTTCCTGCCGTTCGCGCATGCGGCCGTGAGTGAGGAACAGGTGCAGTCAGTCGGCGGCAGCAGCCTGACTGACGCTATGTCGAACAGTGCGCGGCAGTACCTTGACGGCGTATCGCCGGAAAACGCGGACACGCTGTCGGATTCGGTCTCCCGCGTGCTGGAAAACATGACCTCAGACAGCCAAAGCGCGATTCGGACTGCACTTGGCGGACTATTGCGCGTAGCCGTGATTGTGCTGCTGGCCTCGGCGGCGCGCGGCTTTTCTGCGGCGGCGGGCGGCGAGGCCAACGACTGGATCGACATGGCGGCGGCACTTGGCTGTGCGGCAGTGCTCCTGCGGGATTTCACGGGTGTGCTGTCGCTCTGCCGCGACACGCTCGACCAGATCAGCGTGTTTTCGGGCACACTTCAGCCGGTGCTCGCCACCGTACTTGCGACCGGCGGCAACACGGCGACCGCAACCGTTCTGCAGGCGGCAACCATGGTAGTGTTCGACCTGGTGATACGGCTGGTGAACGCCCTGCTTGTTCCGGCGGCGTGCGTCTATCTTGCCATCACGGCGGTGGATGCCGCGGCAGGCAACGGCATGCTGCGCGGCATCGCAGACGGCATAAAATCTCTGACCTCGGGTGTACTTAAACTCATTTTAACGCTGTTCACCGCATATCTTGCGATAGCGGGCGGTGTTTCCGGCAACGTGGACCGCATGACGCTAAAGACCGCAAAACTTGCCGTGTCCGGTGCGGTTCCGGTGGTCGGCGGTGTGATTTCGGACGCGACCGAAACCATGCTGTCCGGTGCGGCTTTGTTGCGCGGCTCGATCGGCATTTTCGGGATGCTGTGTGTAGCGGCTATCTGCTTTGTGCCGTTCGTTCGAGCGGGAGCAAGCTATTTGTGCTACAAGGCGGGGGCTGCCGTACTCTCGCCGCTGTGCTCGGACGGCATGAAGCGGTTCCTCGAAAACGTAGGCACCGGCTTTGGTCTGCTGCTCGGCATGCTGAGCACCTGCTGTATGATTTTATTCCTCGAACTCGTGTATATGGTGGCGATGGTGAAACCAATATGACTGAATTACTGCAAACGATATTACTGCGCGTGACGATCGCGGGAGCCGTGTCCGCGATGGCGCTCAAACTGGCGGGCGGCGGGGCCTTAAAAGAGGTTGTGCGGACAGCCGCCGGTCTGCTCATGCTGCTGGCGCTCCTGCAGCCGCTGGCCGGACTGCATGTGCTGTCGTGGAACTGGCAGGGGAGCGTCTCGCAGAGCGACATAGACGAAATGCAGGCGCGCAACATGCAGACCACGATGAGCACGGTCGCGGCGAGCATTGCGAAGGCGGTACAGCAGCGTGCGGAGGAAGCCGGTATTCCGTGCACGGTGAATGTGGAGATGGCAAACGACGCAGACGGCTTGCTGCAGGTCGATAAAGTGACCGTGTACTACGACAGTACAGCGGCGAATCGCCTGTCCGAGCTGCAAAGTCTGCTGACCAAGGAATGCGGCGTACCCGCAGAACGACAGGAGCTGATCGCAAGATGAAACTGCCGGATAACGAAAATTTAACTGCCGTCAAGGAGAGAATCCTGCCGGTTTTGAAGAAATACCGGGCCGTGCTGGCGGTATTGCTCGCGGGCGTGCTGCTGCTCACCTCGGGGCACAGCGGAAACACGGAGCAGGTGCAGACCGCAAGTGCGGATACAACGGTTTCACAGTCATTCGATCTGAACGACTTCCAACAGGAACTGCAGGCGCGGCTTGCCGCAATTTCCGGCGCCGGACGTGTGGAGCTCATGCTGTCGCTCGACCAGACCGAGGAATCGGTCTACGCTGTCAACACCCGCCAGACAAGCGGGAGTGACAGCCGCAGCCGGGAAAGCGATGTGAGCGTGGTCTCGAACGGCAGCTGCGGCGAAACGCCCGTGACGGTCAAGCGCGTTCTGCCGGTATTCCGCGGTGCGGTCGTGCTGTGCGATGGCGCGGATGACGCATCCGTTCGGCTGTCCGTCACACAGGCGGTGAGCACGGTGTGCGGCATCGGTGCAGACAAAGTTACGGTTCTGAAAATGCAATCCGATACATAAGGTATAGCAATTCGTTAGGAGGGCAGGCAGATGAAGAAGATCAAAAAACGCGGAGCGGTCTACGGAGTGATCGCGCTGCTGCTGTGCGCAGCGGCTTATCTGAACTGGAGCTATGTTGACACGCCGGAGGACCTTCTTGCGGCGCAGCAGACCGACACGCAGGCGGATACGCAGACCGATGCCTCGGCGGACAGTACCGCCGGTGAGGGCGATTATTTTGCATCCTCACGGCTGACGCGCACGCAGGCGAGAGACGAAGCGGTGAGCACGCTCAAGGAGCTCAGTGAGAGCGACACCGCAGACCAGAGTGCAAAAGACGATGCGGCGGCACAGATTTCCGCACTGGCAGACGACACGGTGGCCGAAGCCAATATCGAGAGCCTGATTCGCGCCAAAGGCTATGAGGACGCAGTTGTGATGCTCGGTGACGGCAGCGCGAATATCGTGGTAGCGCCGCCGGACGGCGGTCTGCAGGCTGAGGACGTGGCTGTTATCCGCGATATCGTTATCTCGGAGACCGGCATGACGGCAGGGCAGATCAAAATTGTGGAAGCATCTTAATAGACAGCGTGTATTTTTACTTTGCTTTTTACACAAACTGTGCTATAATGCTCTTAGACAATGCCGGATGATGGGATTGTCTCAAAAAAGGAGAGTGAGCACTATGGCAGATCACAAGGAGTACTGGTCCACCGAAAGCGATCAAGGCTCTATCCGTATCTCTGAGGACGTTGTTGCGTCTATCGCAGCACTGTCGGCCTCGGAAACCAAGGGTGTCAGCGGTTTGTATTCCAGCCTGACGAGCGACATTGTCGGCTTTATCAGTAAAAAGAATTTGTCCAAGGGCGTCCGTATCGAACTCGGCGACGATGATACCGTTAAGGTAGAGATCGGCTTCCTCGCACTGTTCGGCTACAACATTTGCGATGTGGCAAAGGAAGTGCAGGAGAACGTCAAGTCCTCGATCGAGTCCATGACCGGTCTGCGCGTTGTCGAGATCAACGTGCATGTCGGCGGCGTGACCTTCAAGCCGTCCGCTTCGGCTGAGGAAAAGGCCGAGCCGGCACCGTCCGAGACCGAAACTCCGGCGGAGACGGCAGACGCTGAGTAACATGAGCAAAACAGGCATGGCTGCGGCTGTGCCTGTTTTTCTGTTGCCCGGTTTTATGAAATATGGAATACCGCCTTGCGTTTTCCCCGAAAATAGGATAAAATAGTTATACTGAATAATAGGCGAAATTTGCGTAAATATAGGAGGTCCTGCTGCATGAGTGTGATGAGCAGAACAAAAGCAAGAGAAATTGCGCTGCACCTGATCTTTGAGATGGGGTTTCAGCAGTTTGAAGAAGAAAACCTGAACGAGCGACTGGATGAGGAAATCATGAAGTCCATCAGCGGAGATATCGCACTGTATGCGGGCAAGCTGAGTGAGGAACAGACCGCGTATATCCGCGCGGTGGTAAAGGGCGTGGCAAACGACCTGCCGGTGCTCGATACCATTATCGAGGCCAATTCCAAGGGCTGGTCGCTCAACCGTCTGTCCCACATGACGATCGCGGTACTGCGTCTGGCGCTCTTTGAGATGCGCGATGTAGACGACGTTCCGGTCGGCGTAGCCATCAACGAGGCCGTTGAGCTGGCGAAGAAGTACGACACCGAGGATGCCGCTTCCTTCATTAACGGCGTGCTCGGCTCTGCCGCCCGTGCAGAGTTCCCGCAGGGAAAGCAGGAGAGCACCAATGCCTGAGCACTTTCTGGGAATTGATACGTCCAACTATCGCACGTCAGCGGCGATTTACAACGCCGAGACCGGTGAGTGGGTCAACCGCGGCGGACTGCTGACCGTGCCGGAAGGCGCGATCGGTCTGCGCCAGTCGGATGCGCTGTTCCAGCATACCGTGCGTCTGCATGAAAAAATCGAGGCTCTGCCGCAGGGAGAGGTGCGCGCCATCGGCGTCAGCACCCGTCCCCGCGCGGTGGAAGGCTCGTATATGCCGTGTTTTCTGGCAGGAGAGAGCGTCGCGCGGAGCGCGGCGCATTTGCTTTCCGTGCCGCTTTTTACCGTTTCCCATCAGCAGGGACATATCGCGGCAGCGGCGCTGTCGGCGGAAAAGCTCGACCTGCTTGACGGCGAATTCCTGGCGTGGCACCTGTCCGGCGGCACGAGTGAGCTGCTGCATGTGAAGTGTGGCGCGGACGGCTTGCCGGACTGCACCTGCATCGGCGGCACGACCGACCTTGCAGCCGGTCAGCTGCTCGATCGCGCGGGAAATCTGCTTGGTCTGCCGTTCCCGTCCGGCGGCGCACTGGACACGCTGGCGCTTACCGCCGAGCCGGAAAAGGGGTTCAAACCCAAGGTAAACGAGTGTAAATTCTCGCTCTCCGGTATGCAGAATCAGGTAGAGAATAAATTCAAGACCGCCGAGCCAAAGCAGATGGCGCGGTTCGCGCTCGAAACTGTGGCAAATGCCGTCATCAAGGCGACCGAGCAGGCGCGCGAGCAGTATCATTGCCCGATTTTATGCGCCGGCGGCGTCATGGCCAGCCAAATCATCCGTGCCCGCATGAATAAGCGGTTCGGCGGGGAGGTCTCCTTTGCGGAGCCAACGCTCTCTGGAGATAACGCAGTGGGCGTGGCAGTGCTGGCGGCAAAACTCTGTAACAGATAGGAGGTAGGAGTTAGGAGGCAGGAATGGAGAATTGAAAATGGAGAATGAAAAATGGACCAAACTCATCACTCCTTCCTCCTCACTCCTAACTTGTTGGAATGGCAACGATCTACACAGTATCTCAATTAAACAATGAAATAAAGGACTTGCTCGATGCGGTTCCCGGCTACCGCGGGTTAATGGTGCAGGGCGAAATCTCGAACTACAAGGCGCATTCGTCCGGGCACCACTACATGACGCTCAAGGACGAAAACGCGGCCATCAATGCGGTCATGTTCCGCTCGGATGCGATGCGGCTGAAATTCCGTCTGCAGAACGGCATGAAGGTCATCGTCAAGGCGCGCGTCAGCTCGTTCCCGCGCACAGGCGCGGTGCAGCTTTACGTCTCCGAGATCATTCCGGACGGTGCAGGTGCGCTCAACCTTGCATTTGAGCAGCTCAAGGCTAAATTGCAGGCGGAAGGCCTGTTCTCCGAGCGGTACAAGAAGCCCATCCCGTCCTGTCCGGACAGTATCGCGCTCGTGACCTCGCCGACCGGCGCGGCGGTGCGCGACATGATCCGCATTCTCGGCAGGCGCTGGCCACTGGCCAAGGTTGTGCTCTATCCGGCGCAGGTGCAGGGACAGGGCGCGGCGGAGAGCATTGCACGCGCGATCGCTCTGGCAAACGCCATCGGCGAAGCAGATGTCATTCTGTGCGGCCGAGGCGGTGGCTCGATGGAGGATTTGTGGGCGTTCAACGAGGAAGTGACTGCCCGGCGATTTTTGCCTCGAGATTCCGGTGATTTCCGCGGTCGGTCACGAGCCGGATTTCACGATTGCGGACTTTGTTGCCGATCTTCGTGCGCCTACGCCGTCCGGTGCGGCGGAGCTTGCCGTGCCTGACAGAGCCGAGTGCACGCTGAACTTGCGCACACTGGATGCACGTCTGCACACGGCGGCGCACCGCAGGGCAGAGCAGCAGAGAAAGCTGCTGGACGGCCTGCAGGAGCGGCTGTCGAATCGCACACCGATGAAATACATCGAGGAAAAACGCCTGCTGCTGTCCCAGACCGAGGAACGCCTGTTTTCGGCGGTTCCGGTACGATTGGAGACTGAGCGCAACCGACTGAACGGACTGCAGCAGCGCCTGCTCGCGGCAGGACAAAGCGGCCTGCATCGCCGTAAACTGCGGTTTGCACAGACCGTAGCGACACTCGACGCAATGAGCCCGCTGCGCGTTCTGGGACGCGGCTATGCGGTAGCGACCAAGGGTGTCAAGCACACGGTCGTAACCGATGCAGCGGCGCTCAAGCAGGGAGACACTCTGCATATTCAATTCGCAAAAGGTGCGGCTGACTGCCGCGTGACCGATATCGAGGAGGACAAGTAACATGGCGGAAAGAACATTTGAAAGCCAGATGGCACGTCTGGAAGAGATCGTGCGGCTGCTCGAGCGCGGTGAAGCGCCGCTGAACGAAAGCATGAAGCTGTTTGAGGAGGGCACCAAGCTGTCCGCGTCCCTCGGCAAGCTGCTGGACAAGGCCGAGCAGAAGGTCACCGTCATGCAGGAGAACATGCAGGGTGAACTCACAGAGCAGCCATTTGCGGCAGAGGAGGAAGCAAAATGACGTTTTCCGAGCAGTTAAAGGCAGATATTGCGCTCATTGAACCTGCACTGGAGAAATACCTCTCGCGGGAGACCGGCGAGGGTTACGACCGCATTTTCGAGGCTGCAAAGTACTCCGCGATGGCAGGCGGCAAGCGCCTGCGTCCGGTAATCGTGCTGGAATTCTGCCGCCTGTGCGGCGGCGATATCGAGAAGGCGCTGCCGTTCGCGTGTGCGCTTGAGATGATCCATACCTACTCGCTCATCCATGATGACCTTCCGTGCATGGATAACGACGACTTGCGCCGCGGCAGACCGACCTGCCACAAGGCTTTCGATGAAGCAACGGCGGTCCTCGCGGGTGACGGACTGCTGACGGCGGCTTTTGAGACGGCTTCGGCAGCAAAGGATGTTCCGGCGGAGACCATCGTGCGCTGTATTCGCATTCTGGGCGAAAACGCGGGCATGAACGGCATGATCGGCGGTCAGGTGCTCGATATGGGTGCCGAGCATCGCAAAATCTCGCTCGATGAGCTGCGCCTGCTGCAGAAGCTCAAGACCGGATGTCTGCTCCGCGCCGCGTGTGAACTCGGCTGTGCGGCCGCCGGTGCGACCGACGAGGACACCCTCGCTCGGGCACGCGCTTACGGTGAAAAGCTGGGTCTGGCGTTCCAGATTGAGGACGATATCCTCGATATCGAGGGAGATGCCGCAACACTCGGAAAATCCATCGGCAAGGATGCGGCAAGCGAGAAATCCACGTTTCCGTCTCTGCTCGGTCTGGAGGAATGCCGAGAGCTTGCGGCAAAGCTGACCGAGGAAGCGGTGGACGCGGTAAAACCGCTGGACGGTCATGCGTTCCTCGTCGAACTGGCGCGCAGCCTGACCGGCCGTACCAGGTAAGACGCACATTCACATAAAATTTACACACATTTCTTGAATATTTATGCGTTCTGTGTTAATATAACAGATAAGTGACGTAGTATCCTAGTCAGTTCATGCGATTCCCAAGACGGGCCTAAAAATCCGTAGACGGGCATATCGATGAAGTCTCTGGTGTTTGCTTCTTACGCCCAGTTTGGGGTGGATGCTGGAGGTTAAGGCTTGAGGGCGCGCTTCAATGGCATGAAGTACCGACCCTCTTGCCGTGGAGACCCGTGACTGTCGGATGCCTATAGCATTTCACAAGAGATTGATGGACGTCCAACGGCACGGGATGAAACCTGCAATGCGGTGCAGCGGAAGTTACAAAGGATTGATCACCGACGTAAGGACCAAAGTGCTGTGTGCAGTGTAGCCTGCCTTGAGTGGCCATGGTGAATAAGGTATCCGCCTGCGGTTTCCCGGCCAGGAATGCCGCGGGAATTGACTTTTGAAACCATGTCTGCAAAAGAGGCTAAGAATCGTTTTGACTGTAGTGGAAATCACCTAGGCTATTCTAACGAGGCAGACCGTGGATTGCAGTGCGGACTCAGTGGCAATTCGGTCCCGAACATGGTAACATCTCGGCACGGACTTTAATGGGAAACCCCCTTGACGGCGACGCGAGGCAGTCCGCGGGGAAAACCAACCGAACCTCAAGCCGCAAGATTTACTCGGTCTGCCGTCACTTACCTTAATAAAGAAACCGTGAAAGCGGTTATAAAGGCAACACCGCTATGTGGTATTGTCTATACGCTTCGGCGGCGGAATTTGCGGTTTGCCGCAATTTTCTGCTATTATGGAATAAATCCGGGGCAAAAATCGGTGAAGGAGTTATCTTCAGTGGATACGACCGACAAACAAAAGAAAAAACCGCCGCAAAAGCCCAAGGCTGTTAATACCGCATGGGTCGGCTTGATCACCGTCATCAGCTTTGCGTTGAGCGTGGTCATGTCCTACATTTCAAACGAAGCGCTGGCCAGTGCGGGTACGATTCTGTCCTTTGCGGTGCTGCTGCTCTTCATTGCGCTCGGCATTGTGTTTGACATGATCGGCGTAGCATCCACCTCGGCGACCGAGAAGGAGTTTCACTCGATGGCGGCACACCGTGTGCGCGGCGCGCGCGAGGCGGTCTGGATGGTGCGAAACGCAGAGAAGGTTTCCAGCATCTGCAACGATGTGGTGGGCGATATCTGCGGCATTATCTCCGGTGCGACCGGAGCACTTATTGTTGCACATATCACCTCGGGCGTGAGTGCGGGACTCAAGGTTGCGGTATCTCTGCTGATTACCGGTCTGGTTTCGGCACTGACCATCGGCGGCAAGGCAGCCGGCAAGGGCATCGCGGTAATGTGCAGCGGCAAGGTGCTGGCGCTCTGCGGGCGCGTGCTGTCCGTTCTGCCGCTCAAGCTGGATAACAGAAAGTAACAAAGATATTTTAGATAAATCTGCCTTTCCAAAGGTGGGGATATTGATGAAGCAGAAACGATACGGAATTTTAGACAATATAAGCAGTCCTGCTGATTTGCGCGGACTGTCGTACGACACACTCGGCGTGCTGTGTGCGGCGCTGCGCGAGTTCATCGTGGACTCGGTGTCGCAGACCGGCGGTCATCTGGCGTCCAATCTGGGCATTGTAGAGCTGGCTGTCGCACTTGAACGCGAGTTTGACTCTTCGCGCGACCGCATCATCTACGATGTAGGTCATCAGTGCTATGTCCACAAGATCCTGACCGGTCGGCGCGACCGCTTTGACACGCTGCGGCAGTACGGCGGTCTGTGCGGCTTTATGAAGCCGGAGGAGAGCATCACCGACCCGTGCATCACGGGACATGCCTCGGATTCGGTTTCGGTGGCGCTCGGCATGGCGCATGCACGCACGCTAAAAAACCAGAAGTACCACGTTGTCGCGGTCATTGGCGACGGTGCACTGACCGGCGGCATGGCATATGAGGCGCTGAGCAGCGCCGGCACCTCTCGGGAGCCGCTGCTCGTGGTGCTCAACGACAACAATATGTCGATCGCCAAGAATGTCGGCGGACTCAGCCGCCATTTGTCGCGCCTGCGCGTCAGTCCGCAGTATCTGCGTGCGAAAACCCGCATCAAGGAGCGGCTCAGCCGTATTCCGGGCGGCGGGACGATCACGCGCGCGGTTTCGCGCTTCAAGGCGAAGATCAAGCGGGCTGTCCTGCCGACCTCGCTGTTCGAGCAGATGGGCTTTACCTATCTTGGTCCGGTGGACGGACACGACCTCAAGAGCGTGTGCGAGTTCCTGGCACTGGCGAAAAAAATGAAAAAACCGGTTCTGCTGCATGTTATGACACAGAAGGGCAGAGGTTATGCCCCGAGTGAGCAGTATCCGGAGAAATACCACGGCGTTTCCAAGTTCGACCGCGTAACAGGCGCACCGCTTGCCGCGAAGAAGGAGGATTTTTCTGCGTTCTTCGGCAAGGAGCTTTGCGCACTCGCTGAGAAGGACAACCGCATTTGTGCGATCACGGCAGCTATGCCGTCCGGCACGGGCCTGACCCGCTTTGCCGAGAAATTCCCGGAACGCTTTTTCGATGTCGGCATCGCCGAGGAGCACGCCATCGGTATGGCGGCCGGTATGGCGGCACAGGGACTGGTGCCGGTAGCGGCCATTTACTCGACCTTCCTGCAGCGTGCCTATGACCAGATCGTTCATGATATTGCAATCGAAGGTCTGCACGTTGTTCTGTGCGTGGACCGCGCGGGCATTGTCGGCGCGGACGGCGCAACGCATAACGGTGTGCTGGATATCGCGTTCCTGCGGTCTATCCCGGGTGTGAAGATTTTCTGTCCGTCCGACTTTGCGGAACTCCGAGTCATGCTGTCCCGTGCGATTTACAGGGAGACCGGACCGGTCGCTATCCGTTACCCGCGCGGCAGCGAAGGCGCGTATCGCAAGGAGCTGTCGGCGCAGCCGCTCGTGTGCGTACACGAGCAATCCGGCAGTGAGGTGACGATCGTCACACACGGCATTATGGTCAATCAGGCAATCGACGCTGCGGAAATCCTCATGCACGAGGGCATCCGCGCACAGGTTTACAAGGTAAATGAAATCGGCAGCGGACTGGAACAGGCGTATGCCGAGGTGAAGGAGAAGCTGGGCGGCTGGTGTGTCGTTGCGGAGGACGTTGTGCCGAACGGCAGCGTTGGTGAGTGGCTTGCCGCGCACCGCAGCGAGCGCACCGATCTGCTGAACACCGGCGACCGCTTTCTGCCGCACGGCGGCGTAAACGAGCTGTACCGTCACTGCGGCATTGATGCCGAGGGCATTGCGGCATATATCATGAAAAATCGGAATGGGAAGGAGAACGGCGTTGGCTAAGAAGAGACTGGACGTATTGCTGTTTGAAAAGGGCCTTTGCCCCTCACGGGAGCGCGCAAAGACTGCGATTATGGAGGGAATCGTCTACATTGCAGGCCAGAAGGCGGGCAAAGCAGGCGATATGGTTGACGAAAACGCCGAACTGGAGGTTCGCGGCAACGAGAACGCATTTGTGTCCCGCGGCGGCAAGAAGATCGAGAAGGCGCTCAACTACTTTAATATCGACCCGACCGATCTGGTCGTGATGGACGTTGGTGCATCGACCGGCGGCTTTACCGACTGCCTGCTGCGCCGCGGTGCGCGCAAGGTGTATTCCATTGACGTTGGCTACGGTCAGCTGGCGTGGAGTCTGCGGCAGGATCCGCGTGTAAAGTGCATGGAGCGCACCAATATCCGCTATGTAACGCCGGATATGCTGGAAGAAACGCCGTCGCTGTGCGTCATCGACGTGTCGTTTATTTCCCTCAAGCTGGTACTGCCGGTTGTTTCCAGCCTGCTGACCGAGGACGGCCATGTTGCCAACCTTATCAAGCCGCAGTTTGAGGCCGGCAAGGGCAAGGTCGGCAAAAAGGGCGTTGTCCGCGAGCCGGAAATCCACCTTGAGGTGCTGCAGAATTATGTGGAAAACGCGCACGCGGCAGGCTTTAAGGTGCTGAATGTGACGTTTTCTCCCATCAAGGGCCCTGAGGGCAACATCGAATTTCTCGGCTATCTGGCAAAACAAGGCGAGGAGCACATTCCGGATCTGGCGGAGGTTGTCCGTCAGGCACATGAGGAGCTGGACGCAAAGGCATGATGAAGAACATTTTCATCTATCCCAATCTGCGCAAGGACAGCGCACGCGATATCCTGCAGCCGGTGTGCGATCAGCTGCGGCGTGACGGTGTGCGGCTTATGCTGCCCAAGCAGATGCGGGTCGTGCCGCCCATCATTGAGGACGCGGATTACATGAAAACCGAGGACGCCGTGCAGTTTGCGGATATGGCGGTCGTGCTTGGCGGAGACGGAACCATGCTCCGTCTGGCGAGAGAGGCGGCGCAGAATCAGCTGCCGCTGCTCGGCATCAATGTCGGTCACGTCGGCTTTATGACCGAACTGGAACCGGCTGAGCTGCCCGAAATGGAAAAGCTGTTCACCGGTGAATTTTCACTGGATAGCCGCATGATGCTGCATGTTGCTGTGCAGCGCGGCGGGCGTATCGTGTATGAGAACGACGCGCTCAATGATATTGTTATCGCAAAGGGCACCGCATTCCGCGTGGTGTGCGTCGGCATTTCGGCGGACAATGAGGAGGTCACCCGCTTTAACGGTGACGGCGTGATCGCGGCAACGCCGACCGGCTCAACGGCCTACGGTCTGTCGGCAGGCGGCCCGGTCATTGAGCCGAGCGCGGAGAACATCGCCGTTATTCCCATCTGTGCACATGCGCTGGCGGCGAAGTCGTTCGTGTTTGCGCCCGAGCGCAGCGTGTCCATCACCGCAGCCTGTGAGGGCGGCAGTGAGGTGTTCATCTCGGCGGACGGCGGACAGGGGTTTGCCGTTCGGCCGGATGATCGGGTCATTATCACCCGTTCCGACCTGCAGACGCGGCTGATTCGTCTGAAAGGCAATAGTTTTTATCGAATTTTACAGCAGAAGCTGTGAGAGACGCTGCTATAAGAGAGGAAAACACGAACGATGAAGTTTCAACGACAGGCAAAAATCCTCGATCTCATCGACCGGTTTGAGATTGAAACGCAGGAGGATCTTACCGCACATCTGCGGGCACTTGGCTACAACACCACGCAGGCGACCATTTCGCGCGATATCAAGGAGCTGCGGCTTATCAAGACGCTCTCCTCGGAGACCGGCAAGTACAAGTACACCTCCTCGAACGCCGGGGCGGCAGACAGCTTCACCACGCGTCTGCGCAACATTTTCCGTGAGTGCGTCACGGATATTGATGCGGCACAGAATATGGTCGTCATTAAAACACTGCCCGGTCTGGGACAGGCGGCGGCAATGGCGATTGATGCCATGCGCGCACCCGATGTGGTCGGCACGCTCGGCGGCGACGATACCGTATTTGCCGTTATGCGCGATAACGACAGCGCGCAAAAGTTCTGCACACAGGCAAGAGATATTCTAAAGTAAGCGAGGGATAAAGCGGCAATGCTGCAATTACTCCACATTGAAAATATAGCCGTCATCGAACGCGCGGACATCGAACTCGATAAGGGTCTGACCGTGCTCTCCGGTGAAACCGGTGCAGGCAAGAGTATCGTTATTGATTCGATCGGTGCGCTGCTCGGCAAGCGCGTCAGCCGTGATCTGGTGCGCTCGGGTGCGCAGAAGGGCTTTGTCAGCGCGGTGTTCACCGATCTGCCGCGTGCTCTGCGCGAACTGCTTGACGAGCTTGCGCTTTCCGGTGACGAGCCGGACACGCTGTACGTTCAGCGGCAGATTTCCGCGGACGGCAAGAGCACCTGCCGCGTGAATATGAAGCCGGCCAGTGCAGCTGTCCTGCGGCAGCTGGCGCCGTATCTGATCGATATTCACGGCCAGAATGACGGTCAGAAGCTGCTCGATGAAGCGCATCACATCGAATATCTGGACGGCTACGCAGGCTGTGCCGAGATACTCGAGCGATACCGCCCGAAATATCAGGCGCTGGTGGCACTCCGGCGGGAGATTACCGCGCTGGAGACCGGCGAGCAGGAACGCCTGCAGCGTATTGACATGCTGACCTTCCACAAGGAGGAAATCGAGCAGGCAGCACTTAAACCCGATGAAGATGAAGCGCTTGCACAGCGCAAGGCGTATTTCGATCACGCGGGCAAGATCGCGGGCGCACTCGAGCAGGCGCGTATGGCGCTCTCGGGAGATGACGAAATTGCGGGCGCGTGTGAGCTGCTCGATCAGGCGGCAAGCGCCATCGAGAGCCTGCGCGAAGTGTCGGACGCCTTCGACGGCATGGCCGAGCAGGCAGAGGAAGTACGTCTGCTGGCGGCAGACCTGCGCGACAGCGTGGCAAGTCAGGGGGACAATCTGGACTTTTCTCCGGCAGAGCGCGAGATGGTCGAGCAGCGCTTGGATGAAATCTATCGCCTGAAGCAGAAATATGGCGGTACGATTCCGGAAATCCTCGCGTACCTTGAGAAGATAACCGCCGAACTGGATACGCTCGAGAACGCGGACGACCGCAGGGAAGAACTGCGGGAGCAGTACCGCGGCATGCTCGCAGAGGCCAAGGGCATCGCCGCTGAACTCACCGAGCAGCGCCGCAAGGCTGCCAAGCAGCTGGAGGGCGAAATCGTGCGCGAACTGAGCGAACTCGACATGGATAAGGTGAAAATGCGGGTTGCGGTCCGCACCGGCACTAAGCTGTCCGCGCACGGCTGCGACACCGTGACATTTGAGATTTCGGTCAATCCGGGTGAGCCGGAAAAGCCGCTTTCCAAGGTGGCCTCCGGCGGCGAGCTGAGCCGAATTATGCTTGCGCTTAAAAACGTATTGACAGCGGGCGAAGATGTTGGTATGCTGATTTTTGACGAGATCGACACCGGCGTTTCCGGCCATGCGGCTCAGCAGATCGGCCGCAAGCTGTCTGCCATTGCGAAAAAGAAGCAGACGCTGTGCGTTACCCATCTGCCGCAGATTGCCGCCATGGGCGACCATCACCTGCGCATTTCCAAATCCGTGCGGGACGGCCGCAGCTACACCGATGTCAGCCCGATGGACAGAGCACACCGCGTAGACGAAATTGCACGTCTGCTCTCCGGCGAGGAAATCTCGGATGCAGCACGCCGCAACGCAGAGGAACTGCTCGATGCAGCCGGACAGGGAGCGTGAACCCGTGGTAATCATAGACGAACGCAGAAAAGAGCGTGCTCCGTAACGGTATTCGGACTCTTTTAATCATAAAAATCAAACAAATTGAAATACAGGAGACAGAATAATGCAGCTTTACGACGAACTGAAAGCGCGCGGTCTGATCGCGCAGGTAACGAACGAAGAAGAGATCAGCGAGATGATCAACAACGGCAAGGCGACGTTCTACATCGGCTTCGACCCGACCGCAGACAGCCTGCACGTTGGCCACTTTATGGCGCTCTGCTGATGAAGCGCGGCAGACATGGAGCAACAAGCCGATCGCGCTGATCGGCGGCGGTACCGCGATGATCGGCGACCCGTCCGGCCGTACCGATATGCGCTCGATGACTGTCGAGACCATCACGGCACAGCAACGCTAAAGAGCAGATGGAGCGCTTCATCGAATTCGGTGAGGGCAAGGCGCAGATGGTGAACAACGCCGACTGGCTGATGAACCTCAACTACATCGAGTTCATCCGCGACATCGGCTCGTGCTTCTCGGTCAACAACATGCCTCCGCGCCAGAGTGCTTCAAGCAGCGCATGGAGAGGGCCTGATGAGCTTCAGCTTCAACTACCTACCCATACAGTCACGACTTCACTACCTGTTCCAGGAACTACGGCTGCAACATACGAGTTCGGCGGCAACGACCAGTGGGTAATATGCTCGGCACCACCGAGCTGATCCGCCAAAGCTGGAGCAGGACGCGCAGCCGCCATGACCATCACCCTGCTGCAAATTTACAGGGAAGATGGGGCAAGACCGCTTCCGGCGCAGTTTGGCTCGATCCGAACAAGACTGCTCCTTACGATTTCTACCAGTACTGGCGCAATGTGGACGATGCGGACGTGCTTAAGTGCATCCGCATGCTGACCTTCCTGCCGCTTGAGGAGATCGAGGGCTGATATGGACAGCACCTGGAGATGAACAGAGACAAAAGAAATCCTTGCATACAGGCCCACTCTGAATTTTCCGGCGAGGCCGAGAAGGCACAGACCGCTGCCAAGGAGATCTTTGTTTCCGGCGGTGCGGCTGCCAACATGCCGACCACCACGCTGACCGATGCGGACTTCACTGACGGCAGATCGGTGTCGCGCACCGTCGTGAAGTGCGGCCTCGCGTCCTCCAACGGTGAGGCGCGCAAGCTGGTGCAGGGCGGCGGCGTATCGCTCAACGGTGAGAAGGTCGCGGACTTCAAGCAGCAGCTGGCCGGAACTTCTTTAACGAGGAGTGCATGATCAAGAAGGGCAAAAAGACCTTCCACAAGGCGGTTCTGGGCTAACGCCTGTCACGGAACTACATTTTCATGACGCAAAGAAGCTGGCGAACGAAGGATGTGCCCCCATAAGGAAGTAATTTGATTGTCGCAGGGCGGCATGGCTGAAAGGTCATGCCGTCCTGTCTTTTTGCCGTTCCACGGTCTGATCGTCGCCAGCAGCAGGTTGGCTTCTCCGATGAAGTTCCAGACCAGTTCAATCTTCTGCCTGCGGTGTCCGCTGGACTTATCCGGCGCATGGACGATGATCTTCTCTACAAACTCATTGACGATGGTGGGTGTCAATTCCCGGATACCCACATATTTCCGCACAATGGCTGCAAAGCTGGCAAAATCGGCGATCTTGTTCAAAGGTTTCTACTGCTTCTCGCCATTACCTTGACCTGCTCCGTTAGTTCTTTTTTCTGCCTCATAGTCGGCGGAGTTTCAAAACCGTTCATGGCTGATTGCCCCGCTGATGTCGTCCTCATAAATGCGCTTGAAAATACGGTCAAGTTCGGCAATGCGCTTTTCCGCTTGGGCAATTTCACGTTTACGCTTCTTGGCCTCTTTCTCTCGCTTCTTGAAACCGCTGCTTTTCGCGGCTTCCTCAAATGCCATAGCATCATCAAAGAACAGCGCCGTCACATCGAAAATCCGCTGCAAAACAAACAGTTTCAGCGTTTCTTCGGATGAAGTGCATGGTACAGTCGCCTGTATTGCTCTTATACCGGAACACCGATAGCAGTCTTGCTGCGGCGTCATGTATTTTGCCTGTGGCGAAATGCAGTTTGCTTCCGCAATCGGCGCAGTACAGCAGGCCAGAAAACAGCCTTGCCGTTCAGCTCGCTTGGCCGGACGGCGCTTGTTCTCCCGCAATTCTTGTACCCGCACAAAGACTTGTTCATCAATAATGGCAGGCTGTGTATTGGGGAAAATCCGCTGGTTTTCCGGGACGTTATGCAGTCGCTTTTTCAGTTTGTGGGACTTGGAATAGGTTTTGAAGTTCACTGTACAGCCGGTGTACTCTGGACGCTCCAAGATCCCCGCCACAGATTTCGGGTCCCAGTGATACGGTTTTCAGGCAGCGGTTTCCGGCACGCTGGGCATAATGTGCCTTGACTGTAAGGATGTGTTCGGCAGTCGCGCAGCAATCTGCGGGGCCTTTTCCCGCAATGCACAGGTCAAAATACGCTTGACGATCTCGGCAGCTTCCTCGTCCACCATCCACTTCTTTTTGTCCGCTGGGTCTTTCACCCGTAGGGCGGATTGGTACAGAGGTGTTCCCCGGCGTTTCCTTTGGCCCGCATAACAGCCCGAATCTTCTTGCTGGTATCGCGCGCGTAGAAGTCGTTGAACAGGTTGCGAAAGGGGTAAAATCGTTGTCCCCTTGTCGCTGTCCACAAATCATTGATGGCGATATATCAGATATCACGTTCCGCAAAGAATCTCGGTATAGTAGCCCACTTTCAGGTAATCCCGCCCCATGCGGGACATATCTTGACAATAACGGTCTGGACTTTCCCGCTTCTGCAAGGCGTATCATCTCTCAACCAACCGAAGGTCTATCGAAATGACGGAACACACCGTCATCAATGAAAATGTGGGATTGGAAAATGATTGTCCGTTGCGTATTTGAGCGGATTTTCTTCTGATTATGCTTGCTCTCGCCGTCCAGCGCATCCTCTTGGGACAGGCGGGCGTATAAAGCGGTGATGTTGTCGGGATAGTTTGTGTTTGCTGTCATGGTTTATTCCTCCTGTAATGAACGCCCGACAAACAGGTTGCTGTCCTTATTATACCGCGCTTTGTGGTCTTTGTCAGCATCTGTGATGGCTTCCGAGCGAATGAGCCGAACCATTTTGTCATAGAGCGGTTCTGTGCCGCCGCAGGGTTTCGATTTCCCGCCGATCTTGTAGCAGATAGTTTCTTGCAGCGGATTTCCTCTTTTCGGAAGATAATCGTTCTCCTGTGCTTTTGGCTTCTGTTCCATTCCGTTCCCGTCCTTTCCGGGAAACACAACAGCAAGCATAGAGTGTAGCCACACTCCCAAAATCTCCGTTTCCAATACTGCTGCCGGAGCGGAGATTTTTGCCTGTGAACTTCCCAAACCCTTGTTTTGCTTCGCCAATATAACGCTGGAAAGGACGGAATCTGCCCGCAAAATGAAAACTTTTAATTTTACGTTCCGTTTCTTGTATCGTTCTTTTATAAGAACTATAATACTATTATCGGAGGTGCGGACATGGATTACATAACAGCCAAAGCAGAAGCGAAAATGGGGCGTGACACCTCGACGTGTAAACTATTATTGCGCCGGAGGGCGTATCTTCAACGCTGTGAAAATGGCTGGTGTTTGGCTGATCCCTAAAACTGCGGAGAAGCCGATTGATGGCCGGACAAAACAAGGTAAGGAGCTGCGCCATGAATGAGAATTTTGATGATAGATGATGACAGAGAACAGTGTGCTTTGATTAAACGCAGCGTACAAACAGAAAACATAGAAGCTGATTTTTGTAATACTGGAAAGAGGGTTTGCAGAAATTAAAGAGCAGGAATACCAGCTTGTGGTGCTGGATGTGATGATGCCAGTATGGATGGCTTTGAAACGCTGGAAGAAATCCGCAAAGAGAAACAGCGCGATTTTGATGTTCACATCAAAATGACAGTGCTTCTAAAGTGCGGGGTTACGGGCCGGTGCGGACGATTATCTGACAAAGCCGTTTGACATGGACGAACTGATTGCCCGTATTGCGTCCCTCATTCGCCGCTACACCCGTTTTAATTATCAAGCCGGAGCTGTGCAAAACTGGATTTTGACGGATTGCAGATTGACCTTGAAAATCGTTCTGTTACGACGGAAAATGGCACTTTTGAACTTCCACCAAAGGAATTTGATCTGCTCCTGTACTGTGCAAAGCATCAGGAAGGAAAATTTTTGACAAAACAGCAGATTTATGGGAAGATTGGGGCGAAGAATATTTCTATGACGACAGTAACATCATGGCGATCATCAGCCGACTTCGTAAAAAATTAGAAGTCAATCCTTCAAAGCCAAAATATATACAAACGGTCAAAGGGTTGGCTACCGCTTTAATAAGGAGATGTAGCTGGTATGGAAATCATCGTTTTCTTGTCTATTGTGATTGCTGTTGTGGCTGTGCTGACTTCCATCGTTCTCGTTCGGCGCGTAAAAAAGAACAAATCGCAGAAATGACCGATGTGCTGGTTGATGTGAAAAACGGAAATGGCAACAGGCGTATTCTGTCTGCAACAAATGAACTGACAGCGCCTCTTGCCTATGAAATCAATGAGATCGTTGTGTCCTATGAAAGCAGGCTTTCAACTGTACGACAGACAGAAGAAACCAACCGCCAACCGCTTATGAGAGCCTTTCCACGATGTTCGGACGCCCCACCACTCTGATCGGGTATCTTGACGCACACAAAGGACTGGTCACAGGAAAAGACCGGGATGATTATATTGAAACCGCCCGCCGGAAAGCCCACGATCTGAAAGAATATATTGATGTACTCTTTGACTGGTTCAAGTTAAATTCCGACGAGTTTGCTTTAGAGATCCGGAGCGTTGAGGCCGCAGAGCTGACAAGAAATATCCTGATCGACTGGATACCGATTTTTGAGGATAAACAGGTCGATTATGACATTGATATTCCAGAACAGCCTGTCCGGGTAAGATTGGATATGGACAGCTATATGAGGATCGTCAACAATCTCATTCAAAATGTAATCGCTCACAGCCATGCAGACAAAATCAAAATTGTCCTGTCAAAGAAGGAAAATAACATGGAACTACTGTTGGCGGATAATGGAGTAGGGATTGAAAAAGAAGATTTGAAACACATTTTTGAACGGCTTTATAAGTGTGATAAAGGACGCTCTGAGAAAGGCAGCGGTCTTGGTCTTTCTATTGTCCACCAGCTTGTAGAAAAGATGGGTGGAAGCATAACAGTTGAAAGCGTACCGGGAAAAGGGACTGAATTTATGTTGTTTTTCCTTTGGAGATTTAAGTGGGTTCCCGTCCTTATGGCCAGGAACCTTTAATCATTGCCGGATTTCAAATCGCAAGGTTAATGCAAGGTTGCGGCAAGGTTAATGCAAGGTTGGCGTGATAGAATACCTTACAGAACAGGAGGTTTTGAATATGGATACCAATTACATCATTGAAACAAAAAATCTGACGAAGCAATACGGCTCACAAAAGAGTGTGGCTGACTTAAATATCCATGTGAAGCGTGGGAGAATTTATGGTCTGCTGGGCAGAAACGGACCGGAAAACTACTACCATGAAAATGCTGTTGGAGCTTAACGAAGCCGACTTCCGGGGAGGTCAAAATCTGGGGAAAACCCTTGCAGGGGAATGAAAGAAATTGCCCCGTATCGGTAGCTTGATTGAGTCCCGGTTTTTATCCTTCGGCACAGAAAACCTGCGCATCTTTGCTACTCTGCGGGGCGTACCAAACAATCATGCTATCAAAGACGCTCTGGATTTGGTAGGACTTCCCTACAAAGATAAAAAGCTCTTTTCAGTATTCTCTCTTGGTATGAAGCAGCGGCTTGCCATCGCCCTTGCTGTTATGCGATCCGGAACTTTTAATTTTGGATGAGGATCAACGGTCTCGATCCCATCGGTATTGCAGAAGTACGCTCCTTTATTCGGGAGCTTTGCGACGCAAGAGGAAAAACCATTTTGATTTCCAGTCACATTCTTTCAGAGATTTCCCTGCTGGCTGACGATATTGGAATTATCGACCACGGCGCATTGCTGGAAGAAGAAAGCCTTGCTGAGCTGGAGCAAAAAAGCAGTAAGCATATTCGTTTTACGCTCTCTGATACTGGGCGGCGGAATATTGGAACCAATTTCCATGAAAACCATTTTCCATACAGGACGACCACAATCTGCGCCTGCACAACCTGGATCTGCCTGTGGGGAATTTTAACTGCCTTTGTAGAAAACGGATTGGAGGTATCGGAGGCGCATACCTGTGAAGAAAGTCTTGAAGATTACTTCAAGCTTGTGTGACAGGGGGCGAAGGAATTGCTTAAACTAATCAAATGCGAATTTTTGAAATTGAAACGTAAGCCATTAGTATTTATTTCCCTACTGCTTTCTGTTTTCATGCCATTGGCTTACGCTTTCTTTCTGGCAGATGTAAACACCGATGTGGATGCTGTAAATGGAGTGATGTCTAGCCTATTCCAGCTCAGTGCATATTTGCTTTTGATGCCGCTTCTTGTGATACTGGCTTCCAATCTTCTGTTTGAGGAACTGGATAATGACACACTGAAAAACCTTGTTACCATACCGGTAAATAGAACCAAGCTGGTGCTTTCCAAGATGCTGGTTTTACTGTTGTTTTGCCGTTGGCTTTATGGAGTTGGAGGATTGGTAAACTTGCGGTTTTGCTACTCCAGGGCTGGGAGCCGGTTGGGTTTTGGACCTTGTTTGGCGTTGGGATAGAAGAAGGGCTGATTATGTGGGTAGGCGCGCTTCCCTGTATCCTGCTCGTTGTTCTTCTTAATAAAAACTATATCGTGTCGGTCGTGATTACCTTTTTCTATACGATTGCAAACTATATCCTTTCCATGAGCGATACGTTCCCACACAGCCTTTTGGGTTGAATGTCAGGACGCTGTTTCCGGGACCGCTGGCTTTCCGCTGGACCTTCCAATTTATGACCAAAGCCAGACCAGTGCGGATTTGTGAACTTGTTGGAACGGATCAGTCCGTATTTTCTGAATGGTGTTCAGGTGTTCGGTGTGATTGTTGTGGAAGCTGTTGTATTTCTTGCGCTGATTGCGATGGTTTACCGGCGTCAGGAAATCTAAGGGGTGCAATTATGACGGAATTTATTAAAAGCGGAATTACTGAAACTACGCCGGTGCAGATCCTTTTGGGGCTGGTGGCGCGCATCTGTCCGTTGGTGCAATATGGAGGCTGATTGTGGAGGCTGGAGTACCGAAATCAAACTATGATTTTTCCACTCTGTTTGAGAATGTTGTCTGGGGCAATACCCAGATGTTTTTTCCGATTTCACTGGTGATGATTGGCAGTTGGCTGATTGACAGAGAATCCACCTATGATACGCTGAAAACATCATCGGCAATTCCACATTTCTATACCAAAATGCTGGGCGCCAAACTCTGATTGGGATTTTTGCAGTCAGTCCTGGAATCTACAGCGTTGGCGTTACCTTGATTACTGGATTGACGGTTGGATTATCGGGACTGACAGCGGAAGTGTTTTTTCATGGAGGTACGCAGATCGTGTTGGCAGCTCTGACGACCTTATTTGGTCTGTATGCCGCTGATCTTGATTTTAGGCAGATCCGAGGGGCATATCTGGCAGGCGGTTCCATTCTGGCGTTCTTCCTTGGATATAGCATGCTGTTCTTCAAGGCGGTATCCTTGCCAGCATCTATCCGTTTTCTGCTGCGCTGATTTTAGTGCTTTGATATGAGTGGATATGCCCGGAACAACCACAGCCCCAAATACTTTGCTGGCAGTCATTGGGGTTGGCATCATGGTTCTCTGGGCTGTGCTTTTTATTAGTGATGTCCAGTAACAAAGAAACCCGTAAACAGAACCGTCAAGGGAAAGGAAAGCGTGCTGTACGTAGGAAAGGAAGGTTGATACCTGTGAAGAAAATAGTTCTATCATTATGCACAATACTGTTGATGGGGCTTCTTTCTGGTTGTACAAAGATGAATTTCTCGATCAATATAACAATATCGTTCAGTCTGCTGGTTCCATAGCGCTTACCGGAATTTATCTTTACAAGGCACGAAAGAAAAAGGAATTGATGATTATACAGGGAAGCTATACAGCCAGCTATGAGGATTTTCAGATACAGAGTATTTGTTCGGCGGAACTTCCATAAGAGAGAAGCCGGTAAGGAGCTGTCTATTGATTGCACTTTGGAGGTTACGGAGGAACTGCAAAAGTATTTTGGATTTCTGGAGCTGATGAAGCAGTCACTTTGGCGAAACAACCGGAACATATAGCGATACAATTACACTCCCTGAAGGCGGAAACTATATCGGCATTGAATGTGAAAATTTCACTGGAAGCATTGAATTGAATATGGAGTAACATTTCGCCGCACGACGGCAAAGAAAGCCGTCGTAAAGCGAACATTTCCACGCGCCTATGAAGCGGCGGCTTTGATTTGCAGAGCCGCCGCTTCTCTTTGCCCGGCGCAGGATCGGCGGCCCACGGAGGGGCCGCCATGCTGGTACGTCCTATTTTCAAAAGCAACTTCTTAAAAGATTGTCCCTCATCGTAGGAGTGGTACGGACAAAAGATGTACCTATACAGTGTAGATGATCTTCAAATTACATCAGCTTCCACTGGGCTGATATCGCGGCATTTCGGAGCGGGCCGGAGCTGCCCGCAACAACATAGACACAGGGCGGCGCAATCGACCACATTTTCTCCACTCTCCAGCGGATCGGGGGTGAGAAAATGAAATACATCCCTGATGATTATGGAGAATGCTACCGGTTTGACGCTTTCTGCAAAACTGTTCTCCGCCATGAGGGCTATGAACTATTTCCGGGAACTAAATCGCCAGCGGAAACGTGCAATCCAGTTCAATACCTTATTGCCAGCTTTGAAATGGACAAACTCTGCTCGATGGACGAATACCAAGCGACAGTATCCTATTCACGGCCTACGGTTTACAC